>Ga0190274_10000042_pt1 | contig 108137 bp, 95 predicted proteins | sample Popmic531T_FD_133002 | JGI IMG/M metagenome (GOLD analysis project Ga0190274, IMG submission 133002) | Populus adjacent soil microbial communities from riparian zone of Yellowstone River, Montana, USA - 531 T | ecosystem: Environmental > Terrestrial > Soil > Riparian zone | place: USA: Montana...
CCACCTCCAGGATGGAGATGTCGAAGGTGCCGCCGCCGAAGTCGTAGACGGCGATCGTCTGGTCCTTCTTCTTGTCCAGGCCGTAGGCCAGGGCCGCCGCGGTCGGCTCGTTGACCAGCCGCTTGACCTCCAGGCCCGCGATCCGGCCGGCGTCCTTGGTCGCCTGCCGCTGGGCGTCATTGAAGTATGCGGGCACAGTGATGACCGCGGCCTCCACCTTCTCGCCCAGATAGTCCTCGGCCGCCTGCTTCAGCTTGCCCAGGATCATGGCCGAGATCTCGGGGGGCGAGTACTTCTTGCCGTCGATGTTGACGCGCACGTCGCCGTTCTCCGCCCGCTCGACGGAGTACGGTACCATCTTCATTTCCTCATTGACCTCGTCGAACTTGCGACCCATGAACCGCTTGATCGAGAAGACCGTGTTCTTGGGGTTGGTGATGGACTGCCGCTTCGCCACCTGCCCGACGAGACGCTCACCGCTCTTGGTAAAAGCGACGACCGAGGGCGTGGTGCGATTCCCTTCGGCATTGGGGATGACCTTCGCCTCGCTCCCCTCCATCACAGCCACCACGCTGTTGGTGGTGCCCAGGTCGATTCCGATGATCTTGCTCACTCGAATACCCTCCTTCGCTCAGTGTCCGTCAGGCGTGGAGACGTTGCCAGCCTGCCGCCACGGTGAAGTGTAAAACCTTAGTGGCGACCTGTCAAACTTTCGCCACACCCTATCTGACAAAAGTGGACGCAGATTTATTCCGGGAGGAGGCGCTGATCAAGGGCAGGCACAAGGCCTGCCCCTACAGGGGCCCGTTCGGGAACAAGGCCGTAGGGGCAACCCTTGTGGTTGCCCTGGCCTCTAATCCAGCAGAACCAGCGGGTGCTCCGCCGACTCCGCGGGCACGGTGAGGATCTCGGGGTCGAGCAGAAAGTTGCCGGTGACCGCCTCGCTGGTCTCGGCGCCTGCGACCGGCTTGCCGGCTTCCATCGGCTGGAGGGTGTAGCTCTCCTCGCCCGGCTCGTAGCGGAGAGGGAGCCCGCGCGGGTCCCGCAGGTCGGCGCGGGTGAGGAGACCCGCTTCCACCAGATCGCCCAGATTGGCCGGGAAACGCCCCGCGAGGAGGAACGCGGTCTTCGCGGCCTGGTCGATCTTCAGGTACAGCGAGCTCCGCAGGTCCTGGGTCAGAGCCTCGCGCTCCTGCTCCTGCCAGGGGAAGGGCAGGAGAACCGCCTCGGGCCGGAAGAACAGGAGAGCACCGAGGAGGAGGGCGAAGCCGGCCGCAAGGAGCTTGGGCGTGATCGGCTGCGCGCCAACCTCTGCTGCCGGCGCCTCGACTTTCATCTTGCGGAACGGACCGGCCGGCTCGGCTTCGGCCTCGCGCCGAACCACCCGGAGGCCCGGACGGCCCGCGGCTGCGTCCTCGGCCACCGCGGCCGGAGCCGCTGACGGCGGCGCGGTCACCGGACCGGCCGCGGGAGCCGGGCGCGCCGGAATCGCGGCGGCGCCCGGTGACGCCGGCGCAGGGGCGGGAGCCGGGACTGGGCGCGGACCGGCCGCCGCGTTCCGCTGGGCGATCTGAAAAAGGAGCTCGTCGACAGGGATCGGGACGAAGCCCTCCTCGTAGGAGACCTCGTCGCCGCTGTAGAACTTGAACTCCCCCTTGTCCCAGAGCAGAAGCTTCTCGAGCAGCCGGGTCATCTGGATGCGCAGCCCGCGCAGCAGATCCGGCCGCGACACGTACAGCCGCTCGACCAGGAAGTCGAGGAGCCGCAGACCGGAGGCCGGGTACTCGGCGGCGGCGCGGGAGAAGTCGCTCGCCGTCATCAGACCCTCGCCCACGAGGATCTGCGCCAGCCCCTCCTCCACCGTCTGGTTCAGGGCGTCAGCCGCCACGATCTGTCCGTTCAGGAACGAGATCGCGATGATGTCCTGCTGCCCCTGGACCGTCAGGATCCCGGTCTTCCGCTGCTGGGCGACCAGTTGCAGAATCTCTGGCAGCTTGAAGAGATCGAGGGTACCTTCAACCGCCATGAACGCGCATCCTCGGGCTCATACGTCGTGGCGCAGCTCCCACCGGAGCCTCGCGCCGAAGTAAAGCAGAATGCCCAGGATCGCCAGGATCCAGGCCGTGAGATTCCCGGGATCATACCCCCACGGAATGCGATAACCGAGCCCCCCGAACAGAGGAAGGATCAGGAGCCCGACCGCCAGCAGCAGGGAGAGATAGGAACGGACGCCCTCTCCCGCCTCCGCCGAGGTCAGGCCCGGTACCAGGACGCGCCGCCAGCGGTCGCGGGTGCGCTGGCGCCGCGGCTCGGCGACCTTCTCGGTCAGGCCGAACGGCCGGCGGGCCAGGTGGATCGAGAGCGCCAGAAGAGCGAGGATCACCGGCACGAGCAGCGACAGCCAACGCCGGAACAGCTCCAGGTTGGCCGACGCCCCTTCCTGCATCCCATAGGTGGACATGAGCTGGCGCCGGATCTCCGGGATGCGCTGCAAGCCGTCGTCGGGCGTGACCACCCGTTGCTGGCTCAGATTGCGCACCCAGACGTCGACCTGCGAGTTGCTGAGCTGGCGCGCCTGGTCCAGCGCCTTCCGCGACTCGTTGAACAGATAGGACTCGGAATAGGCCTGGCTCAGATTGAACTGGGCCGCCGCGTTGGCCGGATCGGCGGCGGCGACCTTCTGGAAGTGCTGGATGGCCGTACCGAAGTCGCCCTTGAGGAAGGCATAGGCGCCGATGTTCATCTGCGCAGCCATGTTCTCCGGCTCCGCCTCCAGCACCTGCTGGTAGAGCGAGCTCGCGAGATCCCACTGGTTGAGGGACCGGTGGACGTCGGCCAGGAAATGCTTCACCCCCGTGCTCTCGGGCAGCAGCGACCGCAGCACGCCGAGGTCGGTGAACAGGCCGCCGTAGAGGCGGTGCTGCACCAGGCTCTCCATCGCCATGTCCGGCGGCGACAGGCGCACCCCCACCTCCCGGCTCTGCGAGGCGATCAGGATCGGCGATGCGCCGACCAGGAGCCACAGGCACAGCAGGACGGCGCGCTCGCTCCACGTCGAATACGCCCAGAGGAGCACCGACCAGAACAGCGGGAGCCAGAGGAGCCCGGACGGCAGAGCCAGCGGAAAGAGGAGCAGGAGGACCGTAGCAGCGATCGCGACCATCCGCGGGAAGCGCCGCGAGAACATGGCGACCAGGTCCTGGAACAGGACTCCTCCCTTGCTCACCATCTGGATGGCGATGAACAGCGCGCCGGTGAGCAGGAACAGGCAGAGACCCCACATGATGAGACCGTGGACGAAGAGATAGCGCTCTAGAGGAGCGCCGAAGATGCGCACCATCCCGCCGAGCATGGCGCCGAGCGCTCCGAAGTAGCTGCCCTGCCGCCGGTCGACGTAGGCCTTGGCGAAAGCCACCGCCGGGCGGCCGGGGTCGAGGCGCTCCGCCGCGGCGAGGGCCCACCGGGCGCGCTCGAAATCTCCCTGCTGCGCCGCCTGGTGCGCGCGAGCGATGGCGCCGACGCTCAGATCGGGGAGGCGCCGCATGCCGAGCTGCCGCGCCGTGGCGAGAAGGTCGTCGACCACCCTCTCGGAGTCCTTGCGGCTGTTCTGCACGATCCATTGCAGCCACTGCTCCTCGATCTGCTTGAGGGTGCGGCGGACCGGTGTGGTCATCTCAACGCCGGTCACCTGCGGTGAGGACACACCCGTGACCGCCGCCGCGGGAGCAGCGGCGGCCAGCAGCACCAGGGCCGCGGCGGCGATCCGGCTATTGAGTCTTCTGAACATAGCGGACCCGCGCACGGTAGAGCAGGTCTTCGAGAAAAGCGGCCTCCTGAGCCGTGAGGTTGCCGGCCGTCTTCTGCCGGAGCACGTCGAGCAGATCGATGTGCAGACGAGCCATCTCGAGGTTTTCGACCACCTGGCCATTGGGCAGGTCCATGTCGCCCAGGTAGAGGGGGATCGGCTCGGCCATCATCTGGACCAGGTCGTAGAACGAGGGGCCGTAGCCCTCCGGCGTGCCCGGGAGCTCCAGAGGAGGAGCCGCCTCGTCCTCCAGGTCGGGTGGGAACGCGGGCTCGGAGGCCGCGGTCGGCGGCGGGGCCGCCGCAGGCGCCGGAGCGGGCTCGGCAGCCGGCTCGGCGGTCGATTTCTCCGCGAGGAAACGGTACTCTTCCCGGAGCTCGCCCTCCGGCGTGAACATCCGCTTGTCGGTGACCTTGATCTGCTTTTCCTGACTACTCACCCGGATCGACACTCCTTTCTGAAGGACGGAAGGCGACGCCGCTGTCACGTTGAAAATCCGTGTTGGAAAATCGTAGCAAGCGAAATTCCCGCTGAGCAAGCACGCGTCCCGGAGGCCCGAGAATGTCCCAGACCCCCCAGTCCCCCGATCTCCAGAAGCTCCTCGACCTGGTTGCCCGCCTGCGTGCCCCGGACGGTTGTCCATGGGATCGCGAGCAGGGGCTCTCGGACGTCCGCGCCTACCTGCTCGAAGAAGCTCACGAGGCGGCCGGAGCGATCGACAGCGGCGACTGGGGCGAGCTCGCCGAGGAGCTCGGCGATCTGCTCTTCCAAGTCGCCTTCATCGGTCGGCTGGCCGAGGAGGCTGGCGCCTTCAGCGTCTCACAGGTCGTGGACGGCGTCTACCAGAAAATGGTATCGCGACACCCTCATGTCTTCGGCGGCGAGGTGCTGGCCGACGCCGACGCGGTGCGGCAGGCCTGGGAGCGCCGCAAGCTGCAGGAAGAGCCGCGCCGCACCTCGCTGCTCTCCGGCGTACCCGGGTCGCTGCCTGCGCTCCTCGGCGCCTACCGCCTGACCCAGAAGGCGGCCGGCGTGGGCTTCGACTGGCCGGACGCGGACGCGGTGCTGGTCAAGGCCGAAGAGGAGATCGAAGAGCTGCGGCACGCCCTGGACGCGGGCGATGAAGCGTCGGTCCGCGAGGAGATGGGGGACGTCCTCTTCACCCTGGCCAACCTGGCCCGCAAGCTGGACGTCGACCCCGAAGCCGCGCTCGCCGGCACCAACCGCAAGTTCCGCCAGCGCTTCGCGAAGGTCGAAGAGGGCCTCGCCGCCCAGGGGAAGACCGCCGCCGAGGCATCGCTGGAGGAGATGGATGCGCTGTGGGAGGGGGCGAAGGAGGCCGGCTGACCCGGGGCAGTCTCCAGGGCTGCAACGACCACGGGGGTTGCGGAAGGCGATGAGCCCTAGCCGATGATGTCCACCCAGAAGCCTCAGAAGAAAAGCTCTTCAGCCTCTTGGTCCGCAGCCTCCGCCACCGCCTCAGGGTCCGTTTCCAAGAGATCCACCGGCCGCTGCGCGTTCAACCACCCAACGGACGAGGTGAGCCAGAGGGCCAACTGCCACTCGCTTCCCTGGTTGCCCAGGGCTCGGGCAATCCGGGCGATAACAGGCCGCGGCTGTCCTTTGTTGTCGAACTGAAACGCCGGATAGAGAGTCGCGCCCCGGAAGTTGACAGAGAAGATCCGCCCCTTCCTCCTCCAGCGACTCGCCAGGGCCGCTCGGTTCATCGCGCGAGATCCTGCGAGATCAGCCACCTGCTGACCCGTCAGTGCCCCAAATTCGCGCACCAAAGACGCTCGCGCCTCGGCATTGCGCCGTGCCTGGAGGACGGACACTTCACTGGGGACCGGTAGGGTCGAGAGCATTGCTTCGATCAGCCGCTTACTGCATGCCCTGGAGGAATCGCTGTCTGCCTGTTCTTTGGGCGCGCGCATGAGAGACAATATAGCGCAAAAAGGGAATCCATCCGCGCGAGGTCGAACCGGTATCGTCCCCGGCAAGAAGAGACTCTCCAGAGCCTTTCAGAACATCTTCCAGAGGAGTACTCTAGAAACGGACGGATCGATCGGGATCGGCGGTACGCTGCCGAGAAAGGAGTCTCCATGAAAAGGAAGCGCTGCGTCCTCTGGCTGGTGCTCTTGACGGTGCTCGCCTCGCCGGCTCTGGCCAAGGGAGAGATCCCTCCGAGTCCCGAGGCGCTGTTCCAGGCATTCGAAGCCGCCACGACCATTCCGGGCTCCCTGGGCATTCCCGAGCCACTGGCGATGACCTGTTCGGCGAATCAGACCTGCCCCAACCAATGCGTTGTCGCATGTACAGGCTCTTCGACGTGTACGGTGCAGAGTACCTCCGTCACGTGCGACGGCTCCACGACCAACTGTCCCTATCCATCTTGCAACGTACCCCCAGGATGCCTCGAACCGTGTGACTGGTGCGCGTGCATCGCTTCGCTCCCGGCGGGGGGCTGCTGGAGAAACTGCGTACCGGAGTGAGCGATAGAAAGGACTGGTGGCGGCTCTACGGCGCCTGCCCAACCGTTGGCGCCTTGAGGATCTCCTTCAGATACGGCTCCACCGTCGCCGCCACCATCTCCTGCCCCTTGGCCGTGGGGTGGATGCCGTCCCCCTGATTCAGGTCGGCGATGCCGCCGACTCCTTCTAAAAGGAATGGGACCAGCGGCACGTCCAGGTCCTTGGAGATCTTCGGGTACATCTCCCGGAACTGTTCCGTGTAGTCGGGGCCGTAGTTCGGCGGGATGATCATGCCCAGGAGGAGGACCCGGGCTCCCGCAGCCTTGGCGCGGCGGACGATCTCGCGCAGGTTCTTTTCGGTGTCGTCCAGATCGAGGCCGCGCAGGCCGTCGTTGGCTCCCAGCCCCACGACCAGCACGTCGGGCTTCTGCTTCAGGAGCCAGTCGAGGCGGGCCCGGCCGCCGGCCGTGGTGTCGCCGCTCACACCGGCGTTCAGGACCCGCACCGGCGTGCCCTGGACGTCCAGGCGGCGGTCGAGGACCGCGGGATAGGCTTGCTCCTCGGCAAGGCCGTAGCCGGCCGTCAGACTGTCGCCCAGGAAGATCACCAGTGGGCCTGCGTCGGCACGAGCAGCCGGGGCTGGCGCGGCGGGTGCAGGAGCCACCGCGGGCTCCGCACGCCGCACGGAAGTCTCCTCGGCCGTGCCCGCCTCACAGCCGGCGAGCCCGGGAATTACCAGTGTCAGAGCGAGGGTTGCGAGCTTTCGCCACATCGAGTCTGCCTCCATCCCATGAAAGAAAGCGGTTGCCGCAGCGTGTTATTCCGGTGATGATCCTTCCGATGAAGACCCCGACCCCGCAGATCCCGCCCCGCATCGAATTGCGTGAGCTGACTCGCCGGCTCCCGTCCGGGGACCGCCTCCTGACCATCGTCGACCGCATCGACCTGCGGATCGAGCCCGGCGAGTTCGTGGCGGTGCTCGGGCCCTCCGGCAGCGGCAAGTCCACCCTCCTCGCCCTGATGGCGGGGCTCGACCGCCCGACGGCCGGCGAGGTGCGGATCGACGGCCAGGCGATCCAGAATCTATCGGAGGACCAGCTCGCCGTCCTCCGCCGGCACAAGATCGGCTTCGTCTTCCAGAGCTTCCAGCTGCTGACCAACCTGACGGCGCGCGAGAACGTCCTCCTGCCGATCGAGCTCCTCGGCCAGCCCGATCCGGTGCGCCGCGCCGACGAGCTCCTCGCCGCTGTGGGCCTCGGGGACCGCGGCCATCACTACCCGAGCCAGCTCTCCGGCGGCGAGCAGCAGCGGGTCGCTCTGGCGCGGGCCTTCGCCGCCCGGCCGCCCATTCTCCTGGCCGACGAGCCCACCGGCAACCTCGACGGCGCCACCGGCCGGCGCGTCCTCGAGCTGCTGACCGAGCTGCGCCGCCGTGAAGGGACCACTCTGGTGCTCGTCACCCACGACCCGGCGGTGGGGGCGCTGGCCGACCGGCTGATCCACCTGCGCGACGGACAGATCGAACGGGAGGAGGTCCCGGCGCGCGCCGCCACGGCCCTGCACGCCGGGGAGCGGGGATGACCCTCGCGTTCTTCTGGAAGACCTTGATCCGCGAGTCGCGCGGCTCCCGCGGCCGGCTGGTCTTCTTCATCGCCTGCCTGTCGGTGGGCGTGGCCGCCGTGGTCTCGGTCGCCGGTCTCTCGGCCAGCCTGGACGAAGGCATCCGCAGCGAGGCCCGCCAGCTCCTCGCCGCCGACCTCGCCATCGAGGGGAGGCGGCCGGTGCCGCCCGACCTCGACCTGGCCGCCGTCGGCCTGGCCGGCGCGGAGCGCACCGACTTGCAGGAGACGGTCACGGTCGTGGCCGCCCCTCCGCGCGCCATCGGACAACCGGGGCGCAGCCAGCTCGTCGAGCTCAAGGTGGTCAACGGAACCTATCCCTTCTACGGCAAGCTGGTGATCGAGCCGCGGCGTCCGCTGCGCGAGCTCCTCACTCCGCAGACGACGGTGGTCGCCTCCGAGCTCCTCTCCCGCCTCGGCCTCCGGATCGGCGATGGGTTGCGCATCGGAGGCCAGTCGTTCCGCATCGCCGGCGTGGTGCTTTCCGAGCCGGACCGGATCAGCATCTCGATGACCCTCGGCCCGCGCGTCTTCCTCTCGGACGAGGGCTTCCGCCGCGCCGGCCTGGCCGGGTATGGCAGCCGCATCGGCCACCGCACGCTGCTCAAGGTGCCCGCGGGCTTCCCGCTCTCCGGCCTGGATGCGGCGAAGGAGCGGCTGCAACGGACGATTCCGGATCCCACCTTCTACAGCATCGAGACGTACCGCGAGGCGCAGCCGGCGCTGCGCGAGAGCCTCGGCCGGGTCGAGCGCTTCCTCGGCCTGGTGGCGCTGCTCTCGCTCTTCGTGGGAGGGATCGGCGTCGCGCAGAGCGTGCGGGCCTGGCTCGCCAGCCGGCTGGACTCCATCGCGGTCCTCAAGTGCCTGGGGATGCGTCCGCGCGAGATCTTCCCGCTCTATCTCGGCCAGACCGCTCTGCTCGGCCTCGCCGGCAGCCTGGTGGGGATCGCCGCGGGCGCCGCCGTGCAGCTCGCCCTTCCCTCCCTCTTCCCGGACCTGATCCCGGCCGAGCTGATCCGCCCCTGGCAGCCGGTCGCCCTGCTGCGCGGCCTGACGCTGGGCGTCGGGGTCGCCGTGCTCTTCAGCCTGCCGCCGCTGTCGGCCGTCCTGCGGGTGCCACCCGCGCGGGTGTTGCGCCGGGAGGCCGAGCCGCTGCCGGGCCACCGCTGGGTGCTGGTGGCGACCGGAGCCGCGCTGGCGCTCGGCGTCTGGCTCATGGCGAGCATCCAGGCCCGGTCGTGGGACCTCGGCGCGCGCTTCACCGGCGGCGTGGCCGGAGCGACGCTCGTCCTCTCCCTCGCCGCGCTGCTGATCACCCGCGGGGTGCGCCGCCTGCCGCGCGAGTCGCTGCGGCGCCCCTGGCTGCGCCATGGCGTGGCAGCCCTGGCCCGGCCGGGCGCCACCACGCTCAGCGCCATCGTGGCCCTCGGGTTGGGCGTCCTGGTGGTCCTGGGGATGTCGCTCGTCCAGCGGCGGCTGACCGAGGAGCTGTCGGCCGAGCTGCCGAAGGAGGCCCCGAGCGCCTTTCTGATCGACATCCAGCCCAAACAGTGGCCAGGGGTCGAGAAGCTGATCCAGGAGCAGGGGGCGACCCGCATCCAGGCCGTGCCCGTGGTGATGGCGCGCATCGCCGCGATCGACGGCCGGCCGGTCGAGGAGCTGAACCGCAAGGCCCGGCCGGAGGTCCATGGCGAAGGCGGGGACCGGGAGGGCGGGCAGCATGGGGAAGGCTCCCGGCGCTGGGCGCTCACCCGCGAGCAGCGGCTGACCTACATGCGCACGCTGCCGGAAGACAACCAGGTGGTCGAAGGGGTGCTCTGGGGTGATCCGCAGCGCGCCGAGGTGAGCATCGAGCAGGAGTTCGCGCGGGACCTCGGCCTCCGTCTCGGCTCGACCATCCGCTTCGACGTCCAGGGGGTGCCGCTGGAGCTGACGGTGACCAGCCTGCGGACGGTCAACTGGCGGACGTTCGGCATCAACTTCTTCCTGGTGGTCGAGCCCGGGGTCCTGGAGGATGCGCCGCAGCAGTGGCTGGCGGCGTTCCAGCTGCCGCGCGGGACCGAGCAGCGGGTGCAGGACCTGCTGGCGGCGAGCTATCCGAACGTGACGCTGCTGCGCATCCGGGAAATCCTGGACAAGATCATCCAGGTGATGGCGCGGATCGGGCTCGGTATTCGCTTCCTGGGCGGATTCACCGTGCTCGCCGGGATCGCGATCCTGGCCGGAGCGATCAGCGCGGGCTCGGTCCGCCGCGGCCGTGAGGTGGCCCTGCTCAAGACGCTGGGGATGACCCGCCGCACCGTGCTCGGCACCTTCGCCGTGGAGTATGCCCTGATCGGCCTCGTCGCCGCCCTGATCGGAGCGGCGGGAGGCACTCTCCTCTCCTGGGGCGTGCTGCGGCGCGGCTTCGACCTGAGCTGGAGCTTCCAGCCAGTGCCCTTCACCGTGGCGGTCGTGGGGGCGGTGGTCCTGGCGATCGCCGCCGGAGTGGCCGCGAGCCTGCGGGCGATCGAGCGGCGGCCGATCGAGGTGCTGCGGGAGGGGTAGGCAAGGACACCAAGGACTTCAAGGACAACAAAGACGAAGGACCGGTCTCAGAGCTTTCCTTGGTGTCCTTGCAGTCCTTGCTGTCCTTGGTTGGGAGCCAACCGCCGCCGGAGAGCCACCCCCACCACAGCCAGCACCCCCAACCCCGCCACCCCCAGCCCCCATCGCCACCCCGCCGGCTGGTAATCGAGATGCACGCGGTGCCGTCCCGGGCCGATCTCAAAACCTGCGAAGCCACCGTTGACCTTCCGTAGCGTGACCGGTCCCGGCCCTTCCAGAAGCTCCAGACGCCAGCCGTCCGCGAAGGCGACGCTCGAGACGACCAGCCCTCCGGTGGCCGTCGCCACCTCCAGATCGAAGCCGTTCGGCAGGAGCCGCTCGATGCGGGCCGTTCCGCTCTGCGGCCGGGGCCCGGCGGGCGGGCCGCCCTCGGCCACGCCGAAGGCGGCGAAGTCGCGGTTGGCCAGGGCCTGCTCCAGAGCCTTGGCGCCGTCCGGCTCGCGGCGGGCGCTCGCGGGGAGGAAGAAGAGCGGCAGGGCGCGGGGGTTGCGCCAGACCCGGCCTCCGGTGTCGTTCCACGCCGGCTCCCAGGGGGGCGGCACTCTCCGCTGGTGACGGGTCAGGAGATAGCGCACGCCAAGGTAGTCGAACATGGGCTGGGTGTGGACCGGGAAGCGGCGGCTCTCCATCCGGAGCTCCCGCCCCACCTTGAAGCGCGGCAGGAAGCCGCGCCCAGCCACCAGAGTGGCGTCCGCCGGGCGCATCGGGTCATACCCCCGCGGGTCCCACAGGCCGTACAGCGCTCCCAGGTCCGGCTCCAGGTCCTTCCCCTCGGCCATCACCCGGAACGGCTCCGGCGCCTGCCGCGCCTCGTCCGCCAGCCGGGCCACGGCGGGCGGCGCCGCGAGATCGAAGGAGCCGTGGACCGCCGGGTGGTAGCGCACCAGGAGAAGCCCCAGATCGAGCCCCAGGGCCGCCACGGCAACGGCCGGAACGGCGCGGCGCAGGCGCGGATGCGCGAGCAGCGCCCCCACGGCCGCCGCTCCGGCGAGCGCCGCGGTCCACCAGGCCCGTTGCCAGAGGATGTCCGCGGGAGGATGGAGGGCCAGAAGCAGCGCCGCGGCGGCGAGCGCGGCTCCGGCGATCCAGACCCCGCGCCGGTGGCGGACCAGATCGTCCAGCCCGAGCCCCGCGGCGACCGCCACGGCCAGCACCCAGAGGAGCCGCAGCCGGGCGTGCGCGCCGTGCGACATCCCGGGCAGGGAGTCCACCAGGTCGAAGAACGGCGGCAGCCCCAGGGAGGCGAGGAAGGCGGCGAGCCCCCCCGCCAGAAGAAGGAGGAGCAGGCGGCGGCGGTTCCCTGGCAGCGCCGCGCCCGCTACGGCGAGCACCAGCGCCAGGACCCCGCCATAGCCGCTGCACAGCTCGTTGAAGTTGGCCGGACCGTCCCAGTTGTCGTCCCGCGGGCTGCCGAAGAGGAGAGGCTGCAGCGGCAGGAGGAGGAACCGGCTCTCGAATGGCGGCGGATCCACGGCTTTCGGGACGCGCGCCACCATCACCCAGCGCTCGCTCTCGGGCAGCACTTCCAGAACCGGCAAGAGAACGGGTGCGGCCAGGCAGCCCGTCACTACAGCCGCGGTGGCGAGCCGGCCGGTGAACGCCTTGCGCGAGGCTCCCTCGTCACGGCGCGCGAGGAGCGCCAGGAAGACCGCAGCACAGGCCAGGGCGCCATGCGCCAGCGTCTCGGGGTGGCCGGAGAGCGCCAGGCCGAGGCCGCAGGCGACCAGGCCAGCGAACGCACCCCGCTCCCCCCGCCGCAGCAGGACCAGCCCCAGCAGCACGCCCGGCAGCCAGGCGGCGCTCATCGCCTGCGGGTGATACGCCCAGACGACCAGGAAGGCGGAGAAGGCGTAGGACACCGCCGCCAGCGCGGCCCCCGCCGGCCGGGCTCCCAGCGCCAGGAGAAGCCCATGCATGAAGAGGAGCGCCATCAGCGTCTGCCAGGCGGCGGCGACGGTCATCGACCGGGCAGCCGGGAGCGGGAGGGCCAGCAGGTGGAGCGGTGAGAAGGGGGCCGCGTAGGCATTGCCCAGGAGCGGCGCCCCGGTCCCCACCTCGTGCACCCAGAGCGGCGCCTCCAGGCGCAGCAGGCGCTCGCGCACCAGGGTGCGGTACGGCAGGAGCTGGAGCGGCACGTCGCCGAGGAGCGCGTTGCGCGGCTGGTGCCTGGCCGTGGCCGGGATCGTCTCCGACCAGGGGCGCCAGAGATAGGGGATGTCGCTCGCCACCTGGAGCGAGGACGTGGCGAGAGGAATGAGGAAGAAGGCGCCCGCCGCCGCCAGGTATCCGGCCGCCGCGCGGCGCGTCACCGCCGGCCGCCACCACCGCACGAGCGCGCAGATCAGCAGACCGCCGAGGACGTACGCGAGCAGGTCCATGGGCAGGTGGCGAAATCTAATCGTCGGCGCCGTCGATGCTATCCGAACGGTCGAGCAGGTCGCTGACCGGCACGAACACGAACCCCTCTTCCCTGGCCTTCGGCACCTCTTCCGTGAGGACCTGCAGGGTATCGGGGAGCGGATGGCCGATGGCCACGGCGGAGCCGCGCGTCCGGGAGAGCTCCAGCAGACGCCGGAATTGCGTGCGCACCCCCTCCGGGCTCGGATCGCGGTCGAGGAAGACCTGGCGCTCGGCGGCCGGGAGGCCCAGCGACCGCGCGGTGCGGTAGCCGACGCTCTCGGCGCTCGTCCGCGAGTCGAGGAAGAACAGGCCGTGCGCGGCGAGCACTTGGAGGACCGGGGTCATCGCGCGCTCGTCCTCCGACATGCGCGAGCCCATGTGGTTGTTAACGCCCCTCGCCCCGGGGACGGCGCGCAGAGCCGCCTCGGTCTTCTCGCGCAGCTGTCCGTCGTCCATGTCGACGGTGAGGGCTCCCGGCCCGGGATCCTCTCCGTTCAGGGGCTGCATGGGCAGGTGCAGGAGCATCTCCACCCGATGCCTCCGGAGCTCCGCCACCACCTCCTTCGTGTGCTCCTCATAGGGGAGCACGGCATAGGTGATCGGTACACCGAGGGCGAGCAGCGGCTGCAGATCCTCCGGGCGCTCTCCGAGATCGTCGATCACCAGGGCCACGTGACCAGGGAGACGGGAGCCGCCATCCTTCACCGGCTCGGCGTCCGGCGCTTCGGGCGGCAGGGAGGGCATGTCCGGAGGCGTGACATGCTCGCCGGTCGCGGCCTTCCGCGGCTCCGGGCCTGCGGAATCCTCGCTCACCTTCGCCGGCCGGACCTCCGGCTTGACGTCACTGGAGTGGTAGCGGGGATCGCGGAAGACCAGATAGAGAGCTCCCCCGCCGACAATGATGCCGAGCAGGAAGAGCCAGACCCCTCCACGCCCGGAGCCGCCGGAGCGGCGCCGGGCCATTGGAGGATGCCGGTCAGGCGACCTTTTGTTCGATCTCTTCTTCGCCACCGAGCAGGCGCCGCACGCCCCGCCTGAGGATGAGGTCGCTCATCGGCACGTCCTTCTCCAGGAACGTGCGGGAGCGCTCGTCGACCAGCAGATCCGGCGTCAGCTCCTTGTTCAGGGGCTGCTTGTCCGGACCGGTGTAGAACGCGTCGGTGAAGAGCAACCGGCCGCCCGAGGACAGGTCGGCCGAGCCCTGCCGGCCGGCGTAGCCGAAGGTGCGCTCGCCGACGAGCTGCGCCTTGACCTTCTGGCGCAGCACCGTGGCGAGGACTTCCGCCGCACCCAGGGTGCCGCGGTCGACCAGGACCACCATCCTGCCCTGCCAGATGGGCGCCTGGTTGGCGGCGTAGGTCTGAACCTCTTCGGAGCGCCGCGACAGAATGCCGAGGTCTCCCTTGGCGAACAGGCGGGCCACCGCGTAGGCCGTCTCGGGATCTCCCGAGGAGACTCCGCGCAGATCGATCAGCAGGCCATGGCTCGCCTTGGCGGCGTTCGCCTCGACGAGCGTCTTGACGCGCGCCGCCGTCTCCCCGTCGAAGGTGGGGATGCGCAGCACGGGCGCACCCTCGACCTCGGAGATCGAGGGGACCGGAGTGTCGAAGGGCTGCAAGGTGAAGGAGACCTTCACCGGCTCACCGAGACGGATCATCTCGACGTCGACCTTGGTGCCCGGCCGGCCCGCCAGGACCTCCTGGATCTCCCAGAGAGGCATGGTCCGGGTGGTGCGGTCACCGACCTTGGCCACGATGTCCCCCGGCTTGGCGTCCGCCTTGCCGGCCGGGCTGTCCTTCTCCACCGCCACGACGTAGGCGATCCCGTGCTCCTTGAGCAGGGTCAGGCCGCTCTGCCGCCAGGCGGTGTGGCGCGCCTCGAGGTAGCGGTCGACCTCGGAGGCGGGGACGTAGATCGAGAACGGATCGAGCGCGTCGGTGGAGCCGTCGAGGGCTCCGGCCATGAGCTCGTCCATGTTCGGGGCGTCGACGTAGCTCTGCCGCACCAGGCCGAGCACCTCGGTGAAGACCGACAGGTACTTGTACAGCGAGTCGTCTTCAGGGCTCTGCTCGCGGCTGGCCGCACGCAGCAGCGTGCCGGCGAGCATGGGGAAGGTGAGGAGGAACGAGACGATAAAAAAAACGATGCGACTGCGGCTCATGGTGACACCCGTAACCAGCTCATGGGGTCCTCCGGACGTTTCTCGACCCGGATCTCGAAATAGAGCTTGTCCGTGGACAGCCCTACGACATCGCCCAAAGATACCATACCTTCGCGCCCGACCTTCAGGTCCGACAGGCCGGCGTACAGCGTGAACACCTTCCCCGGGTGGAGCAGGATCACCGTGTTGCCGTATCCCTGGAAGGGGGCGGCGAAGACGACCCTGCCGGGAAAGACGGCCTGCACCTCGCCGCCGGGCGTGGTGGCCAGCTCGATTCCATGGTGGGGGACGCGGGTGCGGTAGCGCGGCTCGAACCGGAAGCCGAAGCCGGCGGTCACCTGGCCCGCGGCCGGCCAGTCGAGGATGCCCCGGAAGCGCTGGATCGGCGTGCCGCCGGGTCCGGAGGCGCTCTCGCCGGCCAGGAGGTCGAGCAGCTCGGCCAGCTTCTTCTCGCGCTCGGCGAGGTCGCCGGCGCGCGCGGTCAGCTCCCGCTCTTCCTTCTCGACGCGGGCGAGCAGCTCGGCGCGCCGCGCCCGGACGGCCAGGAGCTCGCCGCGCCGGGCCTCCTCGCGCTCGATCCACCGCTCGCTCTCGGCGCGCTCGGCCACCAGGCGGTCTCGCTGGCGCGCCAGATCGGCGCGGGCGACGCGGTAGCGGTCCATGGACTGGCGGTCCCGCCGCGCCAGATAGCGGACCAGGCGGATGGAGGGGAGGAGCGGGTGGCCGGGATCGAGAGCGAGGAAAAGCCGCAGATACCCCTGGCGGCCGAGGCGGTAGAGGGCGGCGAGGCGGCCCTGCAGGTCGCGCCGGGTGTCCTGGAGCGCCCGTTCGAGGCGCGCGACCTCGATCTCGCTCGCCGCGGCCCGCCGCGACGCCAGGTCGCGGGCGGTCATCGCCTCGGCGAGGCGCGTCTCCTGGAGCTTCAATTCGAGGTCCGCCGCCGCGAGCTCGTCCTGGAGCCCGCTCTGGCGGCGCCGGGCCGCGCCGAGCCGCGCTTCGAGCCGCGCGATCTCCGCCCGCAACCCGGCCAGCTCCCGCTCCCGCGCGGAGACCCGGTCCGCCCGCGGCGGGGTCTGAGGAGATTGCGGATAGAGAGGGAGGGCGAGGGCCAGGAGGAGGACCCAGGCAGCCTTCCTCGTCACCCCTCTCCCATCAGCGCCGACCAGAGGAAGCTCAGCTCGTCCGCCGCTTCGCCGATCTGCTTGGTCACCGGCTTGCCGGTGCCGTGGCCGGCGCGCGTCTCGATGCGGATGAGCACCGGCTCCAGTCCCGCCTGCGCGTGCTGGAGCGCCGCCGCGAACTTGAAGCTGTGCGCCGGCACCACCCGGTCGTCGTGGTCCGCCGTGATGATCAGCACCGCCGGATACGAGGCCCCGGGGCACACGTTGTGGTAGGGCGAATACGCGTAGAGGACCTTGAAGTCCTCCGGATCGTCCGGAGAGCCGTAGTCCGACACCCAGCCCCAGCCGATGGTGAATTTGTGGAAGCGCAGCATGTCCAGCACGCCCACGCCCACCAGGGCCGCCCCCATCAGATCCGGCCGCTGGATCATCACGGCCGCGGCGAGCAGGCCGCCGTTGCTGTGGCCGGCCACGGCAAGCAGCTGGTTGGAGGTGTAGCCATTGGCGATCAGCCACTCGCCGGCCGCGATGAAATCATCGAACGTGTTCTGCTTGTTGCGCCGCGTCCCGGCCACGTGCCACTCCTCCCCGTACTCCCCGCCGCCGCGCAGGTTCGCCACCGCATACACCCCGCCGCGCTCCATCCACGCCAGGTACGGCACGGAGAAGGCCGGCGTCATCGAGGTGTTGAAGCCACCATAGCCATAGAGGATGGTCGGGTGCGAGCCGTCCAGCGGCAGCCCCTTCTTGCAGGTGATGAACATCGGGATCCGGACGCCGTCCAGGCTCTCGTAGAAGACCTGCCGCGTCTCGAACGCCTCCGGGTCGAACCGGACCTCCGGCCGGCCGAACAGGCGGCTCTCCCCAGTCTCCACGTCGTAGTGGTAGACCGTCCCGGGGGTGGTGTAGCTGCAGAAGATGTAGAACGTCTCGGAGCTCTTCCGGGTCCCCCAGAAGCCGGAGACCGTGCCGAGGCCGGGCAGCTCCAGCTCGCGCACGAACCGGCCGTCGCGCTCGAAGATCCGCGCCCGCGACGAGGCGTCCTTCAGATAGAGCGCCACGAACCGCCGCCCCACCAAGGTGACCGCCTGCAACGTCTCCTCGGTCTCCGGGATCAGCTCCCGCCATCGCTCCGGCGCCGGGTCCCGGACGTCGACCGCGATCAACCGGCCCTTCGGGGAGCCGGCGTCGGTCTGCAACCAGATGACCGGCCCGTCGCTCCCGACATAGCTGTAGGTGGCGTCGAAGGCGGGCAGGAGATCGCGGACCGGCGCCTCAGGCTCGCGCAGGTCCTTGAAGTAGAGGGCGTTCTCGTCCTCCGTCCCTTTCCAGGCGTGGATGAGGAGGTACCGGCCGTCGTCGCTGACGTAGGGGATGAACCCCATCTCCTTGTCGTCGGGCTCGTGGTAGACGAGCACGTCCTCCGACTGATCGGTGCCCAGCAGGTGGTAGTAGATCTTCTGCCAGAAGTTGGCGCCGTCGAGCCGCCCCTCGCTGGGCTTGTCGTAGCGGCAGTAGAAGAAGCCGGCGCCATCATGGGTCCAGGCCGACTGGGAGAACTTCACCCAGGACAGCACGTCGGACAGGTCGCGCCCGGTCTCCACCTCGCGGACCCGCCACTCCTGCCAGTCCGAGCCGCCGTTGGTCAGACCATAGGCCAGATAGCGGCCATCCTCGCTGACGTTGAACGCGGCGAGGGCGACGGTGCCATCGCCCGAGAGCTGGTTGGGGTCCAGGAGGATCCGCGGCTCGCCGTCCAGGTCGTCCTGCGTGTAGAGCACGCTCTGATTGCGCAGCCCGTCATGGCGGGTGAAGAAATAGCGCTCGCCCTGCCGGAAGGGGGTACCCCAGCGGGGGAAGTCCCACAGCTCGCCGAGGCGCCGCCGCAGACCTTCGCGCTCGGGCAGCGAGCCCAGGACCTCCGCCGTGACCTGTTTCTGGGCCGCGACCCAGGCCCGGGTCTCCGCAGAGTCCAGGTCCTCCAGCCAGCGGTAGGGGTCGGCGACGGTGACGCCGTGCAGAAGGTCGAGATGATCGACCCGGGGGGTGTCGGGGTAAGCGAGCCGCCTGGGCTCGACCGGGGTTTCTAGAGGAATGCTCATCGCTCGTCGGACTCCGACCTCCCCGGCAGTGCAGCAAGGGAAAAAAAACGGGACACCTTCCAGCGCTCACAAATAGCCGAGGGAGCGCAGGCTCTCCAAGTACTCACGCCCTTCCGGCCCCTTCGCCGGCCGATCCGGCCGCTCTCGCCGCTCCCCGTACCCCGAGATCACCAGCGGCGGCTCCGGCCAGGCACAGGAGGCCGGAGGGGCCGGAAGCTGCTCGCTCTGGGGCAGACCCAGGGCGCGCAGCAGGGCCGAAGCGGCCGCCTCGGGCGCCAGAGCCGCGGCTCTCGGAAGGGCACCGCAACGAGTGCCCCTTCTCCAAAGGACGATCCTGCCGCCTCCAGCGTGACGCCGCCGCCCCGGATCGAGCACGACGACCACGGTTCCGACCCCGGAAAGGGTCCGGCCGAGGAGCAGGTCGGCGGCGCGCAGCTCGGCGCGGACGAGGTCGGCGAAGGCCACGTCGCCCCCCTGCCAGCCGTCCGCGGCGATGTCGAGGGCCGGCAGGTAGAGCGCCGCGGCGCGCGGCCGGCGCGCCATCTCGCGCTCGAACACCTGGCGGTAGAAGCGGTCGGGGATCAGGGCGCGCTGGAGCACCGCGGCCGCGGCCGGCGGCCGCAGAGCCGCGGCCAGCCGCATCTCGGTACCGTCACCCACGGGCCGTGCCGCCTCCCGGGCGAGCGCCGCGAGGGGGGGACCCGCCGAGGCCGGAGCCGCCGCGCCGACGGCCCGTTCCTGGAGGAGCTGCCAGGCGCCGTGCGCCACCACAAGGCCGGGAACCTCCTCGGCCGGGAAGGTGGCCCACCAGTTCACCGCCAGCACTGGCGCACCGCCGCGGGAGGCGAGCTCCCAGACGGTGTACGCGTCGCGCCGGTTGGCGAGCACCGGCCGGTACTCGGCGAGGCCGAGCGGCACCTCGACCCCGGTCCACCACGCGCGCAGAGGGCCGTTCCTGGCGAGCGGCGTGCGCACTCCGAGAGGGCGGAAGCTGTCGAGCGCGGCCACCCCGTGATCCGGACCGGGCACGCCCGTGGCGATGGTGGTCCAGAACGAGGCGGGCGGCTCGTCGCGCCGCGGGTAGCTCAGCAGGCTCCCCTCCTGGACCAGGCCCGACAGCGTGGGCAGATCGCCCAGGGCCAGGAGATAGTCCAGCTCCTCGGGGAGGACGCCGTCGATGCCGACCAGCAGCACCTGCTCCCCCGGAGCCACCGGCAGCCCCGCCGGCTCCGGCGGCGGATCGCGGCGCGCCGAGGAGAGCACCGCCGGCAGAGTCAGCACGAAGGCTGCGGCGAGGATCGTCAGACCGAGCCAGCGCCGCGAGAAGAGCCGGCCGCCCGGTGCCGTGTCCGTGAAGCGGATGGCGAGCGTAAGCAGGCCATGGTCGACGAGCTTGATCAGCAGATAGATGGCGAACGGCGCGGCGAGCCCGAGGACGACCAGGAGCGGCACCTGGCTTTCGGCGAGGAGCGCCCGCAGCCCCTGGAGCGCCAGGAGCAGCCCGAGCGCCCCCACGACCAGGGAGATGCCGAGCGACAGCGTCTCGATGCGCCGCACGTGCGAGAAGCGGAGGATCGCCAGCACGATCCCGCAGAGGGCCAGGAATCCCAGGGCGACCGCGGCCGAGATCGGCAGGAACAGGTGGAGGAACAGCGCGAGCGTGTCGAGCGAGACCTCCAGCGGGTTCGGCTCGGCCGCGGCGTTGGCGATCACCAGCCCGAGGGCCAGAGGCAGAGCGAGCAGCAGACCGGCCAGCAGGCCGACCTTGAGCGTCAGCCGGAGCAGCGTCGGCCAGGGGCGCTGGGGACGGAGCGCGTCCTGGAGGAGGAAGCGCCCGAAACCATGATTGAGATAGCCCAGCCGCCGCAGCTCGGAGCGGACTTCATCCAGATCCTGGGCGGAGGTCTCGGGTATCGCCATCAGGGCCTAGTGTATCGTGCGCGCATGAAGATCTCCGGGTGGTGCGCGCTTCCGCTCCTGCTGGGTGCTCTTCTTCTTGGGTGCGGGGCGTGCGGACGCCCGGAGACCGGGCGCTGGAACGTGCTCTTCGTGGTCGTGGACACCATGCGCGCCGACCGCATGAGCCTGTACGGCTATCCGCGGCCGACCACGCCGCACCTCGAGGCCCTGGCCCGGGAGGCGGTGGTCTTCACCAATGCACGGAGCCAGGCCGGCTGCACCTATCCCTCGGTCAACTCCCTCCTCACCTCGCGGAATCCGGCGGTCTTCCTGCGGCCCGGCGCCATCATGGGCATCCCGAAGACGGTGCCCTCGCTGCCGGAGATCCTGCGGGAGCAGGGATATTCCACCGCCGCCGTCTCGGCCAGTCCCATCGTGCGCAACACGCCGTCGCGGGTGAACCCCACCGGCGGCTTCGGGCGCGGCGTCGACACCTTCGACGAGTCGTGCCACACCAGGCACGCCGACTGTGTCAACGCGAAGGCGCTCGGGCTCGTCCAGGAGCTTCGCGAGCCCTGGTATCTCTATCTCCACTACATGGAGCCCCACGCGCCGTACCGCCCGCCGGCGGAGCACCGGCGCCGGCTCTCCCCGACGGCCGAGCAGGCGCGCGCGCAGGGAGTGAGCGGCTGGGCCCGCCGCGGCGAAGGCTGGCCCGTCGCCCGCCGCCTCTACGACGGCAACACCCAATACCGGCTCACCCTCCAGAACCTCGCTCACCTCTCCGCCCTGTACGACGAGGAGGTCTCCTACTTCGACGAGCAGCTCGCGGCGCTCGTGGAAACCCTGCGCGAGCGGCGCCTCCTCGAGCGGACGCTCGTCGTGCTGGCCGCGGACCACGGAGAGGAGCTCTACGATCACGGCCACTTCGGCCACTGCCGGAACCTCGCCTATGAGACGCTGCTCCGGACGCCGCTCGTGCTGTGGCTCCCGGACGCTCCCGCGGACCAGCGGGGTGTGCGCCGCCAGGCCCTCGTCGAGAATCTGGACGTCGTGCCGACGCTCCTCGATTATCTCGGCCTGCCCACGGAAGGCCACGGCTTCGAGGGGTCGAGCCTGCGGCCGGTCATCGAGAGCGACCGGCCGATCCGGCAGGCGTCGATGGCGCTGCAGGGTGTGACCCGCACCCTCTGTAATGGAGGGGACAAGCTCGCCTTCGATCTCGATTCCGGCCGCGCGCGGCTGTTCGACCTCCGGACCGATCCGGGAGAGAAGACCGACCTCTCCGCGCAACGTCCCGAGGAGGCCCGGCGCCTCCAGGCGGCCCTCCTGCGCTGGATCGAGAGCCGCGAGGGTCCGGTGGCCTCCGGCGAGGCCCAACGGCGGGCTCACGAGGTGGAGAAGAAGCTGCGCGCCCTGGGATATCTGTAAGCCTGGAACCTTCCCCGCCGCTTTCCCGTAAAAGGGGGAGGACCGACAGGGAGACCTCGCCATGACCTCGCTCCTCCGCGATCTGCGCTTCGCCGTCCGGATGCTCGTGAAGAGCCCGGCCTTCACGCTGGTGGCCGTGCTGACCCTGGCGGTCGGCCTCGGCGCCACCACGGTCGTCTTCAGCTGGATTCGCGGGCTCGTTTGGGAGCCCCTCCCCGGCGTGCCCGACCAGGGCCGCCTCCGCCCGGTGATCGGCCAGGCCCGGAGCGGCGACTGGCGCTCCATCTCCGCGCCCGATGCCCGCGACCTGGCGCAGAGCGGTCTGCCCGCCGAGGTCACCGCGTTCGAAATGGCGGCGATGAGCCTCACAGCCGGCGAGCGGCCGGAGCAGATCTGGGGGCTGGTCGCCACCGGCAACTTCTTCGACGTGCTCGGCGTGCGCGCCGCCGCGGGACGGACGTTCCGCCCCGCCGAAGACTCGACCACCGGCACCCACCCCGTGGTCGTCCTCTCCCACGAATTCTGGCAGCGGCGGTTCCACGGCGACCCGGCGATCGTCGGCAGCACGCTTCAGATCAACCGCCAGGCGTTCACCGTGATCGGCGTCACCGCTCCGCGGTTCCAGGGGCCGATCGCCGGCTTGCGCATGGACCTGTTCATCCCTCTCGCCATGCAGCCGCTCGTCACGCCCGGCGGCGACCGTCTCACGCTCCGCGGCAGCCGCTGGCTGCAAGCCCTGGCCCGTCTGAAACCGGGGGTGAGCCAGGCGCAGGCCCAGGCGGCCTTCGACACCTTCTCCTCCCGTCTCGATGCCAGCTATCCGGACAGCAACGACGGCTACCGTTTCCTGCTCTTCCGGTTCTGGAAGTCGCCGACGGGCGCTTCGGGCTTCCTCATGCCGGTGATGGTGGTGCTCGGCTCGATGGCGCTGCTGGTCCTGCTGCTCGCCTGCGCCAACGTGGGCAACCTGCTGCTGGTGCGGGCTCTCGGCCGGCGCCGGGAGATCGCGATCCGCCTCTCTCTCGGCGCGGGCCGCGGTCTGATCGTGCGCCAGCTCCTCATCGAAGGGCTGATGCTCGCCGTGCTGGCGGGCGCCGCCGGTCTCCTCCTCGCCGCGTCAGGGCGCCACCTGCTGCTCGCGTTCATCCCTGTGACCAACGAGCCCGTGGCCCCGGCCTTCCCAATCGACGCCGGGCTCCTCGGCTTCGCCGCTCTCCTGTCGCTCACGACCGGCGTCCTGTTCAGCTTGGCGCCGGCGCTCCAGTCCACCTCGCCGGACGTCGCCTCGACGCTCCGCGACGAGGCCGGCGCAGTCTCCGGCGGGAGGAAAGGGTTCGTGCGCAGCGGTCTGGTCGTGGCGCAGATCACGCTGTCGTGCCTGCTGCTGATCACCGCTGGCCTCTTCGTGCGCAGCCTCGGACGGGCTTCGGACATCGATCCCGGGTTCTCGGCCCGCAACGTCCTCTTGGCCACGGTCGCTCTCTTCCCCGGCGGCTACGACGAGGAGCGGGGAAAAATCTTCTACCGCGAGCTGCTGCGCCGCGTCGCGGCTCTTCCCGGAGTCGAGTCCGCCTCCCTCGCCTCGTCGGTGCCGCTCGATTTCGGAGGCACAAGCTCGACGAGCCTCCAGATCGACGGCTACACGCCGGGACCGCGAGAGGAGGTGGTGGTCGAGTTCCACATCGTGGGGCCGGACTACTTCCGCACCCTCGGCATTCCCTTACTCGAAGGGCGGGACTTCACGACGCGCGACGACGCGGGAGCGTCCCTCGCCATCATCGTCAACGAGAGCATGGCGCGCCGCTACTGGCCCGGCCGCGACCCGATCGGCGGCACGGTGCGCCTCAGCCAAAAGACATTCACCGTGGTGGGTGTCGCGAAGGACGGGAAATACGAGCAGCTCGGCGAGGCGCCGGAGACCCACTTCTATCTGCCGGTGCTCCAGATGTACCGGTCGGCGATGACGCTCCACCTGCGCACGAAGGGCGATCCGGCGGCGTTCACCGAGCCCCTGCGGCGCGAGGTGCGGGCCCTCGACGCCGACCTGCCGCTGACCGCGGTCAAGACGATGCGCGAGCACCTGCGCATCTCGGTGTTCAGCCAGCGGCTGGCCGCGAGCTTCCTGGGATCGTTCGGAGCGCTGGCGCTGGTGCTCGCGACGGTGGGGCTCTACAGTCTGATCCGCTACGCCGTATCGCAGCGCACCCGCGAGATGGGTGTGCGAATGGCTCTGGGAGCCCGGCCGCGCGACATCGAGCGCCTCGTGGTCGGCGAGGGGATGGTGCTCGCCCTGATCGGCCTCGGCCTGGGGCTCGCGCTGGCCTTCGGGATCACCCGCTTCCTGGCCAGCCTGCTGCTCGGCGTCAGCGCCACGGACCCGGCGATCTTCGTGGTGATCACGGTGCTGCTCGCGGGGGTTTCGGTGCTGTCGTCGTATCTGCCGGCCCGAGCGGCGGCGGGGGTGAGCCCTAGCGTGGCGTTGCGGTCGGAGTAGGCCTTCACTCCCGGGGCTTCTTCTTCCGACGCTCGATCCGCTCCCGCTTCTTCTCCTGCTTCGTCTTCTTGACCCGCTTCTTTTTCTGCTCGCGGGGCGGCCGTGGCGGGAGCGGGGGCGCCCACGGCGGCCGGGGGCTGCGTAGGGCCTCGGCGAGATCGGCGGCGCTCAAGGCTCGCGCGGTCTCTCCGGCGACGACCGTCCAGCGTTCGCCCGAGTCTTCAGGCTGCAGGAGCGGCGCGGCCCTTTCACCCAGGACAACCTCACCGCGGACGAGCACCAGGACGCAGCCGCGGAAGTGCTCGCGCAGCAGATCGCCCAGGACCGGCTCCCCGCGGAGCGGCTTGACCACCACGGCGCGCCCTCCTCCGGCGGCCACAGCGCGCAAGGTTCCGAGACCGGCAGCCGTTTCCAAGTCTCCCGGAACGGGAGGCGGCGGGGCTAAATCCAGCCAGCCCACGCGCAGGTCCAGGGCCTGGACGGCCGCGATCAACGGGGCGAAGCGCTCGGGCCCCTCTGCGACGCGCAGCAGATGCGGCGGGGTCACCGTGCCGCCCCGGCCGTCTCGGGATACAGGAGGATGTCGCGCCGCTCTTCGCGGAAGCGCGCCTCGTCGTCCGCCCAGGAGGCGATCCAGGCGGCCAGCCCCTCGCCGCTTTCGAGCGCACGGCGAGCGTCCGGTCCGCCGGCCAGGAGATCGATCGCGGGACGATCGATCACGAACTCATACGGCGCGTCCCGCCAGGTGAAGACCTCGGGCGCGATGCGGCACACCGCGTCGAGGAGCTCGACGCCGGTGCGGTAGGGGCGGAACGCCTCCGCGTCCGTCACCACCAGCTCGACGCCGCCGCACTGCTCCCCCCGGTGCTTCTGGAACTGCGGCCGGAAATAGGTGGGGATCCACGCGGTGCCGGGCAGGTCCCGGCGGGTCAGCTCGTCGGCCAGAGCGACCGGATCGATCCCCGGAGCGCCCGTGAGCTGGAAGGGGCGCGTCGTGCCCCGCCCCTCGGACAGCCCGGTCGCCTCGACCAGGCAGCCGCCGGGATACACGAGAGCCGTCAGGAGCGTCGGCATGTTGGGCGACGGAGCGACCCAGGGGAGGCCAGCCGCCTCCCAGGACATGGAGCGCGTCCATCCTTCCATCTTCCAGATCGTCCATCCCTCGCCCCACCCGCGGCGCCGCCCTTCGAGCCGGATCAGCTCGCCCAGGGTCAGGCCGTGGCGGACCGGCAGGTCGAAGGCGCTGACGAAGGATTCATACCCGGGCTGCGGGAGGTTGCCCTCGACCTGGTCGCCGCCGATCGGGTTCGGCCGGTCGAGCACCCAGACCTCGCAACCGGCGGCGAGAGCCGCCTCGGCCGCCCACACCGCCGTCGCGGCATAGGTGTAGTAGCGCGAGCCCACGTCCTGCAGGTCGATCACCAGGAGGTCGAGCTCGGAGAAGGCGCACGGGCATGGCCGGAGCGTCTCCTCGCAGTCGCCGTAGAGCGAGACGAGGGGCGCGCCAGTCCATGGATCGACCCCGCCGGCGGCGCCGACCATGTCCTGCTCGACGCCGTAGAAGCCGTGCTCCGGCCCGAACAGCGCGGCTGGCGGTCCGGCCGGGCTCGCCGCGAGAGCCCGGTGGATGAGCCGCGCGTCGCGGGTCAGCGAGGCGCCATGCGCCAGCAGGCCATAGCGGCGACCGCGCAGGCGCGAGGGATCGGCGAGAAGACGGTCGAGCCCGGTGATCATGTTCTTCGATACCCTCCGCTCTGGCCGCCGCTCTTCGTTTCGAGCCGCAGGTCGGTGATGGTCACCCCCTTCTCCACGGCCTTGACCATGTCATAGAGGGCGAGCGCCGCGGTCGAGCAGGCGGTCAGAGCTTCCATCTCGGCGCCGGTGCGCGCGGTCGCCACGACGCGGCTGCGGATCTCGATTCCCTCGGGGATCGGATAAAGGTCGACCTCCACCTGATCGAGCGGGAGCGGATGGGCCAGGGGGATCAGATCGGATGTCCGTTTCGCGCCCTGGATGCCGGCGAGCCGGGCGACCGCGAAGGCATCCCCTTTGGGGAGGTTGGCCAACCGGATGAGCGTCTGGGCGGAGAGCAGGACCCGGCACGAGGCCTCGGCGACACGGCGGGTGACCGGCTTGTCCGACACGTCCACCATATGGGCGCTGCCCTGGGGGTCGAGGTGGCTGAAGGAACCTTGTGAGCTCATGCGGGTGGCGTTCTCCAAGTCTCCGGAGCCCGTTATGCTAGCACTCCCCATGCGCCTGGCCATCGTGATCCCCGCGTTGAACGAAGAGGCGGCGCTGCGGGACCTTCTGCCCGCGGCGCTGGCGGCCGCCGACGAGGTCGTGGTGTCGGACGGCGGCAGCGCGGACGGCACGGTCGCCGTGGCCCGCGAGCTTGGAGCCCGCGTCGTCACCGGCCCGCCGGGGCGGGGAGGCCAGCTCACGCGCGGAGCCGAGGCCACGGGCGCTCCCCTCCTCCTCTTCCTGCACGCCGACACGCGGCTGCCGCCGGACGGAATCGAGCGCGTCCGTGAGGCCGTGGCCGGCGGCGCGGTGGGTGGCGGTTTCCTCATGCGCTTCGACACGGATGGCGCGCTGCTGCGCCTGGGAGAGCGGCTGATCAATGCGCGGACTCGCCTGATCCGCTGTCCGCTGGGCGATCAGGCCCATTTCGTCACGCGCGAAGCCTTTCGCGCCCTGGGGGGATATCGTGACTGGCCAATCCTGGAAGACCTCGATTTCGCCCTGCGCCTGCGCCGCCATGGGCGCACCGCGCTCATCGCATCGCCGGTGACCACCGCGGCCCGCCGATTCGTGCAGCAGGGAGTCCTCCGCACCGTCGCGACCAACTGGCTGATCTGGATCCTTTACTTCTGCGGCGTCTCGCCGCACCGCCTCGCGCGGCTGTACCGGCAGATACGATAGAAATGCGAAAGCCCCGCGGCGGCGGGGGCGCCACAGGGCTTCGCACTCAAAATGGGGGGAGCCAGAGGTGGGACCAGGGCGGCGGGCTTACTTCTTGGCGCCTCTCTTCTTGGTGTTCACAGCCTCTTTCAGCTCCTTGCCGACCTTGAACCGGACGCTCTTGCTCGCCTTGATCGTGATCGAGGCTCCGGTCGCGGGGTTGCGGCCCTTGCGGGCTTCGCGCTGCGCGACCGAGAAGCTGCCGAAACCGGGCACCTTGGCACTCTCGCCCGCCTTGAGCGCATCCGAGATCGCGCCGAAGACTGCCTCGAACGCCGCAGCCGCCTGCCGCCGGGTGATCCCCTCCACAGAGTCCGCAATGCTATTCACCAAGTCAGCCTTGCCAGCCATCTCTCTCCCTCCATGAGTTCGTTTTTTGTGTGAAAGTGACCGCAGGAAACGATATGGCAACGAGGGTGGCCTGTCAATGGGTCGGAGGCCGCGAGAGCCCTTTAAATCCGGGCCTTCGCGAGCAGGCTCAGCGAAAAGCCGTCATGGTCGCCGCCGGTCGGGACGCGCCACGTTCCGGGACCGGAAATTCCACTGGCCAGCGGCGTTTCCAGGACCTCTTCCAGAGACACCCGCGAGAGCTCGGGGTGCGTGGCGAGAAAGCGCGACACGACGTCCTCGTTTTCCTCGCGTTCCAGCGAACACGTGATCGCGACAAGAACCCCGCCCGGAGCCACCAGCGGCGCGGCGCCGCCGAGGATCCGCAGCGCCTGGCGCGACAAGCGCCCGATCTCCCCTTCGCTGATGCGCCATTTGAGCTCCGGATGGCGGCGCAGCGTGCCGGTGCCGGTGCACGGCAGATCGAGGATCACGCGGTCGAACGCACGGGTGAGCGGGGGCAGACCGGCATCGCCGACGTAGAGCGGCAGCCCCCGGCGCAGCCGGCGCAGGTTCGCGCGCAGCACGTCGATGCGGAGCGCCGAGACGTCCGCTGCGGTCACGCGCACATGCGGCTCATGGGCGATCAGCGAGAAGCTCTTGCCGCCGGGTGCCGCGGCTGCGTCCAGCACGGTCTCGCCGGGCCGGGGGAACGGAATCACGGCCGCGGCCTGGCTCACCTCATCCTGGACATAGAAGTCGCCGCGCGCGAACGCCAAGGTGGCCAGGGGATTGCCGCGGCGCACGGTGAGACCCAGGCTCGAGAAGCTCGCCGGCTCCACCTCGATCCCTTCGTCGATGAGCTGCTCGGCGAGCAGCTCGCGCCCACCGCGGTCGCGGAACGCGAGAAGCTGCATCGGCTTCGGCTGGTTGTTGGCGGCCAGCAGCTCGCGCGCCGGCCCCTCGCCGAACCGCTGCACCCAGCGCGCTACGAGGAAGTCCGGATGGCTCATCTCGATCGCCAGGCGCCGCAGCGGATCGGACTCTTCGACCGGCCAGTCCTCCAGCCGCGGCGCGCGCGCGATGGCGCGCAGCACGCCGTTGACGAAGCTCGCGCCGCCGCGGTGCGTGAGCTGGTGCGCCTGCTCCACCGCCTCGTGGACCGCCGCGTGAGCCGGCACACGGTCGAGGAACAGGAGCTGATAGGTGGCGATGCGCAGCGGCGCGTGGAGCGCCTCCTCGATCTGATCGAAACGCCGGCTGCTGGCGTGCGCAATCACGTGGTCCAGGCGGCGCAGCCAGCGCAGGCTCCCCATCACCAGCTCGTGCAGGAGCCCCTGATCGCGCTCGTCGAACCGCGCCTTGGCGCTGTCCAGAAAGGATTCGACCGGGGACAGCGATTTCAGCGTGCGCTCCAGCACCCAGCCGGCCGCGGCGCGCACGTTGTCCTGCGGCGTGCGCCGCGGCGTCAGCCGGCGCGCGGGGCCGGTCTGGTTCGGGACGAGAGCTTTGCGTTTGGACATCCGGTGGAGGAGCGTCAGGAGAAGATCTCGCCGCGCCGCAGGCGCTCGCCGTTCGCGAAGTCGGCCGCCCGCAACGCCTTGCGCCCGGGTCGCTGCAATTCGCGGACCGCGAGCACCGAGCCGCCGCCGGCGGCGACCGTCAGGGCTCCGTCGCGCAGCCCGAGAAACGTCCCCGGCCTCTCCTTCGTCACCTCCTCCCGAGCTTCGACTCCAATGAGCTTCACCGGCTCGCCGCGCAGCTCGGCAGTCACGCCGGGCCACGGCGTATAGGCGCGCAGCAGATGGCCGATCTCACGCGCCGGGCGCGTCCAATCGACCCGGCCGCTCTCGCGGGTGAGGCGCGGCGCATAGGTGGCGAGGGCGTCGTCCTGCGGCTGCGCGGCGAGCGTCCCCGTCGCGAGCCGTTCGAGGGTGCGCACCATGAGAGACGCTCCGACCCCGGCGAGACGGCTCCACAGCTCGCCCGCGGTCTCGTCCGGTCCGATCTCGATCTCTTCCTGGAGGAGGATTGGCCCGGTATCGAGTCCCGCTTCCATCTGCATGGTGGTCGCCCCCGTGCGCGTCTCGCCGGCCGCCAGAGTGGCCTGGATCGGCGCGGCGCCGCGCCAGCGCGGCAAAAGGGAAGCGTGTAGATTGATGCAGCCGTGGCGCGGCAGGCTCAGGAGGTCGCGCGGGAAGATCTGTCCGAAGGCCACCACCACCGCCACCGCCGGGGCGACCTCGCGCATCTCGGCGAGGAACGTGGGATCGCGCACGCGCTCGGGTTGCATCACCGGAAGCCCGTGCTCCCGCGCCCAGCGCGCCACGGGCGGGTCCTGTTCCTTGCGGCCGCGCCCCACCGGCTTCGCCGGCTGAGTCACCACCCGCGCAGGGACATGCCCCGCGGCGACCAGGGCCGCAAGCGTGGGAACCGCAAATTCCGGAGTTCCAAAAAAGACGAGAGGGTCGACCCCCGACATGCGGGGCATCGTACCACCCGCCCCCCCAACCAGGGACGTCAAGGACATCAAAGACGACAAGGACCCCAGGGAGCGCTCGTCCCTGGGGTCCTTGCTGTCCTTGCTGTCCTTGATCTTCTACGGGTGCGGGTTGGCGATCACGAAGCGGCGGCGGCCGATGTAGGTGTCGTTGCCGAGGTCGTCGGTGACCACGACCTCCAGAAAGTGCTCGCCGTTCGAGAAGTCCGTCGTGTCGAAGGAGAGCTGCCAGCCGGGGAGCGCGCGGTCCGGATAGCCCGGATAGACCGGCGTGATCAGCGGACGAGCGAAGCCATACGTGGCCGTGCCGACGCTCGTTCCGTCGACGAGGACCTCGACGCGCTGCACCCCCTGCCAGTCGAGAGCCCAGCCGTTCACCTGCATGATGCCGCTGTACAGATTCCCTTCGATCGGCCAGTCGATGTCGCCGAGCGCCTCCTCGTCGTTGCTGAGGTCGTCGCACGCGAAGGTGACGGTGACCTCGTCGACCGTGGAGATCTGCTCGAAGGTGTCGCCCGCGCGGATGGTGAGCTTGTGGCTCCCTTCCGAGTAGCCGAGGCCGGCCGGCGGCTCGGCGACCAGGAAACCGATGTCGAGCGCGAAGCGGAACCCGCTGTGCGGCGCGTCCTCGAGGTGAGGGAAGATCGGCACCAGATCCTGGCGGCGGAGGCCGTAGCAGTTGACCAGTCCGAGGTCCGGGAGACGGAAGCAGTCCCGGTTGCTGTTCATGAAGAGAGCGCCGTCGAGGAGGAGCTCGACGTAGCCGACGCCGGTGTCCTGCTCCTGCACGCCATTGTCCAGCGCGTAGCCGCTGATGACGCTCCAGCGGCGGGTCGGATCCGCGAGGTTGCAGCGGCCGCGCAGCTCGGCCTGGTGCTTCGGGAACTCGATCTCGCCGAACGGATCCAGGGAGTGCGTCAGGTTGTTGAACTGGAACCGCAGGGAACGCAGGCTCACGATCTCGCCGCTCTTGCTCTTGAGCCGCGCGGTGACCGTGTGGTTGCCGTTCAGGTAATGCGTGGTGTCGAGCTGGTAGACCCACCCGGGAAGAGCCGAGTCGGGATAGCCGGGGAACTGCTCGGTCACTTTCGGACGCGACCTTCCGTAGTTGGCGCGGCCGTCCACGACGCCGTCCACAAGGATGTCGATCCCTTCGATGCCGTTGTCGTCCAGGGCCCAGCCGAACAGAGGCAGCATGCCGGCACCGGCATTGCCTCCGCCCACCTTCCCACCGAACTGGCCGAACGGCTTGGCTGCCCAGGCGGGAGCCGAGATCGACAGAGCTACTGCAAGCACCAGGATGACGTTGCGCTTCATGGCTCCTACCTCCACTGCCCGCAAGCCGGCGGCCTGATTTTCTGAATCAGCCGTGAGATGCGGAGTTCTCTGGGCAGATCTCAAGTAATACGTGAGCTTTGCGGATTGTATCGTCGAGTATAGCCGAGTGTCAATCTATAGCTGACGATGAATTGGATCGGCTGCCCGCCAGCCCTTCCAGGTGCGCTTCCACCAGCCGCGGGAGGCTCCGCAGGTCGTAGCCGCCTTCGAGGACCGCCAGAATGCGCCCGCCGCAGACCTCGTCGGCGAGCTCGCGCAGACGCGCTCCCCAGCTCCGGAAACCTTCCTCGGTGACGCGCATGCCGCCCAGGGGGTCGTTCTGCCAGGCGTCGAAGCCGGCCGAGAGGAGCAACGCGTCGGGGGCGAACCGCCGCAGAGCCGGCAGCACGGCTTCTTCGAGGGCCTCGGCATAGCGCTCGTCGCCCGTGCCCGCGGGCAGAGGGACGTTGAGGGTGGCCCCTTCCCCGGCGCCGATCCCCCGCTCGTCCGCGGCGCCGGTCCCCGGGTAGAAGGGGTACTGATGGGTGCTGGCGTAGAAGACATCGGCGCGCTCCTCGAAGAGGTGCTGCGTGCCGTTCCCGTGATGGACGTCGAAATCGAAGATGGCCACGCGCGCGGCGCCGTGATGGCGGCGCAGGTGCTCGGCGGCCACCGCCACGTTGTTGAAGAAGCAGAAGCCCATGGCCATCGACCGTTCGGCATGGTGGCCCGGCGGCCGGACCGCGGCGAAGGCGACACCCCCCTCCGCGATCGCGTCGGCTGCGGCCAGCGCCGTCTCGACGGCGGCCCAGGAGGCCTCCCAGGTGCCGGGCGAGAGCGGATTGTCCGCCGAGTCGAGCAGCGAGTCGCCGCGCGCGACGGCCCGCTCGAAACGTTCGACGTAGCGCTCCTCGTGAAGAGCCAGGACCGCCGCGCGAGCTGAGTCGCGGTCCGCATTCCCGGATTGATCCCATGCCCTCTCCCCTGACCCCTCTCCCACGGGAGAGGGGGAATTCGCCGGGGCAAAGGACCAGCCGTTGGCCCGCAGGTGCTCCACGATCCCTGCGAGACGGGCGGGCTGCTCGGGATAGCCGCGGGGCGAAGCGTGCTCGAGACAACGCGGGTCGGTGAAGATCCGGATCATGCGGCCGATCATACCGCGCGACGCCGGCTCCCCCGGTGGCGCGATCCGCGGTCCGGCCGCGACGGCCCGAAGCCCTGCCGCGCCAGGCGCCGGCGGAGGCGGTGGATCAGGCAGGCCACGTTCGACGGGCTGAGCCGCCCGCCGGCCGCGCTGGCGATCTCCTCGTGCGTCCATCCTTCCAGAAAGGCCAGGCGCGCCACCCAGGCGTTGCGCTCCCGCCCGCGCCGCGCCGGCAGCTCGCGGCAGCGCCGCAGCAGGACGTCCTGCGTCTCCGCGAGCAGCAGGTCCTGCTCGGGATCGCGCGGATCGGGGATCTGCTCGATCCGGCGGCGTCCCAGATAGACCTCCCGGATGTCGTTGCGCTTGCGGGCCTGGGCTCCGCGGTGACCGTCGAGCACGGTCCGCTCGGCGATGACTCCCATATAGGCGAGAAGCTCGCGGAGCGTCGTCCCCCGCCACCGCCGCAGCGCATGGTCGAACAACCGGCAGTAGGCCTCCTGGACGAACTCCTCGACCATCTCCCGCCCGGGCTGGTATCCGAGGCGGTCCAGAAGGTTCCAGATGCGGGCGCGCATCACGCCCTCATGCTCGCGGACGAGGGTTTCCCAGCCCCGCTCGCGGCGGGCGGGATCGAAGACGGACAGGGCTTCTGGCTTCAGCTGTGCGGTCGGCTCCATCGGCGCTCCTTGGAAAAGGGAGCGAGATGGCGGGCAGACAGAAGTTCCCGACGGGCGGAGCCCGCAGCGGCAAGGGTGGGAGAGTTATACCCGAATCCGGCGACCGAGACAAGAGCCCGGAGTGGGCTCAGGCGTTGGCCTTCTCAAGCGCCTCCTGGACGACGGAGAACTCACGGCCATCGTTCAGGCGGCCTTTGAGCTTCCAGACAGGAGCGCGGCGCAGGACACTCAGGGCTTCGGAATCATTGGGAGATCCAGCGAGAACGAGCCTCTCTCGCCGAAGCCCCTCTGAGGTCGTTTCCACGCTGCTGGGCTGCCGGAAACGGAGGCCGTAGAGACGGAGATCGTTGACTTTCAGGTCGCGGATTTCTTCGCCCGTCATCTCGTCCGGGTCGAAACGCAGGCAGAGGACGACCTCCCCATCCTGATCCGGGATCTCAAGATCTTCGAGCTCTACCTGCACGGAGGGACGCCTACGGGCAACCTGACGGCGGGCTTCCTGAAGCTCCCCCTGGCCCAAGGGGCGGTTGAACTCGGCGGCAACCGTCTCGGGGTCGATGTTCAGGGAACGGAGCGTCTCTTTCCAGGTTTCACTCATCTCAAGGCCTCCGGATCTGTAGGAGTGATTGTACCATGCCCGCCCTCACGGCCTCGACCGCACGCCGGGCGGCGACCTCCACGGCTCCGGCATCGAGACTGTTCCCGAGCTCCTGGACTTTCTCCCGGGTCATCTGGGCAATCACGCCATAGAGGTCGTCGAATTTCTTGTCCACCCACTCGGGCTCGGGCTGGGCTTCCTCCCGCAACTGCAACATATGACGCCGGATGATCCAGCGAAAACGAGCGTCAAAGAGATCCGTCATACCGTCTCCTTCTTCTTCTCCTCGCTCTCGCTGCGCAACCCGAGCCGGTTGAGGATCTGGGACAGGATCTGACCTCCGCCCGCGATCACCCCGGCATCGAGCCCCAGGCCGATCGCCAGCATGGTGACGTAGTCCGACATCCGACCGAACGGCTTCTCCGTCCAATAGAGGGCCACGGCGATGGCGCTGGCGAGAGCGACCCCAATCAGCGTCGCTCCCTTCTCGGCCAGCCAGACACGCCGCTGGGCGCGCCGTTGCAGAGTCCAGACACGCCGCAGAGAGGACTTCCACGAGACCATACGGGATTTCTGTCCCTCGCGGCTCACCACGACCTGGACTTCGGCCCAGGGTCTCTCCGGGAAAACATACGTGAGGCGGGGTCCACCGAGAATTCGGTCGTCACCGATACTCCAGTTGAGCTCGAAAAGCTCCGGAGACGCTCCGAGATCGAGCTCCAGAGTGAGCGGCTGAAGAGCCTCCGCCGCACCGGCCGAGACCTGGCGCAACTGCGGCGACGAAGGCATGCGAACGAAACCGTCATCGAGCAACGAGACGAGCGGAAAGGTCTTCAGATCCCAGTGGATGATCCGGTCGAACTCGGATTCACGAAGACCGCTAGAACCTTCCACCCACTTGCTCAACTGCCGGAGAGCCCCCGGAATCCGCTCGAGCAGATCCACCTGGGCAGGGTCGAGATCGATCCCGTTATTTTTGCTGAAAAATAAGTCCTCCGCATCCTGGATCAACAGAGAGAGCCCGTCGAGCGCGCGGTCGAGCCGGAGCGCCTGGCTCGAATCAAGCCCGTGCGGCACCTGCCGAATTTGCCCCGCCGCCTGGGCATGATGCGCCCGAAGTTGCCGGAGCCATTCTGCGAAACTCTTCCTGAAGTCTGTATCCGCGCCGGCTTTCAGCTTCTCGAGACCGGCTTCGATCTCCCGCTCGTCAGGTGCCGAGGAGAGACGGGTCACCGACCGGAGCCTCCTTTCGAGGCTTACCTTGAGCTCGCGCGGCAAGGGCGCGATGGCGATTCTCCGTTGAATTTCGAAGATCTCGGCGCGTTTCGGCAGCTCTTTCTTCGCTTCCTTGAGCTCCACCTCGATCTCGTCGAACCGGAGCAACCGGTTGACTCCTCGCGCCCGCCGCAGCGCATTGCGCCTCCGCAGATCGTCCCAGACGACGGCCCCACGCCGCTCGTTGAGCCCGCGCTCGATCGCCGCAATCCTGCTCTCGTTGGCGGCCCGCCGGCGCGCCCAGGCCAGATAGTCGCGCGTCAGGACGGAGAGCAGCGCGCCCACGAAGACGAAGACCGGGATCATCAGCCAGTGGTGCCGAACGACGAGGCGGACCGGGAGATTTTCACCGTTCACCTGCACGATGGAGGCATAGCGGCCGCTCTGCAGGCCCTGGAATTCGAGGCGCAGCTCCCCGCGCTGACAGCGGGTGCCATCCCCCATGTTGGCCTTGACCGTCCCGGGCAGGAACGGCCGGTCGCGCTGGGTGCCCGGCAGCGGCGCCTTCAGGACCGGACGCGGCTGAACCAGAGAATTCTCATACTCGACCGGGATACAGACGAACGTCGAACCCGTCCAGGGAAACGAAAGAAATCTGGGAAAGATTGTGACCGGGGCCGGCTCCAATTCCTCGGTATTCATCCCCAGCGGGAACCGCGGTCCTATTTTCAGGTGATACCAAGAGATACCGGATTGCGATTCGACCAACAGCTTCGCCAGGTGGGGCCGCTGCGATCTCAGATCCTTCCCCATGAGGCAGACCGCCTGCCGGCCGCTCGCGGGCAGCGTCAGGTCCAACCGGGCTCCTCCGAGATTATTCAGAAAGACCTGCGATGCCCCGGCCAAGGCCTCATTGCCTCCCTGGACGAGCCGGAGAGGCACGCAGGAGGCGCTTCCGGGCGGGCAGGCTGGGGATACCTGGATGCTCAGCTGCTCGCCGGGCTTGCCTTGGAAGACGAGGATCTCGTCAAGCGTCCCGTCCAGAGCCTCGCCTGTCCATGTGCGGGAAGCATCGGTCCCCAGAAGTGTTTCCTGAGGAGCCTGCGGTCCGCCTTGGGCTCCAGCCGGAACCGAGAGAGCCGTCAAGAGCAGGAACGAGCCAAAACCTAAAGCCGCTCGCCTTGCGGTCACCATCTCAGGATAGCAGGCAAAAGCAAACACTGTCGACTCCAGCTCCTTGGAAAAGGGAGCGGGATGGCGGGCAGACAGATGTTTCCGACGGACGGAGCCCGAAGCGGCAAGGGTGGGAGAGTTATACCCGAATCCGGCGACCGGGCGCAAGCCCACGGAGGTCCGGGTGCCTGGCGGCCTTCACGAAGCGGCGCACCGCGCCGAGCGGATCTGGAAACCACGCAAACCGCCCGGGCGCAATGCCACCCCGCCCGGGGGCGGAGCGAATCCGCCCAGGGGCCGAGCCGAGCGGCCCACGGGCGGACCGATCCCGCCCAGGGGCGGAGCCAAGCCGTTCGAGGGCGGACCGATCCCGCCCCGGGGCGGAGCCAAGCCGTCCAGGGGAGAAGCGATTCCGCCCGGGGGCGGAACAAGGCCGCCCAAGGGCGGATCGAATCGGCCTTTGGGCAGAACAAGGCCGCCCGGGGGCGGTTCGAATCTGCCCAAGGGCGGGGTCGAGTGGCCCCCGGGCGGGGTCGAGCGGCTCTCGGGCCGGCGGCTCGTGACGAGCTCGTCCTCCCTTCTTGCCCTGGCCCTCCCCTTCTGTAACAATGTGCCAAGTCCTTGCTGGCCATCTGTCGCAATTCCCGAGTCGAGCATCAGCTGCACGTGTCTGTTCCGAAGCGCCCAGATCCCCATCCGCGCCGCGATCTCGTGTTCATCTCGGCTGGGTTGGACCTCGACGGAGGCGGCCGCGCCTTGGCCGGCCGTCTGCTCGCCCGCGCCTGCGTCGAGCTGGCCGCCGAAGCGGGGAGCCGCTGCGAGATCCTGGCCCTCGGCCGCTCCGGCGCGCCGGGGCCGGCGCTCTATTTCGGCACGGACCAGCGGGGCCTCGCCCTCGCCGCCTGGCGCCGGCAGCTCGGCCGCAATCGGCCGGCCCTGGTGTTCGATCTTCTCGGACCCGCCCGCGTCCAGGCCTGGCTCCCCGGCCCACTCCGCGCGCCGTACCTGCTGCCGCTCTACGGCATCGAGGTCTGGCGCCCCCTCGGCTGGCAGCGCCGGCGCGCTCTCGCCCTCGCCGCGGTCCGGCTCGCCATCTCGCGCTACACGGTGGAGCGCGCGCGGCCGTTCTGCCCGGACCTCGACGGCGTACGCGTCCTCCCGCTCGCCCTGGAGGAGCGCGCACCCGAGGGCGCGGTGGACCTCGACCTGGTCTCCCATCTCGGCACCGGCTTCCTGCTGATCGTGGGGCGGATGGCTTCCGGCGAGCGCTACAAGGGGCACGATCAGATTCTGGAGGCGCTGCCGCGGCTCCCCGGTGCCCGTCTGGTGGTGGCCGGCGACGGCGACGACCGGCCGCGGCTGGAGGCCCGCGCGGCCGAGCTCGGGCTGCGAGGCCGGGCCCTCTTCACCGGCTTCCTCAGCGAGGCCACGCTCGCCGAGCTCTACCGCCGCTCGGCCACCTTCGTGATGCCCAGCCTCGGCGAGGGCTTCGGCCTCGTCTATCTGGAAGCCATGCGCGCCGGCAAGCCCTGCGTCGCCGCCCGCGGCAGCGCCGCCGACGAGGTGGTAGCCCACGGCGAAACCGGCTTTCTCGTCGACCGCGGCGACCCGGCCGAGCTGGTGGCCGTCCTGAGCCGCCTCCTCGCCAGCCCGGACCTCGCTCGCCGCCTGGGAGAAGCAGGCCGCCGCCGCTGGCGCGAGCACTTCTCTCTCGATCGCTTCCAAGCAGGTCTCCGGCCCTTGCTCGACGAGCTTCTTTCTGCTTCCCCCTCTCCCGCTCCGCGGGGGAGGGGGCCAGGGGGTGGGGGCTGATGTGCGGGATCAACGGCATCGTCCGCCTGCGGCCGGACGCTCCTCCGATCGACCCCGAGGAGCTGCTGCGCACGCGCGACGCCATGACTCTCCGGGGCCCTGACGGGGCCGGAGCGTGGACCGCGCCCGACGGCCGCGCCGCGCTGGCCAGCCGGCGCCTGGCGATCCTCGACCTTTCGCCCGCGGGAGCGCAGCCGATGTCCACTCCGGACGGGCGCTGGCACCTGGTGATGAACGGCGAGATCTACAACTTCCGCGCGCTGCGCCGGGAGCTCGAGGAGCAGGGAGCCACGTTCCGCTCGCGGAGCGACACCGAGGTGGTCCTCGCTCTCCTGGCCCGCCACGGGACCGCGGCTCTCCCCCGGCTGCGGGGCATGTTCGGCCTGGCGCTCTGGGACGACGCCGGGAAGTGTCTGCTTCTCGCCCGCGATCCCCTGGGGATCAAGCCGCTCTACTACTCGATCGACGGCGGATGTCTCCGCTTCGCCTCGCAGGTGAAAGCGCTCGAAGCCGGCGGCGCCGTGTCGCGCGCGGTCGATCCCGCCGGGCTCGCCGGCTTCCTCCTCTGGGGCGCCGTGCCCGAGCCGTTCACCCTGCGGAGCGCCGTGCGCGCGTTGCCGGCGGGGTGCTGGCTGTCCGCCGGGGACGAGGGGACCAGCGAGCCCCAGCGGTTCGATCAGATGGATGCCGTCCCGTCCGGCCCGCCGCTCGCGCCGGCCGCCGCGGTGGAGGATTCGGTGGCGGCCCACCTGGTCTCAGACGTGCCGGTGGCCATCTTCCTCTCGGCGGGACTCGACTCGGGACTGATCGCCGCCCTGGCGCGGCGGCGGCTGCCCGAGCCTCCCGTCACGTTCACCCTGACCTTCGACGTGCTCGCCGGCACGCCGCGGGACGAGGGACCGCTCGCCGCTCAGGTGGCGGAAGCGCTCGGCACCCGCCACGTGGAGCGCCGCGTGGGGCGCGCCGACTTCGCGGATCTCTGGCCCGCGGCCCTGGCCGCCATGGACCAGCCGAGCATCGACGGCTTCAACACCTTCGTGGTGAGCCGGGCGGCCCACGAGGCGGGTCTCAAGGTCGTGCTTTCCGGGCTCGGCGGCGACGAGATCTTCGGCAGCTATCCGTCGTTCCGGGACGTCCCGGCGATGGAGCGCGCCTCGCGCCGGGTCGGCCGGCTCCCCGGCGTTGCGGCGGCCTGGCCGGCCCTGGCGCGGCTCGCCGCCGGCCGGCCGAAGCTGCCAGGGCTGCTCCGCTACGGCGGCTCCCGGGCCGGCGCCTACTTCCTGCGGCGCGGGCTCTTTCTGCCCGAGGAGCTGCCCGCCCTGCTCGGATGCGAGACCGCCGAGGAGGGTCTGCGGCGCTGCGATCCGATCGCCGCGGCGGCCAGCGTGCTGCGGCCCGGGGCAGATCCCTGGGTGGACGTGCACCGGCTGGAGACGGCGCTCTACATGCGCCACCAGCTCCTGCGCGACGCGGACTGGGCCTCGATGGCCTGGTCGGTCGAGCTGCGCGTGCCGCTGGTCGACGCCTGGCTGCGCTCGCACCTGGCGGCGGCGGATTTCGAGCCGGCGCGGAGCCAGGGCAAGGCCGCGTTCGTGCGCCAGGCCGCCCCGGAGCTGCCGGCGGCTTTGTACGACCGTCCGAAGACGGGCTTCTACATTCCGGTGATGGAGTGGCTGGACCCGGAGACGGCCCGCCTCCGCGCGGGTGACCGCTCGCGGCGGCTGGCGCTCAAGGTGCTGGAGGAGATGGGGGCATGGCCGACGCCCGATTGATCGCCGGACTGACCGCGGAGCGCCCGGCGGTGCGCCTGCGGCGGTGGGCCGGCATCCTCTCGGCCTTCTTCACCGCCCAGGGGCTGGTGCAGCTCGCCGGCATCGCCGCGGGCCTCCTGCTGGTGCGGACGCTGCCCGTCCATGAGTTCGCCCTCTATACTCTGGCGCTCTCGGTGACGACCTTTTTCACCTTCCTCTCGGACCTGGGGAGCTCGACCTCGCTCGTCCACTTCTTCCACCGGACCCGCCGCGAAGGGGGCGACTTCGCGCCGTATCTGCAGGGAGTTCTGTCGCTGCGAAGGCTCGCATTCCTCGCCGGGACGGTGGCAGTGCTCATTGGATTTCCTCGGGCTGCCGCAGCCAAGGGGTACGGCACGGCGGAGATCGCGCTGGTCACCGCCGGCATCGTGCTCACCGTCTGGTGCCAGATCCATGCGTCGCTGGGCGTCCTCGCGCTACGGCTCGCGGACCGCTACCCGGCATCCTACCGGGCCGAGCTGGCCGGGGCCGCGGTCCGCCTGCTGGCGGTGGCCGCCCTGATTGCGGCATCGCTGCTCTCCGCCGGACCGGGGGTCCTGGCCGGCCTCGCGGCGGTCGCCACGGTCGCCCTGCTGGCCCGCCCGGAGACCCCTCCCGCCACGGCCGGCCTCGACCTGCGCCCCTACCGCCGGCGCGTGCTCCACTACCTCGGTCCGACCCTGCCGAGCGCTCTGTATTTCTCGGTGCAGGGCCCGCTCACCGTCTGGCTGGCGGCCAGCTTCGGCGCCACCCGCAACATCGCCGAGGTGGGTGCCCTGTCCCGGCTCGGAATGGTCGTTGGGATCTTCTCCAGCCTGTCGGGCGTCGTGTTCCTGCCGCGCCTGGCGCAGATCGCCGACGAGCGCCTCTGGCGGACCCGCGCTCTCCAGTTCGGCGGCGCGCTCCTCGCCGTGGCGCTGACCCTGCTCGCCGCCGCGGCGCTCCTGCCGGACCTGTTCCTCTGGCTCCTCGGCGGGAGCTACACCGGATTGCGGCGCGAGCTCCTGCTGGTCGTGGCAAGCTCCGGGGTCGCGCTCGTCGGCGGCTACGTGGTCAACGTCAACCTCGCCCGGGCCTGGACCCGCTGGCAGGCGGCGACCGTGGTTGCCGAGGTCCTCGTCCAGGCGGCGCTGATCGCCGTCCTCCCGCTCTCCACGACCGCCGGCGTGTTCACGCTGACCCTGCTGACCACGGCGACCGGCGTGGCGCTCCAGCTCCTGGTGGCCTGGACCGGCTTCCACCACCCGGCGCGCGTCGAATGGCGGACATCGCTTTGAGCCAGGTAACACCGAATCGGCTCGCGGGCTCCCGGGTCCTGGTTCCCGGGGGGCTGGGATTCATCGGCCTCAACGTGATCCCCCTCCTCCTGGAGCACGGCGCCCGCGTCCGCATCCTCAACCGCACTCTCGACCCGCTGGCCGTCGGCTGGCTCGCCCAAGCGACCGAAGGAGTCACCGGCGGACGCCCGGTGGAGCTGCTGCAAGGAGATATCGCGGACTCCCGCATGCCGGAGTGGCTGGAGGGGATCGACCTGGTAATCAATCTGGCGGGAGAGTCCGGGGCGGCAAAGAGCCTCTCCGACGCCCAGGCGGACATGCAGGTCAACATCGCCGGCCATCTCAATCTGCTGAACGCGGTCCGCGCCCAGACCGACCCCGCGCGGATCGTCTTCCTGTCCAGCCGGCTCGTCTATGGCATCACCGGCGGCGCGCCGGTCGACGAGGACCACCCCACCCGCCCGACCAGCCTCTACGGCCTGCACAAGCTCACGGTCGAGCACTATCACCGCATCTTCCGCGAGCACGACGGGCTTCCCTTCACCGTGCTGCGCGTAACCAACCCCTATGGGCCGTACCAGCTCCCGCACGGTCGCTTTCACGGGATCGTCAACCGCTTCGCCATGGCGGCGCTCGCGGGCGGGACCTTGCGGCTCTTCGGGGGCGGAGGGCAGCTGCGCGACTACGTTCACGTGGCGGACCTGGCCGAGGCGATCCTGTGCGCCGCCACCGCGGAGCGCGCCGTCGGCGAAACGTTCAACCTCGGCTCCGGGCTTCCCGTGAGCCTGGCCGAGGTGGCCCACCGCATCGTCGACGCCGCGGGCTCGGGACAGATCGAAGACGTGCCCTGGCCGGAGGACGACCGCAAGGTGGAGACCGGCGACTTCCGCTGCGACGTGCGCCGGATCGAGACCCTCCTCGGCTGGCGGGCGGGGATCTCTCTGGAGGACGGGCTGCGCCGGACCGTGGAGGCCTATCGCGGCCTGCTGCCATGAGCGTCTCTCCCCTCCTCCGCCTCAAGCGCTCGGCCGCTTACCGCTCCGGCGGGTTGTACCGCGCTCTCCTCCGCGCGCTGCCGCCACCGCGTGTCGCCGCGAAGCCGGTCCTGCCGGTGACGTTCGTCACGTTCGGCGGCGCGGGGCACCGGCTGATGCTCGCCCAGTGCCTCGCCTCCCTCGGCCTGACCTGGCCCCGGCTGCCGCGGCTCCGCGTGGTCTCCGACGGCTCGCTGGATCCGGCTGCGACCCGGCGGGACCTGGCGTGGTGGCCCGGCCCGTGGGAGCTCCTCTCCTGGCGGGACCTGGCGCCCGGGCTGCGCGACCGCGGCCATAGCTCGCTGGTGCGCTTCGCCGAGCGCGAGCCGATGGGGCGCAAGATGGCCGCCGTGGCCGCCACCGCGCTGGAGGGGCCGACCCTCTACTGCGACGTGGACGTCCTCTGGTTCCGCGAGCCCGCGCGGCTGGCGGAGCTGGCGGCGCGATCGACTCAGCGACCGCCGCAACTGGTCATGTCCGAGGACTGCGTGCCCGCCTATGACCCGGAGCTTGTTCCCGGGCGCCTGCCGGATCTGGCCGCTTCCCCCTTCTACTGTGCCGGGCTCCTTTTCGCCCACGGGGACTTTCTCTCCGCGAGCGGGGTCGAGGAGCTGCTGGCCGAGGCGGCGGAGCGAGGGTTCGGGCTCACCGAGCAGACGATCTTCGCGGAAGCCGACCGCCGGCTCGGCGGCGCGTGCTGGCCGCGGACGGAGATCGCCATCGCCCCGGACGACCGTTTTTCGCTCGGCCCCTCGTTCCGCGGCCACGCCTGGTCGGCGCGGCATTATGTCGGGGCGGTACGCCACCTGTTCTGGCGCGACGCCTTCGCCCTGCGCTGCGGAGCCCGTCCGTGAGGCTCCTCCTCGTCAGCCACCCTCCGCTCATTCCGGAGCTGGGCGTGCCGCAGGTGGTGCTGAGCCTGGCGCACGCGCTGCGGGAACGCGGCCACGACACCCTGGCCTGGAGCCCTGAGCCCCTGCCGCCCGGCACCCGCTGGTGGGACCGTTGGCGGGCGCAGCGCAGCGCCTTGGAGCGGTTCGTGCGGGAAGCGGGTCCCTTCGATGCGATCGATGCCCCGGCCATCTCGCTGGGACCGCACCTCGGCCGGGCCGCGCGGCTCGTGGCCCGCAGCTTCCAGCCCGAGATGCTCTACATGAAAGCCGACCTGCGCGCCCAGCTCCTCCGGCCCACATGGCGCACACCCTTCCACGCGGCTCACGGCGTAGTGGTCAGCGCCGCGGTCATCCGCGGCTGGAAGCGGGCGGCGCTCATCGTCTGCCAGGGAACTCTGGAGCGCGACTGGATGCTCCGGCGCTTTCCGCGCTGGGCTCCCCGCCTGCGGGTCTGGGTGGTCGCTCCGCCGGCCGCCGAACGCGCGGCGCTCGCCACGGTACGCCGGGAGCGCGTCCAGCGGCCCGGCCGGGGAACCCGATTCCTGTGGATCGGCCGCTGGACGGCCCACAAAGGGACGGCCCGCCTGGTCCGCTTCCTGCGCGAGCGGGCGGCCAGCCACCCGGACGACTCCTTTACCGTGGCTGGGTGCGGCCCCGCCGCCGAGCGCGACCTCCCACCCGGGCTGCTGCGCGACGGGCGGCTCCGGATCGTCCCGTCGTTCCCCCGGGCCGATCTCCCCGCCCTCCTGACCGCCCACGACGCCGGTCTGTTCACCAGCTCCGTCGAGGGCTGGGGCCTCTGTCTCAACGAGATGCTGGAGGCGGGGCTGCCTGTCTACGCGACGCGGGCGGGCGGGGTGGCCGACCTGGCGCCCTACTGGGCGGACCGGCTCCGCGCGTTTCCACCGCCGGCCCGGCTCGAGCCGCCTGGCCCGGAGCCGGACCTGGCGCCCTATTTCGAGCGCTTCTCCTGGCCCGAGACCGCACGCCTCTACGAGGAAGACCTCCTCGCCCTGGAGCCCAGGCCGTGAGCCGACCACCTGCACGCTGGCCCGCCGCTCTCGCCGCCCTGCTCTCCGGCCCCGTCCTCCTGCTGCTGGACACGGCGGTGGCCTTGCTCCGGGGCTGGGAGCCCCGCGCCGGCACGCCCCGGGCCCTGGCGACCGCCTGCCTGGCCGCCCTTGCTCTGGGACTGGCCGTGGCCGCGCTGCCGCCGGGCCGGCGGCTGCTGGAACGACGCTGGGCGGCCCTCGTCACTCTGGCCATCTCGGCCGCCGTCAGCCTGCTCGCGGCCGAAGCCGCCGCCCGCCTCCTGCCGCGCTGGATGGGCGGGCCTCTCGCCCACTCCCGGGGGCCCGGCGTCCACCGCGTCTTCCGGCCGGATCCGCACCTGATCTCGGGGATCCATGGGGACTCGTACTACACCACGAGCTCGCTCGGCATTCGCGGCGGCGAGATCCCACCGGGAGACGCCTTACGGTTCCTCTGTGTCGGCGGCAGCACGACCGAGTGCACCTACCTCGACGACGCCGAGACCTGGCCCCACCTGACCATGGAGCGCCTCGCCACCGCCGGCCACCCCGTCTGGACCGGCAACCTGGGGATCAGCGGCTACACCACCATCGAGCACCTCGACTTCCTGGAGGGCGCGCCGGCTCTCCCCGCGGATGGCGCCCTCTTCCTCGTCGGCATCAACGACTTCATCCGCTATCTCAACGGTTCCATCGAGACCGGGCCGCGCCCCCTGTGGCGCCGCTCCACGCTGGTCCGGTCGGTCCTGTCCTTCCACCGCCGCGCCTTCCTGCGCCGGCTGCTCTACGAGGTGGAGGATCCGACAGGCGCCAGCCTGGTGGAACGCCGCCGCGTCCGCCGCGAGGCGCGGGATGCGGGCCGCCTCCCCTCCCTCGACAAGGCCTTGCGCGAGTATGGCGAGAGAATCGCCGGCCTCGGCCGGGAGTGCCGGCGCCGGCGGCTGCGCTGCCACTTTCTGACCCAGCCCGTCCTATGGCGGGAGAACCTGAGCCTCTCGGCCGTCGCCACGTTCTGGATGGGCGAGGATGCGGAAGGCCGCTTCTACTCCCCTCGGGAGCTCCGGCGCGGCATGGATCTCTACAATGCCACCCTGCTGGACACCTGCGCCCGGCACGGGCTCTCGTGCATCGATCTCGGCGCGCTGCACGGGCGGGAGGAAGTCTTCTACGACGACTGTCACTTCACCGAGACCGGCGCCCGCGAGGTGGCGCGGATCGTCAGCGCCCACCTGCTCGCCGGCGCGCAGGAAGGCGGATGACGACCGCCGTCCACATCGTGCCGTCCCTCCCCCCGCCGCTCGAAGGGGTGGGCACCTATGCCCTGCGTCTGGCCGACGCCTTACGCGCCCGCTCCGGGATCAACAGCGCTTTTCTGGTCGCCTCTCCGGTCTGGACGCCTGACCCGAAAGACCCTGAGAACATCCCGGAAATGGCCGGCCGGCGCGCCCTTCCTCTCGCCGCGCCCACGCCGGAGGCCTTGCGCTCCGCGCTCGCCGCCCTTGCGGAGCCGGGGGAGCGCCCTCTGGCCTTGCTCCACTACGCCGGTTACGGCTATCACCCGCGCGGCTGCCCCGACTGGCTAATCGAGGCGCTAGAGGGGTGGAACGGCCGGCTGGTCACGGCGTTTCACGAGGTGTGGGCCAGCGGCCCGCCGTGGCGCAGCTCTTTCTGGCTGTCCCCCCGGCAGCAGCGCCTGGCCGGCCGCCTCGCCCGCCGCAGCGACGGCCTGGTGACCAGTCTCGACACCTACCGCCGCCTCCTCCTGCGGGCCGCGCCGGGGCGGGAGGCGGTGGTGATGCCGGTCTTTTCAACCGTAGGCGAGCCGGAACCGGTACCGCCGCTCCAGGGCCGCTCCCCCTGCCTGGTGCTCTTCGGAGGGCCGGGAGCGCGCAGCCGGGCTTACCGGCACCTCGGTACGACCATTGCGCGCGCCTGCGAGGCTCTCGCCCTCGAGGAGATCTGGGATCTGGGCCCGCCCATTCCGGAGCCTCCGGAGCGGATCGCCGGCCGGCCGGTGCGGCGCCTGGGCCCCCTCCCGGCCGCCGTGGTGAGCCGCACGCTGCTCGCGGCGGTGGCCGGGTTCGTCTCCTACCCGGCGCCGCTCCTCGCCAAGTCGACGATTTTCGCCGCCTACTGCTCTCACGGTATGCTGCCGGTCAGCGCCTGGCCCTGGCCACGACGGAGAGTGGAGCCTCCTCCTCCTTTCTGGAGACTCGCGGCGGCGTCATCCGAGGACCCCCAGGAGGTGGCTGACCGCGGTCGCGCCTGGTACTCCCGCCACAGCCTGGACCGCTGCGCGGAGCTCTACGGGCGCCTGCTCCTGGCATGAGAATCCTGATGTGCTCCCCGGCCTTCCTGCCGCAAATCGGCGGTCTGGAAATCAACACGGCGAACGTCGCCCGGCAGCTCGTCGCACTGGACCATGACGTCGCGGTCGTGACCCAGACACCGGGAGACGGGCCAGACGATTTCCCCTTCCCTGTGGTGCGCCGGCCCTCGCCCGCCGAGCTCCTGCGCTGGACCCGCTGGTGCGACGTGTTCCTCCAGCAGAACGTCAGCTTGCGCGGCCTCTGGCCCCTGCTCCTGGTGCGCCGCCCGTGGGCGGTCTCGCACCACTCGTGGTATTGCCGCCCGGACGGACGGCGCGCCTGGCAGGACCGCCTGAAGCGCCGGCTGCTGCGCCGGGCCGCGGTGTCCATCTCGGTGAGCCAGGCCATGGCCGATGACCTGGAGACCCCCTCGACCGTCATCCTCAACGCCTACCGCGACGACCTGTTCCGCCGCCTGCCAGAGATCGAGCGCACGCGCGACCTCGTCTTCGTCGGCCGCCTGGTGTCGGACAAGGGAGTCGAGGTGCTGATCGACGCGCTGGCTCGGCTGGGCGAGCGGGGCCTGCGGCCAGGGCTGACGGTGATCGGAGACGGGCCCGAAGCCCAGCGCATCCTCGAGCAGGCCCGCCGGCTCGGCGTGGCGGACCAGATCGAGATGCTCGGCACACGGACCGACGAGGAGCTCGTCCGCCTCCTCAACGAGCATCGCCTCCTCGTCGTCCCGTCTCTCTATCAGGAGCCGTTCGGCATCGTAGCCCTGGAGGGGATCGCCTGCGGCTGCGTGGTCGTCGGCTCGGCCGGAGGAGGCCTCAAGGAGGCGATCGGCCCCTGCGGCACGACCTTTCGCAACGGCGACGCCGCCGCGCTGGCGGACGCCCTCGCCGGATTGCTCGCCGATCCCGCTCTCCAACTCGCCCTGCTGCGGCACGCGCCGGAGCACCTGGCTCTCCACCGCACCGCCGTGGTAGCGGCTGCCTACGCGGACGCGCTGGCCGCGGTGGGAACCTGGCGCCGGGAGGTCCGCCGAGGATGAACATCCGGGCCCTGTTGATCCTGGCGGGCGCCGCCGCCGTGCTCTGGTCGGTTCGGCGCTGGCGCCAGGCGGTACAGCTCGTCATGTTCCTGCTCATCTGCGAGGGGGCGATCCGCAAATGGATCTTCCCGGGCGCCCAGGATCTGATCTACTTCGCCAAGGACGTCTTCCTCCTCGGCGCATATATCGGTTTCTTCCGCGAGCGGAGCCGGCTCCGCTCGCGCCTCCCGGCCATCCCCGGCCTGGCGGCCCTGCTCGTCATCGCCTCCCTCTACGGGCTCTTCGAGGTGGTCAATCCGCTCCTGCCGAACGTCCTGGTCGGCATCCTGGGTTTCAAGGCGTACTTTTTCTACGTACCCCTGCTCTGGGTCGTGCCTGCCACCTTTTCCTCGGGCGAGGAGCTGGCCCGCTTTCTGCGGCGGTATGCGCTCACCGCCATCCCCGTGGGTCTCCTCGCCATGACGCAGTTCGTCAGCTCGCCGACCAGCGTGCTCAACACCTATGCCCGCCCAGGCGACGGCGAGATGTTCTATGCCACCACGTTCGGCTCCTCGAGCTTCGTCCGGGTGACGGCCACCTTCTCGTTCATCACCGGCTACACCTCGTACCTGGTCGCCGCGATGATCCTGATCCTCGGCATTCTGGCCGCGACCCGCTGGCGCTTCCGGGGGAACCTGCTGCTCTTCGCCGCCCTCGCCATGACGCTCCTCGGCATCTCCATGACGGGCTCGCGCGGCCCCCTCATCCTGCTGGTCGCCATCCTGCCGCTCTACTGGTGGCTGATTGTGGCCCGCGAGGCGGGCGGCGGGGCCGTGTTCGGTCGCGTCATCATCGCTCTCACCGTGGTGCTCGGGCTCGTGAGCTACGCTGACCAGGGGGCCATCGATGCCTTCTATGGCCGCGCGATCAACGTCTCGGACGTGCCGGACCGCCTCGCCGCTCCTTTTCAACAGCCGTTCGACCTGCTCATCCATGGCGGCATTCTGGGCTTCGGCATCGGGGCGACGCACCAGACCGCGGCGGCGGTCACCAAGGGGATCCCCCCCTATAGTTGGACCCACGGCATCGTCGTGGAGGGCGAGACCGGCCGCATCATGCTGGAGCTGGGCGGTATCGGATTTCTCCTGATATATCTCATCCGCTTCTACCTGCCGCTCCTCGCCCTGAGCCAGCTGCGGACGTTGCGGGTGCGCTACTTCCGAGCCATCGCCACGTCGTGCGCCCTGTTTCTGCTGGCTCAGATCCCCGGCAGCGTGGTGTTCGACTTCGTCACCGGCGTCTACTACTGGTTCTTCGCCGGCCTCCTGATGCTGGTCATCCAACTCGACCGGGAGGCGGTGCGCGCCGCGACGGCGGCGCGGGCGGCCGCACCGGCTCCGGAGCCCTCGGCGCAACCTGTGCCCGCCTGGCATGCGAGGTCGGGGTAGTGCCGGGGATCCTGGTGACGCATCCCGGCCGGCAGCACTCGCATCAGGCCGCGCTCGCTCTCCAAAAAGCCGGGCTCCTCGCCGGCTACTGGGCTGGTGCCCCCAGCCTGGAGGAGCACGGCCGGCTCGTGCCGCGGGCGCTCTGGCGGCGGCTGATCGCGTACGCGCCGGTCCCGCTCGACCCGGCGCGCGTCCGTTGGGCGCCCTGGGTGCCGGCCCTGCGCCGGCTCGGCGACCGCCTCTCCGCCGGAGCCGCCCGCGAAGCCGATTTCGCCGTCTGCCGTCTGTTCGATCGCTGGGTGGCCCGCCGGCTACCCCCGGTATCTGCCGTCATCGCCTGTGAGATCTCGGCCCTGTCGACGTTCCGCGCGGCACGGGTGCGGGGGATCACCACTCTCCTGGATGCGCCGTCGATCCACTGGGCCGCGCAGGACCGCCTGCATGGCACCTTGGACGCCCCGGGGCTCCACCGCCGGATCACCCGCGTCAAGGACGAGGAGATCGCTCGCGCCGATCACATCCTCACGGTCTCGGAGCTGGCCCGGCAGACCTATCTGGAGGCCGGCGTCCCCACCGAGAAGGTCCATGCCGTGCCGCTCGGCGCCGATCTCTCCCTTTTCCGGCCGGATGGGACGGAGGAGGCGCCGCGGAACGGCTTTGTCTTCCTGTTCGCGGGCGCATCGATCCACCGCAAAGGGTTCGACCTGCTGCTCGACGCCTTCGCGCGGGTCGCGGCCGCAGTGCCGGACGCGCGGCTCCGCGTGGTCGGCCCCCGGGGCGATTCCGCGCACCTGCTGGAGAGGTACGCCGCGCTCCCGATTGAGGCGGTGGGCCCCACGGACCAGCGCGGGCTCGCCGCGGAATTCCGCCGCGCCGACTGCCTGGTCCTCCCGTCGCGGAACGACTCGTACGCCATGGTGGTGACCGAGGGGCTCGCCGCGGGTCTGCCGGCGATCGTCTCGGAGATGGTGGGCGCCAAGGACCTGATCCGGGAAGGAAAGAACGGCTGGATCGTGCCGGCCGGCGACGCCGCGCGCCTGGCGGAGCGCATGCTCGCCTGCGCCCGCGGTCGGGATGCGGTTCGCACGATGCGCGAAGAGTGCCGGCGCTCGGCCGAGGCCGCGACCTGGGAGGCGTACCACGAACGGTTCGCGGAGCTGATCCAAAGGATCGCCGCATGAAGATCCTCCACGTCGTCCCTACCTACGCCCCCGCCTGGAAGCACGGCGGGCCGATCCGCTCGGTCCACGGGCTGTGCAAGGCCCTGGCGGCGCGCGGGCACCAGGTGACGGTGTTCACCACGGACGTGGATACGGGCGGCGCCGTGCCGGTCGGACAGGCCGTGCAGCTCGACGGGGTGGAGGTCTGGTACTTCCCGGTGACGGCACCGCGGCGTCTCTACCGGTCGCCGCGGATGGGAGACGCCCTGCGGCAATGGATCGCCGGGTTCGACGTGGTCCATCTCCATTCGGTTTTTCTGTGGCCGACCGCGGCGGCGGCGCGGGCGGCCGAGCGGGCCGGCGTCCCCTACCTGCTCGCTCCGCGAGGCATGCTGGTGCCCGACCTGCTGCGGCGCCGCGGCCGCTGGCGCAAGGCGGCGTGGCTCCGCCTCGTCGAGCGGCGGACCCTCGCCCGCGCCGCCGGCCTCCACGTCACCGCCGAGCTCGAAGCCGAGGAGGCGTGGAAGCTGGACCTTCCGCTGCCGCGCGTGTTCGTCGTCCCCAACGGAATCGATTCGGAGCCGCCACCGCCGCCGGACGCGCCCGCGGCGCCGGTGCGCGATCTCCTCGCCGGACCGCCCGTCCTTCTCTATCTCGGCCGCCTGAGCTGGAAAAAGGGGCTCGACCGGCTGATCCCGGCCCTGGCCCGCGTGCCGGACATCGTCCTGGCCGTCGCCGGCAACGACGAAGAGGGTATCCGTCCGAAGCTGGAAAGCCTGGCCCGCGAGGCAGAAGTCGCCGACCGGGTCCGCTTCCTCGGCCCGGTCGACGGCGCCGACAAGGCCGCCCTCCTCCACGGCTGCGCCGCCCTGGTGCTCCCCTCCTACTCGGAGAACTTCGGCAACGCGGTCCTCGAAGCCATGGCCGCCGGTCGCCCGGTCGCCGTCACCCCGGAGGTCGGGCTCGCCGGAGTGGTCCGCGAGGAGCGAGCCGGTATCGTGGCCGAGGGAGATCCCAACCTCCTGGGCGACGCTCTGCGTGCCCTCCTCGCCGATCCGGATCGTGAAGCCATGGGCCGCCGTGGCGCGGACGCCGCAAGCCGGCGCTTCGGGTGGGAGGCGGTGGCCGAGCGAATGGAGGCGATCTACCGCAGTATCGGATCGCCCCTACCGTCCGGCTCTCGCGCCCCCCTGGGACCGCCGGCGTCCCGCCGGCCCACAGACTCTCCGTGACCACGGCAGGCCGAGGAGGCCTGACCCCATGCTATCCTGTCGTCCAGGAGAAGGACCGGGGCTCCCCTCCCCTCTTTCCTTTGCCGGCCATGCGGAATAAGATCCTCGCCCGACACGACTCTGACAGGAAGCATGCCATGAGCCAGCCAGCCGTCGCAGCGCTCGCGCCTCTGCCCTTCGAGCTCGTCCTGGACGATGGAGAGCCCTTGGAATCCGACTGGCATACGGTGGAATTCCCCCTCTTGCGAACGTTGATCCTCCTGGCCATGGCGGAACAGGAGAGGACCGACTTCTTCGTCGGGGCCAACATCTTCGTCTACTACTCCAAGCAGCAGGCTCGGGAGGTTGCGGAGGAGGAGAAGAAGGGATCGAAGAAGCGGGCTTTCCGCGGGCCCGACGTCTTCTGGGTGGGCGGCGTCGATCCGAACCGCGACCGCCAGGCCTGGATCTCCTGGGAGGAAGAAGGCCGGCTGCCGGACGTGATCGTCGAGCTGCTGTCTCCCTCCACGGCAGAGAACGACCGCACCAAGAAGAAAGACCTTTACGCCCAGGTTTTCCGCACGGCGGAGTACTTCCTGTACGATCCGTTGACGCGCCAGTTGGAGGGGCTGCGCCTGGCCGGGCCGGCGTACTGGCCCATTCGGCCCGACAAAAACGGCCGGCTCTGGAGCGAGCAGCTCGGAGTCTTCCTCGGTCTTTGGCAAGGGATCGTGGATGGAAGGGAGGGGGACTGGGTCCGTCTCTTCCGTCCCGACGGCACGCTGGTGCCGACGGAGGCCGAAGCGGAGCGCGTGCGGGCAGAAGCGGAGAGCGCACGGGCAGAAGCGGCCGAGGCCGAGATCGCCCGCCTGCGGGCTCTGCTCGAAGAGCGCGGCGGCGGCTGAAAAAACGCGCGGGGGAGCAACTGCCGTAGCGGACGGCCTATGATCCGCCTGCAATGAATCTCGCTTTCGTCGTCGAGCGGCCCACCCAGTTCGAGGTGCCCTTCTACCGCCACGCCGCGGCGGACCCTGCCCATCGACTGCGCGTCCTCTACACCGACCCGCGCGGGGCCGCGCCGATCTATGACCCGGAGCTTGGACGCTCGGTCTCCTGGGGCATCGACCTTCTGGGCGGCTACGACCACGCCTCCTGCCCTGATTTCGCAACCTTGAAGCGCGAGCTGGGCCGGGTGCGGTATGATCTCGTCCTCGTCAACGGCTACACCCGGCGGCTGTACGTGCTCGCGGCGGCTCTCGCCCGTGGAAACGGTGCTCCTGTGGCCCTGCGCCTCGACTCCGCCCTGTTCGAGACGCCGCCCCCCCGGGCCGTAGTGAAACGACTGCTTTTCGATCTGTATCTGAAACGGATGTACCGCCTGTTCTTCGGCGTCGGCAGCCTCACGCTGGACTATCTGCGCTTCTTCGGCGTGCCGGAGGAGCGGATGGCCCTGTTCCCCTATGCGGTTGACGTGGACGCCTTCCGCCGCGGCGCGGACCTCTCTCCCGTGCAGCGCGCCATGGCGCGGGCGCGGCTCGGCATCCCCGAGGACGCCCGCGTCCTGCTTGCCGTCACGAAGCTCAACCCGCGCGAGGCGCCCTGGGACCTCTTGCGCGCCTACGCCCGCCGCTTCGACAACGACCGCTGGGTGGTGATCGCGGGCGACGGTCCGGAGCGGCCGGCCCTGGAGGCGTTCGTGTGCGAGCGCGGCCTGGAGCGGGTCCTCTTCCTCGGCTATGTCCCCTATCCCGAGCTGCCGGCGCTCTACGCGCTCTCCAACGTCTTCCTCCATCCCGTGCGGGAGGAGCGCTGGGGCGTCTCGGTGCAGGAGGCGCTCGCCTGCGGTCTGCCGGCGATCACCTCGTCGCGGGTGGGCGCCGCGCGCGACCTGATCGTCGCGGGGAAGAACGGCGCCACCTATGCGGCAGGCGATGACGCGGAGCTGGCCCGGCGGATCGACGAGGTCCTGCGCCTCGATCCGGCCGCGGTCCGCGCGGAGAACCGCCGCATCCTGGCCGGCTGGGACTACGCCACGGTCTGGCAAAGCATCCTGCGGGCCGCCTCCGGGCTCGACGGACGCAGAGGTTCGTTTTATCCTTAGCCGCTTCCTGGAGGATCATCCGAGGTTGTCCGCTCATCGCTTCTGTCCCGAGCCCGGCTGCGCGTTTGCCAACACCCGTGTGCTGCTCCAGGGGGAGTCGGCCTACCAGGATGCCGAGGGCCGGCCCGCCCGCCTGCCCTACGAGTACCGGCTGTGCACCCGCTGCCACATGGGCTTCGTCCACCCGACGCCGTCCGAGGCCGTGCTGGAGCGCTTCTACACCGGCGACTACGCCTACTACCAGGATGCAGGGGACCACCCGGGCCGCGAGGCCGGATCGCTCAAGTACGCGCTGGCCCGCCTGCGCTACCGTCACCTCACGCGGCCGGGCGTCCTCAGCCGCGCCGGTGCCGCGGCGGCGGCGCTCGCCGAGGCACTGAGCCGGAAGACTGTGACGTTCTCCTTGGGAGTCCCCCTCACTCTACCCAAGGACTCCCGCCTCCTCGATTATGGCTATGGCACCGGAGCGTGGCTCCAGGCCCTGCGTCTCCTCGGCTACTCCCGTCTGGCCGGGTACGACATCGAGGCCAACCGCGAGCGGGGGAAGGAGCTGGAGGCCCAGGGGATCGAGATCATTCCCCAGGGGGGCATGGCGAAGCGGGCCAGCGCCGCCTTCGACTGCGTCCGCCTGGAGCACGTCTTCGAGCACCTCGTGGACCCGCTCGGCGTGCTGCGCGAGCTGCACCGGCTGCTGCGTCCGGGGGGCCTGCTGGTGATGACGTTCCCCTCGATCTATCCATGGTTGCGGATACAGGACCTCGCCTCGTCGCCGTACCTGCCCTATCTCCAGATCCCCATCCACGTGGCCCACCACTCCGTCGAGTCCGCGACGCGGCTCGTGTCTGCCGCCGGATTCACCGGCATCCGCGCCCGCGTCACGCGGCGCGAGCGGTTCATCACCGTCCTCGCCCACCGTCCGGAGGAGACATGAGCGCGGCTCCGGACATGCGCGCTCCGCTGACCGTGCTTTTCACCACCCGCAACGAGGAGGTGAACATCGAGCGTTCCCTGCGCAGCGTCCACGGCTTCGCCGATCAGATCCTGGTGATCGATTCGGAGAGCACGGACCGCACGCAGGAGATCGCCCGGCAGTGGGCCGACGAGGTGCACAACCTCCCCTACGAGCACGGCCGGATCATCCCCTGGATCTTCCAGTGGGGGCTGGAGCACCTGCCGATCCGCAACGAGTGGATCCTGATCCTGGAGGCCGACCAGGCGCTCACCCCGGAGCTCCGGCAGGAGATCTCCGCGCTCCTGGCGCGTCCCGAGATCCGCGAGAACGGCTTCTACATCCGGCGCCGCCAGATTTTCCGTGGCAAGCCGCTGCGCTTCGGCGGCTACGGCGGCAAGGTCCTGATGAAGCTGTTCCGCCGCGGCCACGGCCGGCTCGATCCCGACGAGCAGGACACCCGCGTCTACGTCGACGGCGCGGCGGGCCGCCTGCGCGCGCCGCTCGAAGAGCACAACCGCAAGGAGGACGCGATCCTCTTCTATCTGGAGAAGCACCTGCGCTACGCCGACGCCTTCGCCCGCGAGGAGGTGGAGCGCCGCCGCGGCCTCCCCTGGCGGGTGACGCCGCGCTTCTTCGGCACGCCGGACGAGCGGGTGCTGTGGATGAAGACCCGGTGGTACCGCATGCCGCTCTACGTCCGGCCGTTCCTCTATTTCTTCTACCGGTATTTCTTCCTGCTCGGCATCCTGGACGGCAGGAACGGCTTCGTCTTCCATTTCCTCCAGGCCTTCTGGTTCCGCCTGGTGGTGGACGTGCGGCTGGAGGAGATCCTCGCCCGCGGCCGGAACGAGTGACGACCATGCGCTACTCCCTGCCCGACGTCGTCCGGAGACTGCTCCCCCAGCCGATCGCCGAGGGGTTGCGGCGGTTCGTGTGGAGCCTCCCCAATCTGCGCCGGGAGCTGCGGTCGGGCCTCGTGCTGACGGTCGGCAGCCCCTCGGACTGGGTGCTCTACAACGACATCTTCGTGGAGCACGAGTACGATCCCGCGATCGATCTGGCGCTGGAGCGCGCCGGAGCCGGAGGGGACCGCGCGCTCACCGTCCTGGACCTCGGAGCCAACGTCGGCTACTTCACGTTGCGCGCGGCGGACCGCCTCGCCGCCGCGGCACCCGGCGCTCCTCGCCGGTTCGTCCTGGTCGAGCCGAGCCCGTTCCTCGTCGGGGAGCTGAAGCGGCGCGTTCTGAGCCAACCCCTCCTGGCGGGCTCCGTCACGCTCCTTCAGGGGCTGGTCGGCCGCCGCCGGGAAGGGCTGGGCATACTGTTCGAGTCCCCCCTCCACTTCGAGAATTCCCTGATCGCACGCCGCGGGCTGCGGCGGCGCGAGGTTCCCTACGTGGATCTCGACGCCGCTCTCGGTGCCAGCCGGCAGGTGGACCTTCTCAAGTGCGACATCGAGGGGGCCGAGCTGGAGTTTCTCGCCGCCTATCCGGACCTGCTGCGGCGGACCGCGGTGTGCGTCATCGAGCTCCATCCCGAGAAATGCGACACCGCGGCCTGTCTCCGGCTCCTCGATGAGGCCGGATTCGACGAGCGGCGGATCCTGCGCGCGGGGGACGCCTGGACGGTGGTCCTGCTCGCGAAGTCCGGCGGCGTCCGCCCATGAGCCGCAAAGTCTTGGGGATCAGCGCCTTCCACGCCGACGCCTCGGCGACGGCGGTGGTGGACGGCCGCTTCGTGGCCGGCGTCGAGGAGGAGCGTTTCCGCCGGATCAAGCACTGGGCCGGCTTCCCGGAGCAGGCGCTGCGCTTCTGCCTCGACGAGATCGGCGGCGACATCCGTGCGATCGACGCCTTGGCGGTGTCGCGCCAGCCGCGCGCCTATTTCCTGCGCAAGGCTCTCCTCGCCCTCAGGAATCCGCGAAGCCTGCGCCGCGCCGCCGGCCGCGTGCGCAACCTGGCGCAGATCCAGTCGCTGGAGGAGCGCATCGCCGCCGCGTTCGGCCGCTCACCGCGGCTCCACCCCGTGGAGCACCACCTGGCGCACGTGGCGTCCGCCTTCTTCTGCTCCCCGTTCGACGACGCCATGTGCCTGACCGTCGACGGCTTCGGCGACTTCGTCTCGACGATGATGGCGGTGGGCCGCGGCAACCGCGTCGAGGTGCTGGAACGGGTCCACTTCCCGCACTCGCTGGGGCTCTTCTACACCGCGATCACCCAGTTCCTGGGCTTCCTCGGCTTCGGCGACGAGTACAAGGTGATGGGCCTGGCGGCCTATGGCGAGCCCTCGTTCGCGGACAAGCTCCGCCAGGTGGTCCCGGCGCGGCCGGACGGCACGTTCGTCCTCGACCTGCGCTTCTTCCGCCACCTCTCCGAGGGGGTGGACATGACCTGGGAGGATGGCTCTCCGGAGCTCGGCCTCGTCTATACGCCGGCGCTCCCGGAGCTGCTCGGGCCGGCGCGGCGGCCGGACGAGGAGCTGACCCAACGCCACAAGGACCTGGCCGCCTCCCTCCAGACCGTCTACGAGGAGCGCTTCTTCGCCCTGGTGTGCGCCCTCCAGAAGCGGACGGGGCTCCCCCGCCTCGCCCTGGCCGGCGGCTGCGCCATGAATTCGCTCGCCAACGGCAAGCTGTTCGACCGCACCGACGTGCGGGACGTCTACGTCCAGGCCGCGGCGGGCGACGCCGGCACCGCCCTGGGCGCCGCCCTCTGGGTGCAGCATGCCGAGCTGGGCGCGCCGCGCGGCTTCGTGATGGAGCACTGCTCCTGGGGACCGCGCTACGGGGAGGCCGACATCCGCGCCGCGATCGCCGCGCGCCTCCCCGAGTCTGGCGGCAAGGACGGCCGCTACGGCGAGATCGAGGTCGCCGCCGCGCCGGACGAGGACCGCCTCTGCGCCGAGACCGCGGCGGCCATCGCCCGCGGCGAGGTCGTCGGCTGGTACCAGGGTCGCTCTGAATGGGGCCCGCGAGCCCTGGGCAACCGCTCGATCGTGGCGGACCCGCGGCGCGCCGACATGAAGGACGTCCTGAACCTGAAGATCAAGCGGCGCGAATCGTTCCGCCCGTTCGCGCCGTCGGTCCTGGAGGAGCGGACGGCCGACTGGTTCACCATCGACTATCCGGACCCGTTCATGATCAAGGTCTATCCGATCCGGCCGGAGAAGCGGCCGCGGGTCCCCGCCGTGACGCACGTCGACGGCACCGGCCGGCTCCAGACCGTGTCGCAGCGGGCCAACCCGCGCTACTGGAAGCTGATCCGCGCCTTCGAGGCCGAGACTGGCGTGCCGATGATCCTCAACACCTCGTTCAACGAGAACGAGCCCATCGTCAATACCCCGGGCGAGGCGCTGGACTGCTTCCTGCGCACGCGAATGGACCGGCTGGTGATGGGCGACATCGTGGTGTCGCGGGCGGGATGAGCTGGACGCGCGCCGCCAAGGACCGGATGAAGCGGGCCTTCCCCCGCGGGGCTGTGGCCTACCTGCAGCTCAAGGAGCAGGCGGCGCGCTTCGCCGGCCGGGGGCGGCACCTGGAGCGGATCTTTTCCCAGATCCACGCCGGCAACCTCTGGGGCGAGGCGGAGTCGTTGTCCGGCCCCGGCTCGAGCCTGGCCGAGACGGCCGCGATCCGCGCGGAGCTCCCGGCGCTGCTGCGCGAGATCGGAGCCCGTACGCTGCTCGACGCGCCGTGCGGCGACTGCGCCTGGATCACCCAGACGGATCTCGACCTCGACGAGTATCAGGGGATCGACATCGTGCCCGAGCTGATCGCGCGCAACCAGGAGCGCTTGGGTGGAGCGGGCCGGAGCTTCGCCGTGGGCGATCTCACCCGCGACCCGTTGCCGCGGGCGGACGCGATTCTCTGCCGCGATTGCTGGATCCATTTCTCCTATCACTACATCTTCCGGGCGCTCGCGAGCTTCCAGCGGAGCGGATCGCTCTATCTGCTCGCCACGACCTACCGCGGGCTGGCGGAGAACCGGGACATCCTCTCCGGCCAGTGGCGCCCTCTCGACCTGGAGCTCGCGCCGTTCCACTTCCCGGCGCCGCTGCGGCGTCTTCACGAGAACGACTGCGAGGTGGACGGCCTGCGCCTGGAGCGCGGGCTCGGGCTGTGGCGCCTGCGCGACCTACCGGGAGGAGGGGCGGCATGACGAAGGATCAAGCCGAGCGCCGGATCTCACGCCGCGAGCTCCTGGCGATGGCGCTCCTCGCCGTCGGTCTGCGTGTCGCGCTCTACCTGATCGCTACCTCTCTCACCGACACCGGGTTCCGCGAGTACGCCAACGCCGCGGACGGATATCAATTCATCGCGTACGCGCAAGCATGGCTCGGCGACGCGTCAGAGCTCGCGGCCCACCCCAATTTCCGCCGCCTTTTTCCCGGCACTCCGGCGCTCATCGCGCTTCTGGTTTCCCTCGGCGTGCCGGTGCCGGCCGCGGTGATCTTCCCTTCCTGGCTGGCGAGCGGCGCCGTGGCTCCGCTCAGCGCGATCGCCTTTCGGGACCGCAGGATCGGCTGGGCGGCGGCCACTCTCATCCCTTCGTTCGTGTTCCACGGCTCGCTGGTGAGCACCGAGGCGCTCTGCCTGTTCTTCTCCGTGCTCGGGGTGGTCCAGGCGGGGCGCGGCCATGGAGCAGCGGGGGGGCTCGCCGCGGGACTTTCCTTCGGCCTCGGGGGGCTCTGCCGGCCCGTGGCCGTCTTCGCCATGCTCGGCGCCGTCGCCCAGAAGATGACGACGGGCCACTGGCGCCAGGCTGCCATGGTGACAGCGGCGGCCGGTCTCACCGTGGCGGCGGGGCTCGCCGCCATGCAGTGGCGCTTCGGCGATGCCCTGATGAACGTGCGCCGCTACCAGGGACTCTTCGAGGGCGGTATTTTCACCGTGCCATTCCAGTCTCTGATCACGACGCCTCTCACGTCACCGGTACCGGCCTGGAAGCTGGCCTTCGTCGGCGTGCACGTCCTCGCCGTGCTGGGAGGAAGCGCCCTGGTAGGCCGCGAGCTCCTCGCCGCCCGTGATACCGACCGCGGGTTCGCCTGGCTGGCCGCGGTCTGGCTCGGCAGCAACACGCTCTACGTCCTGTGCATCGGCGACATCTGGGGGTTTCACGATTTTCCACGGTTCCTGATTCCGGCGCTGCCGCCGCTGTTCTGGGCCTGGCGCCGCATCCTGCCTACCCGACCGTGGGTCTGGCTGGCGGTGGGCGCCCTCTCGCTCGCCCTGGCGCTGCCGCCGACGAAACGGCGGCTCCTCGACCCGGTCGTCCACGGGAGACCCGTCGGAGCGGCTCCGGCCGGATCCGAATGACCTCTCGCCCTGCGCCCGGAGCCGCGCTGGCCCTGGCCGTGCCCGTGGGCATCGCGGTCTTCGCGCTGGCCTGGCTCTACGGCGGCCCTTCCGCCGGGGATGACACGTTCATCTACATGCGCTACGTCCGGAGCTTCCTGGCAGGCCATGGCTTTGTGTTCAACCCGGGAGAGGCGAGCACCGGAGTCACCAGCACCCTGTGGGCCTTCCTCATGGCCGGGATCGCGCGGGTGGCGGGGAACACGCTGCCGGTCTACAAGGCGGTGGGCACCCTCCTGTTCGCGCTGGCCTGCGCTCTCCTGGCCGCGATGCTCCGGCGGCGCGAGCTGCCGGCCGGGGCAGCCCTCGGCCTGGCCTCTCTGGTCGCTCTGGAGCCGCACACACTGCGCTGGGCCGCATCCGGGATGGAGAACGGCCTCGCCGTTCTCGCCCTGGTGGCCGCGGCCCGCTGCTTCACCGCGCCGCGCGTCTCTCCCGCCGGCGGCCTTCTCGCCGGCCTCCTCCCGTTCGCACGCCCGGAGCTCGGCCTCTACAGCGCGGGCGCGGTGTCTCTCGCCCTCCTTCGTCGCGAGCGGCGGGCGTTGCTCCTCGCGGCAGCCGCCGCTGCCACCGGGCTCGCCCTGGCAGCGGCCGTGTACGTCGCCTTCGGCGCGCTCCTCCCTCAGACGGCGGCCGCCAAGGCCCTGTTCCTCCACCAGCAGGTGCCCTGGTATGCGGTCGTGCAGTCGCTGAAGATCCTGCTCAGCGGCGCCTTGCCCAGCCTGGCGCTCCTCGTCTTCACCCTGCGCTCTGGTTCTCCCCAGGTCCGGACGTGGGGGCTCCTCACGCTGGTTGCGCTCGGCACGACGATCCTTTATCTCGGGGCCCGCAACCACCTGATCTCGACCCGCTACGGGACGGTTCTGTCCGGCCCGGTCGTTCTGGCTGCCGTCCTCCTCTCCGCGGACCGCTGGAGCCGCGGCCGCCTCCCTCGAGGCCATATCGCCGCCCTTCTGCTCCAGGCGGCACTCTCTTTGGCCCTCCTCGTCCGCACCTACCCGGCCACGCGGGTGGCGGAGCACGAGGAGATTCAGAAAGTCGCGGATTTCGTCGCCGCCCGAATCGAGCCCGGGGCGCGGGTCGCCCTGACGGAGATCGGAGCCTTCGGCTTCGCGTCGGACGTTTACATCATCGATCTCGTCGGCCTGACCGACCGCGAGACCCTCGGCTGGGGGCGCACGCACGGGCCGTTGCGGTCGACCGCGGATCTGGAGAAGCTCCTGCTCCACCGCCGTGCCGACATCTACATCGACGCCTTCGCGGGTCCGACGCCGATTCAGGGGACGCGGCTCCGCTTCGAGGCCCTGGGCGAGATCCCCGTGCGGCGGCGCAATCTGTCGTCCGGCCGGATCGTGCCGGACCTCTGGCGCGTCTACCGTCTGCATCCGGCCGCCTCACCATGACCTCCCGTCCCCTGCGCATCCTGATGCTGTCGCACCACGGACGGGAGATCTTGGGCGGAGCCTTGCTGGCGGACGAGGCGCTCGCCCGCGCCCTCGTCGCGCTCGGCCACACCGCGGAGCTGCTCGCCTTCGACGACGTCCTGCCGCGGTGGGTGCGCGGCACCTGGCGGCTGCTCCTGTTCCCCTGGGCCGTCGCCCTGACCTTCCTGCGCCGCCGGCGCGAGGGGTGGGACGTGGTCGAGTCGACCGCGGGCGATGCCTGGCTGCTACGGCGGCTGGCGCGGCTCGCGGGCGTCCGCCGGCCGCTCCTGTCCATCCGCACCCACGGCCTGGAACATCGCCGTGCCGAGCTCGACCGGCAGCGCCGGCTCCGCGAAAACCGGCCGGCCGGCCCCCTCACCCGCCTCTACCACGACCGCTGGCGCCTCTGGGAGGTGGCCGACGACCTGCGGGCCGGCGACGCGGTGTTCCTGCTCAACCGCGAGGACGAGGAGTGGGCCGTCGAGCGCCTGGGCCTCGATCCGGATCGCATCCACGTGCTGCCGAACGGCGTGCCCGACGAGTTGCTGGCGCAGCCGGAGCCCCCCTCCGATCCTCGGCGCCCGTTCCGGCTGCTCTTCCTCGGCGCCTGGTCTCCGCACAAGGGCGCCGACCTCCTGCCGGAGATCGCCCGCCGCCTGTTCGCCGCGGACGCCCGCTTCCGCCTCACCTGCGCGGGGACGGGTACGCCCGCAGAAGAAGTCCTGTCCGCGTTCGCGCCCGCCGACCGCGACCGCGTGCGCGTCGTCCCCCGCTACGAAAGGTCCGGGCTGCCGGCTCTCCTGGCGGAGCACGGCGTCTTCCTCTTCCCTTCACCCGCCGAAGGTTCCAGCCTGGCACTCCTGGAGGCCATGACGGGCCGTCTCGTCCCGGTGGTCTCCCGGACCGGGGCCGCGAGGGACCTGATCGAGCCGGGCGTGAATGGGTACCTCGTAGAACCCGGAGACATCGCCGGCTTCGCCGCAGCCGTCCAGGCCGCTACGGCGGACCTGGAGCACGCACAGCGGATCGGCGAGGCCGCGCGCCGGGCCGTGGCTGGCCATTCTTGGAGCTGCCGGGCCATGGAGCGGATCCGGATCTGGGAAAGCCTGCGTCTGCAAAGGAGCCCCCACCCTTGACTGGAGCTGCAGAGACACGCAGGGACCGGATGCCGCTGGTTGTCGCTCTGGCGCTCTGGCTCCTCTACTGGATCGCAGGCTTCCCGCTGCCCAATTGGGACGATCTCTTTTTCGTCGGCGGCGCGATCGAGCTCGCCCGCGATGGGCATCTCGCCAATCCACTGATCCGCTTCTGGAGCCCGGTGGCCGCGGAGCGTTATTTCTTCCAGACGCCTTTCTATCCCTACACCCTCGCCGGCTGGATCGAGCTCTTCGGTCTCAGCGCTCGAAGCCTCCTGGCCTTCCAGGCGGTCGCCGGCGCAACGTGCTCCATCAGTGCCGCCCTCCTGTTGCGGCGGTACGGTTTCTCCGGCGGTTTCGTCCTGCCGATCCTCGTGGCGTCCGCCATGGCTCCCCAGGGGTTGCGTCACGACCTGCTGGGGCTTACCTTCTTGATGTCGGGCCTCTGGCTCCTCTCCCATCTAGGCGTGCTCCGCCCCCTGCTCGGCGCCCTGCTCCTCGCTTGTGGCGTTGCGACCTGGCCGGTCCTCCTCGGCTACGGCACCTCCTTCGGGCTGGCCGTGGCCTTGGCCGCGGGACGCCGACCCGGGCTCTCCACGAAACAACATGCCGCGCGGCGCCTGGGCATCTGCCTGGCAGGAGCCGCCGGCGCATTCCTCCTTCTGATCGCCTTTATTCAACTGCGACTGCCGGATTTCCTGACGGATTTCACCTGGCATGCCCGGCTCCGCCGCTCCCCGCTGAGCCACCTTCTTCCGGAGCTCCGCCATCAACTGACCAACGGCCTCGCCGAGCTGATGTTTTCGCCTCTTTATCTCATGATTCTCGTCCTCGTCGTTCTCATCGGCATTCATTGGAGGCAGGTCCGGAGAGAAGCCCTGGTCTTCCTGGTCGCCCTGGGAGCAGGGACTGTGTTGACTGTGCTCCTTTATGCCAGCGTGCTCCACCTGCTGGTCGATCTTTTCTTCTGGATCGGCGTGGCCGTCCTCCTGGGGGAGGTACCGCTCTCGAAAGGCGCACGCCGCCTCGCGACAGGAGGGGCGGTCTGTGCATTCCTGCTCGCCCAATCCCACCTTCTGATCTCGCTGGCCAGCCAGCGACCGGCTCCGGAGGAGCGGTATGTCGAGACGCGGCAGATCTTGAGCCGCCGGCCTCTCCGCCGGTTGGCGATCGATGAGGTCGCTGCCCGCCACGTCTTCGACTACCGCCTGCCGCCCCGCGCTTTCTCCTGGAACTACTCCCTGCCGCCACAGAAGACATGGCCTGCTTCGGTCTCGGAGAAATCGCCGGACGTGACGTGGGTCCTCTCGTCCGCAAAGAGCCGAGAGGTCCAGGGACTCCCTCCCTGGGGAAAGATGAAGCTCTTCGGTCGCGAGCTCGGCTCCATCCCCGCACAGCCCCGGGACGTGATCGTGATCGAGTGAAATCTCAATCGCCGGTGAGCCGCCCCACCCGCCGCCGCAACTCCGTGGCCGCCAGCTCCCACCAGCGGCAGAGCGGTGCCGGCACCGTCTCCAGCGCCACCGCCGCCTCGCCGCGGCGGTCGCGGGCCCGTTCCGCGTAGGCTGGCAGGAGGGCTCGCCGGGGACTCACGAAGTGCAGCGCCACCGTCTCGTCCGGCAGCTCGATCCCCTCCCCCGCCAGCCGCACCCGCGCCGGATCGGCGAACCGGCAGCCGGTCCGCGCGCCCAGCAGCGCCCAAGCGGTCTGCTCCACCCAGACGGGTGTCCGCTGGTACTCGGGATGCGCCAGAAACCACTCCAGCAGACCGGGATCGTAGGCTGCCTTGGGAAACCCCACGAGCCCCGTGTTCACCTGGCCAGCGAGGCGCAGCCGCGGGTCGCGCAGCAACTGCCACGAGCGGATGGAGTAGGCGTTCTGCGTGTCCCGCAGGAAGACCGTCTCGCCCGCCGCGCCCCACAATCCGGAGAACGGACGGAAGAAGAGGACGTCCGAGTCGCAGAACAGGAGGCGCTCGCCCGACGCGAGAAGCGGCGCATCCACCAGCTTGAGCCCCAGCGGGTTCGATCGCCGCAGGGCCCGGGTGGCCGGGAGGGTCGCGAGGTGCTCCTCCAGCCGCGCGTCCGCCTCGACGCGCCCCACGATCTCGGGGTTCCCCAATCCCGCCGCCAGCCGCGCCCGGTCTTCCTCGGTCAACGTCCCGTCATCATGGACCCGCAGCCGGAGCGGCTCGGCCGCGTACGCCAGCAGGCTTCCCTGGCAGAGCAGCGCCATTTCCACGTGGGCATGGCCGAGAAGAGTGGTCACGGTCGGCATCGGCAGAGGGGATTCTAGCCGCTTGCCGCCGCGCTCCCCTCCGTTTACACTCTTCCCGCTCTTTCTCGAACAATCCGAGAAGATCCACACCCCTCCACGAGGCGAAGAGAGGCAGAGCATGGATTGGAGTCAGAAGAAAGTCCTGGTCACCGGGGGCGCGTCGTTCATCAGCTCCCACCTGATCGACCTGCTCGTCGAGAAGGGAGTCCGGGACGTCCGGGTCGTCGACGATCTGACGAGCGGCAAGCTCGCGAACATCCAGGGGCACCTCGATTCCGGTGTCGTCGAATTCCGCCAGGAGGACCTCCTCCAGCCCGGCGTGGCCCAACGCGCGGTCGAAGGCGTTCATGTCGTCTTTCATCTCGCCGCGATCCACGGCGGGCGCGGCTATGTCGATCTCCACCAGGCTGCCTGCGCCCAGAACCTGGCGATGGACGGCATGCTGATCAAGGCCGCCCACGAAGCCGGCGTCGAGAAATTCGTCTTCGCCTCCTCGGGCTGCGTCTATCCCAACTTCCTCCAGGGGGACGTGACCAAGGAGCTCTATCTCACCGAGGAGATGGTCGGGCCGCCCTACGACGCGGACAACATGTACGGCTGGGCCAAGCTGATGACCGAGATGACGCTCCAGGCCTACCACCGCGACTTCGGCCTCAAGGCGGCGTCCTGCCGGTTCTTCACGGTCTACGGCGAGCGCGGTGTCGAGAACCACGCGGTGATCGCGATGATCGCTCGCGCCTTCGTGCGCCAGAACCCGTTCGAGGTCTGGGGGGACGGAACCCAGATCCGCAACTGGACCTACGTGGGCGACATCGTACGCGGTATGGCCCTCTGCGCGGAGAAGATCGACGACGGCACCGCCGTCAACCTCGGCACCGAGGAGCGCACGCGGGTGATCGACGCGGTGCGCGAGGTGCTGCGCTACACCGGCCACGAGGCCGACATCAAGCTCCTCCCCCACATGCCCACAGGGCCGCTCAACCGCGTGGCGAGCAACCGCCTCGCCCGCGAGCTCCTGGGCTGGGCGCCGCAGATGAAGTTCATGGACGGCCTCCACCGCACGATCGACTGGTATTTCTCGTCCCGGCAGCGCGAGGTGGTGAGCGGGTATCTGCAAGAGATGCTCACCGAGCGGTGAGCTCCCTCCTCTACCTCTGCGACTGGCTCCCCCCCGACTTCGGCGCCGTCGGCCAGTACAGCCTCCTCTTCGCCCGCGAGCGCGCCGCCGCCGGGGAGGACGTGGTGCTCGCCGGCCTCTCCTCGACCGCGGCGTCGATCGCGGAGGAGCGCGTGGGCGCCGGCCGGTTGCGCATCGTCCGCCTGCTCGCCGAGCCCTACGATCGGGCCGACTTCAAGCGGCGGGCGCTGTGGACGGCCCGGACCAATCTCTCCCTGGTCTGGGCTCTGCGCCGGGAGATCCGGCGGGCCGATGAGGTCTTGTTCACCGGCAGCCCGCCGTTCCTGATCCATCTCCTGGTGCCGCTCAATCTCCTGCTGCGCAAGCCGCTCACCTATCGGATCACCGACTTCCATCCCGAGTGCCTGATGGCCGAGATGCGGCCCCCGGAGAACATTTCCGCGCCTCTCCGGCTGTTTCACCGCTGGACGGTCTTCCTGCGCCGCCGCGTCGGCCGCTTCGAGGTGCTCGGGGAGGACCAGCGGACCCGGCTCCTGGAAATCGGCATCCGCCCCGAGCGGATCGTGCTGAAGCGCGATCCCTCGCCCGTGGAGATCCCGCCGGACGTGGAGCCCTTGGCCGTGCCCGAGGAGCTGCGCGGCCGGACCGTCCTCCTCTATTCGGGCAACTTCGGCGTGGCCCATGACCACGAGACCTTCATCGAGGGCTACCGCCGCCACCATCGCGAGGGCTCCGGCCGCGTCGGCCTCTGGCTCAACGCCACCGGCGCCAAGGCCGACCGCGTGGAAGACATCCTGCGGCGCGAAGGCCTGCCGGTGCATCGCACCAAGCCGGTGCCCCTCGATCTCCTGCCGCGCCTCCTGGCCACTCCGCACGCCCACCTCATCACCTTGCGCGACGAGTTCGTCGGCTACGTCCTCCCCTCGAAAGTCCACGGCTGCGTCCAATCCGGCCGCGCCGTCCTCTTCGTGGGAAGCGAGAGATCCGACGTCCACCTCCTCTGCGCGCAGGGGCTCCCTGCGGACCGGTATGTGCGGGCGGAGGTGGGAGATCCGGCGGCGGTGGCGGCGGCTCTGGAAGCCCTCACCCCCGGCCCCTCTCCCGCAAGCGGGAGAGGGGAGCAAAGCAAAGACACGAAGCTTTGATGGGGTGAGGAGCGCAGGGGCTGTTCACCCCTCTCCCGCTTGCGGGAGAGGGGCCGGGGGTGAGGGCCCTCTTGCGCTCTGCCTGAAATCGTTTACCATACACATAGCTCCAAGAGCACACGTCCGAAGCGCGATCGGTCCGCCGTGCGGTCCATTGCGGGACATCAACCGGGAGGAACGCCGGAGCCGCAGGTTTAGGTGTAGCTGTATGAGCGACATCCTGTTGTATGCCTTGGGCGCGGCCGTCGTCGCCGCGCTGCTGACCAGCCTGATGGTCCCGCCGGTCGCCCGGCTCGCGATCGCGCTGCGCGCGCTCGACCATCCCGATACCCGCAAGCTGCAGACGAGCGCCGTGCCCCGCCTCGGGGGGGTGGCCATCCTGGTGGGGCTCGCCCTCGGCACCGGCATGGCCGGGGTCTCCCGCTGGGGCGAATGGGACAACCTCCAGCGCAGCGAGATGCTCGTGCTCGCCCTCGGGACCGGCCTGGTCTTCCTCGTCGGCGCGATCGACGACCTGGTCGGCGTCTCGATCGCCAAGAAATTCCTCTGCCAGATCCTCGCCGGCTGGCTGCTCGTCCAGATGGGCTGGTCGTTCGAAGTCCTGCGGCTGCCGCTCCTGGGCGAGATTTCGCTCGGCTGGCTCGGCCCGCTCGTCTCTCTGGTCTGGATCGTCGGCGTCACCAACGCCGTCAACCTGATCGACGGCCTCGACGGCCTGGCCAGCGGCGTCGTGGCGATCATCGCCACGAGCGTGCTCGCCTACTCCGTCGTCCAGGGGAACTCGGGAACGGTCCTGCTGATGGCCGCCACCGCGGGCTCGTGCCTGGGCTTCCTCCGGCACAACTGGGCGCCGGCCAGGATCTTCATGGGCGACTCCGGCTCCCTGACCCTCGGCTTCCTGCTGGCGGCGTCGACCGTCCATTCGTCCCTCAAGGCGCCCGCCGCCGTGGCGATCCTGGTCCCGCTCCTCGCGCTCGGCCTGCCGGTCATCGACACGCTGCTGGTGATGGCCGTCCGCTTCCTCGACCGCCCGCACAGCCCGCTGGCCGAGCGCCTCCTGCTCATGTTCCACGCCGACCGGCAGCACCTGCACCACCTGCTCGCCCACCTCGGCGCCGAGCGCACCCGCACGGTCAAGGTCCTCTACCTGGTCGCTGTGAGCTTCTGCGGCATGGCCCTGCTGGTGGCATTCACCGGCGAAACCACCCTGGGCGTCGCCCTGGTCGTCCTGGAGTTCGCGGTGGTGTTCGCCATGCGCCGCATGGGCATGACCATGGCGGCCCGGCGCCTCGCCGAGACCCAGCGCCAGGAGCTGGAAACCGAGGTCCTCGGCCTCGACGAGACGGTTCCGGACCGCAAAGTTCTGCCGTTCGTGCGGTAAAGCCGGCTCCGCCGGGACCCTCTCTCCCCAGGAGCGCCCCCTCCTTGCCTCCTGTGCGCCTTTGCGGTATTTTGCCCGCAGCAGGAGAAAACAGCCATGGACACGACAATGCCTCTGGAAGAACCGTGGGCACCGGAACCGGAAATGTTGACGGCGGCCTTCGCGAAAGCCCGGCCGGAGATCGAGGAGCTGTTTCGGCGCCATTGGGTCACCGCACAAGAAGCCGAAGAGCTGCTCGATGAGATCCTGACCATCCTTCTGGTCCGGTGGGACCGGATCATCGATCCGGCGACCTGGATCGTCCGGACGGTCGACCAGGCGATCCGGACCCGGCTGCTGATTCCTCTCTTCCGGGAAGACGATCCGATCGAGCCGATGTAGCTTTTTTTTGGGGACCCTCACTCTAGCCTCCTCTCCCACACGCACTCACACCCGCCCGGGAGAGGGGGGACCAGAGTTGGAGTGAGGGCTCGACCCCGTAGCACAGCATCTCCCGCCCATAATGGCTCACGCGTCCCCGGAAGCTCTCCCCCAGGCGCTCGGCGACGCGGATGGACGCCTGATTCGCCGGGGAGATGAGACTGATCACGCGCTCTCGCCGCCAGATGTCGAACGCGTGAGCCAACGCGGCCCGCCCGCTTTCCACCGCGTAGCCGCAACCCCACCAGCGGCGCCCCAAAGCCCAGGCGAGCTCCAGACCGGGCCAGCCCTCCGGCTCGGAGAAGCCCACGGCTCCAACGAACGCGCCGGTCTCTTTGTGCTCCACCGCCCAGGAGCCAGAGCCCGCCACCTGCCAGTGGCCCAGAAGGAAGGCCAGATGCCGCCATGACCGGCCCCGGTCCCACGGCCCGCCCAGGTAGCGCGTCACCTCGCTGTCGGCATAGAGAGCGGCGTACTCCTCGAAGTCGCTCGGGCGAAGACCGCGCAGCCGCAGGCGTTCCGTTTCGAGGATAGGGATTTCGAGCGCGTCCATTCCTGAGACACTCCGGCCAGGGGGACACCATCCACGGGCAATAGAGCCCGTGCGGTCACCCGTCCCTCCAAGGAGAAGCGATGCTTCGTCTCTTCCTGCTCGTGCTCTCGCTCTGGTCCACAACCGACGGCGGCGGCGGCTGGGACCCCGATGGCTCGGCCTCAATCGATAGCGGCGGTGGCCTGGACCCCAACGGTTGATCCACCCCGCGAGGGGCGTTTCCAGCGCCCCTCGTTTTTCTCAGCTACGCGAACTGTACAGAGGACCACACTTCGCTGTAGGCTTAAGTATCTTGAGAAAGCGTCTACCTGAGGAGAGTCTTAAATGACCCACCTGGGGCAGGAAGTCTTGCGGAGGATTCTGGGCGGGGATGGAGCGCCCCAGGAGATCGAAGAAGCCGCGGAGCACATCGTTTCCTGCGAGCAGTGCCGGGCTCAGGCGGGGACCGTGCTCAACGAGCTGCGAGCAGAGCAGCCAAAGCTTCGCGCAGACGGTCCTCTGCAATTGGTGTTCGACTTGATCGATCGGGAGCGTCAGTGGGGAGTCGAGTCGCTGGCCGTGATGGCGGAATGGGCCGAGCTTCGGCGCCTGCCCAGCCGAAAGAGCCAGCGGGATCGGGTACGGATGACGAAGGCGTGCCACACTCGTGCCTTCTTCCAGCTCCTCCTGGGTGAGCTCAAAGAGGCCACCTCATGGGACGACGCCGAGTTTCTCGCCGCGCTCGCCCTTCTGGCCGTTGAAGGCATGAGCCAACGCCAGCAGATCGTGCAAGCGACAAGTTTCGATTTGCAGGCGGAGGTCTGGACCGCGGTGGCCAACGCCCGGCGACGCGCCGCCGAATGGAAGCGTGCCCATCAGGCTCTCGCCAATGCCAAGCGTCTCCTTAAAGACGGAACTGGAGATCCCCGCATCGAAGCGGGATTCTTGTCGATCTCTGCGTCAACGCTGGCGGATGAAGGGCAGGTGTCCCAAGCCTTGGAGGCGCTGGAGAGATGCGGGGCAATCTACGAGTCTCTCGCTGAGTGGGCTCTTCTCGCCCGCACGCTTATTCAGAAGGCTCACATCTTGGAGCCCATCGAGCCTGCAAAAGGTCTGGTTGTACTTGATCGCGCTGTGCCTTTGATTCCCGCCGAGGAGGTGTATCTAAAGCTCCTCGAAGGGTTGCTTCGCACAGAGTGTCTCATAGGTATCAGTAGACCAGGTGAGGCCCTTCACGTCTTCCGGCGCTGCTCCTCCCTCCTCGCTGTCACCCCAACGGCTCGGATGCGCATTCGCGGTGCATTCACGAGCGCCCGTCTCCTCGACGCCCTCGGCTTCAAGCACCAAGCCGAGCGGCTCTTCGAGGAGGTGGTGGACCGCGACATCGAGCACGAGCTCTATAAGGACGCCTTTCTGGACCTCCTCTACCTCTACGGCGCCCACATGAAATCCGGAGACCTCGACAAAGCGGCGCGCATCTGCCGGAGGACTCTGACGGATTCAACCCTCGCCGCCGTCGCCCACGACCAGCTCCGCACCCTCTGGACCCAGCTCCTGGACGCCGCGCAGCATCAAGCCATCAGCCAGGAGCTGCTGCGCGAGCTCCGGCAATATCTCAGCGTCCACTGGAAGCACCCCGCCGCCACCCCGCCGACCATCGGCTCCTGAAGCGCCGTAGAAGCCAGCGTTTGGCACCAAGATGCCGGTGGTCGGCACCTCGATGCCATCTGGACCGACTACGTGCACCCGTCAGCATTCACGCAACGACCCGGCAGCAAATTCATCTCCGGCTGCAGACAGGGAGATTCGAGCCATGAGCAAGCCCAGGATGTTGTACTTTTCCGACCAGGACGTCTTGCATCTCCTGATCTCCGAAGGCGAGGAGGCGAACAGCATCGAGCTCAGCCCCAACATTACGGCGGAGCTCAACGAAAGGGGCGAGCTCATCGGTATCGAGATCCTGGAGGCGAGCACCTTTGTGCGAGACGCCATTCTGGAGGGGGTTCAGGCGAAGGTCCTGAAGCTGGTCACCGCAAGCGACGCGTGACCCGCCAAAAACAAAACGGCCGGCCCGGGAAACCCCGAACCGGCCGCGTATCGGAACGCCGGCGGGAGCTCCGCCGACAGCGATTGGCGCCTCCCCTCGTACGAGGGGAGATCGGGTCAACCTCGGATCAATACATTCCGCCCATGCCGCCCGGCATTCCGCCGCCGCCCGGCATGCCGCCGCCCTTCTTGTCGTCTTCCTTGATCTCGGCCACCAGAGCCTCGGTGGTGAGCATCAGGCCGGCGATCGAAGCGGCGTTGAGCAGCGCGGTCTTGGTCACCTTGGCCGGGTCGATGACGCCGGCCGCGACCAGGTCCTCGAACTGGCCGGTGGCCGCGTTGTAGCCGCTCGTGCCGTTGCCCGACAGGAGCTGCTTGACGATGACCGAGCCCTCTTCGCCCGCGTTGATGGCGATCTGGCGGGCCGGCTCCTCGAGCGCGCGGCGGACGATGTTGACGCCCACTTTCACGTCACCCTCGGCAACCACAGCCTCGACCGCCTTGATGGCACGGAGAAGGGCCACGCCGCCGCCGGGGACGATCCCCTCCTCGACAGCCGCCTTGGTCGCGTGCATCGCATCCTCGACGCGCGCCTTCTTCTCCTTCATCTCAGTCTCGGTTGCCGCACCGACCTTGATCACCGCGACGCCGCCGACCAGCTTGGCCAGCCGCTCCTGCAGCTTCTCGCGGTCATAGTCCGAGGTGGTCTCTTCGACCTGGTTGCGGATCTGCTTGACGCGGCCGGCGATCGTCTCGTGCCGCTTCGGATCGTCCGAGTCGGTGACGATGGTGGTCTCGTCCTTGGTGAGGACGACCTTCTTGGCGTCGCCCAGGTCCTCCAGGCGGACGTTCTCCAGCTTGATGCCGAGGTCCTCGGTGATCACCTTGCCGCCGGTCAGGACCGCGATGTCCTCCAGCATGGCCTTGCGGCGGTCGCCGAAGCCCGGGGCCTTGCAGGCCGCCACGTGCAGCGTGCCGCGCAGCTTGTTGACCACCAGGGTGGCCAGCGCCTCGCCCTCGATGTCCTCAGCGATGATGAGGAGCGGACGGCCCTGCTTGGCGATCTGCTCCAGCACCGGGAGGAGGTCCTTCATCGAGCTGATCTTCTTCTCGTTGAGAAGGATCTTGCAGTTCTCGAGGACCGTCTCCATGCGCTCCGCGTCGGTCACGAAGTAGGGGGACAGATAGCCGCGGTCGAACTGCATGCCCTCGACGACCTCCAGGGTCGTATCCAGGCCGCGCGCCTCTTCGACGGTGATCACGCCGTCCTTGCCGACCTTCTCCATCGCCTCGGCGATGATGCCGCCGATCTCGACGTCGTTGTTGGCGGAGATGGTGCCGACGTGGGCGATGTCCTTGCCCTCGACCGGGCGGGAGAGCTTGTCGATCGACTCGACGGCGGCCTTGACGGCCAGCTCGATGCCCCGCTTGATCTCCATCGGATTGGCGCCGGCGGTGACGTTCTTCGAGCCCTCGCGATAGATCGCCTGGGCGAGAACGGTGGCCGTGGTGGTGCCGTCACCCGCGACGTCGGAGGTCTTGGAGGCGACCTCGCGCACCATCTGGGCGCCCATGTTCTCAACGGAGTCGCTGAGCTCGATCTCCTTGGCGACGGTCACGCCGTCCTTGGTGATCGTGGGCGAGCCGAACTTCTTCTCGATGACGACGTTGCGTCCCTTGGGACCGAGGGTCACCTTGACCGCATCGGCGAGCTTGTTCACGCCCCGCAGGATCGCAGCGCGCGCATCCCCGGAGTAAATGATCTGCTTGGCCATATACAAAACCTCCCGAAAATGGGTCTCTTGAATGTTTCAGTCGCTCAGACGCGGGGCAGTGGTTCCGAATTACCGGTTGCCGTTGCCGACGACGGCGAGGATCTCTTCCTCGCGCAGGATCACGTAGTCCTGGTCGTTCAGCTTGATCTCGCTCCCGGAGTACTTGCCCATGAGGACGCGGTCGCCGGTCTTGACGTCCATCGGAGACCGCTTGCCGTCCTCGAGGAGCTTGCCCGGACCCACGGCGATGACTTCGGCTTCCTGCGGCTTCTCCTTGGCGGTGTCCGGAATGATGATCCCACCACGAACCTGCTCCTGGGTCTCGATACGCTTCACCAGCACCCGATCGTGCAACGGACGAATGTCAGTATTCACGGCTCTCTACCTCCTTCAGACGTTGAGGAAAACGGAATCGGCTCGACCGAGCCTGTGCCTATCTCTCTGATCTTTTCTGGCGGTCACCGGCGGGCTGTTGTTAGCACTCGGGCTCGATGACTGCTAACAGTGTAGAAAGGGATAAGGGAGATGTCAAGCCCTCACCCCCGGCCCCTCTCCCGCAAGCGGGAGAGGGGAGCAAAGCAAAGGCAGGGCAACCACAAGGGTTGCCCCTACGTAGGGGCAGGTCTTGTGCCTGCCCTCTTCGCTGTTCACCCCTCTCCCGCTTGCGGGAGAGGGGCCGGGGGTGAGGGGCCTACCCCGCCAACGTCCGCAACCGCTGCCGCACCTCCGGCCCGGCTTTGTCGCCGAGCCGGCCGAGGGCGTCCTGGGCCTGGCGGATCCAGCGGAACGCGACGTCTGGGGCAAGCAATGCGCGGGCGTGCTCCGCGGCTTCCAGCGACCAGGAGAGCGCCTTGTCCCATGCGCCCGCGGCGGCCGCGTGCCAGGCGAGGAGCGCCGGGGAGTGGCCGGACGACTCCCGCTGCTGCTCTTCCAGGGCGGCGAGGACCTGGCCGTGGAGCACCTGGCGGCGCAGCGGGTTCAGGTTCCGGTAGAAGGCGGCGCGGACCCGGGGGTGGACGAACTCGAAGCCACCGCGGCGGGCCCCCCGCGCCCAGAGCACCGCGTCGCGCGGCCGCCCTCCGATCTCCCACCCGGGAACGTGCTGGCGCACGAGCCACCGCTTGAGCAGAACCTCCAGGGCGATCTCGACCACCGCGGGATGCTCCTCTCCGGCGCGGACCAGGAGAGCCGCGTCGAAGGTCGGTCCCGCCACGGCGGCCAGATAGGCGAGACGCCGGGTCGAGCTCGGCAGGCGGGCGAGCCGCGCCGCGCAGAGAGTGTCCAGATCGTCGCCCTGCGACAGGACCGTCTCCCGCTGCAGGACCCAGCGCTCGCCGTCGCCTGGAGCCAGGGCGCCTTCGTCCCAGAGAGCATTGATCCGCTCCGTGACCGCCAACGGCAAGCCGCCACTTCCTTCATTCAATAAGAACGCGAGCCGGGCGGCGCCCCCTTCCCCCACCAGAGCCGTCGCGATCTCGCTCACGTCTCCGGACGGAAGCGGCTCCAGCGCGATGCGGCGGACGGCACCCTCCTCGCCGCCCGGCAACGGGAGACCGGGGCGAGCCGTGGCCACGATCCACAAGGGGAGCCCGTCCAGCCGCTCGAGCAGGAGCTCCAGGAGGTCGAGAGAGGGGCGATCCGCCAGATGGAGGTCGTCCAGGAAGAGAACGAGAGGCTCGGGGCGGTCGCCGGGTCCCTGGATGAGCTCTCCGAGACAGTGGGCGACCGCCTCGGTCAGGGGGCCGCGGCCGGCGTCGACGGTGAGCGGCCCGGGGGGCGGAACGTCCGCCCGCAGCTCGAGGATCTCCGGAGCGAGCCGCGCGACCTCCGCCAGCACCTCCGGCGGGAGCCCGACGAAGGGCGTCCGCGTCTGCAAAGCCTCTTCGGCCATCGCGCAGATCAGGACCTCGCGGATCGGACCGTACACCGCCGGGGGCGCCAGCTCGTGGCTCCTCCCCAGGAGGAGGCGGACTTTCCGCTCCGCCGTGATCGACCCCAGGAACGACCGGACGAGGCGCGACTTCCCCATGCCCTCTTTGCCCTCGACCAGGATCAATCCGGAACGCCCCCGCAGGGTCCGGCGCCAGCTCTCGCGCAGCGCGGCGAGGGCCTCTTCGCGGCCGACGAGCGGCACCAGCGGCCCGAGGACCTCCGCCTCGGGAGCTGGCTCGCCGGGCTCGGGCGTCTCCCGCAGGATCGAGTCGTACAGCGCCCGCGTCTCCTCCAGAGGCTCGACGCCGAGCTCGTCGCGCAGCGCCGTGCGCAGCCGGTCGTACTCGGCGAGCGCGACGCTGCGGCGCCCCGACAGCAGAGCGAGACGCATCAGATCGCGCCGCGCCTCTTCCGAGAGCGGCTCCAGAGCTACCAGCCGGCGGGCGTAGTGCAGGCGGCCAGAGCCGGACCGACGCCGACTTCGGCTACCGGGTGCCGGCTCCGGGCACCGGCACCATCGGCTACTGGAAGACGCACCCCGAGGCCTGGCCGGTCGCCACCATCACCATCGGCGGCGTGGTCTACACGCGCGACCAGGCGATCGTCCTGCTGGGCACGCCGAGCCGCGGCGACAAGTCGATCGACCTGTTCAAGCAGCTCGTCGCCGCGAAGCTCAACGTGATCGCGGGCAACAACCCGTCCTGCATCTCCCAGACGATCGCGTCGGCGGATGCCTGGATGGCGGCTCATCCGCCGGGCAGCAACGTCGGCAGCTCGAGCGCGGCGTGGACCCAGGCCTCGCCCTGGCACACGCAGCTCGACAACTACAACAACGGCCAGCTCTGCGCTCCGCACCGGAGCTGAGCCGGCGCCTGCAGCAAGCGGGCCCGGAGTGATTTCGAGCCCGCTTGCCGCAACCTGAGACATCATATTTCCGTTGTAGAATATCTATGGTGACGACTGAAACCAAGCTGACCGTGCCGGACCAGGTCCTGTTCCGCGACCTGGCGGGAGAGGCGGTGCTCCTGGAGCTCGACAGTGGCCGCTATTACGGGCTGAACGAATCGGGAACCAGGATGTGGTCTCTGCTCGCGCAGTACGGCCGGATCGGCTTGGCCCTTCGCGATCTTCTCCAGGAATTCGACGTCCCGCCGGAACGGCTGGAGAAGGATCTCCTCTTTTTCGTCGAGACCCTGGCCTCGCGGAAGCTGCTCAACCTTCATGAAGAAATTCCATGAAGAGATTCAAGCTTAAGCTCGCCGCGCTGGCGGCACTTCCGCGGGAAGAGCGCCGGCTCCTCCGGCAGATCTGGTTTTCTTTTCTGCTGGCCGACGTGGGGCTCCGGCTCTCGCCCCTGTCCAGCGTTCAGCGGCTCCTGGCCTGGAGGTTCCGCCGCATCCCGGCGGCGGGTGCCGGATCGCTTGGGCCGTCCGGCCTGGAACGCCTCGTCGATCTCGCCGCGCGCCACCACGTCCGTCCAATGGGTTGCCTTCGGCGCTCCCTGGTCCTGCAGGCGTTGCTCAAGGGGCACGGCCTGGCGACCGACCTCCGGATCGGCGTCCGGAAGGAGGGGGACCGGCTGCAGGCGCACGCCTGGCTCGAGCAGGCCGGGCAACCGCTGTTCGAGCCCCCGGAGACCAGGGATCGCTTCGCACCCCTCCTCCCGACGAGAGAGGCGAGATGAGCCCCGCAGCGCAGGACGCCACAACCGCGGCACCCGCGGCACCCGATGCCTCCAGGCTCTGCCTCGCGTGCGGGATCTGCTGCAACGGAGCCCTCCATCGCTGGGCGCGCATCACGGACGACGAGGTCGACACCGTCGAGCGGCTGGGGCTGGCAGTCAGCAGGAGTGAGAAGGGACCGGTCTTTGCCCTTCCCTGTCACCTGCACCGGGAAGGCCGATGCACGGTCTATATGGAACGGCCGAGCCCCTGCAGCTCGTATCAATGCAAGCTTCTGCGGCGCTATCTCGCGGGAGAGTCCACCTGGGAGGAAAGCATTCGGCGCGTGATCCGGACCGGACCTTCTTCCGCGACGTCCACGGCCTCCCTGCAGCGCACCGCATGGTTTTCACGGCCGGGGGAGATCGGATGGAGCGCTATTGGGACATCGATCCGGGACGGCGGATCACCTACCGCGACGACCGCGACTACACCGCGCATTTCCTCGACCTTTTCCAGTGCGCGGTCGGCGACCGCCTCCGTGCTCCGGGGGGCCTGCCGGAATTCTGATGAGCGGCGGCCTGGATTCGACGTCGGTTGCGGCCATGGCGCGCCGGTGCGCCCCCCGAGGGGGAAGCCCGGACCTGTTCTCCTCCTCCTTTGTGTTCCCGAATCTTCGGCAGTGCGACGAGCGCGCCTACATCGAGGCGACAGCCGAAGCGCTCGACTTGGGCTCCGAGCTCGTCGATGCCGAGAGGCACTGGGTCCTGGGAGACGCGCAGGCCTACCAGCCACGGCTGGAAGCTCCGCTTCTCGCGTGGGAATCGGCTTTCCGCGAGGTGCTGCGCCGCACACGGAGCCGCAACGCTCGCATCCTCCTCACCGGCCACGGCGGGGACGACTTGATGGCCGGCAGCTTTTCTGCCTACGCGGACCGGCTGCTCCAGGGCGATCTCCGGGTGCTTTTCGAAACCTTTCCGCATGCCGCTTCCAGAGGGAGGTCGGGATGGCGGACCCTCTACCGCTATTTCGGTCAGCCGCTCATCCCGGAGGTCATGTACCGGACCGTACGCCGCCTCCGTGGCAAGCCGCCACGTCCAAGGATCCCGGAATGGATCCGTCCGGAATTCATCCACCGCAGTGGCCTGGCCGAGCATCTGCACAGTGTTCCGGCCCGCCCTGCCCGCAACGCGGCCTGGTACGAGCTCTATGACGAGGTCGTCCGGCTCCGTGGCTGGGAGCGAGCCGTCCACTGGTACACCTCGAACGCCTCTCCTTTCGGCATCGAGGTGCGCCATCCATTCCTCGACCGCCGTCTGGTGGAGCTCATGCTCGCCATCCCATCCAGGTTGAGGTCGCATCCTGGCTGTTATAAACCTTTTCTGAGGCGCGCAACCGATGGGCTCCTGCCGCGGAAGCCGGGATGCAATTCGCTCATGCAGGCGTGTGAGGAGAATCACTGACATGGAACGCCTTGATAAAAACCGCGAGAGCTCAGAAGGCGCCTCCGGCGAAGCCATGACACCCTCGAGCCGGAGGAGCTACGAGTCGCCGTGCCTCGTGGAATGGGGGGCGATGACCGACCTGACTCATGGCGCCGCATTTACGGGAGAGAAGGATCTTCCATTCAAAGGTGGAACCAAGGGAGTGTAAGGATCATCGAGAGAAATGCATACCCCTTCTGGACACCTGCTCCTCGCTCAGGCCGCGCTCCTGGAGTCCTATGGCCAGGGTCTCCCTCAAACGGAGTCATGCCCTGTCGAAGCTCTCGCCGCGGCCCTCGCCGCCAGCCCGGGCTGGCCGAGCGGGTGCGGAGCGGTCCTCGTGGTGCGGCAGGAGCCCACCCCCGCGCTCGCGGTCCTGGGTTGCTTCTCCGAGACTCAAGAGATCTGGTTGCGCGGGCAGATTCAGGCCCTTCACAAGGCCTGCGGCACTCTGCGCTATATCGATCAGACGCAGGTGGAGGCGGACTGCTGGATGCTTGCCGACCAGTTGCGGGCGCATCTTGGTGTAGAAGGCATTCGCCGCGCGAGCCTTACCGGCATCCCCACGGGGCGGGCTTACCGTCCTCGAAATCCTGGCGGATCGTCTCGGCCTCGGGCCCAGCCAAATGCGGCCGCCGTTTCCGGCGGACCGTCCGCTGGTCGTCGTCGACGACTGCGCCTTGAGCGGCGCCCGCTTCTATCAGTTTCTGCGACAAATCGATCATCCATCAGTGGTCTTCGCCACCCTCGACTCCCATCCGGAGCTCCGTGCGGCGATCCGTCTGCGGGAGCCCCGACCTCTCGCCGCGCGACGCCCTGATCGAGCTCCTGCGCCATTCGTTCACTCCCCTGCTCGTCGAAGCCGCCGGCCTCCAACCGGCCCGCTTCGATCTGCTGTCCCGCCTGGTCCTCCAGGTTCCTGTCAAACGGCTCCGCTACCCCTCGGGGTTCGACCACCTGCCGCGGGTCGCCGAGGCGGTCCGGCGCGACCTCGAACAGTGTTAGGATCAGCTCAATTTCACGCAGCTCAGAGGAGAATCTTTGATGAAGCGATGGTGGATCGTTCCAGCGTTCCTGGGGATGGCGCTCGTCGCGGGCCAGCCGGTGCTCGCCCAGTCCAGTAACGACAAAGACGAAGACGAGGATGCCCCCTACAACTATGCCCTCGGTGTGGGCGTCGGCCTCGTCGAGGCCGATCAGACGGAGAATTACTTCACCGCGGCGCTCCGCCTCCGGGTCGGCCGCGACGGCGACGATGATCAGAATGGACGCCGCCGCGACCGCGGCATCGAAGGCTACGTCGAGCCCGAGATCGGCTACTGGGAGTCGAGCGACGACCGGATCGAGGGGAGCGACCTGCTTCTCGGGGTCAACCTGATCGGCGCCATGCCCTTCTCTCGCGCCGAGAGCTTCATCGGGGTCGGCGTGGGCGCTCACTTCATCGACTCCCAGGTCCTGGAGGCTGACCCCACGCTCGACGACAGCGAGACCAAGATCGGAGTCAATGCGCAGTTCGGCATCGACCTCCGCCTGTCCCGCAGTCTCAGCGCTTTCGGCACCGGACGGTTCGATCTCGTCCAGGGATCAGCCGAAAACGTACAGACCAAGGTTTATCTCGGCCTGCGCGCCCGCTTCTGAGATCGGCCGCCGGGGGCCTCCCCGGCGGTTTCCTCGCCCTCCTCTTCATCCCGAATGTAAAAAGGATCAGGTTGCCGCAGGGACCGATGTTGCGCATTCAGCGCGCAAGAGGTGCTCAAAGAATGCGCACCCCGAGGTGAGACATCGCGCGCAAGTCTCTGATTTCACTTCCACTTTCCAGTTATCCCGACCTCACCTACCCCCTCAGGCAGGGGAACGATGTAGTTTCAACGATCAGGGAGGATGTAAGAATTCTTCCCAAAAAGTTGTTGACAGTGCAGATTGTGCCTGCTAGGGTTCGTTTCATCAGAGGCGTCATCGCCAACCAAGAAAGCCGTAGCTGACGCGCCGACCGCAAGGCCGACCGTCCCCACATCAGGAACGGGGAGTCCACACCCGTCCGTAGTGGAGCTCTATCAACTGGAAGCGGGGTAGGTGGTGGACCGTTTCATCGGGGCTTGCGCATGAGACCAAGCAGTTTCCTTTCCGTCCGTCGCGTCCTGTCTGTCGCATCTCTCACTGCAGCTCTCTTCGCAGGTCCTTACGGTCCGAGCCCTGCCTCGGCCGCGTATGGCGTGCCGGTGCCATCCCAGCTCCGGCTGACCGTGCGCGATACGGCCGGCATCGCCCGCTCGGGCGAGGTGGTCCACACCGGTGTGCCCATGCCGCGCAGCCTGAACCTGAAGAGCACAGACCGTCTGGCCGTCGTCGACTCGTCCAATCGGGCGGTCCCGGCTGAATTCCGCATCACGGCACGTTGGAACGCCGCCCGGACCGACACGGCGGCGCCGATTCAGTGGCTCCTCGTGACCTTCCCGGCCACCGTGGGAGCGCGCTCCAGCGCCTCGTACCGGCTCGTCACCGACGGCTCGGTGGCGAATCCGGCGCCGGCGCGGCCGCTGTCCATCACCCAGAACGGCACCATGATCACGGTGGATACCGGCGCCGCGATCTTCCGTCTCGGCTCGACCTCCGGGGCGCTGTTCGATGAGGTGGTCCTCGACAATGGGACCCGCCTGATCGGCGGCAGCAGCCTGACGCTCCGCGCGAACGGGACGGCGGCGGGACATCCGACGACCCGCCAGATCTGGATCGAGGAAGCGGGGCCGCTGTTCGCGTCCGTGGTGATCACCGGCGCCTACGACCTGCCGCCGGTCGGCAACGGCGGGATCGGCTCGATCCGGCGGTACGTGTTCACCGCCGGGTCCGCCACCGCGATCGTCCGCCAGGCCGTGGCCTGGGAGGGCAACCTGGCCTGCAACGGCTGCACGAAGACGACCGCGGGCACGCCGAACGGCGCGCGGATCGACCAGGTGCGCGACACGCTTGCGGTCGAGCTCGGCGGCGCCACGACGGTGACGGCGGTCGGCGCCTTCGATGCGCCCGCCTTGGTGCGCGCCACGTCCTCCGGTCAGACCGCCGAGATCCGCCAGCTCCTGCGCGGCAGCCGCTTCGAGGCGCTGCGCTTTGGCGTGAACGTCGCCGGCACCACCGCCGCGGGCAGCGAGGCGGACGGCGGCATGCTCGCCGCGTCGGGCCCGTCCGGCGCCGTGGCGATCGCTCTCGACAAGATGCACCGCTACGAGCCGCAGGCGCTGCGCCGGCTCGGCGACGGCACGCTCGCGATCGACCTGGTGGATGACAAGGCCTGGCTCGCGCACCACCAGGGTCTCTTCGGGACCATGGCGGTCGCCGCTCTGGCGCCCAATCCGGTTCGGACGGATCTCGACCGGCTCGTCTGGGCGCCGCTCAACCGGCCGTTGCGCGCCTGGGCCGACGCCGCCTGGTTCGCCGCCTCCGGAGCGGTCGAAGAGTTCCCGGTCGGACCGCTGCCCGCCGAGGTCGCCTCCTATGACACGCTGATTCCCTCGGTGCTGGCGCGCACGGTGCAGAAGGTGGACGAGCTGGGGCTCGCCGGTCTGACCACGTTCGGCGTCTATCCGCGCTACTGGGGCAAGGACAACGCGCCGGGCGAGATCGACTGCATGGGGGCAGCCGATCCGACGCCGACCGAGGCCTGGGACGACAAGTTCTGGTGCGGCACGTGGACCGACTACCACAACACGGCGTCGACGATCCCGGTCTGGGCCATGCGCTCGGGCGAGGTCGAATGGCTCGACGAGCTCGCGCAACCCGCGGCTCTGCGCTCTCTGCACACCCAGATCATGCAGTGCTCGCCCACGGAGAAGTGGTTCTATTGCGGCCAAGCGCCGGCCGGCTACGGCGCCTACCGGGCGGACTTCAACAGCTCGCACGCCTATCTCGACAACATGTATCTCTATTACTGGCTGACCGGCGACTCCGTCGTCCTGCACGTCCTGCAGCGGGGCGGCGAGACCATGCGCCGGCGCATGTGCGACACGCGCGGCCCCTCCCCCGTGCTGGAAGCGACCGGGCCGGGCGGTCCGGCGTGCGCGCCGGACTATCCGGCCCAGGCCGAGTTCACCGGCCGCGTGGCCACGCAGTGGATCAACGCCTTCCGCTTCCTGGGCTTGGCCAGCGCGGACGGCTCATTCCTCGAGGACTACCGCAACAGCCTGGCGCGCGCGGCCACGCAGCATTACGTCGAGGTCCACCGCCCCGGCCAGACGACGGCCTATGGCTTCCTCGGCGATCGGGCGGTCGTGCCCGGCACCTACATCGGCGGTCCGGTCTGGATGTTCGGCTTCTATGACACGAACACCCTGTTCCGGCTGCTGCGCGACACGGACGACGCGCCGATCGGGAACCCCGCCCTGCCGCCGAGCCGGATCATGGCGGCCGTGGCCCGCACGCTCCGGGACATCGAGCCGACCGTGACGGGCGACGGCACGGTGAACGGCGACTGGCCGAAGAACCTCCAGTACACCTACACCGACACCCGCATCGGCGGCGTCCTGAGCCTCGTGGTCGACAACGACCGTCCGATCTTCACGCCCGAGAAGACCAGCGTCACGTCTCTGTTCCTGCGGGTGGGCGAGCTCACCGGCGACGCCGCGATGACCACCAAGGGCAAGGAGATGGTGCAGTTCACCCTGGGCGCCGCGACGGGCGAGAACGCGCCGCTCGGCAAGCTCCAGGGACAGTACCTCTCCCGCCTGCACGCGGCCGTGGCGCGGCTGACCAACCAGATGACGGCTCCCACCGCCCCCGCGGCTCCGGGCAGCCTGGCCGCCCAGACCGCTTCGTCGAGCGAGATCCAGCTCTCCTGGGCGGACAATTCGAGCAACGAGGACAGCTTCCGCGTCGAGCGGTCCACCGGCGGCGGCGCCTTCCAGGAGGTGCAGAACCTGCCCGCGGGCACGACCGCCGTGCGCATCACCGGCCTCGCCGCGAGCACCGCCTACAGCTTCCGCGTCCGGGCGGTCAACGGCGTCGGTCCCTCGGCCTACAGCAACACGGCGAGCGCGACGACCTCCGCGGCCCCGACGGCCCCCGCCGCGCCGGGCAGCCTGACCGCCCAGACCGCTTCGTCGAGCGAGATTCAGCTTTCCTGGACGGACAAATCGAACAACGAGGACAGCTTCCGGGTCGAGCGGTCCACCGGCGGCGGCGCCTTCCAGGAGGTGCAGAACCTGCCCGCGGGCACGACCGCCGTGCGCATCACCGGCCTGGCCGCGAGCACGGCCTATAGCTTCCGCGTCCGGGCGATCAACGGCGTCGGCCCCTCGGCCTACAGCAACACGGCGAGCGCGACGACCTCCGCGGCCACGACGGGCGGCACGGGCGCGCCCACGGCCCCGAGCAACCTGGTCGCTCAGGCGTATTCGACCACCGAAATCCAGCTCACCTGGAAGGACAACTCGACGAACGAGGACAGCTTCCTGATCGAGAAGTCGACCAACGGCGTCACCTATACCCAGTTCAACATGCGCAGCACCAACACCACGTCCTTCCGCGTCGTCGGCCTGACGCCGGGAACGACCTACTGGTTCCGCGTGCGCGCCAAGAACACGTCGGGCACCTCGGCGTACACGAACCCAGCCTCCGCCACCACGCCGCGCTGAGCACAGAAACAGGAATCTGGTCCATCCGGGACCAGAGCTTCGAAGGCCGGCCTCAGGGCCGGCCTCTTTTTTGCATCACCCAGCAGGCGCAGCACCAACGATCGGGGCACCCTTTCAGCCGTACGAGATGCCCCAACGACCAGGGGAAAATGTGAGATGAGCGGGTCGCCGTTGTCTGTCCGCAAGGGCCTGATCCTGATTCTTGGACTGCCGCGCTCCGGGACCTCCTGGCTCGGGAAGGTGTTCGACAGTCATCCGGACGTCTCCTACCTGCACGAGCCGGACAAGCACGTCCAGGGTGAGCTTCCGCTCCTCCTGCCCGTGGAAAGGTCCGCGGAGGAACGGGAGGAGACCGAGATCTTCCTCGACAAGGTCCTGGCCAACCGCTCTCCGGCGGTCACGGGCAAACGCCCCGTCTTTTCCAAGAGCTATCGCTCCTGCCCGCGGGAGCTTCTGCGGCGGAGCCTCCTCCTGGCGTCGCGCGCTCTGCCCCGGCCGCAGGCTCTGAGCCTTCAGATCCCGGACCTGATCGATCCCGGCCGGGCGGCTCTGCGCATCGTCTGGAAGTCGATCAACTCGGTCGGCCGGCTCGGCGCTCTGGCCCGTGCGCTCCCGCGGTCGCACATCGTGCTCCTGGTGCGCCACCCGTGCGGCCAGATCGCCTCCATCCTGCGCGGCCACGCGGCCGGCAAGTTCGCGCATGCTCTGCCGAGTGAGCAGTACCGTGTGCTCGAGGCGCTGGTCAAAACGGATCGTGGGCGCGCCCACGGCCTGACTCTCGCCAGCCTGCGCGCCCTGCAGCCGGTCGAGCGGATGGCCTGGCGCTGGGTCCTCTTCCTGGAGAAGGCGCTCGAGGAAGCAGCCGGGCTCGCTCCAAGCTGCCGGGTGCTGCGCTACGAGGATCTCTGTGCCCACCCCATGGAGCAGACCCGCGATCTCTTCGCCTTCGCGGACCTCGACTGGCACCCGCAGACCGAGCATTTCCTGCACGACAGCACGAAAAGCGACGGCACGGAATACTTCGGCGTCCGCAAACACCCTCAGCGCTCCGCGAGCAGGTGGCAGGGCGAGCTTGCAGAGGAGGACGTGCAGCGCATCCTGGCCATCGTTCGGCGGAGCCCCGCAGGCCGCCTGGTTCTGGACGACGAGGAGGCGCGCCGTCAGGACGCGACGGGGTGAGATCCGGCATGCGTCTCGCATTATGGCTATGTGTCGGCCCCGCCGACTCCTGGAGGGATTCTGAGCCATGGCAATTGAGCTCCGCACGCCGCACCTGCTGCACGTGGTTCCGACCTTTGTCCCGGCCGGCCTGGAGATGCGGACCGTCCACCTGATCGCCGGTTTCGGCAGTGATCTCCGCCACTCGATCCTGTCCATGGACGGCCGCACCGACGCCGCGGACCGGCTCCCGCCGGGCGCGCCGGTCCGGTTCATCCCCAGCCCTCCCAAGGCCGGCTCTCTCCGCACCTCGATCCGCCTGCGCCACATCCTGCAGGAGGAGAAGCCCGACCTGGTGCTGACGTACAACTGGGGGGCTTTCGATGCGCTCCTCGCCGCGCGGAGCCTCGGCCTTCACCGGGTGCTCCACCATGAGGATGGCTTCAACGCCGACGAATCGCACGCCCTCAAGCGGCGCCGGGTGCTCGCCCGCCGCGCCATGCTGCCGTGGGTTCCCCGGGTGGTCGTTCCTTCGCAACGGCTCTTCGATATGGCCACGCAGCTCTGGAAGGTGCCGGCCGACCAGATCCGCTTGATCCGCAACGGCATCCGCCTCGACGTCTTCAACCGGTCGGACGGCGGCCCCGCGCTGCGCCAGGAGCTGGGGATTCCGGAAGACGCCCTGGTCGTCGGTACGGTCGGCCACATGCGGGCCGAGAAGAATCATCTCCGCCTGCTGGAGGCGTGCGCAGCGCTCCCGGCCGACCTCCGCGTCCACGTGCTGATCGTGGGCGACGGGGACGAGCGCGCCCGCCTCGAAGAGCGCGCCGTCCGGCCCGATCTCGCCGGCCGCGTCCATCTCGCCGGCTACCGGCCCGATCCGCAACGCTTCTTCCGGGCCATGGACGTGTTCGCCATCACCTCCGACACCGAGCAGATGCCGGTCTGCCTCCTGGAAGCCATGGCTTCCTGTCTGCCGGTCGTGTCCACGGACGTGGGGGACATCCGGACCGTGCTCCCGGCGGAGCAGGAGCCCTGGCTGGTGCCGTTGGACCGCCATGCCGGAGCCTTCGCACAGCGGCTGGGCGAGCTCGCCCGCACCCCGGCCTTGCGGCGGCAGCTCGGCGAGCGCAACCGGCGGCAGGTCGAGGAGCGCTTCTCCTTCGACACGATGCTGGCCGCCTACCGCGAGATCTACCATGAGGTCCTCTGCCTCCCCGAGAGGTCAGGCCTGCCGGCCGAAGGCGAAGCCGTAGGGGTGTGGTAAAATGGCACCGCCTTGAGCCAAGACCCTCCGCGATCTTCCGTTTCCTCGTTCCCAGGTTCCCGCAGGCACCCCTCGACGGATGTCCAGGGTGAGGTGTCGTCATGAGCCCGTTCCTGGTGGCCGCTTCGGTCCCGGGCGGTCCTGTCCAGATCGATCCCTGGACGGGATTGCTCCTGGCGATCCTCCTGGTGGCGCTCAACGGGTTCTTCGTCGCCGCGGAGTTCGCGCTCGTCAAGGTCCGCCCGACCCAGATCGAGCCCTATGTCCAGGAGGGGCTGCGCCGCGCCAAAAAGGCACGGCATATGGTCCGACACCTGGACTCGTATCTATCGGCCACCCAGCTCGGCATCACCCTCGCCAGCCTGGCCCTCGGCTGGATCGGCGAGCCGGCCTTCGCCTGGATCATCGCGCCCGTGGTCCGTCCGTTCGTGGGGGACAACCCGCCGCTCCTCCACTCCATCAGCCTGACGGTCTCGTTCCTGGTCATCACGATCCTGCACATCGTGCTCGGCGAGCTGGCCCCGAAATCGATCGCCATCCGGAAGGCCGAGGGGACGGTCCTGGCGGTCTCGCTGCCGCTCTTCGTCTTCTTCAAGATCACCTACCCGGCCATCTGGCTGCTCAACCACACGGCCAACTTCCTGCTCAAGCTGGTGGGGATCGCGCCGGTGCAAGAAGGCGAGCTGGCGCACGATGAGGAAGAGCTGCGCCTGCTCCTCTCCTCCAGCCATTCGAGCACCGTCTCCAAGCAGACCCGTGAGCTGCTGGACAACATCTTCGAGCTGAATCACCGGGTAGCGCGGCAGATCATGGTGCCGCGGCAGGACGTGATCTATCTCTCGACCACGCGGACCATGGCGGAGAACATGCGGATCGCCCGCCGCAGCGGCCACACGCGGTTCCCGCTCTGCGAAGGGGATCTGGACCACGTCATCGGCCTGATCCACATCAAGGACCTCTTCCGCAAGGAGCGTCCCATCGCGTCCTTGCGCGAGGTGGCGCGCGAGATCGCCTTCGTCCCCGAGACCCTGGAGCTCGACCGCCTGCTCAAGCGGATGCGCACCGAGCGCTTCCACCTGGCCGCCGTCATCGACGAGTACGGCGGCATCTCTGGGGTCGTGACCCTGGAAGACGTGATCGAGGAGATCGTCGGCCAGATCCAGGACGAGTTCGATGTCGAGAAGCCCGAGATCCGGATCGAGGACGACGGCGCCTACGTCGTCTCGGGCGGCATGCTGATCGAGGATCTGGAGGACGAGCTCGACATCGAGCTCAGCGACCGCGACGAGGACACCATCGGCGGCGTCGTCCTCTCGGAGCTCGGCCGGACCCCCGAGGTGGGCGACCGGATCGAGCTCGGCCCCGTCGCGCTGGAGGTCCTGGACGTGGACAACAACCGCATCAAGGACCTCCGCCTCACGATGCTGAAGCCGGCGACGGTGCCGCCGGAAGCGGGGTAGGCGGGGTTACGGGGTGAGGGTCCCCAGGGCGGCGAGATCGATCTCCCGGTTCACCGGGCGGCGCGCCGGGGCCTTGGCCAGGCTCTCGCGCAGCGCTCCGGCCTGTTCGGGTGCCATCTCTCCCCGCAGCACGACCACCCGCATCGCCGTCGGCCGCTCCGTCCGCCATCCTTGGCCGAGCTGCTGTGCGGCAGCGGCGAACTCCGCGGCATCCTCCGTCGAGTCCCACTCGGTGATCCAGGCGAGCAGTCTCCGGCTGTCCTTCTCGCCCCCGGTCTGATAGATGGCGAAGCGGTCGCCTCCCCAGCCGGCGGCGGCCGTCTCGGCCCGCGCCTCGTCCTTCAGGCTCTCGCGCAGCAGGATGCGGATCGTCAGCTCTCCCATCTCCCCTTCGGCGGCCTTCGCGTAGCCGGGGAGCACAGCCGCGAGATCGGGCCACTCCACGGCGACCGGGTCGTCGCGCCGGCCATGCCACTTCTCGGGATGGAGGATCTGCTCCGAGGAGCGCGGCGGATCTGTGCGGAAGGCGTGGTCGAGCAGCTTCTGCCCCCCCTTCCGGCGGACGCTGAGACAGAAGAGGTTCCCCTGGGCATAGCTGAACAGCAGGGTCTCGCGGATATACGGCGGAGCCCCGGCGAGCTCCTTGGAGCCCGGCATGTCGGGCGACTCGCTCATCCACGTCGAGCTGCCCAGCGTCGCCTCGATAAGCTTCTCCGCCCCCGGCAGCTCTTCGACGGGAATCGCCAGGAGCGCATCCAGCATGGTCAGCGTGGCGTCGCCCTCGACCAGCGCCTGCCGGGCGGTCGCCGCGTCGGACATCGGGTCGGTCTTCGTGAATGTCGTGAGATCGAAGTGCTGATCCTGGAGCGCATGCGTCAGCTCGTGGACGAGCACCATGTCCTCGGCGCGTTGCGCGTCCATCCCGATCTCCGCCTCACGCCCGCCCAGAACGCCGCCCTCGCGGCGGATGAGGCTCAAGATCTTCTCTTCCGGATCGTAGTAGCCGGCGATCTCCTGGGTCAGCAGCTTGGGGAGAAAGACCGCGAGATCGAGACTTTCGGGAATCAGCCCGAAGGCCTTCAGGGCGCTCTCGATGGAACGCAGTGTGCCGGCCGGCATGTCCTCGCGGAACGACTCGGCGACCTCACCGGCCAGCTCCTTCTCGGCGAGAGTCCTGGATTCGATGTGCTGCTTCGCGCGCAAGCCTCGCCAGGTCTCCGCCTGATGCAGCAGCTCGAGGAGGTGGCGCTCCTGCTCCCAGGCGGGGTCGGCCCTCACCCCCGGCCCCTCTCCCGCGAGCGGGAGAGGGGAGCACAGCAAAAGCAGGACGGCGATCCAACGGTGGATCACGCGCCTTCTTCCTCGTGGCACATCCGGTCGATGGCCACGGCGCAGGCCACGATCAGCGCGTGATCCTCGCCGTCCGCGATGTCGATGCCGTAGGTGTCCCGGATCGACAGCCACCTCTTGCTGACGCTCGCGACCTCCCGGCCGTTGCGGGTGAAGGTGTACTCGTGGTCGAGCAGGTCGCCGCGCGCCTCCAGCTCGTCGCCGCCCGCGTCGACGTGGAACTTGCAGTGCAACGGCGAGAAGAGGTTCTTCCGGATCGAGATGTCCGGACCGCCCTCGCGCGAGATCTCGTAGGTCTTTCCGATCGAGAGGAGCTTCTTGTGGATGTTCGCGAGGCGGTTCCCCGCCGCGTCTTCGAGCACCAGGGCATCGCGGACGGTCAGGACCTTTCCGTCCACGCGAAAGGCCTCGCGGCCGCTCTCGTCGCGGATCACGTAGTCGTCTCCGAAGCTGAGCAGCTTCTCTTGCATCACGTATCTCATCGGGGGCCTCCTTCTCTGCGTCTCGTTCCCGGGGGAGCGATCTATCCAGCTTTGGCTTCCACCAGCTCCGCGAGCTGCCGGGGCAGCTCGCGCGTATCGATGGGCTTGACGATGTAGGCGTCGCAGCCGGCGGCGAGCAGCTCCTCGCGCGGGTAGGCTTCCGGGTAGGCGGTCACCACCACGATCGGAACCTGGCGGGTCTCCTCGTTCGCCTTGAGCTGCCGGATGAGCGTGAGACCGTCCACACCGGGCAGCCGGAGGTCGATCAGGACGACGTCGGGACGGACCTCCAGAATTGCCTCGACGGCGCCTTCGGCCGAGGTCCTCTCGTGGACCACGTGTCCTTCCATTTTGAGCACCACGCTCAACAGCTTGCGGTCGGTCGCGTGATCCTCAATCACCAGAACGTTCAATGGGAGGACCTCTTCCCTTCCGCGGCGTTGCGCAGGATCTCCGCGATCTGCTGCGGCAACGTCCGTGTATTGATCGGTTTTGTGATGTAGGCGTCGCATCCCGCAGCGCGCGCCTTTTCATCGTCCCCCTTCATGGCGAACGCCGTCAGGGCGACGATCGGGACGTGTTTCCATTTCGCCTCGCTCTTGAGCTTGCGCGTGAGAGTCAGGCCGTCCATGCCCGGCAACGCGACGTCCATCAGGATCAGGTCGGGCGTCGCTTCGCGCAGGATCTCCTGCGCCTCTTCGGCATCCGCGGCTCTGCCCACGGTATACCCTTCGAATTCCAGCACGTCACACACCAGCTTCAGATTGACCGGATTGTCGTCGACCACGAAGATGAAGGCGGACATCCCCACACCTCCGATCAGGTTGCAAGCGAGGGCTCGACCGCGAGCGGCAGGCTCACGGTGAACGTGCTTCCCTTGCTGGGCTCGCTTTCCACAGTGATGCTGCCTCTCTGGAGCTCCACGATCTTCTTGGTCAGCGCGAGTCCCAGGCCCGTGCCCTGGTACCGCCGCGCGTAGCTCGAGTCGAGCTGCTTGAACTCGATGAAAAGCTTCCCGAGGTCCTCCGGCTTGATACCGATGCCGGTGTCCCGCACCTGCAGCCGGAGCCATTTCGCGTCGAAACGCGTGGCGAGGATCTCCACCCTTCCTCCATCTTCCGTGAACTTCACGGCGTTCGAGAGCAGGTTGTAGAGAATCTGCTTGAGCCGCTGCTGGTCGAGCGTGACGTTGGCGACCGAGGGCGCGATCTCTTTCCGCAGCGTAATGTTCTTCTTCGTCGCGAGCGGATGGATCACGGAGCAGACCTCGTCGACCGCCGCCGGCAAGGTGAAGGTCTCGGGGAACAGCTCCATCTTGCCGGCTTCCACCTTGGAGAGATCGAGCACGTCATTGATGAGCTGCAGCAGGTGCTGGCCGCTGTTCAGGACGTCCTGGAGATACTCTTTCTGCTTGGCGTTCAGCGGACCGGGCCTCTCGTCGACGAGGAACTCGGAAAAGCCGATGATCGCGTTGAGCGGCGTGCGCAGCTCGTGCGACATGTTGGCGAGAAACTCGCTCTTCAGCCGGTTGGCTTCATGAAGCGTCTGCTCGAAGCGCTTGCGCTCGGTGACATCGCGAATGGCGCTCGAAACGAACTGGCCCTCCTCCGTCTGGATCGGGCTGAGGCTGATCTCGACCGGGAACTCCGTGCCGTCCTTGCGCAGCCCGTGGAGCTCCAGACCGGCGCCCATCGCCCGCACCTTGGGAGAGGAGAAGAAACCTCCACGATGCCCGGGATGGACGCCACGGAACCGCTCGGGCACGAGGATCTCGATCGTCTGCCCAAGGAGCTCCTCGCGTTTCCAGCCGAAGAGCCGCACCGCCTGCGAGTTGACCAGCACGATCAGGCCCTCGTGATTGACGATGACCATGGCATCGGGCGCGGACTCCAGCAGGTCCCTGAACTTCTGATCGCCCCTCTTGCGGGCGGTGATGTCGCGTATGGCGCTCATCACCAGCGTCCCTTCCTCGGTCTCGAGCGGACTGAGGCTGATCTCGACCGGGAACTCCGTGCCGTCCTTGCGCCGAGCGTTCAGCTCCAGCCCTGCGCCCATGGCCCGCGCGCGCGGCTTCTCGAGGAAATTCGCGCGGTGGCCGACGTGAGCCGCCCAAAATCGGTCCGGCAGCAGCCTCTCTACAGGCTGCCCCAGGAGCTCGGCGCGGGTGTAGCCAAAGACCGTTTCCGCCTGTGAATTGACCAGGACGATCCGGCCCGCGATGTTGACCATCACGATCGCATCGGGCGTCGACTCCAGAAGGTCGCGGAACTTGGCCTCCACCAGCTTGGCGTCGCGCAGGACCTTCAGGTGGGTGACGTCCTTCTGGGTCGAGAGGAAGTACTGGAATGCTCCGGTGGCATCGCGGATGATCTTCGTGGAGGCGCTCACGTGAACCAGGGTGCCGTCCTTGCGGCGGCGCACCGCCTCATAGACCGTGATGTCGTTCCGGAGGAGCTCCTCCCGCAGCTTTTCCGCTTCCTCCAGATGGCTCCGCGGCACGATGAGATCGGCGGCCAGATGCCCCATCGCCTCGTCGCGGGAATAGCCGAAAATCATCTCGGCGCCATGATTCCACTCCAGGATCAGGCCTTCCGGAGAGACGATGAGGATCGCGTCGGGCGTCTCGTTCCAGTACCGGCTCGCGGAGTCTAGGGTCATGATATCCAGCGGCTCTCCATAGGTTCGGCCGGGTCTAGTATAGACTGCGCGCGAAGGTACAGTATTCTTGGCGCGGGACGTATGCCGCCTCTCAAGCCCTCACCGCTGCGGGTCCTGGTCGTCGAGGACAACGCCATCAACCAGCGTCTCGTGGTGGCCTTCCTGGAGGAGGCCGGGCACACTCCGGTCGTTGCCGCCACCGGTGGGGAGGCGATGGCGGCGCTGGAGCGGCAGACCTTCGACGTCGTCCTCATGGACATCCAGATGCCCGGCATGGATGGTCTTCAAGCGACCGCCGCGATCCGTGCCCGGGAGCCGTCGACAGGACCCCACATTCCGATCTTCGCGATGACGGCGCACGCCCATTCGGAAGACCGCGAGCGCTGCCTCGCGGCGGGGATGGACGGCTACCTCGCCAAGCCGATCCGGTACGAGGAGCTGATCGCGCTGGTCGAAAGCTCGGCAGGCCGGGAGCGGGAGCCCCAACCCTCCCCCTTACCGAACGACGGGATCGGCCAGAGGCCCGGCCTGCGCAAGGAGATGATCCCCCTCTTCGTAGACGACTCGCTGCGCCTCCAGGCCGAGATGCGCGAAGCCATCGCGCGGCGGGACGCCGCCTCCCTCGAACGCGCGGCCCACACGTTGCGCGGCACAGCCGGCCTCTTCGCGGCCCAGACCGTCTTGGACCTCGCGCGATGCCTCGAGAATCTGGCGAAGGCGGGGGACCTCGGCCCTGAGGCCGACGGAGCCTGCCAGCAGCTCGCCGACGAGCTGGCCCGCCTCGCGCAGCTCCCGATCTGACGAGCCCGGAGGCCAACAACCACTCCCCGGTCTGGCTCGGCGGTGCTCTCTACTTCATCTCCGACCGCACCGGAACCCCCAATCTCTTCTCCTACGATCCGCGGAGCGGCAGGACGGAGCAGCTCACCCGCTTCCCCAAGCACGGCATCCAGTTCGCCTCGGCGGCACCGGACTTCATCGCCTTCGTCGCCGACGGTGTCGCTCGATCCGCAGTCCGGACAGGCGGAGAATCTCACCCGGACATCGGGTGTCGCCGAACGCACCGATCCCATCGTTCACCCTGGCATCAATCCCGCAAATGATCGAGGATGAAACGGAAACGGCTTTGGGAGAGGAGGAGCTGAAATGAAGAGACTTGGACGCAGAAACGTGCTGGGCGACCTTGCTCTCGGTGCCGCTGCAGGCGCCGTCGGGACCTGGATCATGGGGCAGGCCACGACGTATCTCTACGAGCATGAGAACAAGGAGGCACGCCAGCGCGAGGATCAAGCGCGCGATGGCAGGACGGCCTATGAGACGGCAGCAGAAAAGTTTGCCAGCCTTGCCTGCCAACCGCTCTCGGACGACGAGAGGAAGAAGCTCGGATCGGCCATCCACTGGTCCATCGGTATCGGTTCCGTCGCTCTCTACGCGCTGCTGCGCCGCCGGTTGACCGGCCGGGGCCTGGGCAAGAACCTGGCGGCGGGCGCGCTCTTTGGAACCGCCGTCTGGCTGCTCCTGGACGAGGTGGGGAACGTAGCGCTCGGGCTCACCCCGAAGCCTTCAGCGTTCCCCTGGCAGGCTCACGCGCGAGGCCTCGCCGGGCACCTCGTGTTGGGCCTGGCGGCCGAGGGTGTCCTGCAAGCTGCTGAGAGCGCGGCCTGAGCTAGCTCGCCACGATATTCACCAGCCGCCCCGGCACCACGACCACCTTGCGGATCGTCAGCCCCTCGGTGAACCGCTGCGCGCCTTCCGTGGCCAGCGCAGCCTCCTTGAGCTGATCCTCTCCGAGGCCCACGGGCACGGTGACGCGGTCGCGCAGCTTGCCGTTGACCTGGACGACGAGGGTGATCTCTTCGTTTCGCGCGGCTTCTTCATCCACGTCCGGCCAGCGCTGGACGTGGATCGAGCCCTCGTGGCCGAGCTCGTGCCAGAGCTCGTCGGCGAGGTGCGGCGCCACCGGGGCGAGCATGCGGACATAAATGTCTTTGGCCTCGTCCAGGGCCGGCGTGCCGGCCACCTGCGGACGGAGCGCCATCATCTCGTTCATCAACTCCATGAGCGAGGCGACGATGGTGTTGAACTGGAAGACCTCGAAATCGTTGGTCACCCGCCGCAGGGTCTGGTGGAGCTTGCGCCGCAGCTTGGTGACGGCTTCGGAATTGGTCTCGCCCTTTCCTTCGGCCGGCTCCATGTACAGGTTCCAGACGCGCCGCAGCCAGCGCGAGGTCCCCTCAATCCCCTGGCTGCTCCAGGGGCCCCCCTGATCCCAGCGGGCGAAAAACATCAGGTAGGCGCGCACGGTATCCGTGCCATAGCGGTCCACCAGGGCGTCGGGCGCCACGACGTTGCCGCGGCTCTTCGACATCTTCTCCGAGTCCTCGCCCAGGATGATCCCCTGGTTGCGGAGCTGGATCATCGGCTCGTTGCCCTGCACGATCCCCAGGTCGCGGCAGGCCTTGTGGAAGAACCGCGTGTAGATGAGGTGCATGGTGGCGTGCTCGACGCCGCCCGTGTAGGTGTCGACCGGCATCCAGGACCGGTATTCCAAAGGATCGAACGGACCTTCGTCGTACCGCGGGCTCAGGTAGCGCAGGTGGTACCAGGACGAGCACATGAACGTGTCCATCGTGTCCGTCTCGCGCTCCGCCTCCCCGCCGCAGGTCGGGCAGGTGGTTTTGCGCCACGTCGGGTGGAGCTTGAGCGGGCTCTCGCCCGTGGGCAGCCACTCGACGTCGTCCGGAAGCAGAACCGGCAGATCGTCTTCCGGCACGGCTACCGGCCCGTGCTGCGGGCAGTAAACGATCGGGATCGGCGTACCCCAATACCGCTGGCGCGAGATGAGCCAGTCACGCAGGCGGTAGCTCACCGCCCGCTGCCCAAACCCGTACTGTTCGAGATACGCCGCGACCTTTTCATACACCTGGTCCGCGGGCGTCCCGGTGAGCGGACCTGAATTCACCATGACCCCCTCGTGGGAGAGCGCTTCCTTCATCTCCGCGGGCACGGGTGATTCCTGCCCTTCCGGAACGATCACCGGACGGATCTCGATCCCGTACTTGCGGGCAAACTCGAAATCTCTCTGATCGTGGGCCGGCACGGCCATGATGGCGCCGGTGCCGTAGCTCATCAGAACGTAATCGGCGATCCACACCGGCACCCGCTCGCCGTTGACCGGATTGATCGCAGCTCCGCCGGTGAAGACGCCGGACTTCTCCTTGTCCGCGGACTCGCGCTGGATGTCGGTCTGGCGGACCGCCCGGTCGACATAGGCCTCGACCTCGGCGCGCCGGTCGTCCGTGGTCAGCTTGCCGACCAGCGGGTGCTCGGGCGCCAGGACCATGAAGGTCACGCCCCAGAGCGTGTCCGGGCGGGTGGTGAAGATCTCCAGAGGATCGCCCTGCTCCGTGGTGAAGACCACGCGGGCCCCCTCCGAGCGGCCGATCCAACGCTCCTGGAGCGTGCGCACCCGCTCGGGCCAGTCGATGCCGGAAAAGTCGAGCAGCTCATCCGCATACTTCGTCGTGCGGAAAAACCACTGCGCGAGCTCCTTGCGGATCACCGGGGTTTCGCAGCGCTCGCAGCGGCGGTCGTCGCCGATCACCTGCTCGCGGGCGAGCGTCGTGTTGCAGCTCGGGCACCAGTCCACCGCGGCCTTCTTGCGGTAGGCGAGGCCTCCCGAAAAAAGCTGCAGGAAAAACCACTGGGTCCAGCGGTAGTACTCGGGATCGCAGGAGACCGCCTCGCGCCGCCAATCGATCATGGTGCCCATGCGCTTGAGCTGGCCGCGCATGCGGTCGATGTTGGCGTACGTCCATTCCTTGGGATGGATGTTGCGCTTGATCGCCGCGTTTTCAGCGGGCAGGCCGAAGGCGTCGAAGCCCATCGGGAACATCACGTTGTATCCCTTCATCCGCATGAAGCGGGCGCGGGCGTCCGACGGCGAGATCGCGTACCAGTGGCCGATGTGCAGGTCGCCCGACGGGTAGGGCAGCATGGTCAACGCGTAGTGCTTGGGCCGGGCCGGATCCGCCTCGGACCGGTAGAGGCCCTCGGCCACCCAGCGCTCCTGCCATTTCGGCTCCAGGGTCGCCGGATCGTACGCGCGGGGGTACTTGTCTCGTTCCGCCATGAACGCGCCATCCTCCTCAATTGTTTCGGGATTGCCGAAGCTCTCGCCCGAACGGGGCATTCTATACCAGAGGGGAAGGGGGGGCACGAGGAGCTGGCCGGCAGACCGGCTCCTCGATCAGCGCGTCAAGAGGAAGGGCTCAATCCTCCGCCAGCACGATGATCCGGTCGGACTCCCCGAGAGTGAATTTCTCGGACTTGGCCGGATTCACCACCACGCCGTAGGCCTTCGAGGCGTCCTTGGACTGGGCCTCGATGCGATAGCCGATCGCGATCTCGCCACGCCGGCTCGCCGCTTCCGTGACCGTGTAGAAATTGATCGGCCGTCCCAGCTCCACGTAGTTCTTCGCCGGCTTCAAGTAGACCTCCGCCCCCTCCGGATCGAACAGGTCGGCGAAGACGGCGCTCAGCTCCTTGTTTTCCGAGACCTGGGCCAGCATCAGGCTGGTCAGCTTGTTGCTGACGATGAAGTCGTCGGCCTGGGTGACCTCGGCGAGCTCCCGGTTCCGCGTGTCCAGCATCTCGGTGACGATCCGGAAATCGTGCCCCCCCTTCTCCGCCATGTCGCGCAGATGGAGGAGGGTGATGAGCGTGCGGGCGTCCGCCTCCTGGACGTCGAGAGTGTCGGAATAGCAGAGGATGATCACCTGGTCGAAGTCGGGCACGCCGAGCCCGTCGAGGATGCGCCGGTCGGTGGTGTCGGCCACCAGGACGCTGAGCCTCTGCGACTGGAGACCGGCGCAGTCGCGGGCGAGCTTCTCCTCCAGGCCATCGATCGAGGCCACCAGCACCAGCTCCGAGCCGGGGGCCACATAGCGGTCCAGCTCGTTGATGATGGTCACGCCCCGGTCGTTCCAACCGATGAGCAGCGTCCGCTCAGGCCGCCGCTCCACCGCTCCCGTCGCCCGGATCGCCGCCGCGTCGATCTCCAGCTTGCTTTCGAGGTCGGTCCAGTCGCCGGTCCGGCCGGAGAGGCGCACGGTGTCGTCGTCCTCGGAGACGGCGATCACCTTGTCGCCCGCCTCGATGCGGGTGTCCATGGGAGGCATGAGCTGGACCCGTCCGTCGCGGAAGCGGAGCCCCATGATGGCGGAATGCTCGTAGGCCTGGATCGCCTCGTGGAAGGTCCGCCCCACCAGCCCCGGCTCCTCCTGGAAGTAGATCTCGTCGCCGCCGAAGTCGAGCAGCTCGGTATAGACCACCGACAGGCCCGACTGCCGCGAGGTCTGGACGATGATCCGCGAGATCAGGTCGCTGGTGACGATGAGCTGCGCCTCGTCCTTGCCGACCATGCGCGCCACCTCGACGTTCCGCAGCTCGGCGAGCTCGGCCACGATGTGGTAGGGCTCGGCCCGGCGGTGCGGGTTGTTGGTGATGGCGAGGATCGACTTGATGACCTCCGAGTCCGGCTCGGCGCTCTCCGGCGCCAGGATGACGATGGACCGCGCCTCGTGCGGGTTGACGATCTCCAGGTCGCTCAAGTCGAGAGGGCTCCCGGTGCGGCAGATGATGCGGGTCTTGCCGGTGTCGGGGACCTTCTCGGCGATCTCGTCCTCCATCTCGATCTTGTCCCGGTCGGCGAGGATCACGACCCGCGGCTTGTGGCGGTTCTCGTTGGCGAGGACGAGCTCGGAGAGGATGGTGAAGATCTTGGGGGACCAGCCGAGGATCAGCGTGTGGTCGCGCTCGACGACGAACGAGCGGCCCTTGCGGAGCTCGTCCAGCTTGGCCTCGATGCCGTTGTTGATGACGCCGATGAGCGAGCTGACGATGAAGATGCCGCCGAGGGTCACGAACAGCATGGTGGCCCGGAAGCCTCCCCCCAGATCGCCGCCCATGGTACCGGAGTCGAGGGTGCGCATCAGGCTGAGCCACATGGCCTCGAAGAAGCCGGGCGTCTGGTCCTCGCCCCCGGGGATGATGCCGAAGATGACGACCGCCAGGGCGGCCACCGCGATCAGGGCCAGCGACGCCAGCGCGAGATAGCCGATGAGGGCGATGGCCCCCTTGGACATACTGTTGTCGAACGCGTACCTCAACCGATGGGTGAGTCGGATCTCGCTCATGGAAGCTCCTCGATGTGGAGAAAATTAGGGCACGAGGAGGATAGCACAGGAGGGGGAGGTATGCTCCGGGTGCCGTGAACGAGGCGCAGCGATTCCTCCTGAGGATCACGCAGAAGGGACTGGCCAGCCGCAGGTAGCGCTGCTGCTGGCACGTCAGACCGCGAAGCTGCTGGCGGACCGCAGGAGACTTACCCCGTCAGCGGATCACAGTGCAGACATTCCGAACGTGGCCGCGCAGCCAGCGATGAGCCGGATCAGAATCCAGCCGCGGGTGCCAGAGCAATGAAACCGTGATCTCCGGCGTGGGGACCGGAAGGGAAAAGCTATGCATTCCGGCGCGCAGGTTTCCGGTGTGACGTTCGGGAACACTGGCGATCAGGTCGGAGGCCCGAGCCAGAGCGAGCGCGGTCGAAAAGCCACCGACGATCACGATGATTGCCCGTTCCAGCCCGATCGGCTCCAAGGCTTCATCAATCGGTCCCTTTTCAAGACCCCGCCGTGAGACGAAGATATGCCTGCCGGCCGCATAACGGGCGGGAGTGATCTCGCCCTGCGTCAGCGCGTGCCCCATGCGCACGACACCAATGAAACGATCCCGGAACAATGCCTGCGCACGCACCTCCGGACTTGTCGTCATCCCCACAACGCCAGTTTCCAGATCGACGGTCCCGTCGCGAAGTGCCGTGCTGTCTTTGTTTGTCTTCTGCACGAAGCGCAGCCGCACGCCGGGAGCTTCCTCGCCGACGCGAGCGATGAGGTCCGGTCCGAAGCTCTCCACAAATCCTTCGCTGGTCCGCAGCGTGAACGTTCGGACGAGCTGTTTGAGGTTGAGCTTCTCGGCAGGGCGTAGAACCGCTTCTCCGTCCTGCACGATCTGACGGACCCGCTCGCGGAGCTCGATCGCCCGGGGTGTGGGAACGAGACCGCGTCCGGCCCTGACCAACAGCGGATCGCCCGTCGTCTCACGCAATCGCGCCAGCGCCCGGCTCATCGCCGACGGGCTCAGCCGCAACCGTTGGGCAGCGCGCGCAACGCTGCCTTCCGCGAGCAGCACATCGAGGGTGACAAGCAGGTTGAGATCGGGCCTCGACATGCATCAACCCTAGCACAGCTCGATCGTGATATGGCGTCAAGCGCACGAGTAGAGTGCAGAGGACGCGCCTTCCGCCATGCCAGGCACAATGCTATGTTTCTGACGGCTCCTCTTCGGGTATCGCCAGAAAGAATAGATCATGTTAAAAACAATGAATGCAGAACGAGATGAGGCAGTCGCTGCAAGCAGGGACCGCACACCTTCGGTCCGGGGGGCGCTCGCCGGCCTTTCGCTCTCCATGTTGCTGTCCTCGCTCGGCACCAGCATCGCCAATGTTGGCTTGCCGACGTTGGCCCAGGCGTTCACCGCCTCTTTCCAGGAAGTCCAATGGATCGTCCTCGCGTATCTCCTCGCCATCACCACCCTGATCGTCAGCGTCGGACGGCTCGGTGACATCACCGGCCGCCGCCGGCTGCTCCTGGCCGGAATCTTCTTGTTTACGGTGGCTTCGGTCCTGTGCGGTTTCGCGCCCACGCTCGGGCTGCTGATTGCCGCCCGGGCGGCGCAGGGCCTCGGAGCGGCCGTCATGATGGCCCTCACACTGGCCTTTGTCGGTGAGACGGTTCCGAAGGCAAAGACCGGCAGCGCCATGGGGCTGCTCGGAACGATGTCCGCGATCGGCACGGCTCTCGGTCCATCGCTCGGCGGCGTTTTGATCGCCGGGCTCAGTTGGCGGGCCATCTTCCTCGTCAATGTGCCGTTGGGTATCCTGGCTTTTCTTCTTGCGCATCGCTACCTGCCCATTGACGCCCAAGGGCCGAAGACGGATCGGGCCAGATTCGACACTGTGGGCACGCTGCTGCTGGCTCTGATGCTCGCGGCGTATGCACTCGCCATGACGATGGGACGCGGCCGTTTCGGTTCGCTCAACCTGGCTCTGCTGGTGGCTGCTGCCTTCGGAGCCGGCCTCTTCGCGCTCGCCGAGGCGAGAGCAGCGTCGCCTTTGATCCGGTTGGCGATGTTCCGCGATCCCGTTCTGAGCGCGAGCCTCGCCATGAGCGCGCTCGTCTCGACGGTGGTGATGGCGACGCTGGTGATCGGGCCGTTCTATCTCTCTCGTGCGCTCGGGCTCGATGCGGCCACGGTTGGGCTCGTCTTGTCGGTCGGTCCGCTGGTCGCCGCGCTGACGGGTGTGCCAGCCGGCCGCATCGCGGACCGTTGGGGCGCACAACGCGTGACCCTCGTTGGGCTCATCGGAATGGCGGCCGGTTCCTTCCTTCTCTCCATGACGCCGGCGACGCTCGGCATCTCCGGCTACATTGCCCCTATCGTCGTCATGACCGCCGGCTATGGGCTGTTCCAGACGGCCAACAACACCGCCGTCATGACAGAGAGTCGCCCGGACCAGCGGGGCGTTATATCCGGCATGCTCAACCTATCGCGCAATCTCGGGCTCATCACCGGTGCATCTGTGATGGGCGCTGTGTTCGCGCTCGCATCGTCGGCGATCGACATCACAACGGCGCGTCCCGAGGCCGTTGCCACCGGTATGCGGATCACGTTCGCAGTCGCGGCCCTTCTGATCGCCGTCGCATTCGTCCTCGCGGTTGGAAGCCGCGCTCTCGCAACACGCCTTTCCCGCGAAGCTCATCGAGGCGTGGGAGTGAGCCCGGATCGGAGATGGATGAACTGCGCCACGGAGGGCACGCCTCTCGAGCTCACGATGAAGAGCAGGTAATAACCGGGAGGGGCGAGGTTCCCGGCCGCGGGCGCTCGCGCGTTCAGCACGCCGCTGCCGGCGGTGAAGGACAGGCCGACCAACCGTTGTTCCATGTCAAAGGCATGGGTCACGGCACCGGCGCGCACCAGGACGACTGACTTGATGTCCGCCGCGTCGGGAGTGCCCACTTGAAATGTCGAGCCATAGTAGATGGACGGGGCAGAGACGCTTGCAAGGGTCGGGCGCTTGGCGGGAGTGCCGTCGGCGTTGAACAGATACGGCGGCGAATACACCTCGACCGCGGGCTCGTAGACCTTGCGCAGCGGATTGCCTCCGAGCGCCACTACCCTGGCGTCCGGCAGCAGCAGCGTGTTGGAGTGATAAAGCCGCGGGACCTCCATCGTGCTGGCGGAGCTGAAGGTGTTGCTCTCCGGGTCGTAGAGCTGGGCCTGCTTCACGGCGGTGGCGTTGTCCTCGTCCTTTTCCGAGCCCCCCGAAACCAGGACCTTGCCGTTGGGCAGGATCGTCGCATTCAACTGGATTCTCGCCCTGACCATCCGGGGCCCGGACACCCACTTGGGCGACGGGACCGACAGATCGATCAGCTCGGTGGTGTCCGTCGCCGGGCTTGCTCCCCCCAGGATCATCACCTTGGGTTTGAAACCATTCGCCGGGGTCAACGGCAGCAATACCGAGGTGCCATAGTCCCGGTTGCGATCGAAGAGAGTCGTGGCACTGGCGGTAAAGGTGCGGGTTGCCGGGTCATAGAGCCGCGAGACGCGGTCGGAGCCGGAGACGAAAACCTCTCCGCTGGGTAGCAGGTGCTCGCGGGGATAGAGAGGCGTGCCGGAGAACGTGGTTCCGGCCGCGGTCCAGGCGCCTCCCTTCCAGATCTGAACCGTGCGGTTGAGATTTCCATTCGTCTCATTCAAACCGGAGTAGACGAGGACCGAGCCGTCGCCCAGCACCGTGCCGGTGGGATACCAGCGGCCGCCGCTCATCTTCGGCTGGTCCAGGAAAGTCTCGGTGGTCGGATCGAAAGCGGAGGTCCGGGGCTCTCCTAGGAACGGGACGGTCGATGTGTCGTACTTCAGCGTGCCTCCGAGGACGAACGGCTTGCCGTTGGGCAGGACCACCATGCCGTTGCAGAACATGTCCCAGGAAAGATTGAACGTCCTGAGGGTACCCGTCTTGGGATCCCAGACAGCCGCTTGGAAGCGCCGGTTGTCGGGATCGTTGCCGGAGCCCGCAATGATCAGCACCTTGCCGGTGTGCATCAGGGCGACGTGCACGGGGTTGATGGGCATATTGAGAGGCAGCGTGTCCCACCTGCCGTTCTGCGCGGGGCTCACCTCCGTCACGGCCCGCATCTTGGTCATCTGATGGGTTTCCGCCGGCTCGATGAAGGGTTCCTCCGCTGGTGGCTTCGGCGGCTCTTGCGCGTTCACCGCGCCGTGCATCAACGCACACAGAATCAGGGCGAAACGCAGGTGACGAAAAGAGTGCGTGTTCACGTCGGGACCTCCCGAGGCATTTGGAAATATAAATGGGCCTCTTAGAATTGTAGACTGCGACGTAATACTACCAGAGATCGCCCCTGCTGCCCTCCAGCAAGCCGACTTCGTGGGTTGGCGCCTCTGGAGGTCGCCTGGTCCGCCACGAACCCCTACGCCGTCACCGGGCCGGGGATCGAGACCGCCCGATGGCTCCTCCAGTGCCGTCAGCGCAGATACGAGCTTTGAACCTCTGGGGGCCGGCTTCCTGCCGCCCCTCTAAGTGCCCTCTAAGTGCCAGCCTCCTCCACAGAGACCACTAAAGTGTGGCGATCTTTGAGGTCGAGTGCAAAGCAGCAGAACGACGGGTGCGAGCCATCCGCGAGCCGAGTTAGAGAGATTACATGAGATGCAGGCGAGAGCCGGTAGGAGAATTTCACTGAATCCTTGAGAGGAGCGTGGCACCTACCTGGCTGGTTCCAGAGGTATCATACAGCGTGAGGTTCAGCCCATGCCCGTACTCAAAAGCTCGATCACCAACCCTCTTCTCCAGGCGAAACGGCAGGAGATCCTCGCTCTGGCGGCCCACCATGGAGCGCGCAGCCTGCAGATCTTCGGCTCCTTCGCGCGCGGCGAGTCCCATATCGCCAGCGACATCGATTTCCTCGTGGAGCTCGGCCCTGGCGCCACCTTGATCGACCTCGGCTCCCTCCAGATGGACCTCCAGGATCTCCTGGGCCGGAAAGTCGACGTTGTCGAGCCGGACGCACTGCACTGGTCCATCCGGGAGCAAGTACTCCGGGAGGCGGTCCCGCTGTGAAGGACGACGGCTCTACCTGCTCCACATCAGCGAGAGTCTGGAGCGGATCGAAGAGTACGTCGCCGAAGGAAGCGCGGCGTTCTTTGCGGATCGCAAGACCCAGGACGCCGTCTTGCGTAACCTCCAGACGTTGGCCGAGTCAAGTCAGCGGCTCTCCGAGCAGCTCAAGGCTTCCCGGCCTGAGATCGATTGGCGGGGAATTGCCGGCCTCCGCAACATCCTGGTCCACGACTATCTCGGGATCAGTCTGCCGCGTGTCTGGGAGATCGTGGAGGTGTTCCTCCCCCAACTGAAAACGGCAGTCCGCCACTGGCTGCAGACCTTGCCCCCTCCGAGCGCTTGAGGAGCTCGCCCGAGTCGAGGGCCTCAAACCCGGAGAAGCCCAAGCCGCCGCCGTCCAGATCGGCACCGACGTACCGACCTCGTCGCGGATCTCGATCTGCGCTTCTCGCCCGCAAAGGAGTGCGCCTCTTCGCGGGTGGATGTAATCGGGAATCCCGGGCCCGGTGTCCGCGATGCGGAACCGCCCCTCTAAGTGCCAGCCTCCTCCACAGAGACCACTAAAGTGTGGCGAACTTTGAGGTCGAGTGCAAGATTCGACCTCCGTTTTCCGACTTCTTATGGGCATGAGCCGCCATCTCCGTTTCGTGCCCGAAGGCGGGGCCCTCGTCGAGGTCACCTGCCGCACCATCCAGGGGTGCCTTTTGCTGCGCCCTTCTCAGCAAGTCAACGACATCCTCCTCGGCGTCCTCGGACGCGCCCAGTCCCTCCACCCGGTCGAGGTCGTGGCCTTCTCCTTCCTCTCGTCCCATGACCACATGCTCCTCCGGGTCGAGAACGCGAAGCAGCTGGCGGACTGGGTGGCCCATTTGCCATGATTTCCGAGAGAGGCGGGAGAGAGACGAGGTCGATCTCCACCGTGTCCTTGCCGATCGTGATCCGCTCGACCAGGGTCTCGACCACGGTGCGCTTCGCGGGGAGATCCATCGTGAGCCACTCATGGGCGAGGTCCCTGGTGCGGCCGACGATGTCATCCTGCATGACCGTCCGGACTTTCAGGAAGTCGATCTCGCCCTGAAGGCGGGGGATCTCGGCTCCGAGACCAGCGAGGCGCGCTTCGAGCGGCCGGTGACGCTCGCGGAAGCCCTCGACCGTCAGGGCATCCTCCTGGTAGAGGCGGTAGAGCTTGTCGGCTTCCTTCACGAGCCGCTCCCGGACGAGGGCGCCGAGGAGGTCTTCCTTCTCTGAGACCGCTTCGCTTCCTTGGGCGAGGTAGGCGGCGATGGCATCCGGCGAGAGCGTGAACTCCTCTAGCTGCCCTCGGAAGATCTGGTCCAGGTCCACCATGGGGATCTTCGTGCGGCAGGCCATGCAGACGTACTTCGGGGTGTTGGAGCGCACGTACATCTTCTCGCCGCAGGCACAGTAGACGAAGCCCGCGAAGACGTAGACGGCCCGCTTCGCGACCGGTTTGTGGGAAGCCTTCCGCCTCTGGAGGAGCGCATTGCACTCCTCCCAGAGTTCCTCGGAGATGATCGCGGGGCAGGGCACGAAGATCCACTCCGATTCCGGCTTCAGGACTCTCTTTCCCTTCACCATCTTCGTGTAGTTCGCGCGGCGGACGCCTTTGGCGGTCGGGTCCGTGAGGAGCTGCTCCACGGTCGTATCCCGGAAGGGCTTGCCCTTGCGGCCCCGGTAGCCGGCGTCGTTCAGGATCGTCGCGACGGTTTTGAGGCGCCCATGCTCCTTGAAGAGTTCGTAGATGAGGCGGCGCAGCGGGGCCTCGTCGGGGTTTATCTCCAGGCGCTTGTCGCGCCAGCGGTATCCGAGGGGCGGGGCACCGGCGATCTGCTTGCCGAGCCGCGCCCGGATGGGGACCGAGGCCGCGACCCGAGAGGCGATCTCCTCGCGCTCCCACTCGGCCATCGCGGCGATCATGGTGTAGAAGAGGCGGCCGTGCGGGGTCGAGGTGTCGATCGACTCTTGAAGCGAGACGAGATCCGCCCCATGCTCGCGGAAGAACTCGGAAAACTCCAGAAGTTCCTTCGTGTTCCTCGCAAGTCTCGCGAGCTTCGAGAAGATGAGGCCCGCGATGCGCTTCTTTCGCACGTCGGCCATCATCCGCTTCGCCTCTGGGTGCTCCATGACGGACTTCCCAGAGACGCCTTCCAGGTGGTAGATCTCGGCCACCTTCCAGCCGCGGGAGTCGGCATAGCTCTCTGCTCGCATCTCGTGATGCAAGGGGCTCTCGCCGCGGGCCTGGTCTTCGGTCGAGACCCGAATCCAGATGCCGATGGGCTTCGCATCCGGCCCGGGATCTTTCGCGCGTTCCATGGGGTTTCCTCCTTCGGTCCTTCAGGGTGGGATTTGGAAAGGGACTCCCGTCATGATGGGGACCATGGCCGCCCGAAGAAAGGCGGCGGCATCCGCTCCCTTCGGCCCTGCCGCCGCTACGGCTTCTCCCCGCCTCCCATGCGCCGTACGCTTTTCGCGATGACCTCGGAGAGGGCGCGGTAGCGGGCGACCTCTTCGCCCGCCTCGACCGCCTTCTTCCGCACCGTGACCTTGTATCCGCCAACCACGGTCTCCGTGGTCTTCGGCCGCATGGCCAGCATGGTAAAGAGTTCTTCCGGGGAGACCACATGCACCCGGGCGAGTTGGGAGTCCGTGAGCTTTGCCTTCAAGGCAGCTTCGATCTTCGCGAGGCGCGGGCGCTCCAAGGCGAGGATAGCGACCTCGTGGAACCCGGCTTCGAGGCACTTCAGGGCGTTTCCGACCTCCTGGCCCACCTTCGAGGTGACCGAGATCTCGCAGGCGATCGAGAGGTCGTCGCTCCTGAGCGTCACATCGACGCTGCCCTTGTCGTTCGGAGTCGGCTCTTCGATCACGGCGCGGTAGCCGTGGGATTCCGCCCAGCGCTTCACGAGGTTCTGGAGGTACTGGTGTTCCGGCCCGCCGCGCCCGAGGGGCGCTGGCGGCTCCGGCGGACGCGGCGCCTTCTTTGGCGGCGGAGGTGGCGCAGGTGCCGGCGGCGGGGTTGGAGGTAGCGGTCCAGCCGGACGCGGCGCCGGTTCGGGTCGCGGAGCTTCAGGCGCGGGCGAGGAGGGAGCCGGCGCCGTATCTCGCGCGTCCTCCTCCGCCCTTCTCGGGAACTTCCTCCGTGTGAGCGCCACAAGTTCCTCGCGACGTGCTGCCGCGAGCGAGGCATCGAGATCCGGGAGGCGCGCGGTCTCCAGGTTGAAGTCGTGGTCCGCCCTCTCCACGCGCGCCACGGCCTCGCCCACGCCAAGGTTCAGGAGATCGGCGGCAGCAAACGTAGCGAACCCCCGCTCCAGACTCCGGGCATCGTCTTCGCCCACCCGGAAGACGATCCGGGTCGCGGCGTTTGCGAGGACTGCGGAGGCGAGGTCCTTGTTCTTTGCCTCAAGCTGGCGGAGTTCCTGGTGGGCCAGGGTAAGCCCCAGGCGGTACTTTCTCGCACCCGTAAGGAGCGCGGCCATGGAAGGGGTCGCCACCTCGTGAAACTCGTCCAGGTAGAGGAAGAAGTGCCGGCGAGCGTGAGGCGAGAGATCCTGCCGGGACATCGCCGCCTGATGGAAGGCGGAGACAAGGAGGCTCCCAAGGAGCGCCGAGTTTTCCTCCCCGATCGCGCCCTGGGCGAGCTTCGCGAGGAAGACCCGGCCCCCGTCCACGATGCCGCGGAAGTCGAGGCGGTTTACGCGCTCGACGACCACCCGCCGCACAGGCTTGGGGCGGAGGAACGTATCTAGCCGGGTGAGGATCGGCCCCTGGGGCTTCCCCACGAGGAGCGGGAATTCGCGCTGCCAGTAGTAGAGGACTTCGGAATCGGAGACGGTGCGAAGGAACTCGGCCCGGAAGTCGCGGTCCACGAGAAAGCGGCGGAGTTCAAGAAGCGTCCCGCCCCGCTCGGATTCGAGGAAGGCGAGGATCGCGTTCGCGAGGACCGAGTTCATCTGGTCGCCCCAGGAGGTGGAGAGCCTCCGGAAGACGCCGACGAGATCGGAGGCGAGAAGTGTTTTCTCGCTCTCCGAGCGCGCTTCGAGCATGTTCCAGCCGAGCGATACCTCCTCGTCTCCGGGATCGAAGAGGATGAAGTCCTGCTCCCGCTCCTCCGGGAAGCGCGAGAGGATCTCGTCCACGAGATCCCCATGGGGGTCGAGGACGGCGAGTCCCTCTCCGCTTGTGAGGTCTTCAAGGATCATCTGGGTGAGGAGGGTGGACTTGCCCGAGCCCGAGGCGCCGACCACGTGCACGTGCCGCATGCGCAGGTCGCGCGGCAGGCACACTGTCCGGGTCTCTCCTTCGTGGAGATTCAGGCCCAGAGCCACCCCGTCGCCCAAGACCGAAGCCGGCGGGCGCTTGGTCTTCCGGACTTCCCGCCGGAGCGCGGGGATGCGGACGGTCTCGTGGGGAAGATGTACGAGGGAAGCAAGCTCGGCGCTCCCGAGGAGCATGCCCGTGCGGTGCGCAGTGCGGGCGAGAAGATCCTCTTCGAGGTCCGCGTCCTCCGCCGCGAGCGGCACAAGTTCGTTCGCCTCCGGCCGCCCGAGGTGGACCAGGGTGCCGGCAAGGCCGCGGATCACCTCCCAAGCGCGTCCCGGGGAGGAACTCTTCGCGCCGGTGCGGATCACGGCGGCAAAGAGCGGGTGCGCTACCTTCTCGCGGGCGAGGGCAGTCAGCTCCGGCGCGTCGAGGAAAAAGGGATCGCCCCTGCCGTCTGTCACAGCCCGCAGGATGCTCTCTGGCCAGGGCTCGACGGCCGGGCTGAAGAGCACCTGGAGGACGCCCACGTCGCCCTCGCGCAGTTCCGAGAGCGCGCCCAAGATGGGAATCAGGGGGTCGGGCGAGAACTCGCGGAAGGTTTTGAGGGGCAGCATGAACTCGCGGCCGAGGCCGAACTCCAGGATGGCCGCAGAGCCCCGGAGCGAGTCCCAGGTATCCCGGAGCGAACGTGTGCGGATTCCGACGAAGCCGGCCACCTATTCCGACGTGAAAGCGGCCACCCATTCCGAGGCGAAGGCGGCCACCCTGCCGGACGTAGCGGCGAGCAGGGCTCATGGTGGATCGAAGTGGC
>Ga0190274_10000043_pt1 | contig 107008 bp, 77 predicted proteins | sample Popmic531T_FD_133002 | JGI IMG/M metagenome (GOLD analysis project Ga0190274, IMG submission 133002) | Populus adjacent soil microbial communities from riparian zone of Yellowstone River, Montana, USA - 531 T | ecosystem: Environmental > Terrestrial > Soil > Riparian zone | place: USA: Montana...
AGTTAATGCGAAGGGATATCAAATTTATTAGACTTTTCCAGGCGGAATTTTTCAATAGAAAAAATACAGGCACAAAAAAAAGCTGTCACGAAAACGTGACAGCTTTTTATATTTCTTAATTTAATTAATGAGGTGTTTGAGTGTTTGGATTCGCTTCTTTCATTTTGCGGATTTCAAGGTATTCTTCAGTAGTCATACCGCGGAATAACATTGCAGTTTCTTTACCACTTGCATCCACATAAGTAATAGTTCCGTAAAACGAGGATCCTTCTACTTTTCCTGCATATTTATAAGTTTCGTTTTTCCCTTTCTTAAAGGTCAACTCAAAATTAGAAGTTCCGTTTTCAGCTCTTTCAACTACACTTCCGGTATTATAGCCCGTTTTTCCCAATTCCTGGGAGAAAGCCTGACCTGTAGTAAAAGTTATCTGGTCTTGGATTTCAGGACCCGAGCCATCCGCATTTTTCATCATGTAAGTATAACTCCGTCCATTGAGCTGAGAGCCGGTCTGAGCATTTACAGTTCCAACTGCCATTATGGCAATAGCAACAATCAGTGTACTGATGTATTTCATTTTCATGGTATTTAGTGGATAGACAATTTAGCTTTAAAATTAGCACTAATTTAAGAATAATTCAAGTGTTTTCAAAAAGTTTATCAATTTATGGGATGTAAACGGAACACTGTTGATGTATCTCATTGATTTTAAGCCAAATAAAAATTATTTACAATGCTTAAAAGTGCCTGGAAAAACGGATACGGATTAATGATCAACCAGGTAAGCTGTGCCCACCATTTTGCGGACTGCATTCATAATAGCTTCCGTATTAATGTGACACTCTTCGTAGAGTTCTTTTTGTTCGCCGTGTTCTATGAATCTATCGGGTATACCAAGTCTTGACATTTGAACCTGGTAACCGTTATCAAGTATTGCTTCTGCGACAGCACTTCCAAAACCACCTTGAATGGCATGATCTTCCACAGTGATTATTTTTTTATAGGAAGAGCAAACTTCTCTCAATAATTCCAGATCAAGTGGTTTCACAAAACGGAAATCATAATGTGCAGGATAAAATCCTTCCTTCGCTAATAAATCACAAGCTTCAACTGCGAAATTACCCGGGTGTCCGATTGTAAGAATAGCAACTTCTTCACCACCACGCATCTTTCTTCCTTTTCCAATTTCCAATTTTTCAAAAGGCGTTTTCCAATCTACCATCACACCATTTCCTCTAGGGTAACGAATCGAAATCGGTCCGTTATGAAGTGTAGCAGTGTACATAAGATTCCGCAATTCTTCCTCATTCATAGGTGCAGAAACCACCATGTTCGGAATGCAACGGAAATATGCAAAATCAAAAACTCCATGATGTGTTGGCCCATCGGCACCAGCCAGACCACCTCTGTCAAGACAAAAAATCACATGTAAATTTTGAAGCGCCACATCATGCACTACCTGATCATAACCCCGCTGCATAAACGAAGAATAGATATTGCAGAAAGGAATCAATCCTTGTGTAGCAAGTCCGGCAGAAAAAGTAACCGCATGCTGTTCAGCGATACCCACATCGAAAGCTCTTTCAGGAATTGCTTTCATCATAATATTCAACGAACAGCCTGAAGGCATTGCAGGAGTAACTCCTACAATTTTTTCATTTTTCAGTGCAAGCTCTACAATTGTATTTCCAAACACATCCTGGTATTTAGGAGGCTGTGGAGATGTGTTTTTCGGTTTAAAAATTTCACCACTGATTTTATCAAACAATCCAGGCGCGTGCCATTTGGTCTGATCCTTTTCAGCAAGTTCATATCCCTTTCCCTTCACAGTAACACAATGCAAAATTTTAGGGCCCGGAATATCTTTTAAGTCATTGAATACTTTCACGAGGTGATTCACATCGTGGCCATCAATGGGTCCGAAGTACCGGAACTTAAGTGACTCAAATAAATTACTATGTTTAAGGAGTGCCGATTTTAAAGCGTTCTCCATTTTCTGGATAATCGCTTGCGCATTCGGTCCGAATTTGCTGATTTTTCCAAGAGCATTCCAAACTTCATCCTTCACTTTATTATAAGCATGTGAAGTTGCGATATCGGTAAGGTATTCTTTCAAAGCACCTACGTTCGGATCGATGCTCATACAATTGTCGTTGAGCACTACCAGCAGGTTTGAATCTTCTACACCTCCATGATTAAGTCCTTCGAAAGCCAGACCTGCAGTCATGGCACCATCGCCGATAACCGCGATATGCTGCCTGCTTTTCTCCCCTTTCAACCGGGAAGCAACGGCCATACCGAGAGCTGCTGAAATGGATGTGGAACTGTGTCCAACCCCAAATGTATCGTACTCACTTTCAGAGCGTTTTGGAAATCCTGAAATGCCTTTGTAAATACGGTTGGTATGAAAAATCTTTCTTCTTCCCGTAAGGATTTTGTGACCATAAGCCTGGTGACCTACATCCCAAACCAGTTGATCGTATGGAGTATTGAAAGCATAATGAAGTGCCACTGTAAGCTCTACCACACCAAGGCTGGCGCCGAAATGGCCACCATTAACTGACACGATATCAATGATATATTGTCTTAACTCGTCACAAACCTGTTGAAGGCGATCCTGATCCAGCTTCCGGAGATCCGCTGGAATATCAATATTTTTAAGAAGACCTGAAGGCTGAATGTCCATCTATATAAATAAGCAGGAAAGGCAAATTTACGGTTTTTTCCTGTTTTTTGCAACGATTGAGCCCATCTGTTCCCGGGTAAGAACTTAAACAAACGAACAAAGCCATTGGTTTATGTTGTGTTTCTGAAAATTTTGATCCGCTCACAGCTGCCAGTAAATTGGAAGGCCGGTCAGGGGTTTCCCTTGGTTTATTCTTTACTTTTGCCTCAAATTTTTACATATGAAATTCGGTACCAGAGCGATTCACGCGGGGCAGGAGCCCGACCCATCCACAGGAGCCATTATGACTCCGATTTATCAAACATCTACTTATGTTCAGGAATCACCCGGCAAGCACAAGGGTTATGCTTATGCCCGCGGTAAAAATCCGACCCGGGTTGCACTTGAGAAATGCCTTGCTTCACTTGAGAATGCAAAACATGGATTGTGTTTTTCATCAGGACAAGGTGCTGAGGATACCATTATCAAATTATTACGTCCCGGCGATGAAGTAATTGCCACCGATGATTTGTATGGTGGATCGTACCGCATGTTTACCAAAGTTTTTGAACCTTTCGGGATAGTGTTCCATTTTGTGAACATGCACAACGCGGCAGACATCAAAAAACATGTCAACGCAAACACGAAAATGATTTGGGTGGAAACTCCTACAAATCCTTTGATGAAAATAATTGACATTAGGGCTTGCGCGGAAATTGCAAAGCAAAACAAACTGATACTTGTTGTCGACAATACATTCGCTTCACCATATCTTCAAAACCCGCTTGATTTGGGTGCAAGTATCGTGATGCATTCTGCCACAAAATATCTTGGCGGTCATTCCGATGTAGTGATGGGCGCGTTATGCACTAACGACGATGCCCTATATGAAAAACTTGCATTCATCACCAACTCCTGCGGCCCAACACCCGGACCAATGGACAGCTTCCTGGTGCTGCGTGGTTTGAAAACACTTCATGTGCGCATGCAGGCACATTGTAAAAACGGAAGGGAGATCGCACATTTTCTGCGCAATCACCCAAGAATTGATAAAGTATTCTGGCCAGGTTTCGAAGATCATCCAAACCATGACATCGCGAAAAGTCAGATGCGTGATTTCGGTGGAATGATTTCTTTTATCATGAAAGGAAATTCTATGGAAGATGCATTCAAAGTTGCTTCTGCCACAAAAGTATTTTCACTTGCCGAATCACTTGGCGGAGTGGAATCACTGATCGGTCATCCTGCATCAATGACACATGCAAGCATCCCGAAAGAAGAACGCGAAAAATCAGGTGTTGCCGATTCACTCCTCCGCTTAAGCGTGGGGATTGAAGATGTGGAGGATTTGATTGCGGATTTGAAACAAGCGCTGGAGAAATGATAAATGATAAATGACAAATAGCAATTTCTTAAGTAGAATATTTTGTTTTTCCCATAATATTTCTTTTGAGTTCTATTAAAAAAATAAATCTTCTGATTCTTTATAAATTCATTCTTATTACTTCTATAAAATATAGTGTTTCCTTGAACCTCATTTATCATCTATCATTTATCATTTATCACTTCATTATGTTATAATACAAAGATGTGGAAGATTTGATTGCAGATTTGAAACAAGACCTAGATAAATGATAGATGATAAATTGGAATTTGAAAAGCAGAATATTTTGTTTTTCATATAATATTCCTTTTGAGTTCTATCAAAAAAATAAATTTTCTGATTCTATATAAATTTAATCTTATTGCTTCTATAAAATATAATGCTTCCTTGAACCTCATTTATCATCTATCATTTATCATTTCATTATGTCACAATACAAATTCGCAGTAATCGGTCTTGGTCAGTTTGGTAACGCTATTGCACGTACGCTTGCACTTCGTGGTGCTGAGGTACTGGCAATTGACAGTTCTGAAGATCACATTGAAGATATAAAGGACGAAGTTTCATATGCTGTTTGTATGGATGCTACCGACATCAAAGCGCTGCGTTCACAGAATGTGCAGGATATGGATGCCGTGGTTGTGGCTATAGGTGAAGATTTTGAAGCATTGATGCTTTGTGTGGTGCAATTAATGGAACTCAAAGTGACCAGGCTGATGGCACGTGCAAACGGAAAACACCAGCGCCAGATCCTGGAGAAAATTGGAGTGATGGAAATTTTATCTCCTGAAAATGATGTCGGTCTCGCTGTGGCGGAAAGGTTACTGAATCCGAACATCCTCACTTCACTCATGCTTCCCGACAACTATGAAATCGTAGAAATAAAAACGCCACGCACAATGGCGAACAGGAACATTGGAGATATCAACCTTCGTGTAAAATACAATCTGAACCTGATTACTTTGAAACGCGAGACTGAAGTAATAAAAAACGGTGAAGTATTAAAAGAGTGGCACATCCTGGGAGTACCGAATCCTGAAACCGTTTTGATTGAATCCGATACCATAATCGTGTTTGGACTGGTGAGGGACATCGAGCGATTTATCGAAATTAACAAGTAACCGGGAGGGTGGTATAACCCCGACGGGGTTAGGTAACCCCGTCGGGGTTATACCACCCTCCTACCTAACTTTTTACAATGAGCATTAATCGTAAAAAGGCAAAATTTTATTTTTTATCATTTTTAAAGCACGACTTTAAAGCATCCATCACGGTGTTTTTTGTCGCATTGCCGTTGTGCCTCGGAATTTCACTTGCATCCGGCGCCCCGGTTTTTTCAGGATTACTTGCAGGCATTATCGGAGGGCTTGTAGTATCGGTTATCAGCAAATCACAATTGAGTGTAAGTGGCCCTGCAGCGGGATTGACCGCGATATGTGCCACTGCCATTGCGGAGACGGGAGCCTTTGAAATTTTTCTGATGTCGGTTTGTATAGCAGGATTGTTCCAGGTGCTGCTCGGCGTTTTTAAATTGGGAAGCTTTACTCACCTCATCCCATCCTCTGTAATAAAAGGAATGCTGGCAGCAATAGGAATAATTCTTATTTCAAAACAAGTTCCATTAATTATAGGATACAACCAACCTGATTTCTGGACCAACGAATTATTTAACATCCTAACATTGGACCATGCGTTTCAACACATCAATAATCTTTATCACAACATAACAGCTGGTGCTATTTTAATAAGTATAATTTGTTTTGCAATGCTGGCATTCTGGAAAAAATATGCGGCAACTAAAATTCCATTCATTCCTGCTTCGTTTATAACTGTATTGACAGGAGCTTTGTTAGCTGTTGCATTTCAAAACAGCATCTTCCTGCAGCTTAGCAAGGAAAGTTTCGTTTCCATTCCGACGGATGTTTTTTCACAAATAAAAACACCTTCGTGGAATGATATTTTCCAATTCCCAATAGTTTGGAAATACGCGGTTATCATCACATTTGTAGCTTCACTTGAAACTTTGCTTGGGTTAGAAGCCATTGACAAACTTGATCCTCAAAAAAGGATCACACCTCAAAACAGGGAGCTCATAGCACAGGGAGTTGGAAACATGTTCAGTGGCATGGCTGGCGGACTTCCTATTACCGCGGTGATTGTGCGTGCTTCGGCCAATGCGGAAGCTGGAGCAAAAACTAAACTTTCAAGTTTTGCGCATGGCTTATGGTTGTTGCTTATTCTGCTGGTTGCAATTCCTGTGGTAAATTTTATTCCCTATTGTGTGCTGGCTGTAATTCTGATTCGAACCGGCTTTAACCTTGCCAAACCAAAAATGATTATGCAGGTTTACCGCCAGGGGAAAGAACAATTTATGCCATTCATAGTCACGGTTATTGCGATCCTTCTAACAGACCTCCTGGTAGGTGTTTTGATTGGAGTGGCTTACAGCATTTATTTCCTAATACAACATACTTACAGAGCCGGGTTCACTGTAAACGAAAGGGCAGATGGGCATCTCCGTCATTTTAACATCGACCTTGCAATGAATGTAAGTTTCTTAAACAAAAAGAAAATTCGCGATCTGCTTGATAGCATTCCTTCCTATGCAATTGTTGAAATATCTGGCGTAAAGAGTATTTATATTGATCATGATATTCTGGAAATTTTCCAGGAATTCAAAACGAAAGCGCATGATCGGCATATCCAGCTTTCACTAAAAAATATTCCTGAAGTTCAGATTATTGCACTGCATTAAGCATCAAATTCCTTCCATGAGTGCAGTACGGACGCCATGCATGGCGTCCGTACTGCACTTTTGAAATATATAGATTCTTATTGAATCAAAATTTTTCCTGTTAAAGCTACTTTGCCATCCAATTCTTTCAATTCAAAAAAATACATTCCGGCATCCAGCTTTTCGCGCTGCAAAAGAAATTGATTTCCGGAAATTCCAATTTTCCTGTTCACTTCTTTTCCTTGAATATCGTATAATATCAACGAAGCATTTTCAATATTTTTCTTCCACATAATTGTTGTGAAATCATTAAATGGATTTGGGAATACTAGTAATCCATTTTCGTTATCTGATAACTCGGGAGATCCCAAAGTCAATTCACAAACAGGCCCAGAGGTCGGTGATGCCGGATAATAAATAGTGTCGTTTAAGCTGAAACAGTTCAAATAAAAACCACATTCTAAAACTACACTCACAGGTTCCAGAAAACCTCTGTCATGTCCAATGCCCTCGACAAGTTCAGTGATCCAGGCCTGACCAGTTACCGTGAAACGTTGCCTGTAACCATAGGGAGTGGCAATACTATCAATCGCTGTGACAATGGTACCGGATTGATAATTATTGTAGGTAAGCGGAAGTGAATCTCCTATCTGAAGATTGAAATCATACAGCAAATATTCGGCGGTGTCGTTAGGAACACGGATAAATATTTTTTTTGCATCAGACCGGACGAAATGTTCAGATTGTGCATTTACGTAGCTATAGGTACCCGTACAACTGGGTGAACCGGGTGGTGGTCCAAACCAGGAATAGTAACCCGTGCCCTTTTTATAAATTTTTTTGTACGTAAGTCCATTAAAGACTGTATCTCCATTTACATAATAATTATACGTCTCATTTTCAATGCAGGGTGCCGGTGCGGAACACATATGATTTACCTGCCAAACCGGATTGTGGTTGAAATATTCATTGACTTGGCCATATACGAAACAAGGAATTCCTAATGAAATAAATATTAACCACTTAATTGAATTTTGTAGAGTTGAATTCATAGAAAAAGGTTTTGGTGTGAATGATATGTTAATTAATCAAATATAAGGAAATAAAACCGGATTTCGAAATCTCCGTTAAAAATGATTTTTCCGATTCTCAAAAAATCCTATTTTTACATCTCAAAATCCTTTCCCTGAAATAATTTCATGCAGAAGCAAACAGGCTGTCCTTTTCACCAATTTCAAAATATCAAAGAATTTGATGCACTGGATCCTGCTGCAAGGGAAAATCCATTGCCTTATTACGACTGGTTGCGCGATGACGACTCCCGAAAAGTTTACAAAGTGCCGTATGAATCGGGATTTTATATGGTGCATCGCTATGAGGATGTAAAATCTGTTTTTGCAGATGCCGAAAATTTCAGCAATGAAATAATTCCTACAGTAAAAAGTCCGTTCCAGGCTTTGATGGATGGTGAGGAACATGCAAGAATTCGCGGAGTCATTTCTTCATTGTTCACGCAAAAAAATATTAACGATTGGGAACAACAGATTCGCAAGATAATCATAACTGCAACCGATAAATTATTTCAAAACAAGGAAGTGGAATTGTTTGAAGCCTGGGCAAATGTAATTCCACTTGGAACTCTTTCAGCTTTGTTTGGACTTGATTCCTCCCCCGCTGCGATTAAAAAACTGCATGACGATTCTATTGCTATCAACAAGGCATTATTTGTAACAGGAGGAACAGGTCCGCGCCGAAGTAGCAATCCGAACTTCAAAGAGAAAATTAAAATCAGTTGGTCGTTGCTAAAAAATACCGGGCGCATACTTCGGTTAAAAAAACTTCTTGGCAAACAAGGCATGAAGGAATTGAAAGCAATGATTAGCATGCAGGATTCAACGCTGGTGATGCCTCGTCCTAATTTTGATCAAATTCCATCTGCAATCACACCCATTCTGGATCTGATGATCACCTTTGCTGAGAAGTTGCATAAATCTGATGATAAAAATCCTTCTCTAAAGGTTTTTAGAAATGCGATCAACTCTGAAGATATTTCCATCACCGAAATGATGATGGCCGGTGCATTTATTTTGTTTGCAGGGTATGAAACCACCACCAGTCTGTTGTCGAATTGTTTTGTACACCTTGCACGCAACCCTGAATTATTCAGACAATTGAAAGCGCATCCCGAAAAAATAGAAGATTTTATAGAAGAGTCGTTGCGTTATTATACTCCGGTAGGAAGATTTTTAAGAAGAGCGAAAAATGATGTAACGCTTTCCGGAAACAGTATCCCGAAAGGAGCAATTGTAATACTAATGCCCGGAGCCGCCAACACCGATCCCGATAAATTTGAAAACGGTTGCGCATTCGACATGGAAAGAACCAACAACCGGCAACACCTCAGCTTTGGAAAGGGTGCACACTTTTGCGTAGGAGCTACGCTTGCGCGGATGCAAATCACAATCGCTCTTACTGAATTGCTTCATCGAGCTGAAACACTTCACATCAACGAATTCCAACCGATGAAAATAGTGACTGACCGGGATAATGGGGTATTGAGGTATGAGACGATGATAGTAAGGGTTCGATAGAAAATTTAACTTGTCGCGCGTTTGGGAACAAAAACTGATTCGCACAAAATAATCACCTTTTCAACTTCCCACTATCCGTCATCGGCAGCGATTCCACAAAATTAAATTTTTGAGGAACTTTGTGTGGTGAAAGGTGTTCGCGACAATAATTACGTAATGTTTCCACATCGGGAATTTCCTTGCCGGGATGTAATACCAGGTCGGCCTGCACACCTTCTCCCAACAGGGGATGAGGATATCCGCTTACGCGCGCAAGTTGAATAAAAGAATGACGATTTAATACTGTTTCAACTTCTTCGGGAAACACTTTATTGCCGGCTACATTGATCATGCTTTTTTTACGGCCTTCCACTTTAATCAGTCCTTCCAAATTTTTTGACGCAAGATCACCAGTCATAAACCAGCCGTCTTGTAAAATTTGTGCTCTCGTTTGAGGAGGAGAAAGATACGCGTCGAGCATTCCCGGTCCTTTCATTGCAAGATTTCCGGTAGCTCCTGCAGGAAGTTCTTTGAATGCTTCGTCCAGGATTGCCACATCATAACCCGGCACCGAATAGCCTATGGCATCTGGTACTTCCATCGAATTCTGCAAATTAATTACCGGCAAACCGATTTCAATAATACCATAAGCCTGGCTCACAGGTATGTGATAGCGATTAAAAAATGCATCGCATTGCGATTTTGAAATGGCGGTGGATGTGGAAATTACTTTTTTTACACTTTCAATCTGTGTCGTGCTGTTATCACCTGCAAGCATTCGAATGTGCATCGGTGCAGTGTAAAGAAAAGTCGCTTTGTATTTAGTAATCAATTCCAGCATTGGAGCTGCCATGAAATCGTTGCAGATAATTATTCCCGCACCATGCCTGAGATACAAAATAATGGAAACTACAAAATGATAAGCCATTGAAAGTACCCACAACACCCGATCATCCGGTCCAAGTTGTAACGCCACATTAGCAGCGCTGATGCGGGCTTCAATTGTTTCGTGCGACAACACCACACCTTTCGATGTACCTGTCGTGCCCGAAGTAAAACGAACAAGAGCAGGATTGTGCACATGCGGAGCAAAACGTGCGGAACTATTTTTTTCAGGATTGAATGCCAGTCGCCAGGTTTGTCCGGATACATCTATTTGCTTCGAAGTTGCATTGGGAATTGGACTTTGAATTGAACCTTCATGCAGCACTGCATACAAGTGAGCAGTTTGAATTATTTCGGTCAGTTCATCTTCAGCAAGCTGATTCGACAATGGCATCACGACAGCTTCACATTCCATTACCGCATAAGCCATAATAATAAAGTAACGGCTATTCCCTCCGAGCACTCCCACGCACATTCCGGGTGCGATGCCATGACTCTGGAGTTTCGCAACTGCATGATGAATGGCAATACTTAGCTCACGAAATGTAAGTGTTCCCTGTTCATCAAATATGGCCGTATTGTCAGGATAATGAGTTGCGGTGCGATGAAATAATTCGGAGGTGTTCATTGCATTGGCTATTTGATAGATAATGCACTTTGCACATTTGTAATTGCATCCGCCTCTGATTTATTCAAAGCATGGAACGATGCAAGCACTCCGGCAGCAAACCCCGTAGCCAAACAAGTACCAATCACTCTTGCACTTGCAATGGCCTTATCATCGGCAGAAATATTTCTTCCTGCAAAAAATAGATTCTTAATATGTTTCGATTGAATGGTAGTTGCAGGTATGTCGTAATAATCATCCATTTCAAAATATTCCATCGCCACATTTTTTTCAGGCTCCCAGAATTCTACCGGCCATGCACCGCGGGCAATTGAATTATTTTGCTTCTTCGCAGACAACACATCATTACCAGTTAAAATGTATTTGCCTTCGTTACGTGGTCCGGTTCTTACACCGGCTTCAGGAGCTACGAACGCGATGTGTGCGTGCTTGAATGTGTCACTAGTTGATTTGAGGAAAGTCATCAGAACCTGAATTTCTTTACGGAAAAATAATTCCAATCCGGTGCGATGTAATTCCTCATGATTTACAGGAATTAGAATTGGAAGTTTCAGCAAAGCATTGGCATTCCATAATGAACCCGGAACAACTGATACTCGTTCAAAATGAGCATCCAATAACTTTGCGGCAATCCCTTTTTGAACAGAGCGGATTAAGCCCAGACTCAAAGCACCTGCGTCAGTCTCAGAAATGCCGGATACCCTGAAAACTCCGGCGGCAGCCTGGTACTGGTCGCTTTGAATCGAATTTATTTTCAATAGATGCGCCAACAAATTTTCGCCGGATGCATCAATTACTGTTTTAGGTTGAATGATAATTTCCCGGTTGTTCACCATTGCTTTCACCGAAGTGATAGTTTCATTTTCTGCGACAGCATTAAAAAGCTGCGAATGAAAACAAAGTGATTGAGTTGATTTTTTCAACCATTCATCACAGAGCAACACGAAATCAAAATGATTATAAGGTAAAAAGTGCAAGCCATTTTTATGATGTATGGGTTGCATGCTGCCTTTTGAAATGAGTTGTTGTGAAAATTCAAAAGGAACACCTGCATGCACATTTCGGACGACAGGATTTTCACTACGGTAATACAATCCGCAAATTGTTGCCACGTATGCGGCTGTAGCCTTTCCTCCGGCGAAGGCATTTTTTTCGATAAGGGTGACTGATGCACCATTCCTAAAAGCTCCTTCCGCAGCAGCCACTCCAGCAGCGCCTCCTCCTACAACCAACACATCGGGTGTTGTTAAAATGCTTCCGGAAGATGCTGATCCCATAAGATGTGCTTATTTATTTCTCTCTACACAAACTGCGAGTGATGCCGCGGAAAACAAATTCTCTTTGGTCAGTTCATGATCGGGAATTGTAACTCCGAACTTCCGTTCGACAAATAAAATAATTTCTATAATAGAAAACGAATCAAGACTCAATTTCTCAAAAGGTGTTTCCGGTTGTACCTCAACACCTGACGTCACAAGATTGGTTTTTATAAATTCACACAGTTGAGCCGTGATTTCCATGGAATTGATTTTAGTGATTTGCTCCAATTTGAATGAGTATTAAACAACCATTTGCGATAACCATGGTTTATGGAGCGTGATGAAAGTTATAAAATGCTGGCCTTTTCGGCTGGTGTGAAATAATCGGAATCTTTGATAAATTTTGAAATTCGAGCCCGCAACAACGGAGGTGCCGAAAGATAATTTGCCAAAACAAATTTTTTATCAGAATCAATATTGTCGTTGTAACCCAAAAAAGAAGGGAGGTTGATCTGGATGGTCAGGCGAAGAAAAAGGAGTTCAGTGTTATTAGGTTTTTCCTTGATTGCTTCCTCAAGTATTTGTGTTCCAATTTTCAAATAACTTCTTTTATCAAATAGTGGTGCATGGCGCGCACGGGCAATATTACTGGCCCCTACATAACCTTTTAATATAGGTTCAGGATTTTTAACCTTACTAAGCTTGGCACAAAGTCCGATACACTCTTCTTCATTTTCAAATGCCTTTGGTAGACAAGTGCGTGCTTCCGTGAGGAGTGTGGCATTATTTTGCTGGGCAAAAGTTCTGTGACCCATTAGGATCAAAAGCATGAAAGCACAATATAATATAGTGCGATGAAAACTATTTTTAATGCCCTGCGATTTCATGGAGATGCAAGTATACTGATTTTTTTTGAATTTGAGGCAACTAATTGAAAATCAATAGTGCTGAATGAACTAAGAATGCTAAAAGATTCTCTTTTGCCTCACCCCTCCTGCGCAATGATCATTCAATATTAATTTTAGAATTTCATTCTGCTTCGGAGGGCAAGCCCAACCTTCTCCAAAGGAGAGGGAGTATAGATCCTGGAATTTTATCAAAACCGGAATTGAAAAGATGGCTTTGGCAGGAAGCGATATACATCTTCATGGTCGAGGTAATTCATTCGCCAGGTGAAATCGATGCGACCTAGTTTGAGGATATTTTCAATCCCAAATCCAAGTTCAAGGTAAGGTTCTTCAATGGCGTGCAGTCGTTCAGGAAATACCCAATATTTTCCGTTGTTCTCATCCGACAACTTTCCAGCAAAGGCTTTTACAAGTAAAAACTCGCGTAATTTAAGTAGTCGCACTCCAGGAATCCGGTTTAAAAACAAACCTTCAAAATGGTGTTCCAGGTGAACGGCTACATATTGATCGGATGCGAATTCAAGGTAATTCATCATGTTGAATGATGCCCTGTCGGTGAGGATGGTTTGATTACCGAAAGGTATTGCCAGAAAAGTATAAGGTACTGTTCCCCAGATTTTACCACCTTCAATTAAATAAGAAAAGAAACCCCACCTGTTTGCTTTTAGCTGATGCTCGATGCGAATGCTCGCACGACGATAATCGAATTCGGATCCAAGAAATCCCTTCTCACCAAACATAAAATCAAATGAAACTGCCGGATACTTCAGCATAAAAAAATGTGTTTCACTGTCATAGAATTTGGCATGCACTTCCTTTTCGCCATATGCATAGCGTCCGTTCAAACGAAAACCCGACAAACTGAATTCATCCACTTTGGTTTGCATTCCCGCATCATTAACCTGGCTGAAATTATAAGTGCCGAACGGAGAAACTTTTTGATTGAAAATAGCAACACGAGTCACAAATCCGGTTACCCATTGTCGTTCGAGGTATGCGAGCTTATTTTTAACAAAAGTGCGGGTATCAGAAGGAACGACCTGGACCAGGTATGTCAAAAAATTATCGAGTGGAATGGCGTAGTAACTTCGTCCCAGCTGATCCACATCTTCCTGGATAGCGGCACCTATCAGACTGTAACGACCCGGGGATTTCTGAAAGATCCAGTTAAGTTCTCCCATATATTTCCAGCGTTGATCGAGTGTGCCGTATGCCACATACCCCCGGGGCTGCAAACGGTTTGTACTTGTTTTGGAAGTACGGAATCCTGTTTTTAAGCGCACGCCTTCAATGTCATTATAGCTGATAAACGTAAAAATATTTCCTACATCGAATCCTTTGCAGGGAATCCATCCGGTTCCAATTGAAGTAAATCCACTTTTAAACAATTTGAATTTCCAATTATCCTGGATGGTATCTACAAGATGAAAAATATTTTGTTCTTCGAGTGTAAGTGTGTCGCCTCTTTCCTGTTCAAAGAATTCAGCACTGCGCAAGGAAGCACTGTCTGAAATAACAACAGGATCCATTGTATTGTAAATACTGTCGGGACGCGGCTGATCGATTATTACATTTTTGTATTCTGAAAAGCGTCGGCCAAAGAACCCGGTTAATTCAGCAGAATTTTCTACCACAGTAAAATCCGCAAGCACAGTAATTTCCTTAATAAACCAGTTTTTCTGCTGCAACCAATCGTAGTCGAGGCGAATCCAGAAACTACGTACAAAATTTACATTTGCTTCAATGCTGAAATTGAGATCCATCCGCTTAATGGCGTAAGTGCTGTCGTGGATATACATTTCACCGGTGAAGGCTACATCACTGGCGCCTCTCGGATAAAAGCGAATGTGGTAACACGGCAGGCCATCAACATAACGGAGTGAATCGTCGAGCACATACTTATAAAAACGTTTATACTCATCGTTAACCGGGCTTGGAAAACTCTTGTTGAGGATAACGACAAAATTTTTATACACATCCGGGTTCAGGTACAACTCCTCTATAAATTTTTCAATCTTGGGTCCTTTGAAAAACTGCGATTGTCGTGTCCCGATTACATATTCCTTGTATGCTTTCGGATTTTTCCTATAATAATGGTCCCGCACATTTTCCTTGAACACAAATGGAAGATAACGCACACCATTCGCCATGGAATCCTGGAATTCCCAGATAAAAGGAAATGGGCGGAACAGTGGATTCTTTTTTATCCTATCTGAAAAATTATTTAAATCGAACTGGGCCTTGTTGTAGGAACGGTATTCATACGCATCAAATTTTTCAGGATCATTCAGTGGTTTGTTGGCGATGACCTTTCTTAATATTTCATACGCCGGATTTTCACCTGCTTTTATTTCCACTTCATTTAATTCATACTCTTCCGAAACCAAAGCAATGCGCAGTTCCTGATTCTGATGAAGTCGGATATATACAGAAGTGTCCTTATACCCTATTGCTGAAAATGAAAGTTGATTGTATGTTTCGGTTGTTTCAATGGTATAATTACCCAGTTCATCGGAATATGCGCCTATGGTTGTTCCCTTGAATGCAATGGTAGCAAAGGCGATGGGTGCTCCTGTAGTAGCTTCCACAACCCTCCCAAAAACGAGAGTCTTCTGAGCCATAGTTGTTCCACCAAAGAACAAGAGGCACAAAAAAAGCGAAAGGGAGCGTAATACAGGCATATAAATTGTGGTGGCAAATATAGGCTAATCCCTTGAAATTTAGAAGTCTTGGTCATTTCCTGGCTTTGCAGAAAACCTGGTTTGAAATTCTCACCAGGACACAATCACGCAAAATTAATCGGTTACATTTGCACCATTCTTTCACCTGTCGTATGAACATCGATTTTAAAAAGTCACCTCTTTTTACATCTCACATTATTAGCGGCAGCAGCGTAGGGAATTTGTGGAATTTGTTGCGGGACAACAATTTCAAAATAGAGTTGCGATTTTTACCGAAGCTGCTCCTTGCCCTGCCCATTATTTTCTTAAACATTCCATTCGTCCTGCTCGAAAAATTATTGTATTCCGGGAAAATAAAAAAAACAGAAGTAAGGCAGCCGGTTTTTATTTTGGGTTATCCACGAAGCGGTACTACTTATATGATGTACCTGATGAGCAAGGATCCTCAGTTTGCCTTTTGCAGGATGTATCAGTGCATGGGACCACATGTGATTTTTACATTTGGAAAAGTTCTCAGGTTTATTGCTGCGCAGGTACTTCCCAAAAAACGTCCGATGGACAATATGGAACTGGGAGCGGATGTACCCAAAGCAGAAGAATTTGCACTTGGAAATATGGGTGTTGAATCGATGTCGAATGCCGAATTTTTTCCGAAACGATTTTCAGAGCATTTCGACAGATTCGTGCTTTTTAATGGTCCAGCTGCAGAACGATTACGCTTCGGAAAAAATCTACAACTGCTTTTCAAAAAGCTCACATTAAAAAATAATGGAAAACGATTGTTGCTGAAAAGTCCGTTTAATACAGGGCGGGTAAAAATGTTACTCGATTTATATCCCGATGCGAAATTCATTCACATTCATCGTCACCCTTTTTCAGTATTTTCCTCGAATGAAAAGTTGTATGAGAGCGTAATTCCACAGGTTGCCTTTCAGACTGTGTGCAATGAAGAAATGGAACAGCATGTTTTTTATACCTACAAGGCAACTATGCAAGCATTTTTTCAGGACAAAAAACTGTTAAACTCCTCCCAACTTTATGAAGTAGGATATGATGAATTCGTGGCGAACCCAGTTGCACAATTAAAAAACATATACTCACAACTTGGCCTTGGACAATTTGATAAGGCAGCGCCTTATATTGAAACTGAAGTCAGAAGTTATGCGAATTACCAGGTGAATAAACATACAGAGGATGAAGCTAAGAAAGCAAAAGTTTTCGAACAGCTTCAGTTTGTTTATGATGAATTAGGGTATACTAAATGAGAGAATGGGGGAATGGGAGAATTAGAAAATGGGAGAATGGGGGAATGGGAGAATTAGAAAATGGGAGAATGGGGGAATGAGAGAATTAGAGAATTAGAGAATGGGCTGCGCCCTGCGTAGCAACTTCGATGAAGTTTATAGTTCATTGAAATTATCAAGTTGCGAAGCAAGGAGAATGGGCTGCGCCCTGCGTAGCGACCAGGACGGAGTTCAAATTACACTGGATTCAATATTGAAAAGAACTTTTATAACCCCGCTCTGAAGAGCGGGGGTTCAAGGAAAAAGAGAACCAGGGGCTTCAGCCCTGATCAATGCGAGATATGAACGCTATCATGGTTATCTAATTGATATTTAATTTTTTGTGGTTATATATTGAAATTAAAAATATTGGCAAAATTCAAAATGCTCACAAATATGTTTAAATTTGGTGTGAGTCTCGCAACATTAATTTTTAAAAATCAAACCCATATCTAAGATGAAAAAATTTTTTATCAAAGCAGCAATTTTTGTTTTCATTCTCGGTGCCATCATTTTCAGTTTTATGTATTGGGGTGTGTACAGCCGTGGGGTGCGTTCAGGAATAATTATGCGGATAGCGGAACGCGGAACGATTTTCAAAACCTTTGAAGGAGAAATGAACACGCAGGCACTTGGAGCTTCTGCCGATTTTAAGCAAGTATCGGAAAGATGGTTGTTTTCAGTTGAAAGAGGGAATCCGGATGTGATTGCCAAACTGGAAAAAGCATCTTTGAGCGGTGATCGTGTAGCCTTGACATACGTGAGAAGATACTCTACATTTTTATGGAGAGGTGAAACGGAAATTTTCGTTACCGAAGTTACTTTCGGTGAACCAAAGCCGAGTAACTAAATTGTTACATCAGGAGTTGAGCATTAAATTCCTGATTTTCTGCAATACTTCCTCCTGCTCTTGTGAAGAGTATTGTCCTTGCACCCAACTGGTCATTATTCGAAGCGTTCCGCGGAATTCATAAAATAAAAATGTGAATCCGGGAGCGATGGAATTTGAAGGATAATTTTTTATTTCAGAAACCGGTAGCCCCATAAATTCCTCCATGCCAGAAAAAGTATTTCCTAATGTAGAAAAGGAGAAAGATGATAATTTACCCAATGAAGGAAGGTTCATCATCGGGTAATAAAAAGGCATTGGCATGTACCAGTATCCATCTGCAAAATCAACAAATGCCTGTGGCAACTCTTTGCGCATCTGATCCATCATCTGCTGCCTGATTTCACAAACGGTTTTATCAGTATCAGAAAGAATTTCTGGCTTCAGCTTGTAGAATAAGAATGAAAGTCCGTTGAAAAGAACGGCATCCTTTAATCCTTTTTTACGAAAATTCACAGGTACCGGCACCCAAATAAAATTGTGATTTTTTTGTTTGCTGAATATTTCTTGATGAAGCGCCATGCTTACACATGCTACCTGGAAAATGCTACGGTTCAGTTGCAAACCTTTGCGGATGCAATTTTCATTGATCACGGAAGTTTCTTCTTCTGTAAATTGCAATTCCCTGTAAGTAATGTGCAACGTTTTTTGAAACGGCAATTTTCTTTCAGGCACAGTCATATGCCGATTTGCTTCACGGAAAGTGAAGAATACCCCTCTGAAAAAACGATTGAACCTTACTTTGAATGGAGCTGGTTTTACTTCAGCCGGAAGCAACGGAATATCCACCATCCCCGCAAGGGAATTTATAAACGACTGCACACCTGCAAAATCAAACAGAATATGATGGAAAGCAAAAAGGATGCAGGATGTATTGTTGTTAAAATAAAATACCTGCAAATGCAAAGGTGGCTGATTGAACACATCTACCGGCTTATTCAAAAATTCGTGCGGGATTTCAGTGCCATTGATTTGATGAAATGAAACAGGAATATGTTTTGAGTTTTCAGAAAATACCAGTGAAGGGAAACCCAATCCGAATGTTTTGCTGATATGTAATTTGCTCAGCTGATTGCAAAGTTCATTCTCAAGCAATGTTTTTCTTATTGCGTTTTCATCCACAACTCCATTCAGAAAAATTGCAAGCCGTGCTTCGTGACCCGGTCCGCCAAAGCGTTTGTTATGATGATCAATCAGCAGCTGGAAATAATCAATACCCTTTAAAAAGTATCGTTTAACCGGCATAGGTATAACTTTTCCCTTTTGATTTTTTTTCGATCAGCTCTGCAACAATTTTTGCTGATAAAATGGAAAGCGGCACTCCGCCACCCGGATGCACTGTGCCTCCACAGAAATAGAGATTTTTTATTTTACCAGAGAAATTCGGGTGACGCAGGAACACTGAAAATTTACTGTTGAAACTGTTTCCGTAAATAGCTCCGAATGCAGAATTGGTGCGTGCTGCGTGATCGCGGGGATCTTGAATTTTTTCAAATGCAATGTATGGCGAAACATCTTCGCCAAGCACTTTTTCAAGACGCTTCAGCAAACGTGCTTTCACACGTTCACGGATTTGTTCCCAGTCCTGCCCTTCTTTCACATGTGGTGCATTAATCAGTACATACCAGTTCTCACAACCTTCGGGAGCATCTCCTGGATTGGTTTTGTTGCTCACATATATATATGAAGTAAAATCATCACCAATGTCGGAATTAAGGAACATGGTATTGTACTCATCCTTCATGTCGTTCGCCAGAATCATGTTGTGAAGTGTGAGTTTCGGGAAGGATTTTTTCATTCCCCACAAAAACACCATTACCGAATGTGATTTCTGATGGTCGAGTACACGTGAAGGACCTTTCTGGTCAGGCATCAATTGTTTATAGGCATTATACACATCCATGTTGCTAATGACAAGGTCACTAAAAATTTCACGGTTCGCAATCCGGATTCCAACAGCCTTTCCATCGGCGACAAGAATTCTTTTTACCGGAGTGTTTAAGTGAAATGTCACTCCCAGTTCTACTGCAAGTTTTTTGATTGATTCCGCGATGGCACGCATTCCACCCACCGGCAAATAAATTCCTGCATTCAGCTGAAAATGAGAAATCACGTTCAGCACTCCTGGAGCCTTGAACGGATTTGATCCCAGGTAACTGGCAAAGGAATTAAAAAGGCGTACTGTATGTTCATCAGCAAAATTTTTCTTATTTGCTTCATCCATACTTTTAAATACTTCCACTTTGCCAAAATTCAGCAACCCTTTTAAAGTATCTTTTGACAGGTAGTTGGAAAGTATATGCAGCGATTTCTGCAGAAAAACAGTGTTGGTAAGATCATATTTAGTTTGAATGTTATCGAGATACTTCCTGATTGCCTCTTCATCATCGATGGTTTTTGATGAAATTTCCTTGATCAGTTTTTCGATGTCGGAATAAAAATTCAGTACCAGTCCGTCGTCAAAAAAATAATTGAAAGGAAGCTCAGGACGGATGATATTTATATAGTCGGCAGGATTTTTACCGGCCATTTTAAAAAGTTCTTCCACATACTCGGGCATTGTAAAAACGGAAGGGCCCATATCGAATCGAAAACCTTCATTTTCCCATTCATACATCTTCCCACCTGAATAGTCATTGGCTTCAAATACAGACACTTGATATCCCTGAACTGCCAGGCGTACTGCGGCAGCCAGGCCTGCGATACCTGACCCGATGATACTTACTGTTTTATTGATTTTTTCTGGCAACCTGATTGTGTTATGAACCGCTTCCGGGCTTCAATTTCTGCCTTTTGATGGCATTATTCCGCTTTTTTCCGAAGAAAGTTATGTAAGTTTTGTGGTGATTTGTGTGTAACCGGAGGCAAAAATAGGAAAGAGTTCCATTCTCCCCACAGTAAAACTGCCATAAATTATGATTGGTTTCCAGTCATTTCGACCTAATGTGGCCCAATGAAATAATTGCAGGGCTATCAATGCTAGAGCTACAACTTTTGTCGTAACATTTAACAGAAATGAAAAGTTAAAAGATTATGCAATTGTAAGGTATTGGTTGTAAAATGAACATTCCAAATCTTAGTTGATAGTACTTTTCACCGGTAAACACATAGTTGAATGAAGCAATTCTACATTTTTGTACTCTCCGTCATCCTCTTGAACGCTGCCCCACAGGCAGTGGTGGGTCAAAATTGTTCTTCTCCCACACCCTTGTATTATGTAGATCTTACCGGCTCACCGAGCGGTGTCTGGCAAAGTCCGCCAGTATTGCGTGGTGGAGATTGTTGTGGTACAGATGTGAATTGTATTGAATTTATTGTCACCCTGGATTCCATGGCAACCGGTATCCTGTTCGATATTGTTGCGGGTGCTACACCGGGAGGTGCTTTATATTACCAGGTAAATTGCGGCCCACTTACTTCAATTGGCACACCGATTTGTTTGAATGGAACAGGACCGCATGATATTACTTTCTGTAAACCAGGTAACAACCTGAACGTATATCAAATTGCATCCATTCCAATTCCTGATGTAACAGGAACTGAATGGGTATCAGAGTCGTGTATTGGACATATGTCAATCCAGGGATTGGACAGTGCAACCACTACCTGGTCTTCAATTCCTGCAAACCCACTCTACAACAGTTTTCTGAGTTGTACCGCAGGATGTAATAATGTCACTGTAACTCCTACAGGAACTTTTCCTCCTTATATTGATTACCAGGTTTGCGGATATCCGATTGGGGGATGTTATATCACACCATTCTGTGATACCATGCGAATCAATTTTGTGACTACTCTTGATGTAGCAATTACGCCACAGGATCCGGTAATTTGTTTCGGTGCACCACCGGCAACATTAACTGCAAATCCTTCAGGAGGTATTGCTCCTTTCAATTATGTATGGAGTACAGGTGCCACCACGCAATCAATTGCAGTAAGTATAGCAGGAACTTATTATGTATCGATTACCGATTCAATGAATTGTTCTATTGCGAATGATTCAGTGATGGTTTCCACAATGGCTTCTACAATCACTGCATTGGCAGGACCGAACCAGGTGTTGTGTCTTAACAATACAGCTGCACAATTAAATGGTGCTGTGATTGCAGCAACAGGCGGACAATGGATTGGAGGAGCAGGTACATTTACTCCAAACGATTCTGCATTAAATGCGATATACACACCCACTGCTTTTGAAATCAGCAATGGCTCCATACAATTATCACTTGTTACGACAGGAAATAATACTTGTCCGGCTGACACCGACCAGGTTATAATTTCACTTACACCAAACCCGGCTCCACAGATAACAGGATTGAATGTGGTGTGTGAATATTCTGCGAGTACTTACTCTACAACATTTATTTCAGGACATACATATCTCTGGAACGTTACAGGAGGTACTATAACCAACAACCTCAACAATTCCATTATAGTACAGTGGAATGGTGCAGGTGCAGGAACGGTTACCGTAACTGAAACGAATGCACTGTTGTGTGATTCTACAATAACCATTAATGTAGTTGTTTCTCCTCAACCTGCTCCTGTAATCAACGGACCTGTGGTAGTTTGCACAACCACAACCACCAATTATTCTGTAGCTGCCCCTGTTCCCGGAAACATATATGCCTGGAACGTTACAGGTGGAATAATAGTTGGTCCGGCAAACGGAACCTCATTAAATGTATTGTGGAATGCTACAGGTACCGCAACAATTTCACTTCTTGAGTCAACCCCTCTTGGTTGCGATTCAGCGGTTTCAGTTACAGCAGTTGCACTTAACTTACCTGCCCCTCAAATCGCAGGTCCGGATACAGTTTGTGCAATGCAAACCATTACTTACACCACTCCTTTTGTGGCAGGTAATACATACAACTGGAATATTGCAGGTGGTACTGTAGTTTCAACAAGTAACAACAGCGTCACAGTAAATTGGCCGGCCAGTGGCAGTGGAAGCGTTTCAGTTACTGAATCAAACACCTCGGCCTGTGATTCCACCGTAACTACAACAATACTCATAGCACCTCAACCAATACCGGTTATCAATGGTGCACTGACAACATGTACTACTACCACCACTTCATTCAGTGCGGCAGTGCCCGTTCCGGGAAACACTTACGCATGGAACGTTACAGGAGGAACCATTGTTGGTTCCTCAAGCGGATCTTCTATAAATGTGGGATGGTCGTCCGCAGGGACAGCCACAATCACATTGACTGAGTCGAATAGTCTTGGTTGCGATTCTACTGTTTCTGTGACCGCTACCGTATTGACTCAGCCCGTGCCTACAATTGCAGGTCCGGATACAATTTGTGAAATGCAGACTTCCACATATACTACACCTTATGTTGCAGGCAACACCTACAACTGGAATGTAACAGGAGGTTCTGTAGTTTCGGTAAACAACAACACCATCACAATTATGTGGCCGGCCAACGGACCCGGAAGTGTTTCGTTAACTGAGTCGAATACTGCAGCCTGTGATTCTACAGTGTCTACAAATATTGTTGTGGCACCGCAACCGGTACCTGTTATCACCGGCGCTTTGACCAACTGTACCACTACTACCACCACTTTCAGTGTGGCAGTACCTGTTCCCGGCAACACTTATGCATGGAACGTTATGGGAGGAACAATTGTAGGAGCTTCAAACGGAAGTTCAATAAATGTAGCATGGACCACTCCGGGAACTGCTATCATTACCCTGACTCAATCAAATAGTTTAGGATGTGATTCCACGGTTTCAGTAACAGCCACTACACTTACTCAACCTGCACCGAATATAGCAGGTCCAGATACTGTTTGTACTATGCAGACTATCACTTACTCCACACCATTTGTAGCAGGAAACAGTTATTTCTGGACAGTCACCGGAGGTTCAGTGGTATCATCAAGTAATAACACGATTACTGTGAACTGGCCGGCAAACGGAACCGGAAGCATTACAGTAACAGAATCAAATACATCAAACTGTAACACTACAGTTTCCACTTCAATCATAATTGCTCCTCAGCCTGCACCGGTGATCAATGGAGCGATTACCACCTGTACAACAACCACTACATCATTTAGTGTAGCTGCGCCTGTTCCAGGAAACATGTATTCATGGACCGTTACAGGAGGAACCATTGTTGGTTCATCGACCGGAACATCCGTGAATGTAGCCTGGTCTTTTGCAGGTGCTGCAACAATAACTTTAACTGAGTCGAACAGCCTTGGTTGTGATTCAACAGTATCCGTAACGGCTACTGTACTTACACAGCCTATACCTCAAATTGCAGGACCTGATACTGTTTGCGCACTACATACATTTACTTATTCAACTCTGTTTGTAGCAGGTAACACCTATACATGGAATGTAACAGGAGGAACTGTTGTATCAAACAACAACAATTCAATCACAGTTAGCTGGCCGGCTAACGGAAGTGGGACTGTAACTTTAACAGAATCAAATTCCGCAGCGTGCGTCACAACGGTTACTGAAAATATTGTAGTGCGTCCACAACCGGTTCCTGTGATTACAGGTACACTTACAAGTTGTTCCGCTACATATTCACAATTTACTGCAATCAATACCACTGCAGGAAATACTTATGGCTGGTCTATAACGGGAGGTTCAATTATCGGACCTTCAGACGGCACTTCAGTTTACATTTACTGGAACAATTCCGGAACTGCTGTTTTGTCATTCACTGAAACGAACAACTGGGGTTGTGACTCCACTGTATCGGTAAGCATAAACGTTCTTCAAAGGCCTGAACCAGTCATCAACGGTGCACCTATGGTGTGTAATGAAGTTCAGGCAACATATACGGTAACAACGTATATTCCGAGTCATTCCTATTTCTGGAGTGTTACTAATGGTTCCATTGTAGGATTGAATGTGGGAAACAGTGTTGAAGTATTGTGGAATACTGCGGGCACAGGAAATGTGACTCTTCGCCAGGTATCTCCAAACGGTTGTGATTCTACAACAGTATTGAATGTAGTTGTAAATGCACTTCCAACACCCGCCATTTTTGGTCCTCCAATTGTGTGCGAAAACGAACCTGCATCATACCTTACCCCACAGGTTCCGGGGAATACTTACCAATGGTCAACTACCGGAGGTGTTATTACAAGCAGTTCCACGCTTGCACAAGTAACTGTGTTCTGGTATAGTGGACCTATGGCAAATCTATATTTAACCGAGACTACCAACGAAGGATGTTCACAATACATGCAGCTTCCCGTGCAAATTCGCGAAAAACCTGAACCTGCAATCCAGGGGAATATTATAGGTTGCATCGGAACTACTCAAAACAATTATTCTACCATCCCGCAACCGGGAATCACATATAGCTGGAGTACAACCGGAGGCCTTATAACTTCCGGAAGCGGATCGCCAAGCATCAGTGTGCAGTGGCAAAATGCCGGTACTCAAACCATCACACTTATTGCAACCAATGCAATTTCCGGATGTGACAGTGTTGTTACTCTCAACGTACAGACGGGAGCGTTACCTGATCCTGTAATTCAAACTCCGTCATTGTCGGGATGTATTCCAATCAATGCATCTTTCACCGGTAACGTATTGAATCCGGCATTCACTTACATCTGGGATTTTGGTGATGGATCCACCGCGACCGGCCCATTCCCAACCCACTCATATGATCAACCCGGTACATATAATATTGAACTGATTGCTTCCAATAATACCGGATGTGTGGATACAGTTACTGCAGTAGTAAATGCATATCCTGTTCCCCAGGCAGCATTCAATCTGTGGCATGGAACAGGTGATTACTACGCTAACATCAGTAACATGACCCTTACCAATCTTTCAACAGGTGCTACCGGATATTTCTGGACATTTGGTGATGGGGCAAATTCACAGCAATTTGAACCGCAGTATCAGTATACAGTTCCCGGAGAATTTACAATAGCATTGGTAGTTACCAATCAATACGGTTGCCAGGACGTAGCTTCCACCAGACTTGAAGTAAAATTACCTGAGAACCTTTACATTCCAAACGCATTCACTCCGAACGGCGATAACAAAAATGATTATTTTGGTGTATCAGCATACAATATTGATGATTTCCAAATCAATATCTTCAACCGCTGGGGTCGTATCATTTACTCATCGGCAGATCCGAATTTCCAATGGGATGGAACTGATGGGGTAACTGATGTGATAAACGATGTGTATGTTTATGCAGTTAAGGCAACAGGATTGTTCGGTACCAAATTTAATCTTACCGGAACTGTAACAGTAGTAAGATAAAAAGTCGTTCCGCTTTAAATTCCATTTTCTAAAGCGGGTACATTTCATTTTGTTGAGTGCCGAATGTCCTTGTATCTGATGCGGTTTCCCGGATTGCTTAAGCTTGACTTGCATAATGTCTGTACGTAAAAACAGGTGACAACATGTAAAATTTCAATCCTTAGACTCTTGTAGTTATTGTATTGTTTTTCAGCGCAATATAATAAAATATTTTGACTTATCTCCAGTTTACAAAACGCTCCAAATGTTGTTTTTCTGTGACAAAAAAGGTTCTGGTTTAAACCATTATTTATGCTTTTCTTTGTTTGTAATCAATAATAAGGATTAACACTTAACCGCGTAACAACATGAAGAGACTATTTACTAAATGGATGATGGTGATTGTGATGGTATTTACCGTTGCAGGTTTTTCAAATGCAGCCCTGGTTTCCGACGCAGGAACCGCAAGCACTACAGAAGATTCAGTTTGCGTCGGAGGAGCTACTACATTAATACTAACCGGTTATACCGGAAGTATTCAGTGGCAGAGTTTCGATGGTACCAACTGGATTGATGAAACAAATCCCGGCGCTACTACCGATAACTATTTCGTGATATTAAATGTCACCACTGACTTCAGGGCAGTGGTGACTGATATTGGATTTCCATCCGATACATCAAACGTCATAACAATCATTGCAGGAGTGACTGCTCCAACAACAACCGGTGACACCCGTTGCGGATATGGTCCGGTTACACTAACTGCCTCAGGTGGCGGAAGCACTTTCAAATGGTATGATGTTCCATCCGGAGGAATACCTCTTTACATTGGATCTTCATTCACCACCAATGTTGCATCCACAACTACATTTTATGCAGCAGCATCTTCAAACGGCGGAGGTGCCGGTACTGTTCCATTACCTCCGGAGGTAACAACATTCGCATCCAATGCAAGAGGATATTTTTTTACAGCACCCTCTGATTTTACAATCACCGGATTATTTATTCCGGAACCTGCGAATGGGCCAACACAGAATATTGCACTTATAAAATTCAACCCTGCCGTTCCTCCTCCTGCATATCCAACTGTTACAAATGCATTCACCACATTATTCATAACACAGAATGATCCTGCAACAGGTATGATTTCGGTAAACATTCCAATTTTAGCAGGTGATGTAATCGGAGTACTTGCAACAAGAGGAGTCGGTGATGTAAATTCATATGGAACAAGCCCATTCACCACAACCATAGATGGTCAGTCAGTAGATCTTACAAGGATGGGAATGCAGTTTCCTTTAACTACTCAGCTGCCTCATGATATCTGGCAGGAAGCTGGAGGAAGTATTTCAAGATTGGAAATTACTTACGAAGTAGGATGTGAAAGTGGTCGTATACCTGCAATTGCAACTGTAAATGCAGCACCGGCAATTACGTTAAACGCGAATCCTCCTGCATTATGCGAAGGACAATCATCGGTACTTACCGTAGGTAGCAGTAATCCAAATTATACATATACCTGGTCGCCATCAACAGGACTTAGCGGTACCACAGGATCAACAGTAACAGCTACACCATTAATACCTGTTACCTATACGGTAGTTGCAATTGATGGATTGTGTGGTGAAATTGATAGTGTGTTCATGTCGGTAGGACCAGCTTCAGTTGCAGGTACGGCTTCTATATCTTCCGATACAATTTGTGCAGGCACCAATGCATATTTGCAATTAACAGGTAACACCGGTAACATCCAGTGGCAAAGTTTTAATGGAACTTCCTGGGTGGATGAAACAGGTACAGGAAATGATAGTGCCAATTATGCAGTGTCACCTCCTGCATCAACAACTTTCCGGGCCATTGTAACAAGCGGAGGATGTGATGCCGACACCACAATTACACTCAGTCTTGCAGTTTTAACTATTGTTGATCCAATTACTGTAAACGATACAATTTGCGATCCGGGCACGGTGAACTTAACCGCATCGGGAGCCGGATTATTAAGCTGGTATACAAATTCAACAGGAGGCAACAGCATTAATACCGGACCAAATTATTCACCCTCCATTTCAGCTACCACAACTTATTATGTGCAAGCTTCAGCAGGTGGAATTTACCAGGTTGGTCCTATAGATCCAGGGTTTGGAAGTCAGGACCCATTATCCGGAAATGATTTTGGTTTGCAATTCGACGTAATACAACAGTCAACAATTGAAAGGGTATATGTTTCACCTGAAGCCACTGGAACCATCACTGTAAATTTAAGAGATACGCAAGGTGGACCAATTCTCAATACTGTAACAGCTCCTGTTACTGCTTTCTCAGGACTTGTGCCAATCAGTCTTGGTTTCACTGTGAACCCGGGAACGTACCGTCTCGAACTGGCTGCTGGAAGTGCTAATTTGTATTATAACTACTCCAATGCGGTCTTTCCATATATTACCACCGGTAGTCCTGTAATAATCACCGGAGCTATAAATCCGGTATTTAATCCAGGTAATGCATATTACTTTTTCTACAACTGGGAAGTAAACGAAGGTTGTTCCAGCAATCGTATTCCTGTTACCGGAGTTGTGGGAACCACTCCAATAGTTCCTGTCATCATTCAGAACGGTACGTTGCTTACTTCTTCTTCGCCTTCAAACAACCAATGGTATCTGAACGGAGTTTTGATTCCCGGCGCAACAGCCACTACATTTGATATGGCACTGGCAGGGGCAGGATCGTATACGGTTACCGTTACCACTCCTGACGGATGTTCATCGACTTCCACTCCGGTAGTATATACAAGCTTGAATGACGGACTTTCAGCTTCAGGTATTTCTGTGTATCCAAATCCAGTGAATGATTTTCTTTCACTTGAATTTAATTCTTTGCTTGCAGAAAAAACCGTAGTGAATGTATATAACTCTTTGGGTGAATTGATTCTTACAAAAAATATCACCGATCAAAAAACTGAAATCGAATTTAATTTCCCGACAGGAATTTATTCTGTTGAAATAAAAACAGATAATTCGATGTACGTAACCAAAGTAATAAAAATGTAATCCCGTTACATCCTTCTAAAAACCCTGTCCGCGCAAAGCAGACAGGGTTTTTTTATTTCGTTCAAGTGCTAATTTTTTTCGCTCCTGATCATTCAATTTTTATTTACCTTAGACACAAAATAACTGATCACATGAAAAATATTATTACAAAATGGATTACCGGAATGCTGTTGTTGACTGCAATAATGGCGTTCAATACCAATACTTTAAATGCCTGTTCAATTGCAGGCACCGCATCAACTTCCCAGGATTCGATTTGTGTAAACGGCATCACTTCCCTGATGCTGACTGGTTACCTGGGTGACATTCAATGGCAAAGTTTCGATGGCACCAACTGGATTAATGAAACCGGTCCGGGAGCCACCACCGACAATTACCAGGTAAATGTTTCCACCACAACCGATTTCAGAGCTTATGTTTTAGCAGTTGGTTGCACACCAGACTCTTCCAACATTATCACTATTACGGTAGGTGTTACCGCACCGCTTACAACAGGTGATACAAGATGTGGTTACGGTCCCGTTACGCTGACAGCAACGGGAGGTGGCACTGATTTCAGATGGTATGATGTGCCTTCAGGAGGCTCTGCCTTATTCACCGGACCATCCTACACCACAAATGTCGCTTCTACAACAACATTTTATGCTGCTGCAACAACAGGTGGTGGTCCTCCTACTCCTTTCACAACAACTTTTGTTGCAGGAAATGGTTTTGATGGGAATATGTTTGACATAACCGCCATCAATACAGTTACCATTGACAGTTTTGCAGCAAACTTTAATCCCGGCCCAGGTACTGCGGAAATATGGTACCGCCCCGGCACACATGTGGGATTCACAAACAGTAATGTTGGCTGGACATTGGCAGGAACTGCTCCTTACAATTCACTTATGAATGGTGCACCGGGAACTTCAATTGATGTTTTTGTAAACGTAACCATCCCGGCAGGACAGACTTATGCATTTTATGTGCATGGCACCGCCGGAATTGCATATACTGATGGTGTTGCCGTCGGAAATATTTTCGCTCAGGATGCCAACATAGAATTCAAAGAAGGATATGGTGGTGCGTATTTCGCATTGACAAATTTCCCTCGTGTGTTCAATGGAAGAATTATGTATTCTGCAGGCTGTGAAAGCGCACGAGTTCCTGCAATTGCAACTGTGAATGCAGCTCCTGCAATCACAATAAGTGCGAACCCACCTGCATTATGCCTGGGTCAGTCTTCAGTACTTGATGTCAGCAGCAGTAATCCAAATTATACTTACACATGGTCACCTGCTATAGGTCTCAGCAGCACAACAGGTACATCTGTTACAGCCACTCCAACAACTCCGGTTACTTATACTGTTGTGGCAATTGATGGTTCGTGCGGTGAAATTGACAGTGTGTTTATCTCAGTAGGGCCGGTTTCGGTTGCGGGAACCGCATCTATTTCAACTGATACTATTTGTTCAGGCACCGATGCATTTCTTCAACTTTCGGGTTACACGGGAAGTATTCAATGGCAGAGTTTTGATGGAACCAATTGGGTGAATGAAACAGGTACGGGAAATAATACAGATAACTACGCTGTTTCTCCTTCTGCATTTTCAACCTACCAGGCTGTTGTTACAAGCGGAGGTTGTGATCCAGATACTACTATAACGCTAAGTCTATCTGTTTTAACAATTATCGATCCTACAACAGTTAATGATACTGTCTGCGATCCGGGAACAGTGAACCTATCCGCATCAGGTTCCGGTTTGCTGAATTGGTTTACTGATCCAACCGGAGGTAGCAGCATTAATACAGGAACAAATTATTCTCCTACCATAACCGGAACCACTACATATTATGTGCAGGCATCAGCAGGAGGCACTTATAATGTCGGTCCTGTCAATGGTGGTTTTGGAAGTCAGGCAGCAGCAACAGCAAATGACTATGGGTTGCAGTTTGATGTTTTACAACAATCCACTCTGGAAAAAGTACATGTTTCTCCTGGCGCAACCGGAACAGTAACCATTAACCTGAGAGATACGCAAGGTGGTCCGATATTAAATACAGTGACTGCAGCAGTCAGTGCATTCTCAGGACTGGTGCCAATTTATTTAGGCTTCACTGTTAATCCGGGCACATATCGTTTGGAACTTGCTGCCGGAAGTGCCGACTGCTATGCAAATACTAATGGTGCAACGTGGCCATACATGTCAACAGGCAGTCCTGTCACGATAACGGGTTCTGTCAACCCCGGCTTTAACACAGGAGGTGCATATTACTTTTTCTACGATTGGTACGTGAACCAGGGATGTTCAAGTAATCGTGTTCCGGTAACGGGAGTAGTGACAGGCGCACCTACAATTCCGGTGATCACTCAAAACGGCACACAACTTACTTCATCAGCGCCTTCAAACAATCAATGGAATCTGAATGGCACTGCCATTCCTGGAGCAACAGGAACCACTTATGACATGTCGCTTACCGGCCCCGGAACATATACTGTTACCGTTACTATTGACGGATGCTCCTCTACTTCCACACCTGTAATATTCGTTGGTTTGAATGATGGACTTGCAGAGGCAGGAATTTCGTTATATCCTAATCCGGTGAACAATTTTATAGCATTGGAATTTAATGCCGTGGTTTCGGAAAAAACAATAGCGAATGTTTACAATTCCATAGGCGAATTGATACTGACCAGGAAAATTACAAATCAAAAAACTGAAATCGAATTTGATTTCCCGGCCGGAGTTTATTCAGTAGAAATAAACACCAATGATGAGGTTTACGTAACAAAGATTATAAAGATGTAACCTTCGGTGATAAAAAAGAAAACCCTGTTCAAACTTATTTGAACAGGGTTTTTTTATGGAAAATATTTTTTTAAATTACATGACCGGCTCTGAGAATTCCAACAATTCCAACCATGATCCAGAAGCTGTTTAAGAGGGTGTATGCTTTATCTTTTCTCAGTGTGGAACACCAACTGAGGATGACTGCATCTATAGTATTAAATATCCATACAAACATAAAAGGACTTTCAGACCCAAGCCAGCTAACCAGGCTGAAACTGAAAATTCGCATAAGCACGCCAGTCATTTCGAATACTGCAATATTTGCAAAAATAAATGCATTTAATTTATTGATCATAATTTCAGGAAATTAATTTTGTCGGGCCAAAAATATGGATTGCCTCTGATTTGACAAAATTTACTTTCCTTTAGTTTATGAATTCATTCAAATGCTCGAAAATTAAGCTGCTTCAATTTTGACAGAGGTCATTGAAATTGACCCCATGACAGTTTTATCATTGAAGAATGAAATTTTTTCATCCTTCTGTTTCAGTCCAAGGATATAAAGCAATGGTAAATAATGTTCTGGTGAAGGTACCGAAAGTTCCACCGACTTACCGAGTGTTGCATATTTGACCACAGATTGATGATCACCCGTTTGGATCAGGTTTTTAAATTTACTATTTGCTTCCTGAGCCCATTCATAACCGCCATTTGGATTTTTCCAGTCGATCATTCTTAAATTATGAACCATGTTGCCGCTTCCCAATATCAGCACTCCTTTTTTCCGTAATGCAGAAAGTTCCTTTGCCAATTCATAATGATATTGCGGACCCTGGCTGTAATCGAGACTCATTTGAATCACAGGCACATCTGCCTGGGGATACAAATGCTTCAGCACACTCCAGGCTCCGTGATCTAGTCCCCATTTCTCATCGAGACCAAGATCAATCTTAGTCACTATTTTTTTTGTTTCCATTGCCAGTGCAGGGCTACCGGGAGCAGGATATTGCACGGCAAATAATTCATCCGGGAAACCGCCAAAATCATGAATCGTTTGAGGTTTATCCATGGCCGTTATGAAAGTTCCTTTTGTTTCCCAGTGAGCGGATATGCATAATATGGCATTGGGTTTAGGAATTGATTTACCAATTGTTTTCCACCCTCTTGAAAACTCATTTTCTTCAATCGCATTCATAGGGCTTCCATGGCCCAGAAATAACAGCGGCATCGTTGCGGTTGGCCCGAACGATGCTGCTATTTTATTAAGATCATTTAATTTCATTGCAGTTGCTGCTAACGGCATAAGCGCCATTGACTGTATAAACTTTTTTCGATTCATATTTCATAATCTTTTTACTGCGCAAGATAACCACCATCCACAGGGTAATAAGATCCCGTAACAAATGATGCCTTTGATGAACTCAGCCACAATACCAATTCTGCAACTTCATCTGCCTGACCAAGGCGACCAATTGGATGCAATCCTACCAACGCATTCATCATGTCAGGTGTAAGGTTATTAGTCAGCAATGGTGTTACAATGTAACCCGGACCTACTGAATTGATACGAATATTTTTATCAGCATATTCCAATGCAGCTGCTTTTGTAAGTCCAACCACTCCATGTTTTGATGCTACATAAGCCGGTGACATTTTGGTGCCAGCCATTCCCAGGATAGAAGCGATATTCACAATTGCACCACCTCCTGATTTCAACATTTCAGGTAACTGGTAGTGCATACCATAAAATACTCCCGACAAATTTATTGCAATTACTTTGTTCCATCCATCTATTGGATATTCCCCGGTAAGTCCCATTGGCCCTCCGATTCCGGCATTGTTAGAGGCAATATGTAATCCGCCATATTTTTTTATGGTTGCATCCACCAATTCTTTATTTCCTTCAGGTGTAGAAGTGTCCGCTTTAATAAAGAACGCTTCACCACCCGAACTCAATATTTTTTTCACTGTTTCATCTCCACCTTTTTCATCAATGTCGGCAACTGCGACTTTTGCTCCTTCAGCTGCATATTTAAAAGCAATCTCCCGACCAATTCCCGAACCTGCGCCGGTCACAATGGCCACTTTTCCTTCCAGTGTTTTCATGATTTTCAAAATTATAAAAATGAATAATTTAAGCTGCCACTTTCACTAATTGTATTTCACCTGCAATTTTCACTTCATCACTTACCAATACTCCACCTGCTTCAAGTGCCGCGTTGTAGCTTAGGCCCCAGTCTTTGCGGTTGATTTTACCATTCACTGTAAATCCTGCTTTATTATTTCCCCATGGATCTTTCATAATGCCGCCAAATTCCACATCCAGTTTCACCGGTTTGGTAACTCCAAGCATTGTAAGTTCTCCTGTAAGTTCAAACATATCATTTCCTTTCTTTTCAAATTTACTGGATGTAAAATTAATTTGAGGGTGATTTTCCACATCAAAGAAATCAGCTCCTTTAAGGTGACCGTCACGATGTGCATCGGATGTATCCACTGAAGCCACATCAATATTCAAATTGATTTGTGCATTATCAAAATCATTCCCACTTGAATCAATCTCCGCATCGAATTTGTTGAATGAACCTTTTACATTCGAGATCATGAGGTGTTTTACTTTAAATGTAATTTCACTGTGAGCAGTATCAATCTGCCATTTTGTTGCTGTTGCTGTTGTAGTTTCCATTTTTTTTGTTTTGGATTAATTGTTTACCTGTATTTAAAATTAACGATGCAAAATTGCACCCGTTTGGGACCAGGGAGGTAACACAATCCGGAAGAAGGGTGGTACTTTTATGCAAGAAGGACCTGCATCTTGTTTTTGTAATCGGTTGGGGTTAAGCCAGTTTTCTTGTGGAAAACCCTTGAAAAATAGGACTTTTCAGTGTACCCAAGCTCAAATCCTATTTCAGAAATCGACTTATTGGAGTGAAGAAGCAATTGTCTGGCTTCTGTCAATTTTCGTGACTCAATGACTTCCGAAACACTTTTATTAAAGACTTTTTTGCTGATAGCATTCAGACTGCGGGCCTGCATATTCAATTTTTCAGCATAAAATTCCATTCCATCAGGTCTTCGAAAATTTTCCTCAAGGATTCGTAAAAAATTATTGAATGTGATTAAATCAGGATTTTTTTCGTTGTGTTCAGTGAAATAATTTCTTCGGCCTTCGCCCTCCAGCTTTGCAAAAAGTGCTCCCAGCAAATGTTGAATCATACTGTGATTGGGATTTGATGCCGAAAATTCACGATACATCATTTCACAAAGGGTATTCAAATTCTGCAGACAATCAGGGGAAACAATCGGGTAATTTATACTGTCGATGAAGTTAGAATAAAAATGAAATGACGATTGCGGGATGTATTCGTTGTTATATCGAATCACCCAGCCTCTTGTATTTTCATCGGGCGAAAACTGATGCAATTTCCCTAACGCCACATAAACAACAACCGGAGCTGAAAGTTGTTCCCGCTGGAAGTCGATATAATGACAAGGCTGACCTTCAGTAATTACAATCACTTCCTCGAAATCATGGCGGTGTGGTTCTGTCGGGTTTTTGACAAACTCTTCCACCATATCCCTGGTAAGCATAAAAATTAAAAAGGGTGATTCCATCACTGTAATATTAAGGAATTTTTTCTTCTAAAAGTTCCTTCTAAAATAAAACCAATATCCAGAATCTATTAGGTATGTGTTTATTGATTAATCAGGATATCCTGCAACTGCTTATCCAGAACCGGAGTTATTCCCGCACTGAATGCCTTATCAAATCCCTGCCGGATATATGGTTGATCTGTGGAAGGAAATTGCGAATAAAGGTTTTTCAGTTGATTAACCGGTTGACTATTCCGTTCAGTAACATCTGTAAGCAAGGTTGCAGTAAGTCCCCAACCAAAACCTATCAGCAAATCGTTTCTTTGTGCTGCAGGAGCAGCGTCCTTTAACTGTTTCAGCATCTCAGGCTGGTCTCCGTATTTTCTTGCCAGTACCCATCCGGTAGCTTCGTAATTGGCCGATTTTTCAGGAACAGACTTTACAATATACGTAATTGAAAAGAAACTACAGACAACAAGCCAGGAGCCAATCAACATGTTTCTCATTTTTCCGGTATTTACAAATGCGTGGATAATTATCAGCGAAATCAACGGAATGATAAATGCAAAATGCCTGAAATAAACATAACTTTTGCTTTCCTGAAATTCTGAATAAAAAGGACTTGCGGCAAAAGCAATTGTGTAAATGAGAATTAATAGCATTATCAAAAGAATACTCTGCCTGGGTTTAATCTTTTTTATACTCAATAGTACAATTGCAATCACAAAAACTCCAATTACAATGTAACGTTGCATCACTCCACTTACCAAATGGCCCGTAGAAAGAAAAAACGAGGCGGGAAGATGCATATTTATTACTGCAAGCAATTTATTGATATACAGTCCGGAAAAAACATCGTTCCATACCACTCCACGAATTGAGGCAGCACTTAATTGTTCAAGTTGAAATCCATTTTCGGCAAACATGCGTAAGCTTATGTGTGGCAACAAGGCTATAAATGTAAAACCTAAAAAGCGAGCACAAACTTTCGACTTAGAAAACAAATCTCCACCATCAATAAATTTCCAAATTAGAAATGCAGGAATCAAAATCAGGTTGTCATAAGCAAATGTTATCGATAACCCTGCAGCAATTCCGCACCAAGTTCCTTCATTTGCTTTACCTGATTGCGATATTGCGATGTAAATAAAAATAAAAGGCAAAAAGGACGCAAGTGAATGCAGTCCGAAATTTACAGTTCCCCATGGCAATAACAAAGGCACTGCAAATACTGTCCATACAGCAAAAATTACAGCGGTTGATTGTCCGAAAAGTTTTTCTGCAATTTTAATTTGAATCCATCTTGAACAAGCATCAACCAATAAAGCTGCTATTGACAAGGCAGGCAATATGGCATTAAACGGCTTTAGAATGATGGCAATAATTGAAATTAAAAAACTGCCGCCTTCGTGAGGGTAATGGATCAGTTGTTTGTAAGAGAATGAACCATGCTGCAGCATAGCATCCAGGCTCAACCCCCATGCGATCTGATCGGGAGCTGCCATCCAGGCGTTGCTGAAAATCCCAAAAAGAAATCTGATTAAAGTTCCAGCAAGCACACACCATATAAGGTATCGCGACTGAAATACAAACTTGCCGGAATTCATAAAAATAATGCAGTCAATTATTTTGTAATAATAAACTGCTTCGTGCCTGAAGAATTTGCAGTCGAAAAATGCAAGGTATACACCCCGGCTTCCAGGTTACCGGTATGCAATACAAGGGTATGTTCACCAAGTACTTGTTGATTTATCAACCCTTTAAAAACCGTGCGTCCTGAACCATCTGTAACTGACACTTTCATTTCAGATGGTTCCATCATGCTGTATTCAACAGTGATATTTCCATTGGAAGGATTCGGATACACTTTGAAATTTCCTGTTACATCGTGGATAGCTATTCCGGTAAAACTTAAATCCGAAAGTTTGATTCTGTTTGCATTGATCACAAAATTTCCACTTTCATTTCCAGGCTCGTAACGATTGACAGAAGCTACAAGGTACAATCTGTCAAAATTATAATTTGCAGGAATCGTTAAAGGTGTTGTCATGGTATAAACATACGGAGCATTTAACACTGGCGACTGGTTACTTTGCAATACCGGATTAGTTTGAGCTGTTCCAAAAGCATTTCCTGTAAGTGTTTGACGGAATACATAACGGTGCGGATATCCCGAGATAGTATCGTTCGCATAAGGATATCCCGGATAATGTTGCGCCACAAAATTTGCATCATAACACTTCTGTGCATAGCCGGGGTATCCTACACCGGATACCGAATCTTCAATCAGGAACAGGTTCACCCTGTAATTTGCAGCCGGTAACGGATCCACGAAAGTGGCAGTTACGTTGGCTACAAATGAATTTAATAACGGATTGTACTGTCCGGAAATATCAACTCCAACAATAGGTGATTCTAAAAGGGCATTGTCAACCAGTGTATCATATCCCGACGTAAAAGTGGACATGTAAGCAATAGAATCTATTGTGGGGTAAACAGTTCGTTCAATCATGATAGCCGGAGCAAACGATCCCCAGCTTGGCTTGAACTCATTAAATATGCTGTAAGTGGAGGCATTCGACATTGAATCTCTTCCAAAACCTTCATGAATAGTAATCAGGATTGCATTCGGGTGGGCCGCATGATACTGGTTAACCTGGTACGTTACAGGAGGACAAACTCCGCAAAGCACTGTGGTGAATTCCTCCATCAATACCTTTTTGACGGGGGTTTGCGCTTTCGCGGATAATAATAACGCTATCAAAATACAACCCGTGAGTAAGAGCCTGGAAATTTTCATAGAAGTACAGTTTAATACGGACTAAAGTAGGAAAAATTTAGAATGCATAAGCCAGGTACATAAATTCAAGTCCGAATCACTTCTTCACAATTTTCTCAGTAACCATTCCCTGCAGAGTATGTATCCGTAAAATATACATTCCGGAAGGCATGGCTTCAAGAGGAATTTCAACACTCATTTTTGCATGAATGGTTTTTTCATACCATACTTTTCCGCTCATGTCGATGAAATCCATTTTGTAATCCCTTCCACAAATCAATCCGGAAGCATTTATAGTGATACTGTTTCCCGCAGGATTCGGGAAAGCCAGGATTTTTATTTTGGAATCGTCGTATTCAGCCATACTCATAGGGCATCGAAAATCACTTGCGATCAAATCAACCTGGTAATCGGCCTGGAATGAATCCACTTGCATGTAATTATAGTGAGTATAAATAAGTACCATATTATTTATTGCACTTTCCAATACGCAATGCATATATGCATAGTAAGAAAATCCTCCTCCACCGGCATAAATTAATTTGTGAAATCTTTGGTTCAGGTTGAACACGGCATATTGTTGCATCGCTGTAGGATCGTATTTAATAATCTGCCAATCGTAATTGTTTCCGGAAGGATCCGATTCAGGTTGAAAGTGAAAGTAATTGCCATCCCAGGCATATGCATGCGCCCCGGAACCACTGAACATATTTGCAGATGTTATGGTATTATTAAAAAGATTAAATGAAGTCATGTTCAAAGTTGTATCTCCCGGTTGTGAAGCCACAAAAATTATTTGTGAACCCGGACATAAAATAGAAATCGGGTTGTCACCCATGGCACTTAGCACAGTATCTTCCTCCTGTAACATTGTTCCGGCATCAAAAGTCTTCAGAATTGTTTCATTATTCGACCCGGTTCCAACTATAGTTACAAAAGCATAATTGTATTCAATGAACTTAGGAGTCATTGCAAGGTTTATAGAAAAAATTGGTGTGGTGGAAAGAGTATCAAACACAAGAAAGTTATTGGTTGAAGATGCTTCCCGAATAACCCATAACCTATTAGGGCTTGCAGACATGCCGGAAATACTGTCCAAAAGAAAAGTATCGCGGGGGTAAATTATCGGGTCACAATAAGAAGTGGGAAATGTGCCCTGGTACGACAGGATCATATTTTCATTTGCCACATAAAAGAATTTGAGTCGGTCTGGGTTGGGTCCGTCATCGGTGACTTCTAAAAATTTTGCTTCACCCAAAATCTGGAGTGAATCATAATGAGCATATACAGAAGAGTTCACACAACCGGCATTTCCTAATGAAGGTGTTACTGAAGAACTTGCCGGGCCGTTGGTCACCACATATTGGCCGTAATAATCGCAAACATTACTGACCACCAGGTTAAGTTTTTCAACTTGCGATTGAGCAATGGTTGATTGGGTAGTTGTTGCTAGAAAAAATGCTGTTAATATCCAAATTTGTAGATGTGTTTTCATGGTTGAAATTTTTGCTGTTATTTAAAATTAGCAAAAAGTTGGGTAAAGAGCAAATTCACAGAAAAGTAGTTTTGTTTAGTCTGTGGCATTCTGAAAAGAGGATCAGAGATCCTCATATTTTTTGGTGCGGGATTACAAATCCCGCACGGCGACAAAAGTTGGGGAAAGGGCAAATTCTTAGAAAAGTCGGGCGGGATTACAAAAAAGCGGATCAGAGATCCTCATATTTTTTGGTGCGGGATTACAAATCCTGCACGGCGGCGATCCTTACATTTAATGGTGCGGGATTACAACCCTGAATCTCGAAATGAATTAAGCGGTGACTAATGCTGGTTTTCTGCGGAGCATGAAAAATTGAAGTACAATAAAAAACAGTACTCCAATCAAACCAAAAAACGATTCGGTATTCAACATACCACTTGCACCCCATTTTGTGTGTGCCTGGCCGTTGATGTAAATCATGTAATAAATGGGGGTGTTTGAAAGGGCTGCGAAGATGTTATATTTTGTTGCAGCAGCGCCTTTGCCTATTGCTTCGAGAACTACCGCTGTGAAGCCGGCATATGATAGTCCCGACATAATTGCGTAAACTGATGTCCAAATAATGTACATGCTTTCTGTTTTAGGAGAAAAAGCCATTCCGGTTGCTGTCAAGGCACCACACAACCCAAACACCCAATAGGCAGTTTTCCGGTTCATACGATCGCAGATCCATCCGCCAAGCAAACAACCTGCCGCCATTACAAAACCACCGAACACTCCTGTGACAAGAGCCACTGTATCGGCACTTGCATTCCAGTCATCGGCTACGGCTGCCCACAAATTGGATGCTGCACCGGTGCCCATCGGTAAAAAACATAAAATGACTACCAATAATCCGGATTGCGATTTTAATATCAGCCAGATATCTTTGAAAACATTATTGAAAGATGTAATCAGGTTTTCACTTCTCACATTGGATTTCACATCATTCACAAAAAATAAACCCAGCACGCAAAGAAAACAGGCACCAGCAATAATTCCTGACGACATCCATGCTTCAGGCATTCTTTGTGCCAGCCACAAGCCAACTCCTCCACCAACTCCGCCGCCACCGAGATTCCCAGCCTGGAAATACCCTCCTGCACGACCTTTTTTTTCTTCAGGCACGTCGTATGCCATAACACTTTCAGTAGACATCGCAACTAAAGTGACTGCTACATTTGAAAACATCACAATGCTGCTCAACAAAACAATATTTCCACTATTCACAGGTAAAATTCCCATTGCAAGCATTCCAATCGCACTAATGGTGTTTGCAATTATGTACCATTTTTTTGCAGATAGAGTGGAATCAACCAGCGGTGCCCATAAAAATTTGAAAATATGCGGCGACAATCCTGCAGCAATCAGAGCTGCTACCTGCTCGACCGGTAATCCAGCTTTAGTATAGAGATATGCAAGAGTTACATTGACAAATCCATTCATCACTCCCATTGGGAGAATCAGAAAAGTGAAAACTATAGGATGGATATTTTTTTGTGGTTTCGATGATGTTGAAATTTCGGATGCGGAATTACTCATAAACCACGATAGGGATTTGTATGCAGGGGCAAGGTAGGAAATATATTATAATTCGTTAAGCGGATCAGAGATCCGCATATTTTTTGGTGCGGGATTGCAAATCCCGCACGGCGATAGCGGTATTACTCATAAATCCCAGGAGGATTTACATTCAGGAGAAAGGTAGGAAATTTATTATAATTCGTTAAGCGGATCAGAGATCCTCACATTTTTTGGTGCGGGATTACAAATCCCGCACGGCGGCAATCCCGCTTTGCGGTATCCTGCACAGCACCCCGGATCACTCATCCTTTACAACGAAAAGAGGAAGTTCGCGGACTTCCATGGCGTTTATTAATCGCAGGTCGACAACAGACTTATTGTTTTCATCGACGCTTACCATTGGCAAAAATTTTCTTCCATAAATTATTTCATCGGTATGGTAAGATGTGCGTGAGTAGATGGTTTGAGAAAAAGTATCATCAAAAGCTTTCAGTAAAATTATAAGTTCTGATTTTGTGTCCCGGAATTCCTCTTCGGTCATCATGTAAAATGGACTCTCCTCATCAATTGGATGCACTATGGTCCAGTTGGTAGGAAACAGGTTCACTTTATCGCGTTCCAGTTTAAGCCTGTTGAAGGACCGGCTTATTGCTCCTTTTTCAAAATGTGAAAGTGTGCAACTCACTTCCACTTCGATCAACTGGTTGTGGCGTTTATTCGCCATACGAAACATCAGACCTGTTCCGGTTCGGTAGGGGGCAATAATTGCATGTTCACTGTATAACAGTTTGGCCTGTGGGCGGGAAAACCTTCCGTAAAGTAAACCTGTAGCAATTGCAAATACAAGTACACCTAGCATCGATTCAACAGCAGCAACAGCACTAGTGAGTGTACCTAATGGCGCCAATCGACCGAATCCAACTGTGGTTAATGTTTGTGAGCTGAAAAAATACGCTTCTAAAAATTTGTGCAGGTTGTCAGCGTTAGGATTGATCCCAGTTAGATGTTCCACACCTATTGAATAATAAATTGAAGCGAAAATTATATTGGAAGTAAAATACGAGCCGACAATTATTGCAAAAAATTTGAGCCATGGCATTGTAATAAGCATGTGGTAAATTTCGTAAAAGCGAAATTTTGGTTCCCCGACCCTGTTAATGTTAAAGGTCCCATCCTTATTCATATTGCGATCGGTGGTGACTTTAGTCCCCAGGCCCAGGTCATCCGCAATATTTGATTTTTTGCTGTTTCTTAAAAATGATTTCACGCGATGTCAGGTTACAATTGGATCAGTTGGCGATTCCTTATTTATTCCCAAACAAGGGTGCCAATCCACAAATATAACACATCGTACTTAAAAATTCACCGTGTTACTTTTGAAAATACCCAATAGTACCTCCGCAGAGCCATCTTGCATCACGACCCATCAATTGGAGCTTTTCAGCAGCTTCTGCTGAACGGCCTTCGCCTCCTCCTACACAACATACCGTGACCAAATTGTAATGCTCATTAAACTTCCTGATTTCTGATTCAATTGAATCCAAAGGAATATTGAGTGCAAACGGGATGTGCCGTTCATCGAATTCCACTTTACTTCTTACATCAATAATTAATACATCGCTTCCCAATTGGAGTTGTTGATCCAATATTTCAGGCGCGATACAATTTTGTGACTGCTCTTTCATTTTGAAACTTAATGCTTTTAAACCAGGTCCAAATTTTTACGGATCCTTTTTCACCGCATTGCATACGGTAACGAATTATGAGTGCTGAAATAAAAGTAAGTGTGCCCACAAACATTATAGCCGCATTTATATTTATGAGATCAGCAATGATTCCGGTAAGAATTGCCCCAATGGCATACCCCAGATCTCTCCAGAGTCGGAATATTCCAATACTTTTTGCACGATCGAGAGGATGTGTGTTTTCGGCAACTGTTGCCAGGAAGGTAGGGTATACCAGTGCTGTGCCCCATCCGAGCATTGCGGATAACAACACAAAATGCCACATTGAATTTGCAAAAACTAATAACAACAATGCAACTGATTGATGCAACATTCCAAGATAAAGCATGTCTTTTTTGCAAAATTTATCTGCCATTTTTCCAGTAAACAACTGGCCAATTCCCCATACAGCAGGATAAATAGCAGCTATTAATCCTATTTCGCTCAGTGAAAAATTTTTTGAAACCAGGAGGATCGGTAAAATACCCCAGACCATTCCATCATTCAAATTATTTATAAGACCCGCTTGTGTAACAGAACCAAGATTCCTGTTTTTCCATGTAGTATCTCTGAAAATATTAGTCAGCCTTGGAATTGTGCTTGTCTCATTTTCCATGGCTACATGCTTTCGTGTATCGTTTACGAAAAATAATGTCGCAAACAAGCCTATAATAGAAAGTACAATACCGATGTAAAACGGATAAGGTCGCAAACCATATTCACTTGCGATCCATCCTGTTAAAAATGCTACAATTCCAACAGAAACATAACCTGCAAATTCATTCAAACCCATTGCAAAGCCCCGTTGTTTTTCACCCACCAGGTCCATTTTCATAACTACCGTACTCGACCAGGCTAGTCCCTGATGAATACCGAGTAAAATATTTGCAGCTATTATCCAATTCCAGTCAGGAGCATACATAAAAATAAAAGGGATGGGAATACTTAACACCCATCCTGCTACCAATAAATTTTTTCGTCCGAATTTATTTGCAATTGCGCCTGTGTAATAATTGGTGACGGCCTTCACAATTCCAAATACCACAATGAAAGAAAGTATTGCTGTATTCGCGGCAATTGCAAATTCCTGTTCCGCGATTTTGGGAAGAATGGATCGCTCCAAACCTATCATGCCACCAACAAATCCGTTGATGATTACCAGCAATGTAAATTGCTTCCAGTTTTCTTTCAGACCAAGTTTGAGAGTACGAATTACCGGCATTGACAAGATTATTTATGTCGCGCAATACCACTAAACCGGGAACCCATTATTTAATGATGTATAGAGCAGGTTACTTTCCACATTATATCATCAAGTGGTCAGGTCTTTCTTTTTCAACCCCAATTTTCAAAGGGAAAGATCAAGGATAATAACAGGATCCCGGTTAATAGTCTGCTTGCCCGGCTAAAAAACTCCTAATAGCCCGACATTCACAGCGATATGCAAAATTATGGCGGCTTAGAGTCAAAAAAATTAACAATTGTTAATTAATGCTCCTGAAAAACAACATCAAAATGGTACTAAAGAGGCAATTGTCTCTATTTCCTGGAGCGAATACGGCTCAGACTGACAGTGGTGATTCCGAGGTAAGAGGCAATGTATTTGAGAGTTACTCTCTGGATAAGGTCAGGTTGCGCTTTTACAAGATTGTTATATCTTTCTTCAGGTGTAAAAAACTGAAGACTTTCAATTCGCTTCACTGTCTTAACATAGAATTCTTCGAAAATTTTACGGAAAAGTCTTTCGAGGTCAGGATAAGTATCGTACATCCCAAACAAGCGATTCGAATCAATAGCTATAAGTTTGCAATCTTCAAGTGCTTGAATTGCTTTAAGAGAAGGTGTGCCGGTAAAAAGACTTTCAGCCCTGGCGACAATTGCATTTTCGAATTCGAAACTTTCTGTGATGTCTACTCCTTTTTTAAAATAGTAGATACGAACTGCCCCTTCCTTCACAAAATAGATTGTCCTGCACGTATGCCCAATCGGTTGCACATCGGTATTTTTTGAATAATTGCGCTCAGTGCAAATTTCACGTAATGCTTCCTGTGCCTTTTCTGAAATAGGTGAAACCGCTGAGATATATTCGAATAATTCCTTCACATGACTAAGATACTAAAAAAAAGTGCAGAGATTCACATTTACCTGAAATGAGATTTCAATTGAAGAGCTTTCTTTTCAATTAAATGCCATGATAATATTGCAAATGGGAGGGTGCATATGAATGACAATACAATCATTATCCACAAGTCGGGTCTGAAAGGTAAAAAATAAACAATTAGTTGCTGAACAGGAAATGCGTATAAATACAACCCATAAGAAAAATCACCATGCCTGGCTGCATAATAAAGTTTTATTGAATTTGAAAACGCAAGAGCCAACACACAGTATGTGATAACCGGTATGAGAAATTGCTGATGCAACAACCCAAGTTTAAACAACAATGTAATTACTGCACAAATCAGCAATCCATAAAAATTAAAACTAATTTGATTTCTGAATTTATAAAACAATGATCCCGAAAGGAAATATAAAAACGGGATAAAAAATGTTTTGAAATCGATTCCAATCACAGGAATGACTATTTTATCAATTTGTATTTGGAAAACCAGGTATGAAATAAAATAAATGCAAAACAATCCTATAGAAGTCCACTTATTGTTAACTGTAACTAAAATTCCTGCCAGGGCGATATATAAATAGCATGTGAATTCATAAGGAAGCGTCCATAAGGAAGCATTTACAGAGCCGCCAATTGGATTGCATTCAAATACACCGGGTAAATAATAATACATGCGGTATAAAGTCATGTCCTGCAGATACTGCAAAGTTAAAGGATGCGAAAAATAACCGGATAAACTTAAAGTAGTAAGCGATGTTCCGAGCACAAATACCGAAATCAGCACAACTACTATAAGCGCAGGAAATATTCTCAAGATTCTTCCCATAATAAACCCTGTCCAGCTTTTCTTGTTTTCGAAACTTGCAGTGACAAGATATCCGCTGATGATAAAAAAAATCAGCACACCGAGGCTCTGCATGCTGAAACCAAAAAGAAATTTTGAAGGGTCACTTGCTAAAGGTTGGTTAAGCAGCACATCGGAAGAATGTCCTATTATCACAAATGACGCTGCCAGTAACCGGAGAAAATCAAAGTTATTGGACATTTTCCTTTGCAGCAATTGAGAATTCATTTGTATTCTCAATAATTATTTTCCAATATAAATCGTTTTACTACATACAGGTTCCAGATCAGCTTTCGGTGATTTTGTTTCCCGGAGTGATGTTCTGCCAGTAGATTTTTGATATAGGAGATATTAAAATAGCGGTCTTCGACCAATAAAATTTCTTCTACCCGATTTTTCAAATCCTTTCTGATCCAATCTGACAAGGGGATTCCAAATCCTTTTTTAGGTCTGTTAATGATGTTGTCAGGCAATTTGCCTTCCATTGTTTTCTTCAAAATGTACTTTCCATTCAACCCTTTGTGTTTAAAGTTTTCAGGCAAGGAATTGGCAAATTCAACAACTTTTGTATCTAAGAACGGAGCCCGGACTTCCAGCGAATTATACATACTTGCCCGATCCACTTTCACAAGAATATCATCGAGTAGATAGGTTCGATAATAATAATTTACTGTTTTGGAAAATTCATCTTTGATATTTGGATCTTCAAAATACTCATTGATCACCGACAATCCACTTTTATCAACCAAGGTATCTGTTATGACCTTTTTAAAAAGCTGTCCTTTTTCATGCGGAAGAAAGCTTCCTAACCATAATTGGTGAATGCTATTGTCATTCCCTGCAAAGCCTCTTAAAAACTGCTTGACTTTAAAATCAAAGCTGATGTTTGCGTCACTTGCCGGAAGTAAATTGGCAGCTTTCACCATTGCAGAAATAAATGGTTTCGGCAAAATCATTAATGGCGCTTTGAATTTATCAGAAATAAAGGTAGGATAGCCAGCGAATAATTCATCGCTACCATCACCACCTAGCGCAACAGTAACACTTTTACGGGTGAATTTTGATAAGAAATAAGTAGGGATAATAGAAGCATCTGCAAAAGGTTCATCCAGAATAGGGAATATCTCCTCAAGCAATTCGAGTGATTTTGAAGGTGTCAGGATTTCGAATGCGTGATCGGTGCCAAGGTGTTTGGCAACCTGCATTGCATATTCCTGTTCATCATAGGACTTATCATCAAATCCGATGGAAAATGATTTTATAGTCTGTTTTGAATTTTGCTGAGCATAGTAGGCAACGGCCGAACTATCAAGTCCTCCGCTCAGGAAAACACCTAATGGTACATCGCTCATCAACCTTACCCGTGTTGCATCACTGAGCAAAATATCCAATTGCAATTTTGCCTCGTCAAAGGTTATCGATTTATTTATGGCAAAATTATGTTTCCAATAATATTCCTGTTGCTTGATTTTTCCATTTGAAAAAATCAAATACTGAGCCGGCTGAAGTTTATTTACTCCTTTGTTGATTGTAGCCGGTGTTGGCACATAATCAAATGTCAGGTATTGATTTAATGCTTCAAGGTTAAGTTCCTTTTTAACAGAAGTATGACTCATAACAGCCTTCAACTCCGAAGCAAATACCAAGGTATTATCCGAACATACAGAATAATACAAAGGCTTTTTACCCATCCTGTCCCTGGCAAGAAATAATTCGTTGGAAGTAAAATCATAAATGGCAAAAACAAACATGCCATGAATTTTTTTCAGCATGTTGATGCCATGCTCACGATAGAGACTAATGAGCACCTCTGTATCGGAGGTAGTATGAAAAGCATATTTGCCCGAAGCAATTAATTCTGATTTTAATTCCTGGAAATTGTAAATTTCACCATTAAAAACAATTGCGATTTTTTTATCATCGCTGAACATTGGCTGATTGGCACTCTCTGATAAATCAATAATACTTAGCCTTGCATGAGCCAGACATACATTTTCATTATGAAAAACATTTTGGTTATTGGGACCACGATATCGAATGGACTGGATCATTTTCTGACCCATTTCCTTGTTTCCAATACCAATAAAACCCGCTATGCCACACATGAATTAAAGTAATTTACCTCCGAATTTCCATGAATTGCCATTGCGAAAAATCACATAAGTACTTTGCTGATCAACTTCTTTATACGATTTAAGCCACGATTGAATTGTTGCCTTATCGATGTAAATTGTTTGAGGTGTTACCAACTGGTCAAAAGCCACATGTCGGAAAAATAAAAATTCTCTTTTACAAATCCATTTATTGTATTCATACAACGGCATAAAAGATAAATGAAGCATCACTGTACCATGAGCATACAAAAAATATAAAAAAGAAAGGGGTGTAGCTACAAAAAACTTCGTAAACCACCATGGTAATTTGGAAACCACTATACGAATCGGATCAACTACCCACCTGACAATTGCATTTCCTTCCTTGGCATAAACCCAACAATGAAAATGACCCCCGGATTTAGTATTTTCAATCACAGAATTTAATCCTTTCGAGGGATCTTTCAGATGATGCAGGACACCTATTGAATAAACAACGTCCTTCTTGAATTCAGATTTAAATTGCGTGAGATCTCCTTTTTCGATTTTGAATTTCTTATACCCAGTTTCAAGCATATTAGCTTCGGCAGATATAATCGAGTCTCCTAAATCGACTCCGGTAATTGATGCGGGATTCCACCTGGTACAATGCACCAGTAAACTGGCATTGCCGCAACCAAGTTCCAACACATCCTTATTTTTAAACTCTTTTTCTGTTAATGGGGAAAACCAATCCTCGAATTGCTCAAACGTATAAACAGAACCTTTCGGTAAATTATTCCAGGAGCTTGCAAATGCATCTGCTGTTTTAGTATCATCCACTCTATTCGTCATTTTGCAAATGCTAAATATTTATTTTGTTCTTGATCGTAAACGGATACTTATTCTGTGACTCATAATAGGTTCTCATGAGGATTTCAGCAATCACACCCATTAAAATCATTAACATTCCAATAATGAAAAACATTACAGTGATCATTGGCAACGGTGTTTCAACAAAATCTTTCTGCCCTGAAAGTTTGAAATAAAGTGCTATCCCAAATGATACCAATGCTGCTAAAAATGACAGGAAACCAACTCCACCGAAAAAGTGAATTGGCCTCTGCATGTACTTATCTAAAAATTTAATGAGAACCAAATCAAGAATCACTTTGAAAGTACGGGAAATGCCGTAGTTGCTTTTCCCATATTTACGTGGTTGATGGTTCACAGGCATTTCCGTGACTTTTCCACCCTCCCATTTACAATATACAGGAATGAACCTGTGCATCTGGCCATACAACCGAACTCCGGTTATCACATCTCTTCTATAAACTTTCAATGTGCATCCGTAATCATGCAATTTAACGCCGGAAATTTTACTGATTAAACTGTTTGCCATAAGCGAAGGTAATTTCCGGGTGAGAAACTGTCCTTCCCACCTTGATTTTCGCCATCCGCTTACTACATCGTACCCTTCGTTTAATTTATCAACCATCATTGGGATATCGGAAGGCAAATTTTCAAGATCCGAATCCATCAACACGATGATATCACCGGTAGCATTTTGTATTCCAGCATTAATAGCCGCTGTTTGTCCGTAGTTTCTCTTAAGGTTTATCACCTTAATCCTGTTGTCAGTCGCAGCACATTCACTTAACACCTGGTAAGAATTATCTTTTGAACCATCATTGACCATCACAATTTCATAATCAAATGATTTCAATGCATCACGTGTGGCATCTATAAGTTCAGGGATGCTTTGCGCTTCATTGAAAATTGGTAAAACAATCGATAATTTGGACATATTATATTTTTACGTTATCTAAACTTAGCAGTTCTTAATAAATTATGAAACCCGTGATGGGGAATTGATTTTTTCAAACCATGTTTTGAATTTCATAAGTCCTTCCTCCATTTTTGTTTCAGGACGATAATTCAACAATGATTGTGCTTTGGAAATATCAGCAAATGTTCTGTCTACATCTCCTTGTTGCATCGGCAAATTATTAATGGTAAATTTTCTCCCGGTAACATCCTGGATTTTTTCGATCAGATCTTTTAATTTCACAGGAGTGCTATTCCCAAGATTAATGATTTCATAAGCGTTTGGATGATTTAACAAATAGTTGATTGCGCCATTAATTCCACTGATTGTATCATCAACAAAAGTATAATCCCTGCTGGTAGTTCCATCGCCAAACAAATCGATAGGAACGTTATTATAAATACATTTGAAAAATTTATGAATTGCAAGATCGGGCCGTTGTCTGGGGCCATATACCGTAAAAAATCTTAAGTTTATAATACTAAAATTATACAGGTGGTGATAATTGTAAGTTATCAACTCACCGCTTTTCTTGGTAGCGGCATATGGCGAAATTGGGAAATCCACATTATCGGTTTCCGAATACGGCACTTTTTCATTGTTACCATAAATGGATGATGAAGAAGCAAAAATCAAATTAGTGACTTTATTTAACCTCATTGTTTCCAATAAATTTATAGTGCCGGAAATATTAACAGCAGCATAATCACGCGGATTCATGATTGAGGGTCTGACACCGGCTTTCGCTGCCAGGTGAATCACCAAATCAATTTTATTTTCAGAAAAAACTTTACTCAGTAACCCGGCATCATTAATATCACCATCAACTAATTTGAAATTTTGATGCCCTAAAGCTTCAGCAAGATTGCTTTGTTTTACCACAGCCGGATAAAAAGAATCGAAGTTATCGTAACAAATAACCGAATCTCCTTTCTTCAATAAAAAATCACTCAGTGTGGATCCGATAAAACCAGCGCCACCGGTAATCAAAATATTCATCTAACAGTGAATTTTAATTTAGTTTGCCCTTGTCAGGGACTCTTAAAGCAAGGCATTTTTCCGGCACCTCAATGTATGTATAAGCCATTGTAAACTGTTGATTTTTAATACAGTTTGATAATTAATGACCGGGCCTTCAGGGTCAAATTTAATAAAAAGTAATCGCTCTACCAATTACCAACCGCTTTCTGCATCAATTTGGAATTGGCTATGGACTGTCTATCAACTTATTAGATAAAAGATAGTTATTGAAATATCCTTCATTTTTAACAATATACTATTGGCCTTCCAGATATTGTTTTAAAGATGTATTGATGATACTAGTCCATCCTTCTACAAAATTAGATCTTGCAAAATCCGCATTGGTTGCAGGGAATGATTCGAGTCCTTCATGGGTAAGTTTCAGTTTTGTTTTGTCACCCTCTGCTCTCAGTTCAAAAGTTACATACGATATGCCTTCAAATCCATCATAGCGCCAGCTGTAAGTAAGCTTTTTTTCAAATTCCACTGCAGTTATTTTACACAAGTGCAAATACTGACGCTCTTCGGTACCACCATAAAATTGGAATTCAAATCCTACTTCAGGTTTAAATTCTTTCAGATCAAAATACCATTTACTCATTTCCGTTTTATCAGAAATGGCTTTCCATACTCTTGACACATTAGCATTGAAAGTTTTTTCTATTACAATCGGATCAGTTTTCATTTTATAAAAATATTAAGATGATTTTTTATTCAACAAAAGTTTTTTTCTTCCGGAAGGAAATTTTTTTACAGCCTCCGGACTATTCAGATAATTATCCAGGGAGTTTAATTTTTCAGACCAGAAGTTGTGGTGCTTTTCCACCCATGATGTGACCTCTTTCAAATGATCAAGACTGGCTTCACAAAATCGTTCGCGGCCTTGCTTTCTGATTTTTATGAGGCCACATTCAGTCAAAATTTTTATGTGTTTGGAAATCGCGGGCCGGCTGATATCAAATTTTTCCGCCACCGTATTTAAATTCAAAGTCTGACCCGCAAGCAACTGAATGATTTCTCTCCTTGTCGGATCTGCAATTGCCTTAAATATGTCGCGTTTCATTTTTACTTCCCCTTTAGTTACAAATATATCTGTAACTATTTGGTTACGCAAATATTTCTCCTGATTTTAAAACACATCGAAATTGATACCTAACTTATTGTTTTTTAACTATTTAAAATCAACTATTGGGATGCGGTTAGAAGGACGGTAATTGAGAGTTGGGGCATCGGATGCAACTTCAGGGGAACAAATACCATCTATAAGAAAGTACTGCATTGACCAGCAGTCTGATTTTAACACAGCCTTTATCATCCCCAGTCAATATGAAAATTAGATTTTCTGCTTTATTTATTGTGCTGATCCTGCTTTCGAGACTCTCATCAGCTTCTCATATTATAGGTGCCAATGTTACCTATGAGCATTTAGGAGGCGGCTGGACACTTTTCAAGGTGAAAATGTATCGCGACTGCTCAGGTGTTCCTGCTCAACCGAGTGCTTATATATGTATCACCTCCCCATCAGGATGTGACAACGATATTACCGCGATGCTTCCGATGAATGTTACCACATCCGGAATACAGGTTTCTTTCAATCCATGCAATGGGACTGGAACCACCAATTGCAATGGCGGAGTTATTCATTCATTTGAAGAATATAATTATGAAGGAGTAATTATGGTTCCTTCCTGCAGTGATTGGGTTGTTTCATACGATGAATGTTGTCGCAATTTGGCGATCACCAACCTGGTGAATTTAAATTTTACTTCTTTGCATGTGGAAACTAAATTTGACAATCTCAATTACCCCACCAATACTTCTCCTCAATACAATGCCACTCCTCCTAATTACTATTGTTTAGGTATACCTGCAATCTTAGATTACAGTGCATATGATGCAGATGGAGATTCACTGGTTTATGAATTTACTTATGCGCTGGAAGGAAGTTGCGGCGCTGCTGTACCGAGTCCATTTCTTTTGCCGAACACTTACGACCAACCGTTAGCAGTTTTTACTCCGGCTATTTTAGATCCTTTCGGCGGACAAATTCAATTCACACCATCCGCATTGCAAAACAGCGTGGTTGGATTTCGTGTGAATGAATACAGGAATGGAGTTTTAATTGGTTCCGTCATGCGGGATGATGAAATTTTTGTGGTTGGAAGTTATCCAAATCCTGATACACTTGCAGGAAGAGTATATTACGATCTGAATACGAACAACGTATTTGATGCAGGAGATGTGCCTGCATCGAATGTGGTTGTGGAGCTGACGCCCGGAACTACCTTTGCTGTTTCAGCAGCAAGCGGAAAATTTGATTTCCAGGTTCCGGCAGGTACTTATACACTAGGCATTTCAAATGTGCCGCCTTATATGAATATTGTTACCACAACCTATGCAGTAAACACAACCGGTGCAGGAACATTTTTAGGCAACCATGATTTTGGATTGCAACCCTATACAGGCATTCACGACCTTGAAGTTTCCATTAACAACTCCAGTAACCCAGTACCCGGACAAACTTACCCGGTTTATGTGAACTATTCAAATGCAGGGACAACTGTAGAATACAATGCGTCAATAACTTTAACCCTTGATCCAACACTGGATTTTGTATCATCCTCTCCTTCGCCTTCAATAGTTGCCGGGAATGTTATCACTTGGAATTTACCTGCTCTCGCATTATTTTCAAACGGCACAATTAACATCGAGACAAGGGTAGATACATTAGCTGTCGCTGGTGATCTTGTTACCTGTTCCGTAGCGATTACAATGCCTTTCAATGATCAGACTCCTTTTAACAATTCAGATTCGTTCACTGAAGAGGTAGTTGGACTCTCATTTGATCCTAACCGTAAAGAAGTGACTCCTTCCGGAGATATCCCGCTCAGCTTTGTAACAAGTCAGCAGTGGTTGAATTATAAAATCAGTTTTCAGAATACAGGAAATGCCCCTGCACAAATTATCAGGGTATTCGACCTACTCGATTTTGATCTTGATTTCGGAAGTCTTGAGCTCGTTGCAAGCAGTTACCCATGCGCAATGATTCTGCAAAATAACAACGAGCTGGAATTTAATTTTTTTGGAATTAACCTTACTACTATAGTTCAGAATGAATCAGGAAGCCGGGGTTTTGTAGAATATCGTATTAAACCTAAGTCTACTCTGCCTGTAAACACGTTAATTACAAATGAAGCGAGCATCACTTTTGATTTCAACCCACCTGTGTATACCAACCTGGTTCATAATAAAGTGGTATTAAGTACTGATGTGGCAACCATGCATGGTGCAGTTTCCGGTATAACAGTTTTCCCAAACCCGTCGAGCGATTTTATCAATGTAGAATTTAATCACAACAGTGAAGAAGCAGCTACAATTCAGATTCACAATATGGTTGGAGAAATGGTTTATAAAACCAATTTTACCATGATTCGCGGAGCCAACCAAATTGTTGTTCCTGTCAGCGAACTTAATGCAGGAATCTATTTTATGAGTCTTCAAAGCAATGATGGCAGCAGTGTTTTGAAACTCATGATTGAGGATTGATTCACTTTTCTCAGCACTATCAGTCCGGGTCAAATTTTTACGGACAAATAATCGCCTTTCACCCAATATCGGGGTGATTTCTTTCCAAATAATTTTTTATTCGGAAATAAGTGGTTACTTTTAATTAAACCCTAAAACCATTTGTCATGAAATCAACACTACTATCCCTGGTATTCATTTTTGGTTTATTTACAGAATTTTCATTTGCATCACACGTTGTAGGTTCCAGAATTACCTATGAATACACTCCGGGAGGAACAATTTTCAAAGTTAAAATGTATCGGGATTGTGCAGGGATTAATGCACCTTCAAGTATAATACTCAATTTTGTTTCCGCTTCCAATTGTGCCGCATCATTTACAACTACAATATTTATTGATGCACCCAATTCCGGATTTCAGGTTCCATTCAATTCCTGTAACGGAGTTGGCCCTACCACATGTGCCGGAGGGGTCATCTTCGCATTTGAAGAATATAATTACGTAGGTGTGGTTGCAGTACCACCTTGCGATGACTGGGAAGTTTCATATAGTGAGTGCTGCAGAAATGCTGCAATTACAAATCTGGTTGATCCCGACTTTAACAATGCTTATTTTTCAACCACATTTGACAATTTAAATTATCCTACCAACAGTTCTCCACAATTCAATGCTGTTCCAGTTAATTATTATTGCGCCGGAATGCCTGCAATTATAGATTACAGTGCTTTTGATGTAGATGGGGACTCCCTCAGCTATGAATTTAGTGATGTAAACGGTGGAAGTTCCGGCAACCCGATTCCAATTGCATTTATATCACCATACACTTATGATCAGCCTTTTGCTACATTGGTGCCTACCGTTTTTGATCCGGTCGGAGGACAAATCCTATTTACTCCTTCAGCCATTCAAATTTCTGTTTTCGGATTTAAGGTAAATGAATACAGAAATGGTGTACTGATAGGTTCTGTGAAAAGAGATGATGAAGTAGTTGTAGTTGGAGGATTTGCCAATCCGGATACAATTGCAGGCCGGGTATATTATGATATGAATGCAAATGCAATTTTTGATGGTGGTGATATCCCAACCAATAATGCAGTAATTCATATGGGTCCCGGAAATTCCTATACCACATCCGCATCCAACGGGAAATATTATTTCCAGACCGGCATAGCTACAAACACTATTGAAATACCCAACCCGCCACCATACATGACTTTAGTTCCTGCTTCATATACTATAAGCACTTTCAGTAGTGGACTTTATTACGGCAATAATGATTTTGCACTTCAGCCAACCGCCAATATCAACGACCTTGAGGTTAACATCAACAATACAGTAAATCCTACTCCCGGTCTGATTTACCCGGTTGTTGTCAATTATTCCAACGTAGGGACCACTATACAAAGCAATGTCGAAATCGTTGTTACACTTGATCCTGCACTGGCATATTTATCTTCCGTGCCGGTTCCAGCTTCATTTGCCGGTAATGTTTTGACATATTCCATTTCTAATTTAGGATTATTTGCAAATGGAAGTATTACTATTCAAACTTCAGTGGATACTACTTCTATTATGGGTGATCCCATTATTTGCTCTGTCACAATTTCATCTTCTGTAACCGATCAAACACCTCCAAACAATGCGGATTCCTTTACTGATGAAGTTGCAGCTCCTTTCGATCCAAACAATAAAGAAGTAACGCCTGCAGGAGACCTTTCTCTCGCCTTCGTCACCAGTCAGCAATGGATTAATTACAAAATCAATTTCCAAAACCTTGGGTCGGCTATAGCACAAACAGTGAATATAGGTGACGCACTCGACATCGACCTTGATATGAGCACTCTTGAATTAGTTGCAAGCAGTACACCCTGTACAATGTTTCTTAGCAGTCCGAACCTTCTTCATTTTAACTTTTTCGGAATTAATCTACCGCCATCCTCCCAAAATGAAGCGGGAAGTCATGGATTTGTGGAATACAGGATAAAGCCAAAAGCATCAACTCCACTTGGAAGTCTCATCACCAACAATGCAAATATCGTATTTGATTTTAATGCCCCGGTTTATACGAATCTGGTCCACAATAAAGTGGTTATGAATACCGGCATTTCTACCATCGATCAGGAAATCTTCAATGTAAATGTGTATCCAAATCCGGCAAATGATTTTATCACAGTCAATATCGTGAATGACCGTGAAGAAACAGCAACACTCACATTGAATAACATATTAGGTGCAAAAGTTTTTGAAAAAACATATACTGTAACTCCGGGAACCAGTCAGTTGATTGTTCCTGTCAGTGCTTTGAATTCAGGAATTTATTTTCTTGACCTTTCTTGTGGAGCAGGCAGAAGTGTAATGAAAATAATGGTTCAGAATTAAATAACTATTTGTCAGGGCTAAAGCCCGGAATATGTTCTAACATCTCAACCCCACTCTGAAGAGTGGGGTTACAAGGCGAATGTTCATCAACATTTTGCAAATCGGACGCACTGTCAATTCAGGGCTAATGCCACAATCATTCTCTGGCTTATTACACGAATGATGAAGAGTAAGTTTACAAAGTGAGTACTCATGTGCATTCTGCGATTCACTACAGTCCAAATAATTCAGGTAAATTTCCTGTACAGTCCTTTTGTAACCCCCACTCTTCAGAGTGGGGGTTGAACCGAACCTCGAGAATCGGGCTTCAGCTCCGACTCACAATATTTTTATTCTTCATCATTGCTATTCTTTTCCACTTGCAGGATATGTAGTAACCTGTGAACCACAGGAGCAAAAATTACCGCCGAAATACTGAGAAATGCAACTCCACTGTATAGGGCAAAAAATGAAGAAAAGAGTTTTGCCGCTGTAGTGGTCATATCAGCTACTGGTCCCATTCCTGTTAGAATCAGACATGCCATGTGAAAACTATCAATCCAGTTCAAATGTGCATAGTGATGATATCCTGCGGATCCAATTCCAACCGAAATTCCTATCAGCAGAAACGCCACTAAAGCGAACCGAAACATTCTTATCAGAAAATGGTTTAGAGGTGCAACCCGTTCCTTATGATGCTCCAATTTTAACATACAATTAATTATTTTTTATCTTCTTTTTCTTCTTTTTTCTTTAATCTCCACTTTTTCTTTTTTTCCTGATCTTCCTTTCTGTTCTCTTTTGATGGGATCATTGTCTCTTTAAGTCCTGTTAATAGCGACTTAAGCACAATATTGATAAATCCTTTTTGCTGGTCTCGCATTACTTCATATTTCACCACACGCGGAGGAGCTCCGGAATCCACAGGATTGGAAGAATTTAACACGGTATTTGCAGCAAATGCACCAAGATCACTTTTCCATTGTGCTTTTTCTTTGAGCTGTAAATCTATTTTTAAATCATGGTATAAAAATTTCAAAGTACCTACTCCTTTTGTTTTAAAAGCGGTACCTGAAAGTGTGATACCATCCACTATGCCTGCATCCACTCTGGCCGGTGTATATGCATGCAACAAATTATTCAGTCCGGTTAAATTAAATGTGGAAATACTGGCATCGATACTGAATTGTGGATTCAGGTAATCAAATTTCAGGGTCAGATTAAATTTCGCGGTATTTTCAAGCAATGCTCCGCCACTCAGTACCAGGGGCTGATCAGTTGAAATGGTAGTAACATTTTCCACGGAGGCATTCAGGTTGCTCACAGTTACTTTTGCATAATTTCCATCAGGTTTTCTTTCCCTGTTAACGATAGTGGAATTTTTAGCAGTCACCTTCTTTATAAGCAGTGGCATTTTAATTCCTCCAATCTGTTGCCCCAAATATTCAGGAAAACGATTTGGGTCCATCGGTTTTGTTTTATCCTTGAATATGGCAATTGCGGCACTGTCGATTATAAGTTCATCAATAAACAGTTTTTTGTTGTAAAACAACGAATCGAAATTGATATTTTTAATTTGAAGCGAGCTCACTCTTGCCGAAAATTGCGTGTTTTGATATTGAAAGCGTTTTTGCATATCCGGCTCGCTCAGATTGGGTGCAAACGAAACACCTTCGAGGTTTATGGATTTTTCTTTATAGGACAAGACAAATGTTTTGACTCCTATCTCGAAAATGCTGTCGGCTGTGTGAATGTTCAGTGCACTGATTCCGGTACTGAAATCGTCGATTTTGTAAATAAGAGTATCAATCGATTTCTGAATAGACAATTCTTCAATTCTGATTTGAAAATTTTCAAAACTGAATTGCCTGATCGGCGATTTCAGAAGTATTCCTGATGCTGACTCAATTGAAAAATCAATTGATTTACACTCCACCGTATCCTTACCAAAACCCTGACTGATGTGCAATTCATTGAAAGCAAAATTCAGGTTTTTTACTTTAAACTCCCTTTGCGCATAATCATTTGTAGTATTAAAATTCGCGTCAATCAATTCGAATTTCTGAAGTGAAAAAGAATCCAGGAATTTTTTGACATTTTTATCTCCGGGTTTTTTAACATCCGTTGAATCTTTAAATGGAAACAATACCGGCACCTTACCCGACAAGGAAAGGGTGATATCGGGTTTCTCAATTACAATTTTTTCAAGCTTGAGTACCTGGTTTTGTAAAAGCTCCATAATCTGCACATTTTTGAGCAGAATCTTATGAGTAGTGAGTTTGAAAGAACTGTTTATATATGGGTAATTCTGAAGTGGTTTTTCCCTGGGCTTCATCTCCAAATTGAACACTTTAATATTCCCCTGAAAAATATCGACGCGCAGATTTTCAAATTTCAATTCATACACGTCTGAAATCGCTCCGGAATCAAATGTCTTCATCAATGCATCTGAAAGCATTCGGTTTACGTTGGAATACAAAATAAATCCGCCTACTAATAACACAAAAAGGATACTCGCAGTTATTACAAAAAGTTTTCTTTTATACCAGGGCTTTTTCATGATTGATATTGTTTGAAATCATTAAAAAATAGAATCAACGATAAAATATTGCCCGGTTACCAGGGCAGAACTCAAAAACCTGAAAATTTAATTCATTAAAAAAAGTATCCTATCCTATAGGTGTAAGCGCTATAGTATGGATTGTACAAATCGTCGTCGTCATATAAAATATTATACAGGAATTGCATACTAATTCCTCCCCGGTCCTTTCTTCCCAGCGATTGTTGAAACCCCAACCCCACAAACCAGCTGTCAGTATCGGTAGTTTCGCGGGTATAATCATTGTTATAATTTATTCCCTTATCAACGAAGTATTGAGTATTCAAATATTCATATTCCGTCCAGAAATAAATTCTTTTAGTAAGGTTTACCCTGGCAAATATATTCGGTCCATATGAATGCAAATCATTATTCCGGTCTTTATCGTGACGGTAAATGTAACGGTAGCCTATACCTGTAATTAGTCTTTTAGGAAAGCGATAGGCAAGTGATGGGGATACCTCGAAATAAGTTTCCCTGGAGTTAACCCAGAATCCTGCGCCAAAACCCAATGCAAATTTTTCATTAAAGGAGCGTCCTTGTTTTGGTGGTGGGGCTGTTGTAGTGTCAGCAGCAGTAGCCTTAGGAATGGAATCTACAGGGGCGGCTGTTGAATCCGTAACCTGGCTGAAAGCAAAATAACTGCAAAAGAGGAAGAATGCTGAAATAACGAGCTGTTTCATAAAAAGTGATTTAAGTTAAATGCAGGTTAACTAAGGTAAATTTAATTTGAATTTTTGAAAAAACCAAACTCAAGTTCAATATTTACCACTTCATATTCCCTGCTCAAAATAAGGGTATGATGCTGAATCAAAGATATAAAATGATTTGTTAGACCCAATATCTTATGTTTTATATAAAGAGCAGTTTCAATTGCATGATTCCATTATATTCAATGACAAATTCAAGTTCATTGACCTGCTGGATGTACGGAATCCTTACTTTGGAGGTACTGCTTCAGCAGCCTTTGCTTTCACTTTTCCGATAGGAATACCTACTGTTATATACAATCCGGAATTGTATTCATTTGAATTGGAATCATCAATGGTGATGTCAACAAAACCCATGTATCCCTGAATTCCAAGGTTCATTCCATTGCCTTTCATAAACCGGTATCCAATTCCGGCAACTGCACCTGCATCAATGGGATGGTACTTCTTTTTAGTATCTAGCACATATTTAAGATCGTCATTATACTCCACTGAATTTTGAAATTCATCATAGGCATTGTACCTCAACCCAAGCATAATTCCTGCCTTTGCATAAATATTGCATTTGAACAGGTATTTCATTTCAATGGGTACATTAAAATAACTGATTCTCCTTTCAATGTTCCCTTCTTTAAAAGATTGGTCAAGAGCGACATCATTTAAAGAATATACCGGCAATCCTTTCGCCCCGTGCGTTGACTTTACAATTACACCGGTATTGAGCATCCATGCAGGATTCTTTTTAAACACTTTTATATCAAAATAAAATCCGAGGTTAAATGCTACAAATGGATCGGCATCTTCCAGCCCGGAAATCGTAGTAATATTCACACCTCCATCGAGTCCAAATTCCAATTTATCTGAATTCAGTTTATCGCCAAGAAGAAGCGAAATCAGAATCTGGGAATTTGCGGTATATCCAAATAAAACCAGGAGTACACTTAATATATGTTTTTTCATTTAATGAATTTGTTGTTTGTTTTTATTTCAAAACTCAATCCTCTGTATCAATTTATCTCGATAAAGATTCTGATTTAATTTTTTTTAACCGGATCACTTCAATGCTTATTCTCCATCCAGAGTCCACCTAGTTTATATCCAATGGAAAGTATGATTGCACCTGTGAATAATCCAATAAAACCGGATAACACAAATCCGCCAAGAGCGCCAAGGAAAATTACAAGCATAGGGACAGGCGCACCTTTACCCATAAGCCAGGGCTTAAGCACATTATCGCTCAGACCGGCGAGAAAAATGACAATGGCCCAGATTGTAGCGGGCAAGGGATCCTTTACTGAATACATGTAGATTATCACAGGTAATGCAACTATAATTGTTGGCAACTGTACCAATGCAAGCAAAAAGACGAGCAATCCCCATATTCCGGCAAACGGTATACCTGCGAATAAAAATGCACCTCCCATTATCACAAACTGAATGAACGCCACTCCGATAATTCCTTTTGCTACATTACGGATTGTTTGAACCACAACTGTCATCAGTTCTTCGCCCATGTTGCCGGCGAGTCTTGAAGAAAACTGACGTGTGGATTTCTGTGCCTGATCTGTGCCAACAAGAAATACACCTGCGATAATAATGGATGCGGTAAACATAAGCACGTTGGAAATTAGTCCCATCAAGGATTGAAAAATTTTATGCCCGATATCCAGAAGCTGATCTTTATATTGCATCACTGTTGCTTCAAGATTTTCATTCAGCGACTTCCATCCCAAATATAATTTATTTCCAATCAGAGGCCAGTCGGCTACTTTAGGATCAGGTGGTGGTATGACCAGGGTATCTGAACGAAATGATGCTCCTAGTTCTTTGGCTTCATCAAAAATGGATGATATCAAAAGCACGAAAGGCACAAGCAGAATAACCAACATTGATACTGTAATGATGGAAGCGGAAAGTATTTTTTTCCCTTTCAACTTACGCGTCAATGAATCAAACATTGGATAGATCGTAATTGCAAGGATGATACTCCACAACAATATTGTAATGAAAGGAAGTAAGATCATCGCACACCATCCTACCAAAATGAATATCAATACAAGTTTCAATGAAATATCAATCACCTTTTTTTCGGAGAATGAATTGCCTTCGGATAGATTACTCATAGCATTAGTGTTAAAGTGTACAACAAATGTAAATTAAAATCCTCGTGGTTTTATACAAGTTTGATATAATAACATACCGTACTCACGGTGGAAAACAGAGGTACTATTAAGGATGTCTTTCATATTGATTATCAACATTATAATTCTATTTCAGCGCATTATCAAATTGGTATCGGGTCAACCTGAATGCTTTGAACCGGTCGTCTTCCAATTCCCAGTAATAAGATAATAAGTATGGGAATGAAACTTACAAAAGTCATGACCAGGTAAATATCTTTATAGGCAAGTAAGGTTGAAGGTGAACTCATTTCTCTACGCAAAGATTTATCAGCCATCTTTTTTGCTTCTACAGATGACAACCCCTGTGCTTTATAATAATTTTCAGTATTGTGATATTGTGTGGCTGCCGATTTATTCATTTCCGTCATTTGCTGACTAATTCCTGTCTTGTGCTGAACGGTTAATTTCGCGACATATGTATTCAATACAGAAGCCCCCAACAACATTGCGAACACATTCCTTGCTAAAATCCCGCTCATCATTCGTGATGTACTGAGTTCCTTTGGTATGTTTTCAGAAATGTAAAGGGAACTTAACACAAATAAAAATCCGATACCCATGCCTTTAAAGATAAGTGGCAAAATAAAATCGGTTTCCGCAATCCCAGGGTAAAAACGGAAATACATCAGTAAATGGTAAATCGTAAATGAAAGAAATCCGGCAATAGCGGAAATGCGTAAATATACTCTGTGAAAAAGCAGGTACGTGCAAAGCGGAATTGAAATAATTAAACCGATTAAGGTGAATAAATGCGTACTGGCAAGATACAGATCACTGAACCCAAGCAACCCCGACATAAAACCCATAATCACACTGCCTGTGTTATTCAGAATGCCGATGAAGAAAAAGAACAAAGTGCCAAGCACCACATTTTTGTAACGGTACACTTTGAAATCTATTAATGGAGCAGTTGCATATCGTGTATGAAGAATATAGATTCCAACGATAATTAAGAGAGATGCACATGCCATTTGTATTTTGGTATCTGAAAACCACTCCCTGTTCTGACCTTCCGCTGCCAGGAATAATATTACACCCAGAAAAATTACAAGTATGATCCAACCTCTGAAATCAAAGCTGAATGGTTTTTTAAATGGAGCGACATCTTTCTTTAGAAATATCCAGGTAAGAAGAATACACAGAAAAAAATTCATATTCAACAGTAGCAATGAAGTTCTCCAATCTGCAATTTGTGCAAAGTGCGCACCCATAAATTTGTACAGATGACTGCTGCCTTGTATGATGAATTGAATAATTCCATACATAATGGCCATGTTGAATTTCGGATTGTAACGCATTGCTATGGGCGCAATGGCTCCGACAATTCCAAAAATGGTTACGAATGCAAGTGTGGATCTGAAGAATGTATACCACCAGATGTTGGTTGAAAATGCAGAACAGGTATTTAATCCAAGTGCAATAATTACAATGGTAAGCATCAACGACCTTAAAGGAAATTGCTTGGTCAGTTCAAGTGCAAGTGGCAATCCTGCGAATAAAGTAAAAACAGGAATCAGGTTCATGTACATGAATTCCGTTCCGGAAGCCCCAAAATGACCTTGAATTTGAGGATTTACATATCCGGTAGCATTCAAAGCATTTAAAAAAGGAATGATCAGAAGATACAGTCCTGTAATCCGAAAAAGTTCTCCCTTGCTCCATTGCATAGCCGCTACTTTAGTACATCCACCGATACATTCATCCCGGGCCTTATTTCTTCCAGATCTTTCGGTGCTCCGGTAAATTCAATTCTCACCGGAATGCGCTGAGTGATTTTAACAAAATTACCGGTTGAGTTATCAGGGGCTACCATCGAGAATTTTGCTCCTGTTGCAGGTGATAAATCTTTAACTTTCCCTTCAAAAGTTTTCCCGCCAAGGGCATCCACCATTATTTTCACTTTCTGACCGGCATGAATTTCATCCAATTGTGTTTCCTTGAAATTGGCTGTCACCCATTTGTTATTTTGCTGAATGATGTTTGCCAAAACCTGGTTGGTGTTTACCAACTCCCCTTTTTCCAGGGTCCGCTCCCCAATGATTCCGCTTCCGGATGCAACTATAACGGTATAGGATAATTGTAGTTTGGCTGCGTCAAGGTCAGCGGATTTACGACTCACTGTTGCCTTTGCCGATTCGATATTAATCTCGTTCTGTTTGATGGTCGATTTGTCGGCCAATACATCCTTTTGGCTGGCTTCAAGAAAAGCCTGGTCGGATTTTAATTGTGCGATCACCTGGTCAAACTGATTCCTGGTAACAGCTGAATCGGCAAACATATTTTCAAAACGTTTATAATTTTTTTCGGCCCTTTCGAGATTGGCTTCATTCCCTTTTAACTTAGCTGAAGCAGCTTGCTGGTTTGATTGAGACGTAACAACTGCCTGGATAATGGATAAGAGATTCGCCTCAGCAATTGCAAGATCCGCTTCGGCTTGTGTCACTTTTATTTTAAACTCTGCATCATCAAGCAACACCAGTGTATCACCAGCCTTTACAGAACTGAACGCATCAAAACGGATTTCTTTAACATATCCTGAAACACGTGAAGTCACAGCTGTCATATCCGCATCCACCTGGGCATTGTTAGTTGAAACACTTCCGCTAAAATCAATGAACATGGATACCATCCAAACTATACCACACAACAATACAATCAAAGCAGAAACTTCAACAATCCTGTTTCGTTTCTTGTCCGCTTTATCAGCACCTTTATCCGTATTCTTATCTTCCGCCATAGTGTCTCAATTTAATTTACCCATTGCATACAACAAATTATAGTATTGATAAATTGCATCCACAATTGCATTGTTCAGTGAAATCCTGGCGTCTCCCACCTGTGCTTCAGCATCAATCATATCTATAATTAGTGCAAATTCATTGTCGTATTTGCTCTTGACAATTTTATAGTTCAATTCGGCGAGATCCACATTTTTCTGATAAGCTTCCACATTCCTTTTACTTTCCTGAAAATGAACATATGCCGCTTTCACTTCATTATTAATTGAATTTTTGATATTCTGAATATTAATATCTTCCTTTTCAAGTTGTAATTTGTCAGATTTTACCTGGTGATTAAGATTATACAGGCTGGAAATTTCATAGGAAAGTTTCACTCCTGCAGCCCAATAATTTAAGATATCATCCTGTGGTGGGAATGTTCCCGGAACCGGAAATTCAGAATTATAAATTGCACTTCCGGTGATGACCGGAAGCAATGAATTTTTTGTCATTCGCAAATTCAGCTGTGAATAATTTTTCTGCAATTCCGATTGTTTAATCTCCTGGCGGTTTGCATAAGCTTCCGTCAAACAATCTTCGTAAATCAATTGTTCGGCCGGTATCTGAACAACCACATTTATCGGTTTCAAAACTTCTGTTGTGGGAAGTCCAATGAAGGTGCTGAGATAGTTGCTGACTAATTCAATATTATTTAGTTTAGCAAAAACACTGATCTCAAAATTTGAAAGCTGTAATTCAGTTCTGGAAAGATCACTTAACAGATTTTGTCCATTCGCAACTTTAGATTGCAATTGCTTAATCTGGGTTTTAATACTGCTTATATTAAGTTCAATAATCTCTACTTCCTCATACAACTTGTATAGAGTGTAGAACTGGTTAATTGCTGAAAGTTTGAGTTGCGACTCAGTCATTCCAATAATTTCATTCTGAATCTGACTGCGAGTATTTTCCTGTGCAATCGAAGTATTGATTTTTCCTCCCATGAAAATAGGAACTCCCAAAACCACGTTCCAGCCACCTTGATGGTGATAGTAATCAATAGTGGAGTCGTTCGAATAAAAATCTGTAAAAAGAACGGGGTTGCCAATGTAATTGTAATAAATTCCTGCAGCCAGACTCGGTGTCCTATAGGTTTTCGCATTCAGGATACCTTCCCTTGCAATGGCACTATCCTTACGAACCATTTGCAATTCAAGGTTATTTTTCATTGTAAGCTGCAGCACTTCATCCAATGTGATAGTTCTTGGAACTGTGTCCTGTATGCTTTGCGCGAAAAGCAAGTCTGTGAAAACTGGCAGGAAGAAAACACCAATCAGGGTCAGGTAATATTGAAAATTTTTAATATTCATATTCATTTGTCCTGATCACTGATTTTAAAACAAAAATAATTTCAAATCCGGAAAATCAATTTAAAATTACCATATGTCACACAAAACTCTCTTTTATGCTTTCACCTGAAGACTCCGGTTTTACTTTTGTTCGTTCTGTATAGGATGCACTTTTATGAGAATCCTTTGCACGACAGTATACAACATTGCCGATGACCAGCCAAAAAGCATAATTCCGTCCATTGCTTCAAATCCACTCATAATTCTCCAATGATCACCCAGTGTTATATCACCATATCCAACAGTTCCGTATGTGATCAATGAAAAATAAATCGCTTGTTCAAAGGAAGTCAGTTGGTGAATATCGGGAATCACCATATACACCATTGCCCAAATCGTGATTTCTATAAAATGGAGCAGCATTAAAAAAATTGCACTAATAGATAACCAATACAAAGCCGTTTTTAACTTCATTTTACCTGCCTTCTTGTTCTGGGCATTCACCAACAATTTCACACCCCAAACTGTTCCGATTCCATGAATAAAAATAGTTGCAAATATTACTGCAAGGCTGATAAGCACCGGAAGAAGCATTGTTTGATTCATAAATCGCTATTGAACTGTTTTTTCATTTTCGAATTCCTTCGAAATGCAAAATCAATTACCAACCACCACCAAGACTCTTATATAAATTTACCACAGCTGTTAATTTTTTCTGCAACACAAAAGACCGCTGATTTTCGGCTTCGAACAGGTTATCTTCCTGGATGATTACCTCGAGATAAGAAGTATATCCGTAATCATAACGGGCCTGCGTAAGTTCCAGAGCTTTTGTGGCAGACTTCACCTGCCTGTCGAGAATTTCAAATTGCTCCTGGTACGACCGATATCCATACAGTGAATTATCTACATCTGAAAATGCCTGCAGGACGGTTTGTTCATATGAACGGGCCACTTGTTCAAGTCTGTACCCTTCGGCTCTTTTACGACTCCTGTTTTTATTGAATTCGAAAAGCGGTCCGAAAATACTTCCTGCACCGTTAGCTAAAAATCCATCGGATGTAAGCAAGGTGCTGAGTTGCGGACTTGCAAAACCAAGAACGCCTGTTAATCCTATCACAGGAAACATATTTGCTTTTGCCAAACCTACGTAGTTAAATTGCGCTTCCAGGTCTTTTTCCGCTGCCCTGATATCAGGTCTTCTGAGAAGCAATTCAGATGGTATACCTGACGGAATATTTACATCGAGTTGCTGTGATTGATTTGGCAATCCACGTTGAATGGAGCCTGGATTTTGTCCTGTTATCACACGTAGTGCATTTTCAACTTCGAGTATCGCCCGTTTAGTTTCCGGAATACTTGCAGCTACAAAATCTTCCTGTTGTTCCGACTGCAATTTATCCAGTTCGGGTACATACCCTTGGTTAAAACGTTCCGTAATCAACCGGGTATTTTCCTTGCGGGAAATTAAAGTCCGTTCAGCAATATTAAGTCTGTTATCGAGGTCACTCAGAATAAAATAAAGTTCCGCAGTCTGCGCAATCAGCGAAATCATTACTGCATTCCGATTTTCCATTTCAGCAAAGAAAATTGCCTGTGCTGCACGATTCGCATGACGTACTCTTCCGAACAGATCAATCTCCCAATTCATCAACCCATACATATTAAGGCTGTTCACATCGATACCTGCTCCGGCTCTTTCTGCTTCAATCCCTACACTGTTCAAAGTTCCGCCGGCTGAATATCCCAATTGAGGAAAATAATTTGCTTTCACAATCCCGGCTCTTTCGCGTGCTTCTTCAATACGCGCTGTCGCGATGAGTAAATTTTTATTGCTATCGAGTGCTGTCTTTATCAGCTTTGTCAATGCTTCATCCTTATATAACTCAAACCATTTCAATTGTGTAATTGAATCTGTTGATGTTGCATTCGGATACACCGCATCGGATTGCACTGTTGGTGAAGAAAATCTTCCCCCTACGGCACAACCTCCAACCAGGAAAGCAACACTTGCGAATATGATCAGGTTCTTTTTCATATTAGTGCCCTCCTTCATTTGTATTTTTTTCAACGGCTGCTTTCTTTTTCTTTTTTCCTTCAACGAAAACATATAATGCAGGAATTAAAATTACACCTACTACTGTTGCTGTAATCATACCACTGAATACCGACATACCCATAACCTTACGTGCTTCGGCACCTGCACCGGACGCAGTCAGCAATGGAACTACTCCTAAAATGAATGCCAGCGAAGTCATAAGGATTGGACGGAACCTCAACTTGGCACCTTCAAGTGCAGCATCGAGGGTTTCAGCACCTTCTTCTTTTTTCATTTTCGCAAATTCCACGATGAGGATCGCATTTTTCGCGTTCAGTCCAATGAGCATCACCAATCCAATTTGTGCAAACACATTATTTACATAACTCAGCGACCACAAACCTCCAATGAACAATCCGAGAAATGCGCCCATGATTGCCCACGGGGTACCAAGTAAAACGCTGAAAGGAAGTTTCCAGCTTTCATATTGTGCAGCCAGAATTAAAAACACAAACAGCAGTGCCATTCCGAATACGGATGCTCCTTTACCGGCAGCAGCTTTTTCCTGGTAAGATACGTTACTCCACTGGTAACTCATATCCGGAGGCAGTACTTGTGCCGCTACTTCTTCAAGTGCATCCAATGCTTCCGCAGAACTATAACCCACTGCAGGAATACCGGCGACTTCAGCTGCACGATAAATGTTGAAGTGATTCACATACTGAGGTCCTGATGTATCCCTGATGGAAGTTACGGTACTCAACGGAATCATGATTCCGTTTTTATCCCTTACATAATACTGTGCAAGGTCCTCCGGTCGCATCCTGAAATTTTCATCACCCATCACATAGGTTTTGTATTGCCGGCCAAACTGGTTGTAGTTATTGATGAACGACGATCCAAGCATTGTAGATACTGTTTGATTTACATCATTCAGATTCAATCCGAGCTTTTGAACTTTATCGTTATCGACAACTATATTTTTTTGAGGTACGTTGGCGCGATACAATGTATATACCTTTCCGATCTCCGGCCTTTTGCTTGCTTCCGCGATAAATTTTTGCGCCTGCTCTGCCAGGTATTGTGGAGAGTTACCGGCAATATCCTGAAGCATGAGCGTAAATCCACCTGCTGATCCAAGACCCTGAATCGGAGGAGGGCCTACAGCGATTACTGTTGCCTCGGTTATTTGCTTCATGCAAATACGATTAATTTCTTCGGTCAATTGCAATGCGGTTTTTTCCCGTTCAGCCCAAGGCTTGAGTGTGATGAAAAACGTAGCGGCATTCGGAGCAATAGTGCTATTAAGAAGATTGTTCCCGTTTACTGTGGTATACAAATAAATTTCAGGAATATTTTTCAGAATGGCTTCTACCTTTTTAGTCACCTGGTCGGTACGCTGCAATGAAGCTGCATCCGGAAGATTTACTGCCATGATAAAATATCCCTGGTCTTCTTCGGGAACGAATCCTCCAGGAATTTTTTTACCAAGTAATGCAGTGATACCTACAATTCCAACAAGAAGCACTAAAGTTACAATCAGTTTACGGGTGAAGTATCCTGCAGTCTTTACATATCCGTTTGTAAATTTATCGAAGCCCCTGTTGAACCATGCGAAAAACCTGGTCAGGAAATTTTCTTTTTTCTTAGTAGTATGCGGTTGTAACAACATTGCTGCAAGCGCGGGACTTAATGTTAACGCGTTGAATGCAGACAAACAAATTGATACGGCAATTGTAATCGCGAACTGCTGATACAACCTTCCTGTAATTCCTCCTGTTAATGCAACCGGAATAAATACTGCGGAAAGAATTAACGCAATCGCAACTACAGGACCAGCTACTTCTTTCATCGCTTTACTTGTAGCTTCTTTTGGCGATAGACCGTGTTCGATGTGATGCATTACAGCCTCAACTACCACGATTGCATCATCTACTACCAGTCCGATTGCGAGCACCAAACCAAGCAATGAAAGTACGTTCACCGAAAATCCCATCAGCGGGAAAAATATAAACACACCGATGAGTGATACAGGAACTGTTAATAAAGGAATTAAAGTAGCTCTCCAGTTTTGAAGGAAAATAAATACCACAACGATTACCAGGAAGATAGCTTCGTACAGCGTGTGCATAATTTCGTTGATACCTTCAGAAACCGCTTCGGTTGTATCCAGCGAATAATCAAGTTTCATATCAGGAGGGAATCTTTGCTGCAGATCCTCCATTTTTTTCCGAACATTTTCTGCCACTTCAAGTGCATTTGAACCCGGAATCTGAAATACTGCAATTGTAGATGCACCAGATCCGTTCAAGCGGCTTGTTTGATTATAATTTTCGGTTCCCAATTCAATTCGTGCAACATCTTTCAAATAAACCAATGCACCGTTAGGATTTGATTTAAGAATGATGTTTCCGAATTGTTCTTCAGTAACTAATCGCGATTGAAGCATCGCGGTATACGTATTTTGTGTGCCAGGTTTTGAAGGCTCCCCACCAAAACTACCACCGGCACGTATTACGTTTTGTGCTTTCAATGCATTGGTGACATCCTGGAGTGTAAGTTCATATCGTGATAATACATCCGGTTTAAGCCAGATACGCATTCCATATTCAGAACCTCCGAATACTACAATATCACCTACACCCTGAATCCTTTTAAGGTGATCCACCACGTTGATGAATGCATAGTTGTTAAGGAATTTAGAATCGTAACTGTTATTTGGAGAGCTGAGCGACACGAGCATCAGCGGGAAAGTGAGTGACTTTTTAATTGTCACACCCATGTCTTTTACTTCCTGCGGCAAAAATGGATCCGCTTGTGAAACCCTGTTCTGCGTAAGCATGTTTGCATTATCGAGATCGGTTCCAACTTCAAAAGAAACCTCAAGTACAGTAGTTCCGTCATTCGCATTGATAGAGCGCATGTAAAGCATTTCTTCCACACCGTTCACCTGCTGTTCCAATGGCAATGCAACTGTTTGCTCCATATTCACGGAGTTAGCGCCATTATATGTTCCGGTAACTTTCACCATCGGTGGTGTAATTTCCGGATACTGTGAAATAGGAATTCCCTGCAAGGTGATCAGTCCGAGAATCACAGTAAGAATGGAAATAACTATGGCAACAATTGGCCTGCGTATAAAAAATTCACTCATAACTTTGTGCTGTTAGTTGGCGGTAAAAATTTATTTCACTAAAGTTGAATCGTAATCCCAGGTCATGTCGATTGGTTTCACCGGTATACCTGGTTTTAAGATAGCGTTTCCTACCATAGCTACTTTTTCACCTGGTTTCAATCCATCTTCAATTACCCAATTGCTTCCGGAACGAACGCCAACTTTCACAGCACGTGGGACTATCATGCTGCTGTCGTTGATTACAAATACACGGTAGATATTCTGTAACTGATTTATCGCTTGTTGTGGTACAAGGATTGCATCTTTCTTCAAGTCGGAAATAAAACGCACTTTCACATATTGTCCGGGGCGCAGCATCCTGTCGGAGTTTTGAAAAATTGCCTGCACAAGTAAACTTCCTGTTAAAGGATCAATGGTACGATCGGCGAAATCAAGTTTGCCTTTTTCAGGATACACGGTACCGTCACTTAAAATCATTTCGATTTCAATTTTATCAGCAGTCATATCTGTTTCCTGCGCTTTTTTTCTGAACCTGAGAAAATCATTTTCAGTAATTGAAAAACGAACACGCATTGCACCAATTGCTGAAATAGTATTGATTGCATTTTTTCCGATGCCCCGGCTTACATAATCTCCAACCTGTACGTTAGAAACTCCAATAATTCCATTGATAGGAGAGCTTATTTTTGAATAACTCAACTCCACATTCGAATTGGCATACAATGCCTGGGCACTTGCGAGGTTTTCCTTTGCTGCATCATAATCAGCTTTTGCTGCATCCAGGTCACGCTTACTCAAAGCATTCATCGCAGCAAGTGGTTCCACGCGATCAAGATCCGATTTTGCTCTGGCTACCACAACTTTTGCCTCTGAAACATCAGCCGCAGCAGAAGCTACTTTGTTTTGAAGCTGCACATCATCAATAGTGTAAAGTAATTGTCCCTCTTTAACCATCTCCCCTTCTTTAAAGTGAATCGCTGTGATCCACCCTTCTACACGAGGTTGAATTTCAATATCCGACTGTCCATAAGTCTGACCTACAAATTCCGAATACACCGGTATATCGCGTTGCACTGCGGCTACTACATTCACATCAGGGACTACAGCCTTGGCTGCCTTTTTTTCGCCACAGGAACTTAACACTAAAAATGTCAATCCGGCACTCAGTACTTTGATACAATTATGATGAAACATAGAATATGGATTTGAAGAGGATAAATGTATAAAAAAATTGCGCCCTGAAGGTATGGGATATGTGTTTTTAGAAAGTGTATTGATTGACTTGACAAAGCCCTTCTTAAAATCCGTGTTTATTCAAATAAATTGAAGTAATGTGTGCTTGCTGATTCCTCTAAAGTGATTTCAGCTTCTCAATCATCTGTTTTGATTCTGATACGTTTATCTGGTATAAAAACTTGTATATGTGTGAGTTGCAGTCATAAAAACAAGATTGTCCCGGTAGATTGTCAAATATTCCTGGTTTTCGTGGTTTCATTGATGACGGTGGCTCTGATAACGCTATGAAAATGTAGATTACCCTTTATTTGCAAGGCCTGCAGGGCGATTTGTCTTACTTTACGTTTACTATGAAACGGGAGGCATCTCTACTGGGTAAGAATGCGGTTTTCGCCTCATAATTATGTAAACCAACCTGTTAGGACATTTATCAACAACCGCGCATCCCCAAAAAAATATCAGATTTTTGTTGTTTTTACTCGAATTTTTCATATAATTTAGTATCAGCGGAGGGATAACCTCACTTGCTCAATCGATTCTCACCAACTTATTTTTTCAGACCCTAACCAAACGATCCGACTTAAACACCTGAAACTTCCGATTTGATCATCGATTAAACAGTTAACATATCAGTTCAAAATTCATCACTTCATTTTCGATGAAATTGATTGTTACATATTTTTTTTCTGTGCGGGCTTTTTCACAAAACCCACTGAACTTACTAAGGCCATTCTTTTATGCATGCTTCCCTTCAATTCAATGGATGGTGTTCCTTCTTTTCCTATTCGGCAGACTAAACATTTTTAATAATATTTAAATCCTTAACATCATGAAAAAGCATTACAAATTCAGATTGCATTTCGGTATTTTGAAAAGCCTCTCTTTCCTTTTACCGATGTTGATTTCAAACCAGGCTCAACTTTTCGGTCAACTGCCTGTGAAGAATAATATTATAACCACGAACAGTTATGTCCGAACGATCCAGCGTGATGGTCAGAATTTATACATGGGAGGGGATTTTACCCTTGCGGGATATCATACAGGAAAAGGAGCATTGTTGAGTACCTCATCCGATTTTCCTGTTGCTGATTTTCCTAAGACAAATTATGCGATCAACACCGCCGTCCCTGATGGTTCAGGTGGCTGGTATATTGGAGGTACTTTTTCAATCGTTGGTGGCATTACCCGAAACAGGCTTGCACATATACTTCCCAACAAAACGGTAGATCCGAATTTTAATCCAAATGCCGACAACACGGTTAACAGTCTTGCCCTTGACGGAAATACGCTATATGTAGGCGGTTCTTTTACCAATATCAGTAGTTCTGCATTGAACCGTATTGCAGCTCTGGATGCAACTACCGGAGTTGCTACATCCTGGAACCCTGATGCTAACGGAGCGGTCAACTCCATTTATGTAGATGGCTCTTCTGTATATGTAGGAGGAACTTTTACTGCAATTGGTGGGAATGATCAACCATATTTTGCAAAGCTGGATGCTGCGACCGGACTTTACCAGCAATCGATAAGCACTAACAGCTATGTATATACGCTTGCACAAAGTGGCAACGAATTATACATGGGAGGCGATTTTTCTCTTGCCGGCTATTACACTGAAAAAGCTGCACTGCTTTCAACCAGCAATGATGTGCCTGCACCTGATTTTCCAAAAGCAAATTATACTATAAATGCAATAATATCAGATGGTTCGGGAGGCTGGTACATTGGAGGAAGCTTTACCGTGATTGGCGGGGTAACCCGGAACCGGCTGGCACATGTGCTGGCTAACAATACCGTGGATGCCAATTTCAATCCGGATGCAAACAACGTCGTATATGCACTGGCGTTAAGTGGTACTACCCTGTATACGGGAGGATCATTTACCAATATCGGCGGTGCCGCCATCAACAGAATTGCAGCAATTGATGTTACCACAGGTTATGCAACAGGATGGAATCCAAATGCAAATGGAAATGTGCGTTCACTGGCTGTGGATGGAAATTTCATTTATGCCGGGGGTGATTTTACAAACATTGGGGATCACGATCAACCATATCTTGCAAAACTCGACAATACTACCGGTTTGTCATTACCAATGGTTGGCGCTAACAGTTATGTATATGCGCTGGAGAAGGATGCTGTCGGAATTTATGCAGGTGGCAGTTTTTCATTGGCTGGACTTAGTACCGGTAAAAGTGCGCTACTGTCCACAACTTCAGATGTGCCATCGTACGATTTTCCAAAAACAAATTACGACGTATATGCCATAATACCTGATGGATCCGGTGGCTGGTATATAGCCGGTAATTTCACTACTGTGGGAAGTTTTACACGAAACCGGATCGCACATATTTTACCTAACAATACTGTGGATGCATTCTGGAATCCCGATGCGAACAGTACAGTATTTGCTTTAGCACTTGATGGAAATACCTTGTATGCTGGTGGTTCCTTTACCAATATAGGTGGAAGTGCTCTCAACAGGATAGCAGCAATTGACGTTACAACCGGAGTTGCAAATGCATGGAATCCGGATGCTAATAGCAACGTATATTCCCTGGCGTTAACCGGATCAAATGTATATGCAGGAGGATATTTTACAACTATCGGAGGACAAACCAGGAATTACCTGGCAGCCATCAGCAAATCGACCGGAAATGCCACTTCATGGAATCCGGATCCAAACAGTTATGTGTATGAAGTGCTGATCAGCGGAACAGCAGTGTATGTAGGAGGTGATTTTACATCAATTGGTGGTACGACAAGAAACCGTTTAGCTGAAATTTCAACTTCTTCCATTACTCCGACTGCTTTCAATCCCAATGCTAACTCAAGTGTGTACACGCTTTCACTGGATGGAACTACTATTTATGCAGGAGGATATTTTACAACAATCGGAGGACAACCCCGAAACTATATTGCCGCACTGAACACAACTACCGGTAACGCATCTGCATTCAACCCAAATGCAAACGGTTATATTAATGGAGTTACCGCAGTTGGTTCAAATGTATATGTAGCTGGTAATTTTACCACTATCGGCGGTCAACTAAGAAATTATCTTGCAAAACTCAACAATACAAATGGCAATGCTGTAACATGGGATCCTAAAACTAACGCTATGGCACATACGATAGTAGTTTCAGGAACTTCAGTAATTGCAGGTGGAGGATTTGACTTTCTGAAAGCCGAAACCCGTTACCGTCTGTTACTTTTTGATCCCGGTTCACAATTAATTGATGACACCTGGAATCCAAATTCAAACAGCGATGTGTATGCAATTGTAGCAGATGGCAATTCAGTATATACCGGCGGTATGTTCACAACCATAGGCGGGCAACCCAGAAACCGGATTGCAAAACTGAATAATACAAACGGAAACGCGGATCCCTGGAATCCAAACAGTGACAATACCGTTTATAAACTGGCAACTACCACCTCAACGGTATTTGCATGTGGTACTTTTGGCAACATCGGAGGACAAAACCGATCGTTCATCGCCGGAATAAATAAAGCCAATAACAATGCAACCTCATGGGATCCAAAAACAAATGCTGCTGTGTATGCCATTGCCTTTAATGGAACTGACATACTTATTGGTGGCGATTTTCAATATACGAAAGCCGAAACCAGGGGGCGCATCCTGGCAGTGGATCAAACTACTGATTTAATCACTTCCTGGAATCCAAATTCAAACAGCTCAGTATATACAATACATCCAACCGCAACAACCTTATATGTGGGAGGTTATTTTTCAAACATTGGAGGACAGCCCAGAAATTACGTTGCTGCATTGAACAATACAAACGGAAATGCAACCACCTGGAATCCGAACGCCAATAATTATGTAAAGCAAATCATAACTCTCAATAGTGAAGTGTACGCGGTTGGTGCTTTCACACAAATCGGTGGACAAACCCGAAATTATGTGGCAGAACTAAACAACACAAATGGAAATGCAACCACCTGGAATCCTCAAACGCATTCCACTGTTTATTGCATCACAGCAAATGGATCCTCAATTTTAATCGGAGGAGAATTTGATTTTATGAAAGCGGAAACCCGTAACAGGGCATTGTGTGTGGATTTAAATACAGGTCTTATCACCTCCTGGAATCCGGACGCCAACAGTACCATTTATTCATTACTGGTTTCGGGAAGTAATGTGTATGCCTGTGGTTATTTCACGAACATCGGCGGTCAGCCAAGAAGTTATATTGCTGCACTTAACAACACAAACGGAAATGCAACAAGCTGGAATCCTGCAGCCAACAATTATGTGAATTGTATGCTGATAGATGGATCAACACTTTATGCAGGAGGTGGTTTTACTACATTAGGTGGCGCTACCCGGAATTATCTTGGTGCGCTCGATGTTACAGGAAACAATGCACTTGCGTGGGATCCAAATGCTAACGGTGCCGTAAATGCGCTGGAAGCAAATTCGGGTAACATATTTGCGGGTGGTTCTTTCAGTATGGTTGATGGCCAAGTCAGGAATAACCTGGCGTCAATCAGCAAATCAACAGGTGCTGTCACATCCTGGGATCCTAATGCCAGTTCCTCTGTGAATACATTGTGGCTGGATAACAATTCGCTTTTTGCAGGAGGTGCTTTTTACCAGGTAGGAGGATTATCACGTAACTATATTGCAGAAATTGATGCTACATCTGGAACAATCACCAGTTACAATCCGGGAACTAACGGTACCGTCAATTGTATTTTTGGTAAAAACAACTACCTCTATGTTGGTGGAAATTTCACTACGGCAGCGGGACAGACTTCCAATTATTTCGCTTTGATCCATAAAGTGCTCGGACAATCGGTTGCATGGAATCCTTCTTTCAGTACAGGTGTATATGCACTGAATGTGCAGGACAGCACTTTATTTGTGGGTGGATCTTTTACTTCGGTTGATAACCAGGATGAATGGTACGCGGTTTCATGGTCAATTCCATCAATACTTTTAACTGTAGGAATTGATGAGCCAAATACAGTAATTAATGACGGTATACTGATATACCCGAACCCTGCACATGATTTTATAAACCTGGAATGGAATCGTAGTTCGACTGCTGCAGCTCAGATAAAACTTTTGAATTCTGCAGGAGCACTCGTTCATGAGGAAAGAATTCCTGAGGGAACACAAAATCAAATCACCCGTTTCCAGCTTCAGAATTTACCATCCGGACTTTACCTCATCAATATTTTAACTGATGGGCAAAATATTATTTCAAAATTTGTAGTGGAGTGATTCTCTTTCCTTTTTGAGTGAATAATAAATCAAACAAAAGCCTTTCATGAAAATTCATGAAAGGCTTTTGTTTGACTAAATTTTTTAATTTATACTAAGTAACGATACATTAATTAGTTATATTTACTTTTTTAGAATACGTATCGGTGAATAAAAACAGCAATCAAAATGAATTTTGAAGCCTTAATTATATTTTATTCATTAGGATTATTTGTGGGCATGCTCTCATTCCTGGAATTTGGCAGGCGGTATGGGGCTTTCAAAAGGAAGCAGGATCCACAGGGTTCAACAAAGGGTATTGGAGCTATAGAAGGAGCTGTATTTGGACTTCTCGGTTTGATCATTGCATTTACATTTTCAGGGGCAGCCTCAAGGTTTGAAGACCGGCGTCATCTGATCGCTGATGAAACCAACGCGATTGGTACCGCATATCTCCGCATTGATTTATTGCCTTTAGAATTACAGCCTGCAATCCGTGATATGTTTCGAAATTATACTGATATGAGACTTGAAACTTTCCGCCATGTCGAAGATCAAGAAAAAACAAAAACTCTATATTCAAAAACGCAGGGAATACAGGACAGCATCTGGAATTATGCTATTTCCAATTGTCAGCAGCCACAGGCAAATATGGATGCTTGCAAACTTCTTATCCCTGCCTTAAATGAAATGTTTGACATTACGACCACACGTTTGGTTGCCACAAAGATCCATCCTCCATTTGTTATTTATTATCTGATGGGATTTTTAGGTTTGTTAGGTGCCCTGTTAGCGGGATATGGTATGGCAGGAAGTAAATCAAGAAATCAACTTCACATGTTGGTTTTTTCTGCTGTTATGTCAATAACTGTGTATGTAATTCTGGATCTTGAATACCCACGTCTTGGATTAATAAATCTCACCGATGCTGACCAGATATTGGTTGATCTTAGGGGAAGCATGAAATAACAATTTCAAAAATTTCTCCGGAACTAAAAATGCTAATTCTGGTACTTCTAAACTCGCAATTTATCATGCATATTTGTAAAAAAAATTCTTTCTGAAAGCAACATGCAAGCTATAATAAATTCAATATGCTTAGGAATAACGCTTGCATTAATTGGGAGTGTGCAACAGGCTTCTGCCCAGGACCTGGATCCCCGCGCTTATATTTGGGTTCCGGTTAAAACAACCACACTCATTGCAGGTTTCGCCTACTCGTTTGGCGACGTAGTAACGGATCCTACACTACCACTTCAAAATGTGGATGCCGATGTGCAGGCAGCTTCACTGGGAATCGCTCATTCGTTTAATTTTTTCGGGCTCACATCGCAGGCGCTTGTCGCTGTTCCTTACTCATGGGCCCAGGTATCTGGTGATGTTGGAGATGAGAATAAAAGCATCACGCGATCAGGTTTTGCAGATATGCGTCTCCGATGGTCGGTGCTGGTGCTCGGCGCTCCTGCTGCTACTGTTCCAACAATAAAAAAAACTCCCCGTAAAACAATTATAGGTGTAAGTCTGAATGCAATTTTACCCACCGGTCAGTTTTATCCTGACAAGCTAATTAACCTTGGTACCAATCGATATTCGTTACGACCGGAGATTGCTCTTTCGCAACCAATCAGCAAACGCTGGCTGATTGACGTATATTCCGGAGTCTGGTTTTTTACAGACAATAAATCATTCTATCCGGGAACTTCTGTGCGAACGCAAGAACCTATGGGATCTTTCCAGGCACATTTTAGTTACAACATTCGTCCGCTTTTCTGGATCGCATTAAATGCCACTTTTTATACCGGAGGACAAACTTCAATCGATGATGTGTACAAAGACGACCGGCAAGCCAATTCACGTTTAGGAATTACTGCAGCTATGCCGGTCGGTAAACGAAATTCAATAAAATTATCTGTCAGTAAAGGTGCTATTGTTCGTATAGGACAAAATTTTACAACGGTTTCAATTGGTTGGCAAACATCCTGGATTGCGAAAAGTTCGATGCAGCCATCCACAGTAACTGATTAAAATTTATCGAAGAAAAAATAATTTGTTTCGGAATTAATATATTTTACGATGCAAAGAATGCATCAAATAAAGTTCCTGAAAACAAACAGCCATTGACAGTTATATACTGACAATGGCTGTTTAAATTATTAATAAGATGCGGAATTATTTTGCGTTACTTTTTTGCCCACATTCCTGCAGCTTCTGTTTCCAGTTCACTGTATTGTTCCTTCCCTGTACTGACTTTCACAAATGAAATTGTTCCACCCTTAAAATTACCTGGCGATTTATAGAGCTGACTCACATTGTCTCCACTATCATATCCAACACAAAGTCCATCTCCTACAAGTGTGAATTTTCCAACTTGTGCACGCATTGGTCCGCTGGCAACCTCCTTATCATTGATAAATAATTTTGCAGTTCCTATAGACTCCCTGTGTTCGCCGGCCTTTTCTTTTGTAAACTCCATACCCACTGTATATTTACCCGGCTTAAGTGGCATTGAAGAAACAAATTGTTGCTCCGGTTTTATTCCAAGGAAATTATAGACATAATATAATTTATGATCTTTAATAAACAGGGAATGTCCGCCAAAGCGTGAGCCGTGTGCAAAAATAACTCCGGATGCATTTGCATCGGTGATCTCTATGTTTGCAACTATTTTAAAAGATTTACCTCTTACATTCACACAAACCGCTTCAGGAACTGCACTTGTATGCGGATAATACGTGTATAAATCTTTGACTGCCTCTTCTGTGGGACGTTCTATTTCAAGAATTTCTGTTGCAGACCTGTCATCAAGTGGCAATGCAAAGTTTTTATTTGCTTCATCCATATACAATTTCTTCAACGCCTCCAGTTTTTCAGGATTTTCTTTGGCGAGATCTTTTGATTCTGAACGGTCCGCGTCTACATGGTACAATTCCCATTTATCCTGATCAAAATGACCCTTAGCAGTAAGTGGTGCATGCACTGCAACAGCTTTCCATCCATCCTGCCAGATTGCACGTGTACCCAGCATTGTGTAATATTGAATATGCTTTTGAGTAGGATCATCGGGTTTGGCATTAAACGTATATTTCATTGAAACACCTGATAACGGATACTGTTCCACACCATTGAAAACTTTAGGCATTTCCAAACCACAAATTTCAAGTATAGTAGGAACGATATCCACCGCATGATGATACTGATTTCGCACTTCACCGCGAGCAGAAATACCTTTTGGCCATGAAATCACAAGTGGATCAGCTGTACCACCTGAATAATTTGAATAGCGTTTGAACATTTTGAATGGAGTAGAAAATGCAGCAGCCCATCCTGTTGGATAATGTTCATATGTGTTCGGGCCACCCAGCTCATCAAACAGTTTCATATTCTGTGCTAAATCATCTGGGTAACCATTAAAGAATTTATTTTCATTAACCGAACCATTAGGACTTCCTTCTCCTGAAGCTCCGTTATCTGCAGCGTAAAGCACAATAGTATTTTCATATTGACCGGATGCTTTCAGATAATCAATCACACGACCAATTTGCACATCAGTATATTCAGAGAATCCTGCATACACTTCACATAACCGTGAAAACAATTTCTTTTCATCCGGCTTTAAAGATTCCCATGGACGAACCATATCTGCAGGATTCGCCTGGTCGACAGGTAAAGGATTAAATTCTGTAAGCTCAGTGCCTTTTGGCAAAATGCCTTTTTCAATCATTCGTGGAAGCACCCATTTGCGATAGGCATCATACCCATCATCAAATTTGCCTTTATACTTTGCAATAAAATCTTTCGGAGCTTGATGAGGCGCATGATTAGCACCGGGGCAATACCACATGAACCAAGGTTTGGAAGGATTTGCGGACTTTTGGTCGCCAATCATTTTGATTGCCTGTTCAGCAAGATCTCTTGACAAATGATAACCATCTTCAGGGCCATACGGTTGATCAATAGCATGATTGTCTTCCGTCAGGTCAGGATAAAATTGATTAGTTTCACCTCCTATAAAACCATAAAACCGATCGTATCCCTGTTGCAATGGCCACTGACTCTTGTTAGCTCCTGCTGAAAGATCTGTTTCAGGAACATTGTGATCTTTTCCTAACCAGAATGTACTCCATCCATTTTCATTTAGAATCTGTGCCATGGTAGCACATTGTTTTGGCAATTGACAAATATATCCAGGGAATCCGTTGGCACCTTCAGTGATTGCACCCATACCATTCAAATTGTGATTACGTCCGGTATTCAAACAAGAACGGGAGGGGGAGCACAAGGAAACCGTATGCCACTGCGAATAAGTCAATCCCTCGGCTGCCAGCTTATCCAATGTTGGCATGTTGATTCTCCCACCATAAGGGGACCATGCCGCAAGTCCGGTATCATCATATAGAATGAAAAGAATGTTCGGAGATCCTTCAGGTGCTTTTTTCCGAATGTATGGTGCCCAGTCCGGTTTGGAGTCACGTACATCAAGTTTAATTTCACCTTTAAATGCAATACCTGTTTGTATAGAATTCTCAACAGGAGCAGGTTGTTTTTGCTGGCATCCAAAGGATGCAATGGTCAAAGCGATGACCGAGCAAAAGGATTTGAATTTTGGAGACATAGTGTTATCATTTAAAACGTTTGATGCAAAGAAAACTGTGTGTTGAAATTCAATATCTAAAAGTTAAATAATTGTAAATGAGCTAATTGCTGGCAAAACATTAAATAAGTAGAATAATTTCTACATTTAAGCGAATTGTGAAAATACTTGTTTTTCTATTCTAAATCAATTATTTCAACATTAGGCATAAATCATAAAAAATATAACCGTGTTCCTCAGTTCAAAGAATGATTGATCTATTTCAATTCCTGATCCCTAAGTTTTTTATTGAAATAACTCTTAATTTGAAAATGGTATCTTTTAAAGAAAAAAATATTCTCATTTACCTTAAATTATCAAATACATTTGTATTCAGGAAAGCCCTTGTGAATTGCTTTTTGAAATTTCAGGAATTGCAACTCGTGTACATTGGATTTTTTAGTTAATCCGTCTCTGAAGTTGATAAAATCCTGTTTAAAAAATTAAAAGGAATAAAATTTAAGGTTATAATATTTTCCCTCTATGAAAATTCGTCTTTCGCTTCAATTGGTAGGAGTTCTGATCTGTTTACTGCTCGATCCTTGTAGTTCATTATTCGCACAAGACTCTATCACGATTAAGAAACCTTTTCGACCAAGGTTTTACCTCCAGACTGGTGGTTTCCGACCTTACGTAGCCACCACTTTACAAATAAATGGAAGCAAAGGACCCGGTGCCATACTTAGTCTTGAAGATAATCTGGGGTTTTCAGAACGGCCCTGGGTGTTCCGTGCAGAAGGTACTGCTAATTTAACAAAGCGTTCTGGGGTAGGACTTACTTATGTCCGGTTAAACCGGAGAAATGACTGGACTGCGGATCGCGACATTACGATTTTTGATACCACATTGCACGCAGGGGCAAAACTGGGCGTTTATTTTAACACTACGTTCATTGCAGCATCCTATAAATACACAATTTTTTACAAGCCTACATGGGAAGCAGGTCTGGCTGTTGGAATCAGGTATATGCAAATTAAAACGGGTGTTGAACTTAAAGCCCAAAATGTAGAGGACTATAATGAATCTGTGAACATTCCGGCACCTGTTCCTGTGTTAGGAATTTTTGGTGCTGCTTATTTAACTGATGCTTTCAGAATGCGATATAGTTTCGATTATTTTACATTATCAGTTGAAGGCACCAAAGGGGGGGTGCTTGATAACCGTTTTGCACTGGAGTATTATGTCATAAAATACCTCGGTGTCGGTGCCGCAATCAATTTCTTATCCTACCAGGTAAAAGAAATTCCCTTAGAGAAAGATTTTGATGGCCAAGTAAAATATAACCTGAACGGATTTTCATTTTATCTGACCGGAAGGTTCTGATTTCTTCTTAACTGATTATTTTGCAGGAATTCTGGCTTTTTTGAGGCAGAATTGCTATTTTTAGTGTACGCTGGCACGTCGGCGATATTCTACAAAAGCGCTAATCTCAAAGTGTTAACTTTGCCGGATCAATTAATTACGCTCTGAATCGGCAGAAATCTTCACTAAATCAGCATGAAGCTCCCGCTTCAGTTTCTCAATTACAATAAAATTCTTACCCCCTATTCTGAAATCAAACTATTACAATGAAAAAAAATCTACTATTCGTATTGCTTGCATTCGTTTCGTTGAATGCAATTTCTCAAATTCCTACTAACGGCTTAATTGGTTACTGGCCGCTTAATGGCAACGCAAATGATTCCACCGGCAACGGTTATAACGGTGTGGTAACAGGTGCTGTTACTTCTTCTGATCGTTTCGGTGATCCTGCCGGTGCATATTTGTTTACCGACAGTACAAAATTCATTACTGTTACTGATGCAGCTCCTTTGCGATTGAGTAACACTGATTATACAATCAGCTGCTGGGTTTATCAAAATAACATTCTTTCCAACCAGGAAGCAATTCTTACAAAACGTGCTAACGGTAGTCAAAACGGATATATCCTGAATGTAACCGGCGTAGCTTCTTCTTCACCTGGCCATGTTAATTTCCAGGTTTCAGGAGGAATTGATCCGCGGTTAGGTTCAGATTCAATAATAGCACTTGCCAGCTGGCATCATATTGCGATTGTTTATACACTGAGCAACCTGCAAATGAAAATTTACATCGATGGAGTCCTGAACAACGATACCATTGGAATGCCATCACCAAATGCTGCCGCAACAGCTGACCTTTTAATAGGTAAAGATGGCGCTACAGGAGGATATGGTTTTCATGGAAAAATTGATGATGTAGCTATGTACAACAGGGCACTTTCTTTTTCTGAGGTATATTTAATTGCTTCCTTTTGTAATACAGTAGATATTGCAAACAACATAGTGGCTCAATATAATTTTGCAGGTGATGCAAATGATAATAGCGGCAACAACCATAATGGTACTGTTTCAGGTGCCGCACTCACTACCGATCGTTTTGGAAATGCTAACTATGCATATTCATTCAATGGATCAAATGCAACTATTACTGTCCCTGATCATGTGGCTTTACGTTTAAGCAACACTGATTATACCATCAGCACCTGGATAAATCAAACTGCACAAATTGCAACTAACGCAACTATTTTATCAAAGCGCAACGGCTCAGGACAAAATGGATATGTGTTAAGTTTGAGCGGTTCAACGGGGGTGCCGCCTTACAGAACAAACTTTAATGTGTCGGGAGGTACTGATCCAAAAGCGGTTTCTGATTCTGCAGTTTCGGCCGGAACCTGGCATCATTTAGTAATAGTTTATGAACTTAGCAATCAACTTATGCTCACTTACGTGGATGGACTTTTGAATAATGTGAAAACAAACATGCCTTCTCCTAATGCAGCTACTTCAGTGAATATGAGTCTCGGAAGTGATGGCGGAGTTTACGCATTCAACGGAAAGCTTGATGACTTCAGGATTTACAACCGTTCACTCAGCTCATGTGATATTGATTCACTTTATAACATGCCTGATCCGATGTTGTCAGGAATAAATGATTTATCCGGAGTTAACGCTATTCAGATATTCCCAAATCCTGCAACAGATCAAATTTCAATGTCAGGTACTATAACTGCGAAAGTAGATATCAGAAATGCACCAGGACAACTTGTAAAATCAACAACCATTCATCCGGGGAACAATGTTATCAGCCTCACTGATTTAAAATCAGGATTATATTTTGTGACTGTCATCGATGAAAACAACAATGTAGCAGTTCAAAAATTAATAAAATATTAATTCGTTTAGTTCAATTTCATTTCTTCAAAGCAGTACAAATAAAAATTCTTAATGCAATCTTTCAAGTCAGTAATTCTATTCGCCTTCATTTTAATATGTTCAACAGCATCCGCTCAGTTTTATGTTTCTCCGTCAGGTTCTGATTCCAATCCGGGAAGTATCACTCTGCCATTTAAAACCATCCAGAAAGCGGCTGATGTTATGTCAGCCGGCGACAGTTGTCTGATCATGGCAGGTGTTTATCGCGAGACAGTTATTCCTGCAAACAACGGCGCTTTGGGCAATCCGATAATTTTTAAAAATTATCAGAACGATAAAGTGATAGTTGTAGGAACTGATTCCTTATCGGGATGGGTGCCTTATCAGAATGGGATTTACAAAACCTATGCCCCTGATACCGTGACACAACTTTGTGTGAACAAGCAAATGGCAAATGAAGCACGGTATCCTAATTTCTGGGGAAATCATCAGAGTACTGCCGGCTGGAAACCTGTTACAATTGCAACTACTGGCAACGCCGTTTACACAGGTATGAATTTCCCGAATGGATATTGGGTTGGCGGATATGCGGTGGCGTTAGTAGCTGCGAAATGGATTTCTGAAAATGGAATTATTGATTCCTCAAATGCAAACATGGTGCATTGCACTGAACGTTCCTTCCCCTGGAGTACATATACCTCCACTTACTATATTGGCAGTGGTTCAGGTTATATCACACATCATATAAATGCACTTGACACAGTGAATGAATGGCACTGGCAAAATGATTCACTTTACTATTATCCATCTGATCCCGCTACAATTAATACCTCCACAATTGAAGCACGTACACGTATGTTTGGGTTCAATTGTTTTGGAAAGGAATACATCAAAGTTGAAAACATCAATTTCGTTTGGTCTACAGTAAATTTTGAAGAAGCAACAGGATGTACGTTAAACGGAGGAAGCGTTTGGTTTCCTCAACCTTATTTTTATTATACTTCAGCATGGGATCGCCAGGCTCACGACAGTACAAATTATGGAATCAGCAGCTGGCGCGGAAAAGGTGTTGCGGTTTCGGGAAATAATAATACTGTGAGTAATTGTTATGTAGCGAACAGCTGGGGTGATGGAATCAGTGTAGGTGGACAGAATAATACTGTGACAAATTGTCTTGTGGAAGATTGTGACTGGACAGCCACCGATTGTGGTGTCGTGACAACTGTGGGTGTGGGTCATCTTGTATCCAATAACACACTCCGAAAAACAGGAAGAAGCGTTGTTGTAAACCGATTGAGTAACCAAACTGATATCATCAATAACGATATGTATGATTGTGGAAAGATGACGCTGGATCTGGGTATTACTTATTCATATCATTCAAATGGCGGTGGATCACAAATCGCATACAACTGGGTTCATGATAACCATTCCACCAGCAGCAGCATGGGAATATATCTTGACAATTTTGATACTGCATATGTAGTGCACCACAACGTAATCTGGAATTGCATAAACGCAATTCAAACTAACAAACCTGCAGTGGATCATGAAATTTATAATAACACTGCGTGGTATTGCACCAATGCTATGGGCACCTGGGGAAATACCGGTACTACTATCCAGAACCAAATTGTAAGAAATAACCTGTCGAACAAACCATGGAATTTAGGAAATACTTTCAGCAACAATCTTGTTTCTGCAAATCCTCAATTCACCAATGCCGCTGCTCACGATTTTACGCTCACTCCATCATCACCGGCAATAGATTATGGTATTGATATTCCAAATATCACAACCGGTTACGTCGGAGCTGCACCTGATGCCGGAGCTTATGAATTTGGAGCTCCGCAATGGATTCCAGGATCAAATGTCACCGCTCCTGATATCAGCGAAGTGTATTTAGATTCCACTCAAACAACAGGTATCTATGAATACCCAACAGATGCTGGATTGCTGTTATATCCTAATCCTACAACTTCAATTGTAAACCTAAGTCACGAATCAATTTCGGATTCAAAAGTGGAAGTTTATGATATTTTTGGTCAGCTTATTCTGTCAAAAAGAAATTGCGCTTCGGTAGATTTGTCGACTTATGGCAATGGACTTTACATGTTTGTGGTAACCGATTTGAAAAATCAGGTTTCGCATTCAAAGATGGTTGTGCTGAGAAAATAGTCTGGAATTAAATTCCTACGGCTTTAAAAATTTGCTGATAATCCGGATTCTGCGGATTCATCTCTTTCAGAATCAACGCATGTATTTTAGCTTTTTGCGGAAGGTTTTGCTGGAGATAGAGAATCGATAATGCATAATTGATATTCTCCGCATTTGGTGCATGTGCATATCCTTTCAGGAATGTTTTCTCCGCATCAATTAATTTACCTTGTTGCTGCAGCATCAATCCGTAATTATAATACAAGCTGGGACTGGTGGAACCCAAACGGATTGCAGTTTGAAAACTTTTTTCAGCTGCTAATAAGTCCTTCATCTCATAACAAAGCAATCCAAGGTTATAAAAAATCCGGTCATTCTCAGGATCTATTTTGGCAGCATCCTGTAAGGTTTTCAAGGCTTCTGCGTTTTGGCCCAGGCTGTTATACGCTGCCGATAAGTTCAATCGTGCATAATTCATGAGGCTATCCTTTTTCAAACCTTTGAGATAATTTTTAACAGCGTTTGAATAATCATTCCCCTGCAAATGATAATCTGCAAGCATCACATTTCCAACCGAAAAATCAGCCTGGTAATTCAGGAAGGATCTGTTTTCTGAATCTGCGGACTGGTAAACAGCTTTAATATTTTCCGGAATTTCCTGCGATGGAATTTTATGATACAAATCGGCAGCAGCAATGCGCACAGCCCGGACTTTATCGGTGAGCAATGGTTGGGCCTGGATTAACCATACATCCTGATGAAATTCCTGCAGTGATCTGATTGCATGATAACGTACCAGTGCTTTTTTATCCTGCAAGGCAAATAATAATCCATCGGCGGCATTTTGTGTTTGAACAGATCCCAGGTATTTCGCTGCAGTTGCACGTGCGATTTCCGGCTGCGAGGTGTCTGCAAGCAATTTCACGAGGTGTTTTTCACTTTTATCATTCAGAAGACTTCCCGGAGCAAGGTCATCTGAAAAATGATATTTTCTTTCCGCACCATACCATTTCACAATAGCATTCGCTGCCCATTTTGCATTTTGATTTTTATGACATGAATTACAAGTGTTAGGCGTTCCGTATACTACCGATTGGTCGGGACGTGGAACCCGGAAACTATGATCTCGCCGGTGATCAATTCCCATAAATGTTTTTTCAGGCATGTGACAATTAATACATTTTGACGCTTCAGTATTTATTGCATGAAAATGATGCGATGGATTGTCATATTCCGGTTTGTGACAACTCAAGCAAAGCAAATTTCCTTCTAATTTCAATTTTCCCGAATGCGGATTGTGGCAATTCGCACATTTCACATTATTATGAAACATTTTACTCTGTGAAAAGGAACCGTATTCATAATCCTCCTCTTTAATCTGACCATCCGCAAAATACGATTCATTACTTATCACTTGTGGCACCAGGTCGTCAAGAAGTTCTGATGAATGAATGAATCTTGCGGCAAGATCTGTTTTACGTGCATGGCAAGGTGCACAGGTATTCATTTGTTGTTGTGAAACAGTGTCGCGTGAGTATACGAAGCCGGAGTTGTGTAACTTGTTTCCATTTTGATATGCAGCAGTTTGCATATAATCAATGTGATTACTACCCGGGCCGTGACAACTTTCACAGCTTACATTGATATCTTTCCAGGTAGTATTATATGTGTCGTTCTCCGCGTTATAATTTTTTTGCAGGTCGGTTGAATGACAGGATGCGCACATGGTATTCCAGTTCTGGCTGTTTCCCGTCCAGTGCAGCCAGTCGTGATGATGAATCTTTTGTCCCTCATACTGATCAAACCATTTTCCTTTTCTTGCATCCCAACAAACCCTCAGCGATTGCATTTTTCCTCCCGGAAAGGCTACCAGGTATTGTTGCAAAGGGTAAACCCCAAATGTATAAAGCACTTCAAAGTCGCCGTTTTTCCCATCAGCCCCCTGTGTGTTCACATAAAATTTTTTCTCTTTTTTGAAGAATCTGTTTGTCACTCCATTTGCCACATATGTAACCTTGTTAAAATCACCAAGAACGGTAGAGTCGTTCGCAGGCTGCATGGCAAGAAAATGGTCTGACTTCTTCCAGTCGTTATGCTCCGTTATATGGCACGTCTCACACTTTTGAGCCCCTACGAAATGCGCTTCCCCGGTAAATTCAGTGGTGGATTCCTCTTTCACTGGATTAGGGCCGGAACACCCGGAAATCAACATATAGAACAAATATCCAAGACAAAGAAAAAAGCAACAGGAAACCCAAAAGTTACGGGACATACGTTTATGTAAAATTACAGTAGCTAATTACAAATGTAGTATAAATTGAAGCCGTTAGTCATTCCCCTTAAGGGATGGCTAAATATATCATAACATATTCATTAACTATTAGTTAACAGTATTTTTATCATAAATTCACATACTTGAACGGTTAGTTGAAAGGAAACTGGTAGACAGTACAGAAAGGTGAACTGTTTGAGGAAATATTTGGTTTAGAGCGCATTTTTGTGTTGTTTTGTAGAATATTAGCTTCAATTCAGAAAACACATTTGTCTATCTAATTTTCTAATTTTATTGATAATTAATCCCAATCATTTTAATAACCTGTTTAAATCTGAAATTTTATGAAAAAAATCTTTTTAATTGCCATCTGTGCCCTGGGCACATTTGTATCGAAAGCGCAAAACACCACCGATGATGTTGCTGTACTTCAAAGCGCATATGGACTGGATAAGAAGCAAATCATTGTGGAGCACATGAAATTTACTGAAGCGGAATCAGCAAAATTCTGGCCGGCATACGATAAGTATGAAGCAGAACGTAAAGAACTCGGAAGAGCACGTGTGAATAACATTCTTGAGTATTCTAAAAACTATGATTCCTTGTCAAATGAAAAAGCCTCTGAACTTATCAACGCGGCTTTGAACAATCAAATGGCATTTACCAAACTTCAGCAAAAAGCTTACAAAGATATGTCCTCTGCGCTTTCGCCATTGCGTGCTGCACAGTGGATTCAACTGGAAGTATTCCTGGAAACTGTAATCCGTGCTGAAATTGCAGAACAAATTCCATTGGTGAAGCAAGTTGATGCTCACAAGAAAAACTAATTAGTTATTAGAATATGAAAAGCCGGGAATCTCCCGGCTTTTTTTTGTTTAATATTTTTTTAAGGATGAATTGACTCGAAATGCATTTAAAAAATAAAATGAGAGTATTTTCAATCTTGCAGTTCTTACACGATTTTATCAAGCTCTAATGCACTGCCGGCTGAATGTAACTGATTACTGCTACTGAAAATTTTAAACAAGGTATTGCAATACGTCACATGATTGAAAGTATGGATTGATACTGTTGCACCAGCTGAAAGCTTGCTGTAAGCATGCACATCCATAAAGTGAATTTCCAGAATGCGCTTCGTAAAATCTGCGGAAGTCCTGCATAGATATCCGTTAACACCCTCTCTTATAAAATGATTATTCTCCGCAACGTCAGAACTCATCACCGGAACTCCATTGTTCATGTATTGCTTCAATTTAAAAGCTGATTTCGAACGCTGGGCCTCGGTGTTCAGTAAAGTTGCAATGCCGATATCAAACTTTGCAATGCGTTCCTGAATACTTCGTTCGTTTTTCCAATCAATTTCAAAAGGCATCTCCAGGATTACATTTTCAAATTCGGCAAAATACTTTTTCAAATACTCATAATTATTCTTATCAGAAACGCCCAGCAAAACCAGCTTCACCTTAAATGGCAAATCTTTCAAAGCAGGGAAAAAATATTTCAGAAGACTGATTTTATGTCCTCCACCAAATTCACCAATCCACCCTATCGTTAACAAATCATTTTTAATATTTTTTGTGATACCTAAATCCGGAACCGGGGAAGTATTTATAAAAATCCTGCTGTTGAGTCCCGCCAAATTTTTCATCAATTCATTACTTCCTACCATCAAGGCATTACAATTTTTTATAAAATAGTGAATTGTATCGGGTTTAAAATCCAGGTAATCTGCATCGTCCAGATCATACACAGTATGCTTACTCCTGATCTTTATAAGCAGTTTCAACAGGTTAGCGTAAATGAAATTGGAGTTGATGCGTTGTATTACGATCAGGGAATCGGGTCGTGTAAAAAATAAAGCGGAAAAATAAACCCTTATGAAATTGTAAATTTTGTAGGGACGGTATCCTGGTGTTACAAAATATGAATTAATTCCATGGTAACGTTTTAAATACTCCAAAGGATATTGTCCACGGTACCGCACACTCGGAGAATACGTATTGTAATATGCGAACCAGTAAATAAATTTCAATTACTTAATTTAAAACTATTGCGATAGCTGTGAAAGGGAAAAACTACATTTCATCCCGGTGAAGCGGTAATATTTGTGTTAAAAGAAATCCAAAATTATAGTCCAGCTCCCGCAATTTACCAGTCGATGCGCCAACCGGAAGAGGAACCAAAACTATCCCGGGTGCAACAATTGGCACCAGGGGCAAGGATGACATCTTGAATCCTTCGACCGTCAAAAAACGCGAAGGGCCATCAATCTCCCATTTGGTTTTAAACTTGTCACCCACAAATCCACCCTTTCTTACTTTAATTTCCTCATTTTGCTGGATTACATATTTATAGTAACAACCCGAAGCAACAGTAATATTGCTGTCATTAAGTTCAAACGAAGTTTTTTTGTTGTTGAACATGTCATCGCTGAATAAAAACAAACAGTTAGTTTCCTGATTGTTGCTGATAATAATACGCTGCAATTCATCTGCAAAAAAGACAGCCATTGTGAGCGTCATCATTTTTGTGGTATCATTACGCACAAAGCTGCGAAGCTTGTAACAGTTTGCTCCCAGCTTTTTAGCTTCTGTTCTCAATATCTTATACAGGCTGTAAATTTCTTCGCCGTACTTCAAAGAGCCCTGGAGCGTACGAACGTATCTGAACGATCCCGTTTCCATAGCAGCCGGAATATATAAAAAAGGAGCCGTGCTGTTTCGTCTTGCTTCAATATCATTCTGCCCTGATGCCGGGAATGATAACATTAATATGAATAATAAGGGCAGTAATCTGATCATAAATATATTTATCCTGAAGTTTGGGAAAGTGGTTATCTCACGAAAATAAAACAAATTCGTATAAGTGCCAAAATTGTTCGAATTCTATTTAGGTTTCTTGAATTTTACTTCAACTAATTCTGGCCATTTTCGGTTAATCCGCTTTTTATTCCTCTTAAATTACCATCAACCAACCCCTTTTTTTGAATCAATACCTTAAACTTTTCCCCCATTTCAAGAAGAAGGACCTGGTTCAATCGCATTTCAAGTTCTGCGGCTTGTTGTATGTTTGACACATTACCGTACTCCTGTAAAAAGTATTCCTTGAAACCAAGAGCAAGTAAAAATTGAGCCTGATTTACCAATCCGCAATATTCCAGGTTTTTGTTAAGTCCCCATTTTTTTAGTGCTGAAAAATTAACGTGCGATGTAATGTCCTGTTCACCAATAGCATCATATGGCTGATTGTTTATTTGATGATTGTGATAGCAAATAAGTGTGCCGTCCCGATGATGGTTATCATAAAGCACTGCTGTTTCAAAACCGTAATCAATTGTTATCAGGTATCCTCTCAATAATTTCTGCGAAACATCTTCTATCCATTTAGCTGCTTCAAGATTGATCTCTGTGTAATATCCCTCCGAAAGTGAAATATCAAATTCATTTATGTACTGAAGAAGCGCTTGATTTGCAGGCTTGAGAAATTCGATAAACCCATCCTGATGATCTACGAATATTTCCTGAAGTTCCTTCTTCATTACCACTCTGTGAACCGGAAAATTATCAATCATTTCATTTGAAAAAATGCATCCTTCAAAATCATCAATTTCTGAAACATCGGTGTGCCAGGAAACTTTATTGCCATATTTTTCCAAAAGAGTTGAAGAAGGCATCTGATTTTTTTCGACAATTTTATAAATCAGTTTTTCATAAAATGCCGGATTCCTTTTGATATAGCTGATCACGTCCATCGCAAGCAAACCTGTTCCTGCTCCACATTCCACCACAGTAAATTCCCTGCTTCCCATGTTTATCCACATTTCCTCCAGCTGCCTTCCTATCATCGCGGCAAAAATCGGAGAAAGAAAAGGGCTTGTATAATAATCGCCCTTTACACCTATTCGTTCTTTCCCAGAAGTGTAATAACCCTTTGTGGGATAGTATAAAGCCTTCTCCATAAAATCCCTGAATGACATTGGGCCATTTTTATGTATTTGATTGATGATAATTTCAGAAAGCGACATTAGCAATCCTTAAAAATTTCCTATGCCTTACACTTATGCATTCTCAATATTCAATATGCAAAAAAAGACGGTTAATGACAACTTTTGAATCGTAAATTATTGAATAATAAATAGATAAAACCTGCCTGTAACATGTGCACTTTATATCAGCTAATTAGTAATCATTTAATTATGGCACAAAATTTGGTTTTCGCCGCCCCGTATTTACCCTTTCAATTTCAGTTTCTTCTAAAAAGAATAACTTGCATCGCGCTATTTCAATTCAGTTAAACTCATATAAAAACTCAAAAACAAACATTTATGCAACGTAAACATTTGCTGTTATTCACCCTGGCATTAATGATGATCACCGTTTTAGGCCATGCGCAGAAAGCCCCTAAAAAACCTTCCAAAATCTGGTACACTCCGACAAAAACAGAAACCAAAGAAGTGAAACTTGAAGGACAAAATATTATCTCGGAAAAAGAAGTCACCAAGTTTAAACTGGTTATCACAAACAAAACAAAAGATTTCCTGATTTTGCGTCCTCAGGAAAGTATTTTCAAATCAGGTGGTATGACAGTTGTCCCAACCGACAAAAAGAAAATTACAATCAGGCCGCTGGATAACGAAAGCAAAGTCATTGACTGTGCAAATACACAATATCAAAGTATGCATGAATACAATTTTAGTTTCATTGCCGACGGGATTTATAAATCCACCAATGCAAAAACAACTGCGATTCCTGATTATAAAATTCCTCCTTCCCAAAATATTATTGAAGAAGGTGATTTTAAAATTGAACTTATTTCATCCTACATCCAGGCTGACACACAATGGCGGGTTAAATTAAAAGTAACGTACAATGGTGAAGGCTTAGGAATTGTAGAATCAAGAAAAATTTCTGCAAGGCTTCACGACGGATCCATCATTGCAAATGGCAATTCAGAAAAAATTGTAGGACTTGAACCCGGCGAAGACGAAACAATTGTACTTTACTTTTCCAATAACAGGCCTATAACCATTGTTTGGAATGATGCATTTAAATCGGCAGGATTAGTGAAACTGGAACCTGTTGCTTTGGATTTTGTGAATGATCCAACTATGAAATAGAAAATTTCAGATTGACTTAATTAAAACAACAAACCCTGCCTTCTAAAGCAGGGTTTGTTGTTTCTGAATATTTCGTATGCAGTGTGCCGTTATAAAAAATTACAACACAAAACGGTTTGGTTTCTTAATACAGATGTAATTCTGTTTGTTCACAGTAATTTTTAAAATTATTCAGTATTGACTGCCATCCATCGCGCTGTAAATCTTCTGTATTTTCTGTTTCGGGTTCAAACATTTCCACAATACGGGTAGACCCATCAGCTTTCGTAAATTCCACTCTTGCAACTCTGCCATCAAGCATGGTATACTCGATCACTTCATACTTTTTGACTTCTGAGTATATACCTTCAAAATCAAAACTGACACTACCATCCTTCGCAGCCATTGTATAAACAAATCTGCCGCCTTCTCTCAGGTCGTTAGTTGCTTTCGGACAATGCCAGTCATCTGAAGCATGATTCCAGTTCAGAATATGTTCAGGTGCCCCCCAAACTTGCCACACCTTTTCAATTGGGTCGTTTACAGTAGTCTGAATTTCAATCAGAGTTTTTGAATTGGTTTCCATGTTTTTAAGAATTAAAAGGATTAATTATACTGAAGGTTTTTGTTCCTGTTTATTATATTGAAGGTAATCAATAATTTTAAAACATCCGAATCAACTATTTTGTTTCCTTGCAAATAAACATCCATAGCACTCCGAATTTATCGGTACAAGTTCCGAAATAGCCACTCCGGAACACCGGAAAAACGCCATTTCATCCTTAAAGTTCGTAAAAATTATTTTAGATTATTATCAAAAAGGGGCATTTTTGAATTTATCACCTAAATGATTTCAAAATATTCAAATTTCCGGGGATTTCGGGGCCAAATTTTGAGGCACAAAAAAATCCCCGGAAGCCAAAATCCGGGGATCGAACCTAAACATACTTACACTATACTAATTCATAACAACTAATTTATGCACTGTACTCTTACTTTCATTCGTAATCAAGAGGGTATACATTCCTGCCGGGAGATTTAACTGAATTACCTCCACAGATTGCAAATTATTTTTTTGAAATGCGAGTTGTCCTGCTACATTGTAAACTTCAACATTATCACCGGCAGACAATCCGATTATGTTAACCGCATCATTACCGGAAGATGGATTTGGATAAATTGAAATACCATCAGCAATTGGCTCAGGAGACAATCCTACTGTATTGTCGGTAAATTTTTTGATGAGTCCACTTGAACCGCACACATATCCTGTAGATCCTGAAAAAGAAACAGAGACTAGAAATACTGATGGTCCGTAAGCGCCAGTAGCAACCGCATATTCAAGATTCCAGGTGAGCCCGCCATCTATAGTGCCATAAATTTCACCCATGGTGGAAACAACTCTTCCATGATTTACATCCGTAAAGTCAAAGTCCTGAATTCCATTAATCAAATTCAATGTAAGCGAATCCCAGGTGATTCCTCCATCGATAGTCCTGAACAGTTGATTCGAATACTGACCTGAACTGTACACAACATCTGAATTTATTACATCCAGTTTTTGCATGGCGCTTGTAGTGAAAAATGGAAACGTAGTTGTAAAGACAGTGTTCCAGGTTGCACCTCCATCCATAGTCCTGCTTATTGAAGCATCAATTGCTGTGGTGCCGCAAGCATAACCATTATCCATATCTGTGAACTGGATATCTCTCATCAGAAAACCGGGCGTCGAGCTTGTCCAGGTGAGTCCTGCATCCTGTGTGCGATACAACGTAGTTTCATCACTTGCATAGCCACTTTGCGGGTTCACAAATGAAATGGCAGAAATAGGATTGATAGAAGCCGGATCAGGAGTCCTTTCAGTCCAGGTGCTGCCATTATCTGTCGTAATAATCATTGACTGGTAACTACTTTTTAAGCCACCGGCGAACCCGTGATTCACATCAGTAAAGAATAATTCATCAAGTGAATACATGGCAGATGAGCTGATGGTGATAGAATCCCAACTGGCACCGCCATCATTAGTGCGCAATACAAAGGACCCGGTCATTCCGTCAATACCTATTGAAATCGCTGTTGCCGGTGTAGGAGCTGTGATTTTCGTAAAAAAATTATGCTCATCGAACCTTACCGGGCTCCATTGGGCTGAAAGAAACATAGGAAGTACCACCAGAATAACCAGAAGATTGAATTGAAGTAAATTTGTTTTCATGGTAAGTGATTGTTAAGTAAACTTAATTGATTACCTCAAAATTGCCACATAAAACTCAATAGCCTGTTACGAATTCCCGCTGATTACTTATGAATTTGACCCAAAAAAGAGCAATTGTACAGTCTTTTGATAGGGAGTTATGCCTGAGGTGCCCTTATTCAAAGTGACTTGACTGTTACAACTGCTCTGTGCCGTGAATTGAAATTGTTTTCAGGAATTATGAAACTTTGTCATTTCTATTGATCAATAAATCAAAAGAACTCCTGTTGCCTGAACTTATCAGGTCCTCAGTTGGGTATAGAGTTCATTAAAAACTCCCTTACCTGTCTGAACACTTCTTATTTCACGAATCCGATCATCCTTCAGTGATATTTCCACTTCTACATTTTCGGCTTTAACCCTTTTTCCAGATGGAGTCAATTGTTTGATTCCTGGAATTAATGCAGGGATTTCACCTGAATGAGTACCGGTTAGATTTAACCATGCATGAACCGTATTGCCTTCTTCCTTAACATCTGCAACATTTATTTCAAGATCGGGAATTCCTTTTTTCAATGACTTAAACGCCATGATGTATTGCTTTTTATCAACAGGGTTGCTAAGTACTGTTGCTCTAAAGTCTTCGGAAAAATTGCTTTCAACCATTTCAGCATTTCCTTTGGAAAGATTTGTAAATACATCTTTAACCAACTTTTTATGATCGTTCATGATTTCCTCCTTTTGTTAATTATGAAACAATAAAATTATCGCAACAAAATTAGTGGGCTTGTATTTCTTAAAAAAGATCAGCAATCAGAAATTCGGATGAAATTAGGCAACAAAAAAATTGATCATCGACATATAAAAACAGTCAACTCATTCTGGCAATTCTGTTTAGTTTCTCGAGGTCGGAAACAACTATTTTTTTTCGATTTAATTCTATCACTTTTTCTTTACGGAACTCGGTGAGCGTACGCACGAGCGTTTCCGTGTTGGTTGCTACCAGATGCGCAAGATCTTGTCGCGACAATAAAATTTTTATTGTTTTTTCATCTTCCTCAAGACCGTAAGTTTGCATCAGCCAAATCAAAGTTTTAGCTGTACGTTTTCGGACATGATCCGATAACATATCCACCATTTTATCCATCACTGTATCAAACTGACGCGCAAATTCCTGCATCAGCCTGACGGAAAACAGTGGTTGATTTTCAATAAAATCATAAAAATATTTTTGAGGAAGAAAATCCACTTCGGATTTCTCGATCGCCTCTGCCCAGAAATGATATTCCGATTTGCGCATCAGTGCGCTGTAACCAACCATCTCACCTTCTCCGGCAATATGTATGATAACTTCCCTGGCTGTATCTGAGATGTGATATATCTTGACTTTCCCTTTGCGGATGATGAACAAACCGGTTGGCATTAATCCCGCACGATGGATGATTTGTTTTTTCTGAAATACAAATTCCTTCAACTGTGATTCAAGCCTTTGCAGGATCTCCTCAGGCAGTGCATCAAACAACACCGGTGTCCTTTTTTCCTCAGCTTGTAACAGATTCATTTGCAAGATGATTTTAGGCTTTAGATCATTAAAGTTAGCAAATTAAAAATTAATGTGGGGAAATGTATTTACAAGGTGATTTTCAGGAAGTTAAGAAAGAAAAAGCCACAAATTTTGCGACAGGGCTATTTGTAAAAATTCACCAGCTGCTGATTCAGTTCGGATGGGTTATGCCCTGTCTTATTCTTGATAAAAAGACTGAAACTGGCCGGACTGTCGAAACCAAGCTGAAAAGCGATTTCCTTGTGTGCGATTTCTTCAAATAAAAACAACCTTTTCGCTTCCAGTAAGAGCCGGTTGTGAATTACATTCAACGGACTTAATCCAAGATATTTTTTAGTGATTGCTGAAAGTTTTTTTTCTGTGATGTTCAGATTGGCGGCATACTTACTGACCTGGTGGTTCTCACAAAAATGCTCATCAAGCTGCTGCTGAAAATTAAACAACAACCGTCGTTCTCCTGACATTGCAGCTCCTGAATCGGGTTCCAGGCCTTCCATCACTTCCAGTAACAATGCCTGCAAATAAGCTAACGAAATCTCCCTGGCAATCATTGATTCTTTTCGTGTGGCATCATGCAACATGTTCAGAACATTCCCCAGTTTTTTGAACTTTTCAGGATCTTCTTCAAAAATAACTGCGGGAGTTTCCGTAAAAAAATGTTGTTTGAGCAACATCCTCAGATGCAGGGAAGTAATAACTTCTTCACCAAATTGAACCAGCTTTCCTGCTGAGGAAGCAGCTCTTTTCATCAAATGTACCTGTTGAGGAAATACAATGTAACAACTCTGACTTTTGATGGGCTGATCATTAAAATCGATCAATTGGCTGCCACCACCGGCTTCAAAAAAGAAAACTTCAAAATACGTATGCCGGTGCTCTTTTGTAAAATCATAAGGGTTCTTGTGCTCGATATGCTGTACGAGCACAAGATGACCCTCATGGTTAAGCGAATGAACTGGAAGAGGTTTGCCTGTTGGAACCATTAAATAATGAGATAATCGCTAATGCAATTATAACATTATTTTTCAACAAGTACCTTTTTAGCAGTTGTAAAGTCTGCGGTTTGAATCCGCACGATATAAAGTCCGTTAGAAAGCTCCTTTGTAGGGATGCTGATACGTTGAACCGAATTAGAGTTGGTTCTATACACTTCTTTACCGGCCACGTCTAAAATAGTAATTACAGCATCCATATCTTTAATCGATGCACAATTAATGACAATCTGATCCTGTGCGGGGTTTGGATAGATTGAAATGTTGTTTGCCATATCAATTGAAGACAAGCCTGTATTGATGAATGCGGAATCCAGTCTTGCAATAAATATGTCACCGGTTTGTGGTGCAGATAGATTGATAATTGTATCCACATCCATGTATAACGGTCCGCTCATATACGAACCACATACTACCAGGTGGTTTGTATTGTCAACAGTGATTGAATGTGCAATTTCACTGAACGCACCTCCAACTCTTTTTGTCCAGATAAAATTTCCTGCACTGTCTGTTTTGGTTATGTAAGCATCATTATCGCCAAATGAAGTCAATATAAATGTTCCACTTCCTGTATTAAAATCAACCTGACCCCTGAAATAACCTGATGTATAAATATTTCCATCAGCATCAGCTGCCATTGCATAATTGTTATCAATTCCGGAAAGAGATCCTGGTGAACCGAATGATCCGGCCCAAACAAAGTCTCCGGTTTTGGTCAGCTTGGATGTGTATACATCGGCATTTCCATTTGAATTTAATGTTACAACCGGATTGCCGGGGTTAAAATCTCCGGAGCCGAGGAAATTTCCGGAAGAATATACATTGCCATCAAAATCTGAATACACTGAGATTCCAACGTCCTGTTGAACTCCTCCCATTGTTCTGGTCCAAATAAAATTACCACCCTCAGTAAACTTGCTGATGAAAATATCATTACCTCCAGCCTGTCCTGAATTCACAACTGCTGCTCCGGGATCAAAATCAATGTTGCCATTGTAGTATCCAGTAATATATACGTTGGAAATTCCGTCTACGGCAATACCATTAGCCGCATCGTACAATGGACCGCCAAATGATTTAGCCCAAATAAATCCTCCTGAATTTTCCAGCTTGAAAACGAATGCGTCGTTATTTCCATTTGATACAAGAGCATATATACCTGAGCCTGGATTAAAATCTGCTGAACCTGTAAAATATCCTGATCCATAAATATTTCCAGCACTGTCAAGTTTTAATGAATGACATTGTGTGTCGCCTTGCCCTGTAATGGCTTCGGCCCATTGATAAACTCCGGCATTTGTATATTTCGTGATGAAGAAATCAAAGTTGATTCCTCCGGCAGTTATATTGTTAACTCCTGGTCCCGGATCAAAATCCACTGTGTTTCCAAACCTGCCTGTCAGGTACAAATTGCCACCCAAATCAGTTGCCATTGCAATAACCAAATCACTGTGTGTGCCACCAATTTGATTTGCCCAAACTAAATTGCCGCTTGCATCCAGTTTAATAAAATATGCATCGAGAATTCCCGCGCTTGTCATGTTATATACACCCGGACCCGGATCGAAATCAACAGTTCCTTCAAATGAACCCCCTACAAACACATTACCACTGTCATCAACCGCAACTGATCTTCCAATGTCGTTTCCAATACCACCGATTGTTTTAGCCCATAACCAGTTTGGCGCCTGTGCATTTGTTTTTTCAATAAAACAGAATATTGCAATAATCGCAGCTAAGTAATACTTTTTCATTTTTATGATTTATGATTTGATGTGTCACAAATATATCACATATTGCTTTTGATTCAAAGTTTTGCCGTCGAAATCACCTCTGAAAACGATGATTTTTACACTTAAATTCAATTATTTTTCAATTCTGTAGGAATTGTTCTACACATTAGCGCAGCTGGTCGTGTAGGTCTGGTCGGGTTTTTTTTATCACATAGAAATCATAGGGGACATAGGAAACTTAGGGCTGGACGATTTAAGTTTGTTACCATTTCGACAGCAACTTTACTATGTTTTCTATGTTATCTATGCCTGCTATGTGGTAAAATTTTTTGATGCGCGAAAAATCGGGACGGTCAGGTCGGGGTTTTTTATCACATAGAGATCATAGGGGACATAGGTAACATCGATTTGGACGAATTAAGTTTGTTACTTTATTGTCAGCAACTTTACTATGTTTTCTATGTTATCTATGCCTGCTATGTGGTAAAATTTTTTGATGCGCGAAAAATCGGGACGGTCAGGTCGGGGTTTTTTTAACACATAGAAATCATAGGGAACATAGATTTGGACGAATTAAGTTGGTTACTTTATTGTCAGCAACCTTACTATGTTTTCTATGTTAACTATGCCTGCTAGGTGGTAAATTTTTTTGAAACGTGACAATAAAAATTATGATCTGTTAATCACAATATGAGTAGGTGTCGGACCAGCAATTTTATTTTTATCAAAAGCCATTCTGATTTCTTCCTGTACACTAAAAAATGCATCCCAGTATGTATCAGGTGATGTATAAGGACGAATTGCAAGTGTTACCATACCATCACCTACTTTCAAAACATTCACAGAAGGTGCGGGTGTTTTCAATACAAATTTATTTGCAAGCATTGTTTCAATTGCAACCTGTTTTGCCTGCTCCACATTTCCATCAGGAGCTAATGCCATAGTAATATCTACACGAAGGTTTCCGTGCTTGGTGTAATTGACAATTGTACCATTGGAAACTCCTCCATTTGCAAGTATTACGGTTTTGTTATCCGCGGTAAGCAGAATTGTATTAAAAATCTGAATCTCGAGCACATTTCCGGTTTGTCCGCCGGATTCAATCAGATCACCGATTTTAAATGGCTTAAATACAAGTATCAAAACACCACCAGCAAAATTTGCAAGCGATCCCTGCAGGGCCAGACCAACTGCAAGTCCTAACGCTCCTACAACTGCCACAAAGGAAGTTGTTTGAATGCCAAGCATACCTGCAACTGAAATGAGTAATAAAACTTTTAATCCTCCGCTGATCAGGCTTGATAAAAATGACTGCAGTGACACATCAATACCTCGTCTGTGAAGTGCCTTTGAAACCAACCTTCCAATTAAATTGGTAACATAAATACCGATAATAAATACAGCAAGAGCTCCAAGAACCTTAGGTCCGAAAACTTCAAGCCATTGCATAAATCTGTCTGAATAAGAAGTCACTTTTTCCATAACGTTGAAAATAATTGAATGATTAATTAAGGGAGATTAGAAGCAAATATATGGAATTGTAGAATATAAACTACTTTGTTTCCGGATAAGAAAGCTGGTACAATCAAAGTAAATTATTGAATACAGGAATGTTTTTTATTTTGTCATTGGGTGATGACAAGCTTATGAAGAGATTCATCAGAATGTACCGTCGATTTAACCTTCATGAAATAGGTTCCACAGGCATAATCTGTGAGGTGAATTTCTCTTTTATTATTTTTATCTGAATACTGAAACCGGCTCACAATTTGTCCGATATCATTGTAAATTTCCAGCTCCGTTTGATCGGCATAAATTTCTGGTAATTCAATTGTAAATTCTCCGCCTGAGGGATTTGGGTAGACAGAAATTTCGCCGACTATAAAAACAGAATCAGGTATTATTATTTTAACTGAATCAATTGTTGAAGAGAGTAGTAGTGAATCTATGCTTATCAAATTTGTGATGTAATCTATTTGACTTGATGAATCTGACTCGCTAAAAGGTCCATTGCAGGAATTTACATACCTGACAATCACCGTGTCGGTTGTGATTTGTTGTGTTTCATAAGTTGAAAATATACCATATTCATCTGTTTGTGTGATGTGGTATCCTGGAGTAGTATTAAAAAGTGTAACGGTAATAAATGTGGAATCAATATAACTATTGACTAGAATTGTATCACTTGAAACAAGCGTATCAATCTGAAAATAATTTGTTGCAGTTGAATTATTCCGAAGCAATACCAGGCCGTTGTTGTAATCAACAATGGCAATGTCTTTACTGCCATCGTTATTGTAGTCTCCTACACTCATACCATGAGGAAAGTAATGGGTAGCATATGGTATTGAGAATTTTATGTAGCTGTTATACAATCCCAGGCTATCCTGTTCATAAACTGAAACCTTATTCCATCCACCATGCACAGTAATTATTTCATTTCTATTGTTACAATCAAGATCAGATATTTCAATGGGTTCGGGAATATCATATGCCGGCACCAAAACAGGAGGGGATTGCAATAGTGAAGAAACAGAATCCTGATACCATATTGCAAGATCAGATGTTGGTGTATTTCCACCGTGAGAAGCGACCACATCATTTTTGCCATCGTTATTCAGATCTCCTAAAGCTATTCCATGAAGCATGTTAAAAATTACCTGAGTGGGAAAATAGGATACGAAGTTATTCATACTTCCTGATGAATTCTGTGTATACACATGAATGCCTCCCATGTATGATCCAACCATAAATACTATATCATCCAACCCATCATTATTAATATCCGCTACATCAATTTCATCATATCCACTTTGTGGTTTTACAAGTTCAATTTGGGAGAAGCCTACAGTCGCCTGATAAAATATTTTTATTAGTGTGGTATCCCAATGGCTCACAGCAATGTCCTTCAGCCCATCATTATTCAAATCACCTGTTTTCAGACTATAAACATGTTCTCCGCTATAATAACTCATGGGAGCATTCAAAGTTCCTGAGCTATTTTGATAAAAAATATAAATGTTATCCCCTGCTCCAATAATTATATCATTCAGAAAATCATTGTTCACATCATCTATTGTCATCGTATTAATTCCACCCGCTTGATTTGGATATGGATAAAGCACCGGATTACTCAGTCCTCCAAGCGAATCTTGCAGGTATACGAAAATCTTGTAGTCGGTTTGAGGAAGCCAGGAATAGCCGGTTCCTAAAACAACATCATTCAAACCGTCATTATTTATATCATTAATGCAAACAACCTGAGCTCTTGAACCTGTAGAAATTGTTTGATACGGTTGAAAACTAATTTGGGTATAACCAATTAATGGATAACACAGGAACGCTGTTATAACAAAAATTATAAAATATTTAATTGAATTATAATTCATACCTGGATAATAACTAATTGCCGGCATCATTTAATAAATTCCCGCTTTCAAATGTACAAATTGTCAGCAGAATTGTCAAATATGAATGAATTGAAGGTGCATCATTGATTTACTGCCAATATAATAAGATCTGTTACGACTGAATTGTCAGTCATAGTACTCTTTTTTCGTGTCACATCAACAATGCGGAAATTATTTTCTAACAGAATTTTCGTGAGGTCATTTTCCATGTAATAGTGCATGAATAATTCATCACCCGTACTTCCTTTACGGAATCCGGAATTAGTATAAGCATCTTCCATTGTGCTGATATAAATCGGAGCTCCTGAGTTTAGTAATGCAGCAGAATCACTGATTAATTTAGCAGTTTCTTCCATAGTTAAATATGGCAAGCAAAAGCCACACATAATAGCATCAAACTTTTTGTCAATCCTTGAAATTTCCCTGGTATCCATCACTTCAAATTTTGCAAACGGATTGTTCAATTTTGCAAGCTCAACCATGTTCGGAGCCAAATCGGTTCCGAGTATTTTTAAATCAGGACGCCTGAATAATAAATATTTCGTAATATTTCCCGGGCCACATGCGAGTTCCAAAACCTCTGCTTCTTGTCTTTGAATGAGATTGCAAAACAAATCAAACGTATCATGGTATAGCTCAGTATCCATGAATTTATCCTGGTAATACTTTGCATATTTATTGAAAATGTTGACAGCGTTTTGTGAATTGTCCATCTCTTCCCTGTTAATTTCTTATAAATTCAAAAATACACACGTTAAAATTATTCAATCATTTTTCTTTTTATCTGTCCCACTCACGATTCTGGAAATTATTCCTTTTTGATTGGAGAATTCAGCCAATAAAACTCCCCCGAAATGCAAAATAAGAAATGCTACCAGGTAATAAATTGAAAGTACATGGATCTCCTCCATCGGATCTTTAATATTCTCAGGTCCGAATTCAATCATCAATCCGGTAAAAAGTGAAGTTGCTACACAAACATAAAATACAGCATACACCCAGTATTGAAATTTATTTTTTAAGGTAAATTTCTTATTCAAGGGGTTAATAAATTTCATTTGTCCAAAAAATGGCATTAATAATCGGAGGCCAAACAGCGCTGTCATAGTGTATCCCAAATAAATATGCCATTGCCACATAGGCTTTCTTATTTGTCGCGCAAGAGCCAGACTTTGGTCATGGGATAAAACCTGATCTGTACTGGCAGAATAGTTCTGTATAATATTTGCAACATTATCCTTATTCAACCAGGTCAATCTTAAAAAAATAGTTGCAAGAATCAACAACATGCAAAGCGCCATAGCCCAGTGTATGATTCTGTAAACTACCGAATAATTTCTCACTTCGTTATTCATAATGTGTTTTTTAAATTTTTTACAGGCAAAATTTTATGACTGGAGCAGGGTATTTGCATGGTTTCTATGTTTGCTAAAAGTAATAAAGATTCTTAATCATTAAAATCACATACTAAAAGCCAGAGAAATTGATAATTATTTAGAATTGGCTTTCCTGTAATGTACCTGCACTAATCCTTTTTCATAGTGGGTTACTCCTACGAATTCCAAAAGCTGTTCGGGTCGGTTGTCCTTAAAAAGTCGTATTCCACTTCCTACCAGAATAGGAAGAAATGAAATTATATATTCATCCACTAAGTCTTCTTTCATCAACTCATTTACCACTTCAGCACCTCCATCAATAAAAATATTTTTACCGGGACGGCTTTTTAAATTTGA
>Ga0190274_10000044_pt1 | contig 106534 bp, 80 predicted proteins | sample Popmic531T_FD_133002 | JGI IMG/M metagenome (GOLD analysis project Ga0190274, IMG submission 133002) | Populus adjacent soil microbial communities from riparian zone of Yellowstone River, Montana, USA - 531 T | ecosystem: Environmental > Terrestrial > Soil > Riparian zone | place: USA: Montana...
GGCTCTTACCCTTTGAACATGTACTTTTACCCGCGGCGCTCGGGAAACTTCCCGCGGCTCTCGGGAAACTTCCTTTGGCGCATGGGCTCTTACCCGGTGAGCGAATACTCCAACCTGCGTGGCACGACTGGCCGTACATGGAGGCGCATCTGCCGATGATGCCGACCCTGTTCCCCGGAACGTTGGCACCCCGAGAGATGTGTCGCTAACGTCCCTCCGGAACCAGGCGCGGCGATGGACGGAGAGCCCGGGCCTTCAGAAGGTCCGGGCTCCTGGCCTTTCTGGAGACGTCTACTCGCAGACCGGCTCGCAGGCTTCGAAGGCGCTCACCTCGGTCATCGTGTAAGACCTCATCTGGGTATCGCCGGTGCAGGAGACGCTCCCGTCGCACTCGGTCGTGCACTCGCCGTCCAGGCTCCAGTAATCGGTGCAGGCCCGAAATCCCCGTTCATCCGGCGGCTGGCAGGAAGTGGCGCTGGTAGTAGTAGGTGGTGCTCGACCGTGGATATTCGCAGTAGGCGTAGACCTCGGGGATCCCGAGAGCGAGGCAACCGAGGGCGGCGATCAGACGGCAACGTGCTTCATCTTGGCTTCCTTTCGACGCTTGGATGTTGACGTTTCAGGGCCTGCTCACAGACTACCCGGGAGACCCCAGAGCGTCAACTCGGGACCGTCTTCTCGAAATGGACGGGGAGGCGGCACGGAGGTGTCGTCGGTCTCATCCTGCGAGAGCTGAACTTTCGTCCGAGGTGGGTCTACCGGGCTGGGCTCAGGCAATGATTCGGGCAGCCTGAGGCAAGTTTGGCCGCCCGACTGGCCGTAGGGTGCGCATCAATACCCGCTTCTACCATTTCTTGGTAGAACGTTTCTGATGGACCAACCTCTCGATGGAAAGGTCGCGGAGATCGACCAATTGTCTTTCCTCCTGATCTCCGTTCGGGTCGAGAGGAATGACTTTCATTACCCGCCACTCTGGAAAATGTCTTTGGCGTTCCTGGAGAGCTGATTCAATTCGCCTCACTACATCATTCAGACTGGTGAACAACTCGTGCTCCCACGCTCGGATGACTTGCCAGCCGATTTGTTCGAGTTCCCGAGTCTGACGATGATCGCGAAGCACATTTTCCTGAAGCTTTGCCGACCAGAACTCCGTACGAGATCGAGGTCGCACATAGTGCTCCGGGCAGCCATGCCAGAAGCAACCATCGATAAAAACGGCTACCTTTTGGCCAAGAAAGACCAAGTCGGGCCGACCTACGGGTGTGCGATAAGCAAGTCTGTAGCGCCGTCCTCTCTGCCAGAGTACCGAACGCAAGAGCCTCTCAGGCTCAGTATTCTGGCTTCGTATTCGCGCCATCTGCTCGGACCTGCTCAAGCTCATAGGCGTCTATAGGAAAGGCAAAGTCAGTTTCTCCGCCGTTTCTTCTCCAGCTTGTCGAGTTGCTTAAACAGAGCCTGTGCGATCGCCCGTGCCAAGAGGGGAGGCACTGCGTTACCTATTTGTCTTAGTTGGGCCCCATAGCTCCCCTGGAACTCGAATGAATCTGGGAAGGACTGCAGGCGCGCAGCTTCGCGGATTGTAATGGTCCGGGCCTGTGGACTACTGTAATGAATGTGCGAATATGAGTCCTTTGAAAGGTGCGCTGTAAGGGTCCACGAGGGTTGATCCGGGATCAGTTTGCCCCACTTCTCATCGAAGGCATCATTCCTGTATGGGGGCACGAATTGAGCTTTCAACTGTTCAATCGCTTTCGTCCCCGGCCTTGGCGCCTTCCCCTGCTGCCGAAGGAGTCCCAGTTCTTCTCGAAATGCCCTGTGGGCGATCATCAGGGCTTCCGGGTAGTTGTCGCCCTGCGCCATCTCACGGAAGATGAAGTAGTCACGAGGCGTGGCGCGGTACCAGTTACCTGAGACCTCCACGGGGGCCGGCCGGTCAGGCCAATCACGGAGTGCCTTAGCCCAAGCTGATGGTTCTCTGCGAAGTGGCAGACGCTGCTCTAAAGGCCTGAGCCCTTCGAGATGACTGGCCAGCCGAGGTAGGTCGTCGATTGCCTCGCGAACGGTGATAGCAGCATGGGGTTCCGCAACCTCTGGAATCCTGTCGCCCCATAGCGCCCAACGATCGTCAGGAATCTTAATCCCCTCTGGTAATCCAAGGCCGTACCTGTGCGTTCGCGCAGGAGGGGCAGGAATCGCATTATGCCCGAGGTCAGAGCGCAGCCCAACAACGAAAATCCTCCAGCGTTGCTGAGGTACGCCGTACCAGGCGGCATTCAGTAGAAAATATCGTACGTTGTACCCTAGGTGGGAGGCTTCTCTTGCTATGCGCTGAGCGATGTCGACCCCCAGGACCTCGCGCATACCTGGGACGTTCTCCATCACAAAGGCTTTGGGGAGAGCTGCTGCAACGACCTTGAGGAAGTAACGATAGAGTGCATTCCTAAGTGGATCGCGAATACCGCCGTGCAGCACACGCTCACTCTCGTTGAGAAGACTCATCTGCTTAGCTCGCCCTATCCGAGAGAAGCCTTGGCATGGGGGGCCTCCAATGATAACCTCCGGAGGCTCTTCCAATGAGCTCAGCAACCTCCCCGGAGGAAGGTGGGTCATGTCTCCTCGCTCCGGTCCTCCGAAGACTACCGGGGTATCGGCCTCAAACATCCGGGCGAAGGTGCTGGCGGCAGTAGGCTCGTTCTCCACGGCTCCCAGGCAGCGAGCTCCCGCGGCCTCGAAACCGAGGGCCATCCCTCCAGAACCGGCGAATAGGTCGAGGACAGTGCGACGAGACTCAGGCATCTACCGCTACCCCCCTGGGTATACTACTATACGAGTCCGAGTCTCCGGGTGCGCCGAAGGAAGCTCCGTCTTGCCGGCTCAGGATAGCTCGAGACTGGCCCTTGGGTGGTGCGCCGTAGCTGTGATTACGACATGATAGCTGAAAACCGAAAGAATTCGACGCAAGTCATCGCCTCGGGCAAGGGGCGGATACGTCCCCGGGCTCGCCTCATCCGGACTATCGGCGCAGAGCTCATCAGCAGTGAGGTTGTCGCCGTTCTTGAGCTTGTCCGGAATTGTTACGACGCCGATGCGCGAAAGGTTGAAGTTCAGTTCCAGAATGTTCACCTTCCTGAGCAGGCCACGCTCGCAATCTACGATGACGGCCATGGGATGGGCCGCGACATTCTTTTAGGCCCCTGGCTTGAGCCTGCCACCGACCACAAATCATCAACTGGAGTTGGAGAATTCGCAGGAGAACGATCTCCGCGTGGCCGTAGGCGACTTGGTTCAAAGGGAGTGGGCCGGTTTGCGGCCCAGCGTCTAGGCGAGCATCTCCTCGTGCGATCGAGGCAAGCCCGGAATCACGGCGTTCTTGAGGCCGAGTTTGACTGGAACCTGTTGGATGGTTCGGATCGTTATCTGGACGAGCTTGTAGTTCCCTGGAGGGAACTCAAGGTCGAAAGACGATATCGGCGTGGTACGCTGCTCTTGATCAGCCGCTTGCGTGATACCTGGACAGAGGAACGTTTTGAGCGGCTTCGTCTTGCCTTGTCGCGCCTTCTTGGGCCTGGTCTTGGTGATGAGTTTCGCATCGAGCTCATAATCAATGGCACACGAGAGGAGGTGAAGCCTTTCATTGATGCACTGTCGCCAATGTACTCGATCGAGGGGAGCGTAGCAGATGACGGATTCTGCCAAGTCACATATCGTGATGTTACGGGTTCCCTGGAAGAGTGGCATAGGTCCGTGCTCTGGCCTCACAAAGATACATGCGGACCATTCAAATTCAAAATAAGCTCTTGGGATCTGGACAGAGAAGCTCTAGAGTACTTCTTCAGGAAAGCCGAGATAGGTCTTGGTTTACGAGACTTTCGTCGCGTTATTCGTGATCACTCTGGTGTTAGTTTATACCGGGATGGGTTCCGGATTTTGCCGTATGGAGAACCTGACAATGATTGGCTTCGGCTTGATCGCAGGAGGGTCAATAACCCTACCCTCCGGCTATCCAACAATCAAATTCTGGGATGGGTCCAGTTAACGGCCGATGATAATCCGCTACTACAGGATCAGACAAATAGAGAAGGACTTGTGGCCAACGCGGCATATAGCCATCTGCAGCAAGTTATTCTTGAGCTAATCAGCTATCTTGAAACACGTAGATTTACAGCTAGGCGTAGCTTCGGACATGGCAACCGGTCTGGCAATCCGTCTGCGCAACCTCCACGATTTATAGACGAAGACTTGGAGGAACTTGCTGTTCGGCTGGCTCAGCATACGGAAGTGACCGGAGATATTCTTCCGGCTTTCAGGGATGCGCTATCGCGTGGCGCCGAGAGAAATCTAGCCTTTGTTCAGAGATATCTCCGGTTGGCCGGCGCTGGTTACTTGAGTTCTCGAGTAGTAGAAGAACTGGTTCATCCTACAAGGCAGGCCTTAACGGAGGCTGACTTCCTAGATCGCGAGCTGGTAGCCTTCGCGACGGTGCTTCCTCAGGAATCGAAGGACGATCTGTTGGTTTCTGTCGGTAAACTCAAACGCTCCCTGGCGATGCTGACTCAGCGAATTGAAAAGATCAGTTCTGTTGTAAGCGACGGACCAAGGCCCATGTCTTGCGGGCTTGGCGAGTGTGTTGAGGCAATGGGTGATCTCTTCCTGAGGGAATTTGTGAGAGCTGGTATTGAGCTCGAGATTGACATCAAGGAAGACTTGGAGATCCTGCCGTTCGCCACCGTTCTCGATCAGGTCGTTGCTATTTTGTTTGGCAATGCGGTCTTTTGGTTAAAGCAGGCTGGAAGTCCAAAGAGACTTTCGGTCATGGTCAATGGCTCCACCCTGATAGTAGAGAACAACGGACCTCGACTGCCACGCGACCTCCAAGAACGCATCTTTGAGTCCTCATTTGATCACCCCGCTGCCATCGGACTTGCGCTCGCGCGTGATCTCCTTAAGACAATTCATGGAAGCATAAGACTACTCAGGCAAGCCAGGGGAATTGCCTTTGAGGTGAGTCTTTCGAAGAAACCTTAGGTTTCCCTTTCCCCGGTTGAGGGACTGAGCCAAGGTGTGAACTCGGCAGGCAATAAGGAGAGAATTTCCTCTCCTGACATGGAATAGAGATCGTAGGTTAGTTCAAACTGTTGAATTACGTCGACGAAGCGGCGAAGTGTGCCGGGCTTATGTTTGTTTGGTGCAGCTCCACGCTTCGGGCTCGCTAGTCGTTCATCCCAGTAGAGCGTGGTCGCTGCCTCGATGAGTCCTCGATTTCCTGCGATCTCCTGGCGAGAGCAAAGCTGCTCTACAAAGTCCCCCATTTTGTGAACAGGGCCGCTTAAGAGCAGCTGCGCTCTCTCTTTATGGAAAGCATAGGTCCGGACTGGACCAGCTAGAAGATGGCGATGCGAATGCCTCCAGTTTCTTCCGGATTGTAGTATGTGCCTGTAAGTGGCTCTGGGCTTCCGTTGACCGCCGCGCTCAATGGGGGATACAGAATCAAAGTAGAAAGCAGAAAGCCAAGACCATAAACCTGCATTATAGAATGCGTCGGTGGCGCCTTGGACTTTGGTGTAAAGATACTCGGCGGCCTCGAGCTTTGATGCAAATAGACGTCTTTCAATTGAAACGGAGGGCGCTATGGGTATCGCTAGTGTGTCGTCGTGGCAAAGCCCTTCCGCAATCGATTGAACCTCGCCGGATTGAATTCGAAGCAGTTGACTGCGAAACTCGGCGATTCCAAAATCGTTGAAAGCACGCAGAGGAATTGTCATCGCTCCTCCTTCGTTCTTGCATCCTGGAATCGCGTCTTGATCTGAAACCGGCTGCAGAAAGCCGGGATAGCCTCGGCCTCTATCCAGTGTTGCTTCTCGTCCTTGTTGGCATCAGGATCGAAGTTAGCTCCGAGTTGAGCTGCGTATCGAAGCCATGTTCCTCTCCAGTCATCGGTTTGTAGGTCCTCTAGATCCTCGATTGCGGCCTGCAGGATCTGTCTGAACACGGCTGGGTAAACAAGGCCAATGAATACCCCATCCGATCTTGCCATGTCACTTATTCCGAAGGGTAGAAGTTCCTCGTTGAGTTCGAGAATGGGGCCATCATCCTCAAAGTCTAACCTCCAGATTTCGTTTCCTAATTGGGCGGGGCGCACTCCCAGGTAGCCTTCTCGTTCAATTTCCCTGCCCTCCAGTGTCGCAGGAGGCAAGCGATCGGCAATTGCAAGGACTCGCCCGTTCCAAGTTGTCCCATCCACTACCTTGACTCGGAAGAAGATCCGGTCGCGGCTCTGAAGATCAAGGAGCCGGCGCGATTCTGGGGTTCTCAGCTCTCCCACGGTTCCGAATGGAAAGCGCATGTATGATGCCTTGTCGTATGCCTCCATATAGACTGTGGCATCAGGTGGGAGGCCAAGGCCTTCAAGTCCCAGTTGCGCGTCGAACGAAGGAATACCTGATTCGTCGGGCTTGAGGCGAATCTGTACAGATGACTGCGGGATGCGCCTTCTTCCTGTGAAGTTGAATTTCCTGATCATTCACTTTCCATTTCGTAGTGAGCGCGCACAACGAGGTCTCTGCTTGGATCGAATCCTGAAACGTTCAACTCAAACTCTCGGTCGGTTGGTGAAAATTCTAGAAGGTTATCCCTCTGATCTATTAGATGAATGCCGCTGTGCTGAACGGTGATGGTGCCACCTGCCAGATTGAAATCTGGCGGCTGGTATCGCTTGAAGGAGTTGCCACGACGAACCCTGTACGCAAACAGGAGCCTGACCAACGTAGGAATGGGTTCTCTGTAAGCAGGGTCGAGGGATACTCGGGCTCCTCCGTGCAGCTTTGCGATCCTAAGGAGTTCGGGGCCTCTACCGCTCGGTACTTTAGGAGGGAGCGTGGTCTCAGGATCAGAGTCGTCATCGGATTTCAGTATGCTAATATCACCTGGAGATTCTAGGGGCTTCTCGAGAAAGAAGAAGTCCTTCAGGAGATCTTTGTCAATGTCACTCTTTAGTCGAGTTAAGAATAGTGCAAGATCTCGCAGGCTGTTCTTCACGAAACTAAGAGTGTAGGGACCATGGGTATATTTTCCTTTGAACTTGGGAGAGTATCTCTGCCATTCCGTGTGTGCTGGGTTTTCGGCATCGCCGAGAAGTGTTCCCAATGCACCATGGGAGACGACCAGAAGACCTCTGATATTCCCTTCAAGAGCAGAGTGCACACCTGAAATCTGAAGCCCTTGACGAACGAAGTGGCTTTGCCCTCTTTTCATGGACTGGTCGCGTTCAAGGTACACATTGAAGTGAGAGGGAACAATATCCTTTCCTTCTTGCTTTACCGGTACACCGATTCGAAATGCAATCCTGCGCTCTGCCTCGAACCGCTCCCGAAACGAGCTTGGATCCAACTCGTCTAGCAGTCTGTTCCAGCTGGGCGCCCCCTTGAGGTCTGGCCAACCAAGTGTGAAGTACTCCTCCGGCCGTCTTTCGAGGCCCCATGCGGTTAGCTCATAGAGACCAAGAAGGGATCTTTTGTCTTGATCCGCAAATTGCGTATCATTGAGAATTGGCCGAATGGTTTCGTGTGTTATAGTGAGGCTGCGGTTGGATGATTCAATTTCGACAACCAGCTCCCTTTGGAGAATTGGATAGAAGTACTGCTTGAGAAGCGATACTAGAATATTATCAAAATGTAGCTCTTGATTCGGGGCGGGGATTACAATTGAAAGCCCCGGTTCGTCAAGGCGTCGAAGTCGAAAGAGGTTTCGAAAAGCGGCGATCGCCCGTTGATCATTCACGGGCAGGGCGAAGTACTCGGCGCCGGGGATGTCCTCGAACAGACCAAAGTCGCCATAAGGCCTGTAGGAGTTGCCCTCCGAGTCTTTGTGATTCTTTAATACAGCTTGCCCCATAAGGAGGCCATCCTTTTCCCCTTGTCGGATAGTGAGACCGAAAAAGGTATTCATTAGAGACGAGGCTGGGAAAACGGTTTTACCTAGCCCCCAGCGGCCTCTGTCACCCTCACTTTTTTGCGATCGACCTATATTGCGCCAAAAATAAAAGAAATTTTGAGCGACGCGCGGATTTGCTTCCGAATCGCTTGGATCTCCAAGTAGACCCTTTGTGCCAAAGTCCTCTATGGCAACGAAGGGCATTTGCTGGCTGAGGTTAGGGAGAGAGGAGAGGCCGTTGTCTTTTGCCGTGAGGTGAGCCTCCAGTCCTTTAAAGAAAGGGCTACAATCTTGAGGTCTGACTGCGCCCCTTTCTCCTGACACAAAGAAGCGGACTCGCACTGGTGCAGGGTAGCCGGGTATTTTAGCATCCAAGGAATTCTGGATTGTCTCCCGTACGAGCGCATCTGTGGGTTCTCCTACACTCTCTGTAGTGAAGAACTCTTGTTCGATAGGGTCGACCAACTTGTCATCCTTGGCAAGAGGCTTGAACTTCCAAACAGGGGTCTGCGTCATTGTTTCACCGAATAAGTGGGACCGGATGATCCTCTTGGCGTCGAGGCGAGGGAGCAAGAGCGAGCTGAACCAATCATCAATTCCAGGTGGCGAGCAACAGTCGATGATATAGGATAGCACAGTTGCGCTTCCGCTCAGGCCCGCTTGAGCGCGGCTGAGGTGACGCCCCTTTCGGCCATTCTCCCAAAGTCCAGCAGGCCGGCTGGTCGCCGGTAGCGGCGAGTATCGCTAAATTATGGGAGCCCAGCTAGATAGGCGAAGCTTCTGACGAAGAACCCGCTCGCGTTCCAGCTACACGCCAGCCCGCGCTCCGGAGCACGGCAAGCGCCTTCTAAGAGTGGGCCGGGCGCAGTCAGTACCCAACGAGCAGCACCCCTTCCAGCGGCAACTTCAGCCGATTACTCGCATAGAGAGTGTCAAAGAACCGAGCGGCTCGCTCGAAGTCGTTTGTCCCTCGATAGTCATTGCGGAGAGCCACGGCGAACTCGGTGACCCCGTTCATCATGCAGGCCTGGAACAGGTCCTTAAGGAACTGGTTGTTCACGACTCCACGGCCGGCCTCGACCTCCAAGACAAAGCCGGCGGCCTCGTGGTAGGCGTCCGCCTCGAAGGACTTCTCGAGTTGCCCGTTGAGCCCGAAGAGGACGGGGACCTGGATCTTCTGCCCGAAGGTCTTGCCGGTCTCGACGCGGAACCCGAGATCCACGAGAGGCCGGGCGAGGGCGGCAAGGACTCCGTTGCTCGGCAGGTAGTGGACGGCGGAGTCGATTTCGTCCGAGGCGGAGCGGAAGGCTTCGACCACTTGGAGGACCAGAGGCGGCGCTTTCCTGGATCTGGGGTAGTAGAACCAGTTGATCACGAGAATCTCGAAGTCGTTCAGGGCGTAATGAGAGGATCATAGCCCTGGACCAGGGTGGACCACCAGCCCCATCCCCGCACCTCTCCTTATAGGGGCCGCCGCCTCGGCCTATCGTCCGCCGGAAGAGAGAGGCGCCTCTGGAACTCTCGCCCCACCTGCTGAAGCTCACGAAGCTTGCTTCAACCGGGCCAACTCTCGTCGATCTGCCCCATTGCTCTGCGGAGAGTTTGATCGTCTAGCCTCAATCCTGCCTGCCGCAGAGCATGCATGGCCGTAGCCGCAGATTCGAGGAGACCGGCTTGCTTCGATCGGAGGATGATGGCGAGCGTCCCCAGGTAGGGAATTCCCAGGGTTCGCGCGCAGGCTCTGGCCGCGGCATCATCGAGCACGGCCATGCGCCCAGGTTCGGCGAGTGCCGCAGCGAGCACGGCAGACTCGCCGGCACCCAGACCCCATTCGAGAACGATCTCGGGGATCAGGCCTGGTGAGAGCACATCCCCCCACCCGCTCTCGATGGCCTGCCGGGCGGGATCCTCGAAAGGACCTGCGAGAATCTCGTCGACGACAGAGCGAGGGATCAGGATTTCGATGGCGAGTTGGTCGAGAAGGTGAAGGTAGCCCGCCTTGGCCAGTGTGATCACCGGCGAAGCATTGATGATCCAGGCTTCAGCCAAGGCCGGCTTCCCCGAGCAACTCGTCGGCGTCGTATTGGAACGGAGAAACTCCGAAGCGCCCGAGAGCATCGATGAACTCGGCTCTCGAGATGCCGGCGATCTCGGCGGCGCGGCCTTGGGAGACCAGCTTGAGCTCGTACCACTTGGCAGCGGCGGCCAGCTTCATCTCCTTGGCGAATCCCTCGGGATCCTGGTGCAAGGACGCCAGAGCACCTTCGGGAACTTCGATTGTCATGCGGACCATGCGGATCGCCTCCTCTCGACTATGGTACAGGAGTCGCGTTACCCGAGGAGCAACGCTCCCTCCGCTCGCAGTTTAGCCGCACTACTGTTCGGATAGTCCTCACCGGTAGGGTCTTGCGCCCCCCTGGGACCGCCGGCGTCTCGCCGGCTCACACTCTCCATGACCACGGCGGCCGGCGCAAAGGACTCCCTAGCCTGGACCTCTGCCCTCTCCTGCCGCGACCCTCCTAAAAAGGGCCGGGCCTTCGGCCCAATGTCTTGAAAGCCGGCGAGACGCCAGCGGTCCCAGGGGGGCGCAAGATCCTGCTTCCGCTGCCCACGGCAGCAGTAGGTGTCAGGCGACTATTTTCGGGAATCTCAGTCCCTGAAGACGTCCTGGAGACTTTCGGCCGTCAGGACACGCTCGCCCCATTGGAGAAGACGGTCGGCATCGGCGGAGCGCACCCGGTCTTCGATCTCGGGCTCCAAAGGGCCAAATTTCAGGCGAAGGAGCCGCAACACCACTCGGGCTTCTCCCTCCTGGACCCCCTCCTCACGGAGCTCACGATTCCAGCGATCGATGCTTTCGGCCAGCATGGTTTCGACTTCCTCCAAAGTGCGATTCGTGGAGGTGGCCTTCTCGGAGAGGCCCAGGCGCGGCAGGATGACCTCATAGAGCCAGTCTCCGAACGCTTCCCGTAAGGCGTCCTCCGTCGGTGAGAGCCTCTGCCGCAGGCGCTGAACACTCGAGTAGACCTCTTTCCAGTCGGCGCTCTTTTCGATGCGGAAGAGGTCAGCCACCGGTCCGTTCAGCGCCTCCAGCTCGTCGCGGGGGTACGCCGCCTCGTCAATGACATGGTACCGCAACTGGGGACGGTAGATCTCTGCCGAGGGGTCCAGATCTCCGATCAACGAGCCCAGGTCCGTCGTCACGTTCCACCGCTCCCCTCCGGTGTTCATTACGATCGGGATGACCAGGGGCAGTTGTCTCCAGGCAGCCACCGGCTGGCTGGCCAACAAGGCCTGGTAGAAAAGGCCCACGTAGACCATGAAACGAACCGGCATGGAAGGGTCCGGACGCGACTGGAACTCGATCAGGATGTAGACATAGACCGGCTCGCCTCCATCCTTGCGGCGGAACTTCCAGATGACGTCCGTCTCGCGGTTCTTGAAGCCTCGGACGAAGGACGTATTGACCAACTCGCCGGAGTCGAAATCGAGGAGATCGACCCATTGTTCGCCAACGATCTCCCGCAGGAGGTCGCTGATCATCCTCAGGTGGGAGAAGAAGACGCGGTAGCTGAGGTCGTGTTGTCCCATGACTTTCCGCGCCGCACCGAGATTTTCTCCCGTGACCCTACCACAGGTTGCGGAAAGAGAGACAGAGGCGCCGGCCTCGCAAGACTTCTCGAACTGCCTGTTGAGGCCCGAAGAGCAGAGTGCGGACCGGACCACCAGTCCCGCCCCCACACCTCTCCTTATAGGGGCCGCCCCCTCGGTATCCCACCGCAGCGGTCGCCGTGCCCCGAAAGGAGAAGAAGATGCTTCGCACCCTGTGGGGCTCGCTCTGGGCCCTCTTCGCGTCCTTTAGCTTGAGAACCGGGGCGGACGTTCTTGAGTCCGCGGACTCCGACCTCGGCCATACCATCGACCCGAACGGCTGAGCGGTTTCCTGATTCGGTGCCGGCGTGCCCCTGGATCAGCCGGTGGATTGCGCCGGCACCGTTCTTTGTTATTCTTCGTCGCACCCATGGACGACATCCATGTCTCGCGCGAGCTATTTCGGGAAGTGGCTCGGGGAGAACTTCCCCAGAGCCTCCTCAATGAGATCACCCTGGAGCACCTCCTGAGCCTCTGCCCCTACTGCAGGGCGGAGGTTCAGGCGTACGAGGCGGAGGTCCAGGCCGGGCCATCCATCTGGAGCCGCGTCCTTCTGGCCTTTTCGGTTCTGCTCGATCGGCTCCTGGCCCGGGGCCTCGTGAGATTCGCCGTGCCGAGCAGGATCTCCAGGAGATCCTCTCTCTCCCCACGGGAGAACGCGCGGTCCGCATCGAGCGCTCGCGAACCCGCTTCCGTAGCCCGGCCCTCGTGCGCCTGCTCCTGGAGTCGAGCCGCCGGCACATCCCCGGCCGGCCCGACGAGTCGTATCACCTCGCTGATCTGGCCAGGCAGGTCGCGAATCGGAATCCCCGGATGCCGGGGTACTTCGACCTCTACACCCTGGCCACGGCCCTGATGGCGAATGCCTGCCGGGCGAGCGGCGATCTCCAGGGAGCAAGCCAGGTCTTCGAGGGGGTCCGCCGGATCATGTCCGAGCACGGAGTCATGGATCTGGAGGTGGTCGCCCGGGTCGACGATCTCATGGGCTCTCTGCGGAAGGATCAGCGCCGCTTTGCGGAGGCCGAACGGCTGCTCAAGCGCGCCGTCGGTAGCGGACTGGGGCGTCTCTACGGAGGCGGGATTTCAGCTTTTCGGCTCGCGTCGCAGGCGGGCCAGCTCCTCGGCGAGAGATCGGGCGAGATCCTCGGCTGCGGCGGCCCGCTCCTCGGCCATCCGGCGCGCGGTCACCTCTTCGGCGACACGTGCCTCGGCGGCTCGGCGCGCGATGGACTCTATCTGGCGCGCGGCTTCGAGCTCTTCGCCCCACAGGAGCTTCTCTCCGCTCGCTGTATCCACCAGCCGCAGCCGCTCACCCTCGGAGCGCACTGTCACGCCTGTGGTTCGAAGGTCCAGTGAGCCATCGCTGTTCAGGGAGATCGGGCGATAGCGGCCCCGTTCGAGGTGATAGCCCTGGAGTCGCGGTTCCAGATACTCCCCATAGGGGTCGAAGAGGACCAGCTCGGTCACGCCGAGCCGCTCATAGAGGTCCTTCTTTTTTCCGGTGTCCTCGCTGCGGGTCGAACGGGAGGTGATTTCGAAGATCAGGGCCGGAGGCTTCTCTTCCCAGAGGAGATAGACGTTCCGATCCCATTTGTCGACGCCTTGGACCAGCAGCACGTCGGGGGCCACAGATTTCTCCGGTTTTCCCCTTTGGTAGTAGAGAAGGAGGTTGCCGCCGACCCACACGTCCGCTGCCTCGGCGTAGCGCCGTTCCAGTCCTCCAATCACATCGGACATCACCTTCCGGTGAAGAGTCGTCTCGGCCATCGGCTGGCCGTCGGAGGTGGGGTACTCGATCTCGTGCTCGAGTGGCAGCGCGCACATACGTGCTTTCCCTCTTGGAACGATCCCGACGGGTTGCGGTATCAGATCACCAGGAGGTGTCATAGCGTAACACCCACATTGATGATACCACGGGTGAGGGGCCCTCCTTGCTATAGCATGACGACCGTCATACAATCGCCCAATGCGGTACGGGGCAGAGCACAAGCAGCGGACGCGGCGGCGGATTGTGGAGGCCGGGGCGCGGCGGTTCCGGGAGAGCGGGTATCGGGCGGCCGGGGTGGATCAGGTGATGAAGGATGCGGGGCTGACGGCTGGCGGCTTCTACGCTCATTTCTCCTCGAAGGAGGCGCTGCTGGCCGAGACGCTGGGGCTGTCGCTGGAGGAGGTGCGCTCGCAGCTTCTGGGCGGTCTCGAGGGGCTCGAGGGCGTCGAGTGGCTGCAGGCGGTGGTCCGGCGCTATCTCAGCCGGGCGCATCGCGATCAGCCGGGCGCGGGGTGTCCGCTGCCGACGCTGGGGAGTGAGATCGCCCGCGAGGGAGAGGAGCCGCGCCTGGCTCTTCAGTCCTATCTGCAGCAGATCGTCGCCGAGCTCGCGCCCCGGACTCCGGCGGCGCCCGGGCTGGACCCGGAGGACCGGGTGCTCGCCACGGCGGCGCTGTTCGCGGGCGCGCTGATGCTCGCCCGGGCCGTTCCCGATGAGGTTTTGTCCGATCGCATTCTGCGGGTGGCGCGCCGGTTGGCGTTGCCGGAGACCGCGGAGCCTCACACCCTGACCCCATAGGCGCTAACTTGTCCTCGAAACGCTCCTTTGCCCGACGGAGGTCCTCCCCCACTGTAGAGACGCCCCGTGGGGCGTCTCTTTCAGAGGTGCCCGCCGTAACGCAGGGAGCCGTGGGAACCAATGGCGCCGCCGCAGGAGACGCCCCACGGGGCGTCTCTACAGTGGGGGAGGTTAGCGCCCATGCCTCTTCCCTTCGATCCTGAATAAGGAGATAACCGTGAGCACCGCTCCCGTCCAGCAGGATTGGCATCCCACGGCGTGCATCCTCTGCTCGCTGAATTGCGGCCTCGAGGTCCAGACGGACGGCGCCAGGATCCTGCGGATCCGGGGCGACGAACGGCACCCGCGCTCCGAGGGGTATCTCTGCCAGAAGGCGTCGCGCCTGGAGTACTACCAGAATCACGCGGACCGCCTCGATACGCCGCTGCGCCGGCGGCCGGACGGGTCGTTCGAAAAGGTTTCGTGGGAGACGGCGATTCAGGAGATCGCGGGGAAGCTGGTGGCGATCCGCGAGGCGCATGGCGGGCGCGCGCTGGCCTATTACGGCGGCGGCGGCCAGGGAAATCACCTGGGCGGGGTGTACGGCCACGGGCTCGTCGAGGCGATGCGGACGCGCTATCACTACTCGGCGCTGGCGCAGGAGAAGACCGGCGACTTCTGGGTCAACGGGCGGCTGTTCGGCCGCCAGACGTGCCACATGAGCGAGGCGGTAGAAGAGGCGGAGGTCGTCGTGGTGATCGGCGCCAACCCGTGGCAGGCGCACGGCATTCGCAACGCGCGGACGACTCTCCACGAGATCGCCAAGGACCCGGCGCGGACGCTGATCGTGATCGATCCGCGGCGCAGCGAGACGGCGGCGATGGCCGACATTCATCTGCCGGTCCGTCCGGGCATGGATGCGTTCCTGCTCGCGGCGATCCTCGCCACTGTCGTCCGCGATGGGCTGGAGGACCGCGCCTTTCTCGATGCGCGGACGACCGGCTACGCCGCGGTCCGCGCGGCTCTCCTGGAGGTCCCGATCGAGGCGTACGCCGCACGGGCGGGCGTGGCCATGGAGGACGTGGTCCGCGTGGCGCGCCGCATCGGCACGGCGCGGAGCGCTTCGGTGCGCGTGGATCTCGGGCTTCAGCAGAGCTTGCACAGCACGCTCAACTCGTATCTCGAAAAGCTCCTCTCGCTCCTGCCCGGACATTTCGGGCGGCCCGGCTGCAACGCGCTCCATACGTTCCTGATGCCGCTGATCGGGCATTCGGAGGAGCCTGGTCCGAACAGCCGGAGCTGGACGACGACGGTGACGGGGATGCCGGAGATCGGCAAGCTGTTCCCGCCGAACGTGCTGCCGGCCGAGATCGACACGGACCATCCCGGCCGCGTCCGCGGCCTGGTGGTGGACAGCGCGAACCCGGCGCTCTCCGGTGCCGACACGCAGGCGTACCGCGCGGCGTTCTCCCGTCTGGAGCTGCTGGTGGTGATCGACGTGGCGCTGACCGAGACGGCGCAGCACGCCCACTACGTGCTGCCGGCGGCCTCACAGCTCGAGAAGTGGGAGACCACGTTCTTCAACCTGGAGTTTCCGACCCAGGTGGCCCACCTGCGACGGCCGGTCTTCGCGCCGCGGCCGGGGACGCTGCCGGAGCCGGAGATCTACCGCCGACTGCTGGTCGCGATGGGCGAGCTCCCCGCCAAGGGCTTCCCGCTCCTCCGGCAGGTGGCGCGCCTCGACCGCCGCTGGCCGCGCCTGCGGCTCTTCCCGGCCGCGCTGGCCGCCACGCTCCGGCTGCGCCCGAAGCTGCGCCGCTACGCAACGTTCGTGCTCGCCGACACGCTGGGGAAAGCGCTGCCGCACGACGCGGCGGCCGTGGCGCCGCTCTGGGGCGCGGCGCACGTCTACGCGCGGCGGAACGCCGACGCCGTCCGCCGCACCGGCCTGACCGGCGAGGGCGCCGATCTCGGAGAAGCGCTCTTCGAGAGGCTGGTGGACAGCCCCTCCGGAGCCTTCTTGAGCACCCACGAGCACGAGGACATGTGGCGCCTCGTCCGGCACGCCGACCGGCGGATTCATCTGGAGATCCCTGAGATGCTGGAAGCCCTGCGCGCGCTCGCCACGGAGATCGAGTCGGATGAGGCGACCGACTTCCCGATGGTGCTCATCGCGGGAGAGCGCCGCTCCTACAACGCGAACCAGATCTTCCGCGATCCAAGCTGGCGCAAGAACGATCCCGAAGGAGCGCTGCACATCCATCCGGACGACGCGCAGCCGCTCGGTCTCACGAACGGCGGCCGCGCCTTCTGCGAGTCCTCGCGCGGCCAGATCGAGGTCCAGGTCGCCTTCAAGGATTCACTCCGGCGGGGGGTGGTAAGCCTGCCGCACGGCTACGGCGCGGAGTATCCCGATGCGGACGGTGTGCGGCGGGCGGTGGGGCCGGTGGTGAATTTCCTTACGGATGCGGGGCACCGGGATCCGTTGACGGCGACGCCGTACCACAAGTTTGTGCGGGTGCGGGTGCGGGCCCTCACCCCCGGCCCCTCTCCCGCGAGCGGGAGAGGGGTGTAGGTTGGAAGGGTTTATCGCGTCATCTGTATTTGGCTAACCCACCCCCCTCTCCCACTTGTGGGAGGAGGGGCCGGGGGTGAGGGCCCGGCTGATCCCCATTGGGCAATTTCCCTTCTTGATCCTGCCAATTTGGTTGGCATTGGAATTGCTCTCGCCAGTGTGGTCGAGGGATGAGATTGAACTACAACACCTGGGGGGTTTCAGCCATGTTTCCTCTCCGCAATCGTGATTGGGTTTTGCTCACGATCCTCTCCACCGCACTGTTCGTTCCCATGGGCGCCCATGGCGCGGGGCTCGGTTTCATCGGCCCCGTAGATCAGCAGGGCACCGGCCTGGGCCATGTGGCGACGGTGCTCACCATCCAGAAGAAGGGTGTGGAATCGGGGTGCGTCTCATGGAACGGCGGCACCGATGTCAGCGGTCCGGGCGCGCCGGCTTGTCCGCCGGGAATCGCCGGCGGCGATGAGAAGAAGGGCGCATCCCAGACCCTGACCCGCACGCTGGCCGAGCTCGGCAATCCCACCGCCGACACTCTGCGGCTCATCTTCAACCCGAACGAGCCCGGCTCGGGCCGTCATGTGCGGCTCGAGGCACTGGTGCTGCGCGTCCTGGCGCCCTCCGGGACGGTGCTCCTGGAGGCGGCGCTCGCCGCACCGGTGGACTTCGAGGCGACGGACTCCGGAGTGGGCAACGCCGGCTGGAGCTTCGGCCTGGTGGACGCCGCATCCGCAGCCGGCGCCTTCGCCAACGGGTTGAACCGTGTCGGGCTCGCGGCCAAGGTGAGCGATGCCGACGGCGGCTTCGAGACCTTCTACCTGGCGACGGCCGAGGGAGGTGGCGAAACCGGCGGCGGTACGACGGGCACCGCCGATCTCGCCATCACCGCCACCGCCGGAGCCGAGTGCTCGCTGGTGCAGTTCAATGCGCAGGTCCACAACGCGGGACCGGAGGCCGCCCAGGAAGTTGTCGTGCAATTCTTGCTGCCGGCTGGAACCATTTTCCTCTCCGCCACGTCGAGCACCGGCACCTGTGAAGCCGGCGGCGCGGCGGTGACCTGCCGTCTCGGCACCCTGGCCGCCGGAGCCGGCGCTTCCGTCGGGGTGGCGGTCCGCGCCACCGACGACGCCTCGCACCTGACCGGCGAGTTCCAGGTGACGAGCCAGACGGCCGATTCCGATACGGCCGATACGCAGGCCGCGGCGACGGTCACGGTCGACATGGACTGCGACGGGGTGATCGGCGGCGACAACTGTCCGACCGTGTTCAATCCGGGACAGGAGGATTCCGATCACGACGGTGTCGGCGATGCCTGCGAGGACGACGCGGATGCCGACTCGACGCCCGACGTCACCGACAACTGTCCACAGACGCCGAACCCCGATCAGACGGATACCGACCACGACGGCGTGGGCGACGCCTGTGACAACTGCCCGTCCAGGCCCAATCCGGCCCAGGTCGACAGCGACGGGAACGGCGTGGGCAACGCGTGCCAGACGCCGAGCGGAACCGCGACCTGTCCCGACGCCGGCGACTGCCGGTTGACGGCGCGGCCGGCGGCGACGCTGCTGGTGCCCTGGTTCGGAGTCGACCTGGCCGCGCGCGACGGCCTCACGACGGTCTTCTCGATCACCAATGTCGACTCCCGCCCCCATCTGGTGAGCGTGACGCTGTGGACCGACTGGGCGGTCCCGACCCTGACCTTCAACCTGTATCTGACCGGCTTCGACGTGCAGACCCTCAACCTGCGCGACATCTTGAAGGAAGGCGTCTTGCCGGCGACCGGAGTCGCCTCGAGCCCGGTCGGCCAGCTCTCGGACGGCGCCGTGAGCTTCCCCGGCTGCGGCGCTTCGGTGGCGCGGCCGCGGGCCGAGGCGGTGCCGCTGCAACGCTCTCACACCGGCCGCAAGGTCCGCGGCCTGTGCTGGGCCAGCCAGCGCAAGGACGTGATGGCGACCGGCTACGTCACGGTCGACGTCGTCAACTCCTGCTCGCCGCTGAATCCTTCGTCGCCCGGCTATTTCGTCCGTGGCGGGCAGGGGGTGGCCGCGAACCAGAACGTGCTGCTCGGCGAGTACTCCTACCTCAATCCGAAGCGCAAGACCGCCGAGGGCGAGCAGGCGGTGCACATCGTGGCCGACGCCGCGGCCTACGGCGCCGGCTACACGTTCTACAGCCGCTACGTCAATGGCGACGGACGGGACAACCGCCAGCCGCTCGGCGCCCGCTTCGCGGCGAGCTACGCCCAGGACCGCTCGCAGGGCGTGGAGACCGTGCTGACCATCTGGCGCGATACCAAGAGCGCCGCGGTCCAGGGCGTCGCCTGCGGCTCGATGCCGGCCTGGGCGCCGCTCCGCGCGGCGCAGGAGACGGTCTGGGACGAGCAGGAGGGGGTGATCGCGCTGCCGGTGTCGCAGGAGCGCTTCCCATGGGCGACCCAGGCGGTCAAGGTCGGGAGCGAGGCGCTGCCCGTCGCCGAGCCCTTCGGCTGGACCGAGATCGACCTCGGCCACGCCAACTCGCCCCTGTTCGGAGTCGTGTCGCAGGGCTGGGTGACGGTCCTCAAAACCTGGCGTCAGGGAATGTCGACCGCGCACCACGCCGCGGTGCTCGAGAGCGTCTGCGCGTCCGAGTAGGAACCTCACCCCCCGTCCCCCTCTCCCATCGCACACCCAGCCCCCGGGAGAGGGGGCGCCACCACCCTCTTGCTTCGAAGGCCTCGGCGGGGGCCTTTTCAGATACATTCCCCTCATGCGCCTCGCCCTCTTCCCGTTCTGCCTTCTCACCCTCGCCTGCTCGTCCTATCGCTATCCGGCCGACACCCTGCCGGGGCGGATCGAGCGGATCGCGAAGGAGAGCCGGGGGGTGGTCTCGGTGGCGTATGAGAATCTGGGCACGGGCGTCACGCTGTCGTTCCAGGACACGGAGATCCTTCACGCGGCGAGCACGATGAAGGTGCCGGTGATGATGGCGCTCTTCGAGGCGGTGGACCGGGGGCAGATGCGGCTCGACGAGCCGGTGCGGGTGGCCAACGACTTCGCCAGCATCGTGGACGGCTCGCGGTATGTGCTCGACCGCAAGGAGGATGGCGATCCGGAGCTCTATGCCGCGCTCGGGCAGACCCGGCCGCTGGAAGAGCTGATCCGCCACATGATCGTCCGCAGCTCCAACCTCGCGACCAATCTCCTCATCGAGAAGATCGGCGCCACCAACGTCACGGACCTGATGCGGCGCCTCGGCTCCTACGACATCCAGGTCCTGCGCGGGGTCGAGGACCAGAAGGCCTATGATGCCGGGCTCAACAACCGGGTCACCGCGAAGGACCTCCTCCTTCTCTATAAGATCCTCCTGGACGGCAAGACCTTCTCGCCATCCTCGCGGGACCGGATGCTGGAGATCCTGAAGGCCCAGGAGTTCAACGAGAAGATCCCCGCCGGCCTGCCCGCCGGCATCCCCGTGGCCCACAAGACCGGCGACATCACGGCGATCCACCACGACGCGGCGATCGTCTTCCCGCCGGGCGAGAAGCCGTACATTTTGGTGGTTCTCACGGGAGGGATCGCGGACGAGGCGAAGGCGAATGGGGTGATCGCGGAGGTGTCGCGGGCGGTTTGGGAGAGCCGGGCCCTCACCCCCGGCCCCTCTCCCACAAGTGGGAGAGGGGTGTAGGTTAGAAGGGCGCGTCGCTCTTGCCACAGATCGACTACCCCACACCCCTCTCCCGCTCGCGGGAGAGGGGCCGGGGGTGAGGGCTCTTCGGGCTGGCGCCCCTACCGCGGCAACACCCCCAGAATCTCCCCATCCGCCCCGAGCTCCGGATACCCCACCCCATACCGGCGGCAGAGCGCCGCGAGCTTCGGGTAGACCCATTCGAAGAGCAGCCTGGCGTGGGTCTCGGGGTCCAGGCGGGGGACGTCGTAGAAGCCGGCGGCGGTGCGCTGGCGTTGGGCTTCGAAGAGGATCAGGGCGGCGGCGACGGAGACGTTCAAGGAGGTGCCCATGCCGGTCATGGGGATGGCCACGCGCTCGTCGGCGCTCTCGCGGGCTTCCGGGGTGACGCCGAGGTCCTCGTTGCCGAGGAGGATGGCGGTGGGGCGGAGGTAGTCGATCTGGCGGAAGTCGGTGGAGGTCTCCACCGGATCCGCGACGAGGAGGCGGAAGCCTCTCTCCTTCAGGCGGGCGAGGGCCGCTTCGAGGGTGCGGTGCTTGCGGACGGGGACCCACTTGCGATTGCCTCCGGAGGCGGGGCGGGAGATCTCGAGCTTGCCGGCGGGCCAGACGGCGTGGGCTTCCAGGCCTCCGACCGCGTCGAGGCTGCGGACGACAGCCGCCAGGTTGCGCGGCGCCTGGAGGTCTTCCAGGAGGACCGTCAGGTCCGGCTGGCGCCGGTCGAGCACGGCGCGGATGCGGTGGAAGCGCTTCGGTGTGGACATTTCAGGCTCGTGCGCCGGGACTGATACGATATCGTGCGCGTGTCCTCGAACAGTGCGCACATTCCAGAAAAGAGCAAAGGAAGGAACACCCTCAGATGGCTACGATGGAACGCGTTGGGAGCGGAACCCTGGACCGCATCGTCGAGTACCTCGGCAAAGAAGCGGACAGCCTCCTGTCCTATACCTGCAAAGGGATCTCCAAGGAGCGGCTGATGCTGCCCGGTCCGGACCACCTCGACCGGGCCTGGGGGAGCTCCGACCGGAAGCCGCAGGTGCTGGTCAACCTGCAGCGGCTCCACGGCTCCGGCCGCCTCGCCCATACCGGCTACCTGTCGATCCTGCCGGTGGATCAGGGCGTGGAGCACTCGGGCGCCGCGTCGTTCGCGCCCAATCCCGATTACTTCGATCCCGAGAACATCGTGAAGCTGGCGATCGAGGCGGGCTGCAACGCGGTCGCCTCCACGGTCGGCGTCCTCGGCCAGGTGGCGCGCAGGTACGTCCACAAGATCCCGTTCATCGTGAAGATCAACCACAACGAGCTGATGACCTACCCGAACAAGCACGAGCAGATCCTGTTCGCGCAGGTCGAGCAGGCGTGGGACATGGGCGCGGCGGCGGTCGGCGCCACGATCTACTTCGGCAGCGAGGACGCGGGCCGCGAGATCGTCGAGATCTCCGAGGCGTTCTACCGCGCCCACGAGCTGGGTCTGGCCACGATCCTCTGGGCCTACACGCGCAACAACGCCTTCAAGAAGGACGGGGTCGACTACCACACGTCCGCCGACCTGACCGGCCAGGCGAACCACCTGGCGGTGACCATCCAGGCGGACATCGTGAAGCAGAAGCAGGCCACGAACAACGGCGGCTACACGGCGCTCAACTACGGCAAGACCGATCCGCGGGTCTATAGCGAGCTGGTCGACAACCATCCGATCGACTGGAACCGATGGCAGGTGGCCAACTGCTACATGGGCCGCGTCGGCCTGATCAACTCGGGCGGCGAGTCGAAGGGTTCGGACGATCTCGCGCAGGCCGTGCGCACCGCGGTGATCAACAAGCGCGCCGGCGGCTGCGGCCTGATCTCCGGCCGCAAGGCGTTCCAGCGGCCCCTGAAAGAGGGGGTCGAGCTGTTCAACGCGATCCAGGATGTGTATTTGTGTCCTGAGGTGACGGTGGCGTAGGAGCCTTCAGCCCCTCACCAGCTCGCCCCCCTCTCCCATCGCAACCCCCCAACCGGGAGAGGGGGACACCACCCCCCAGCAAGAGAAGAGAGCCTCCTTGATGAGCTTGGACCCAACAGTAGAGGAGCGAGGCGATGAAGTATTTTTTCCGGACCGTTCTCCTGTCGTCCTTCCTGCTGCTCGCCAGCATCCCCAGCGAAGCCAACGTGGTCAGCGGCGAGCGCAAGACGTGGCACCGGATCGACATCACCTTCGACGGTCCGCAGACCAGTGAGACCGCTACGCCCAACCCCTTCCGCGACTACCGCCTGAACGTCACCTTCCAGCACCGGGAGACCGGCAGGAAATACGTGATCCCCGGCTATTACGCGGCGGACGGCAACGCCGCCAACACCTCCGCGGCGAGCGGCAACAAGTGGCGCGTCCACTTCGCTCCCGACGACGACGGGGTCTGGGACTACACCGCCTCCTTCCGGACCGGCACCGACATTGCGGTGAACAGCGGAGCGTCGGCCGGCGTCGCGACCGGGTTCAATGGCGCGAAGGGGAGCTTCACGGTCGTGCCGACCGACAAGATCGGACGCGATTTCCGGGCCCGCGGATGGCTGCGTCACACCAGCAGCCACTTCCTGCAGTTCGCGGGGACCGGCGAGCCCTTCCTCAAGGGGGGCGCGGACAGCCCGGAGAACTTCCTCGGCTACTTCGAGTTCGACAACACCCAGGACTACGGCGGCAAGACCAACCTCCTGGCGAACGGGCTGCACCGGTACGAGCCCCATGTCCGCGACTGGCGGTCGGGCGACCCGACCTGGCAGGGGGGCAAGGGCAAGGGGATCATCGGCGCCCTCAACTACCTGGCGGGGAAGGGGATGAATTCCGTCTTCTTCCTGGCCATGAACGTCAACGGGGACGGCCGCGAGGTCTACCCCTGGACCAGCTACGCCGAGCGCTACCGGTTCGACGTCAGCAAGCTGGCCCAATGGGAGATCGTCCTGTCGCACATGGACGCCCTCGGGCTGATGCAGCACGTCGTCACCCAGGAGCAGGAGAACGACCAGCTGCTCGACGGCGGCGCGTTGGGCGTGCAGAGGAAGCTCTACGACCGGGAGCTGATCGCCCGCTTCGGCCACCACCTCGGCGTGGTCTGGAACCTGGGGGAGGAGAACACGAACACGGACGCGCAGCGCAAGCAATTCGCGGACTTCTTCAAGAGCCAGGACCCCTACGACCACCCGGTCGTCGTCCACACCTACCCGAACCAGTACGACGCGGTCTACAACCCGCTCCTCGGCTACCGGACGTTCGACGGCACCTCGCTCCAGATCGCCAGCCTCGGCGTGGTTCACTCCGAGACCGTCAAGTGGGTCACCCGCTCGGCGGCCAACGGATGGAACTGGTTCGTCTCGCTCGACGAGATCGGTCCGGCGGGCACGGGCGTCAAGCCGGACGCCGACGACTTCTGGCACGACGCGGTCCGCAAGCAGGGGCTGTGGGGGAACCTGATGGGCGGCGGCGCGGGCGTCGAGTGGTATTTCGGCGGCAGCTACCCGAACGCCGACCTGGACTGTGAGGACTGGCGCTCCCGCGACCACATGTGGGACCTCACCCGCCTGGCCCTGGACTTCTTCCACGAGCACCTCCCCTTCACGGAGATGGTCCCTGCGGACAGCCTGACCTCGGCCACCACGGACTACTGTCTGGCCAAGGCCGGACAGGTCTACGCCGTCTACCTGCCGAACGGCGGCACGACGAATCTGAACCTCACGGGGGTCTCCGGCACCTTCGACGTGCGCTGGTTCGATCCGCGCAACGGCGGCGACCTGGAGGTGGGGACGGTCGCCGCGGTCACCGGCGGTGGTCAGCGGTCCATCGGCCAGCCGCCGGGCTCGACGACATCCGACTGGGTGGTGCTGGTCCGGCGGCGGTGAGGGCTCACGCCCACACCCCCCGGCCCCGGGTTGAAACCCGGGGCTGTTCAAGATGCCGTCCCTCCGGGACGGAAATTGAGGCGCATCGGCTTTCTCCGTCCCGCCAGGGACGGCAGCTTTTTTTAGCCCCGGGTTTCAACCCGGGGCGAGCAGCGCCCGGACCTCCCCCATCCGCGCCTCCGCATCCGCCTCGCCGATCTGCATCAGGCACTCCAGATAGTCGGGCTGGAACATCAGCATCGAGAGGAAGTCGGAGGTCGTCCCCTCTCCCGTGCCCAGGCTGCGGGCGAGGAGGCGGAAGCGCTCGGGGAGGCGCGGCTCGTAGTCGACGGCGAGCTTGCCGAGGTCCACGGACGGCCGCATGACGAGGATCTCCACGAGGCGATAGTCCCCCCGTTCCTCCGGCGGCAGCTGGGAGATGACGCTGTTCATTCCCTGCAGGCGCCGCACGTCTTCGTCGAGCACGTCGAGGAAGACGGCGTCGAGCAGATGGGAGAGGATCTGGGCCGCCGGGGGATAGCCCCAGATCTGCGGCCGGTTGACCTCCTCGAGGCTCCGCTCGTAGCGGGGCGAGATGGCGAGGATGCGCGAGGCGCCCAGCCTTAGGGCGGGGGAGAGCGGAGCCGAGAGGCGCACGCCGCCGTCGCCGTACCAGGCGTCGCCCAGGCGCACGGCCGGAAAGACCAGGGGGAGCGCCGACGAGGCCATCACGTGGTCGACCGTGATGCGGGTGTGAATGCTGCGGAGCTCCGGCCGCCGCCACGGCACCAGGTTCCGGCCCTGCACCCAGGTGACCGTCTGCCCGGTGGCGTAGTTCAGGGCGGTGAGCGCGATCGCCTTGAGCTTCCCCTGGCGCAGGTTGTTTTCGATGCCGATGAGCTCGCCGTCGACCGTGGCGGAGGCGCGATGGATCGTCTCCCGGAGGGGCTGGGTGTCGACGAATCCGCGGACGGGGCCGACGCCGTCGTCCCCGACCAGCCGGCTGGCCCAGCGCACCCAGCGGAGGACGTCGCGGGTGAGCGAGGGCGGATCCACCTGGAAGATGTTCTCGACCTGAAGGCTCCCCCAGATCTGCGCGAGCTCCAGGGCAGCCTCCGCCATGGTGCCGGGGTGGGCCGCCAGCTGGGCCGCGTTGATGGCTCCGGCCGAGACTCCGGCGATGATCGGGAAGCTCATCTGCGGGAAGCGCTTCGCCAGCCCGCGCAGGACACCGACCTGGTAGGCCGACCGGGCGCCGCCGCCGGAGAGGACGATGCCGAGCTCACCGGTTCCGGAGGTGGGCGTCATCGTGGGTGGCTCCTGAAGCGGGAATCGATCGTGGCATGATGGGCTGGCACATCCCGAACTTTACGGGAGGCGGGGGAGAAATGAAAACGATCCGCACGGTGGTCCTCCTGATCGCCTTGGTCGCCGCTGCCGCGCTGGCCTTTATCTTCTCGGGTTTCTACGACGTTGCCGCGGACACCGACCATACCAATCCGGTCCAGTGGGTCCTCCGCACGACGCAGTCGCGCTCGGTGCACCGCCGGGCGGAGCAGGTCCGCGCGCCGGACTGGATCGCGGCACCGGACCCGGCGGTCCTGCGCCTCGGCCTGGTGCACTACCAGGAGATGTGCGCCACCTGCCACGGTGCGCCGGGCGTTCCTATCTCCGAGATTGGCCAGGGCCTCAATCCCGCCCCGCCCGAGCTCTCCCGCCCCGCCGACGAGCCCGGCGAGAACTTCTGGATCATCAAGCACGGCATCAAAATGACCGGGATGCCCGCCTTCGGCGTCACCCACGACGACGACGAGATCTGGGCGATCGTGGCGTTCCTCCAGAAGATGCCGAAGATGACCAAGGAGGAGTACCAGAGGATGGTGGAGGAGATCGAGGCGGGAGAGCCAGCCGGGGGTGAGGGCGGCCTGTGATATAGACTCCCCCTCGTGATGGAACTGGGGGATTTCAAGCTGACGGTGGTCAGCGATGGAGAGTTCCGCCTGGACGGCGGAGCGATGTTTGGCGTGGTGCCTCGGGCTCTCTGGGAGCAGGAAAAGCCGCCGGACGAGCGCAACCGGATCCGTATGGGCACCAACTGCCTTCTCGTGGAACGCGGGGACGACCTCCTGCTGATCGACACCGGGATCGGCGACAAGCACGACGCGAGGTTTTTGGACAACTATGGGCTCGAGCCCGGAGCGACGCGCCTTCCCGATGCGATCCGCCAGGCCGGATTCGACCTGGAGGACGTCACGCACGTCCTGCTGACCCACCTCCACTTCGACCACTGCGGCTGGAACACGCGCCGGGACGGGGACAAGGTGGTCCCGACGTTCCCCAAGGCCCGCTACTGGCTGCAGAGCGGCGAGGTCGAGCATGGCCGACACCCGAACGAGCGGGACCGGGCGAGCTACTTCCCGGTCAATTGGGAGCCGCTGTTCGAGGCCGACGCCGTCGAGCTGTTCGCCGAAGAAGCCGAGCCCATCCCGGGCGTCAAAGCCCTGCGCACCCCCGGGCACAATTCCGACATGTGTATTGTTCTGATGAACGGGGGGCAGGATCAGAAGGCGGTCTACTGGGCCGACCTGGTTCCGACCTCGGCCCATGTGCCGTACCCCTGGATCATGAGCTACGACCTCTATCCGCTGACCACCCTGGAGAACAAGAAGAAGTGGCTGCCGCAGGCGGCCGGGGAAGGTTGGCTGTGCGTGTTCGAGCACGATCCCGAGGTCCCTTTCGCGCGGCTCGTCGAGGAGAAGCCGGGCCGCTATCGAGCCGCTCCGGTCGCTGACGCGACGGTGAGCGCCTGAATCCAAAATCGAAATCCAAAATCTGAAATTCGGAGATCTCCGATGGCGCGAGAAGAGTTCGACCTGATCATCATCGGCAGCGGCCCCGGCGGCTACGTCGCGGGGATCCGCGCCGGGCAGTTGGGCATGAAGGTCGCGGTGGTGGAAAAGGACCCCAAGTTCGGCGGCACCTGCCTGCTCCGCGGTTGCATTCCGACCAAGGCGCTGCTGCACACCGCGGCGGTGCTGGACGAGATCAAAGAGGCCTCCGCCCTGGGTATCCAGGTCGGCGAGCCGACGCTCGACATCGTCAAGGCGCAGGAGCGCAAGCGCAAGGTGGTCGACGGCAACTCGCGGGGCGTCGAGTTCCTGTTCAAGAAGAACAAGGTCACCGGCCTCCATGGGCTCGGCCGCCTGACCGGCCCCAACGAGGTCGAGGTCGAAGGGCCGGAGGGCAAGACCACCTACGGTGCGCGCTTCATCATGATCGCCACCGGCTCGGTGCCGCGCGACCTGCCGTTCGCTCCGGCCGACGGCCAGAAGATCCTCAACTCCGACCACATCCTGGAGCTGGAGCGGGTGCCGAAGTCGCTGGCCGTGCTCGGCGCCGGCGCGGTGGGCACCGAGTTCGCCTCGATCTACGCCTCGTTCGGCACCAAGGTGACGCTCATCGAGATGCTGCCGCGCATCCTCCCGATCGAGGACGAGGAGGTCTCGGCGGAGCTCGAAAAGGCGCTGCGCAAGCGGGGCATCAAGATCATGGCCGGCACGAAGATGAACCGCTGCGAGACGACCGAAGAGGGCGTGCGGCTGGAGCTGGAGAAGAACGGCAAGGTCGAGACTCTGGACGCCGAGATCCTGCTCTCCGCCACAGGCAGGAAGCCGGTCACCGAGAACATCGGGCTGGAAGCGCTGGGGATCGAGCTGGAGCGCGGCTACGTCAAGGTCAATGGGCTGATGCAGACCGCGGTGCCGAACATCTACGCGATCGGCGACGTGGTGAACACCCCCTGGCTGGCCCACGTGGCCTCGGCCGAGGGCATCCTCGCCGTCGAGCACATGGCGGGCCAGCACGTCAGGCCGCTCAACTACGAGCGCGTGCCGTCCTGCACCTACTGCGAGCCCGAGGTGGCGAGCGTGGGGCTGACCGAGGCCAAGGCGCGCGAGCGGGGCTATGACGTCCAGGTCGGCAAGTTCCCCTTCACCGCCCTGGGCAAGGCCAAGATCATCGGCAAGACCGCCGGGTTCGTGAAGGTGGTGCGCGAGAAGAAGTACGACGAGGTGCTGGGCATCCACATCATCGGCGCGCATGCGACGGACCTGATCGCCGAAGCCTGCGCGGTGCTGCAACTGGAAGGGACCAACGAGGAGCTGATGCGGACCATCCACGCGCATCCGACGGTGGCGGAGGCGGTGATGGAAGCGGCGCACGCAGCCGCCGGCGCGGCGATCCACATCTAGTAGACCCTCACATCCAGGTAAAACCCTATGGCGAAGATGGGAAAAAGCTGGGGTCCTCTTCACCCCGAGGTGAAGGAGACCGAGAAGCTGGCGAAAACCGAGCTGCCTCGCGAGCGGCAGCTCGATCTGTACCGATTCATGAAGCTCAACCGGATGACCGAGGACCGGCTGGGCAACCTCTACCGGCAGGGCAAGGTCGTGGGCGGGCTCTACTCCAGCCGCGGGCAGGAGGCGATCTCGGTGGGGAGCGGCTATGCGCTGGAGCCGCAGGATTTCGTCGGTCCGCTGATCCGCAACCTGGGCACCATGCTGGTGCGGGGCGTCAAGCCGCGCGAGGTCATGATGCAGTACATGGCCAAGAGCGACAGCCCCACGGGCGGCAAGGACTGCAACACCCACTTCGGCGACCTCTCCCGGGGCCTCATCGCGCCGATCTCGATGCTCGGTGCGGTCATCCCGGTGATGACCGGCATCGCGCTCGCCGGGCGGATGCAGAAGAAGAACCTGGTGGCGCTGACCTACATCGGCGACGGCGGGACCTCCACGGGCGACTTCCACGAGGGGCTCAACCTGGCCGCCGTGCTCAACGTGCCGTTCGTCCTGATCGCCGAGAACAACGGCTGGGCCTACTCGACACCCACCTCGAAGCAGATGCGGATCAAGAACATCGTGGCCCGCGCCGCGTCCTACGGCATCGCGGGCGAGATGGTGGACGGCAACGACGTGCTCGCCGTCTACGAGGCCACCCACCGCGCCGTCGAGCGGGCGCGCGCCGGCAGCGGCCCGACGCTCATCGAGGCCAAGACCTTCCGCATGAAGGGGCACGCCGAGCACGACGACGCCGGCTACGTCCCCAAAGAGCACTTCGAGGAGTGGAAGGGCAAGGACCCGATCGACCGCTTCGAGCGCTACCTCCTGGGCAACGAGCTGGCCAAGGAGGACGAGCTGCGGGAGATCGTGGCGCGCATCGACGAGGAGCTGAACCGCGAGGTGGACCTCGCGCTCGCCTCGCCGTTCCCGCCGGCCGAGCGGGCCTTCGAGGGCGTCTACGCCGAGGGAGTGATCTGAGTCATGGCTCCTGAAATGGAATCAACCCAGGTCACCTACCTCGAAGCCATCCGCCAGGCGCTCTGGCAGGAGATGGAGGCGGACGAGCGCGTCTTCATGCTCGGCCAGGACATCGGCACCTACGGCGGCGCCTTCCGGGTCACCGCGGGGCTGCTCGACCGCTTCGGGCCGGAGCGGATCATCGACACGCCGATCAGCGAGTCGGCGATGATCGGCTGCGCGATCGGCGCGGCGATGATGGGGCTCCTGCCGGTTGTCGAGATGCAGTTCATCGACTTCATCGCCTGTGGCTTCAACCAGATCGTGAACGGCGCGGCGAAGACGCACTACCGGTGGGGCCAGGCCGTGCCGCTGGTGGTGCGCGGACCGGCGGGAGGCGGGGTGCGCGGCTCGGCGTACCACAGCGAGAACCCGGAGGGGTATTTCCAGCGCGCGCCGGGCCTCAAAATCGTGGCGCCGGGCACCGTGGCGGACGCGTACGGCCTGCTGCGCGCGGCGATCCACGATCCGAACCCGGTCCTCTACTTCGAGCACAAGTTCCTCTACCGGCGGATCAAGGACGAGCTGCCGGCGGCGGACTTTCGGGTGCCGCTGGGGCAGGCGCGGGTGGCGCGGGAAGGGCGCGATCTGTCGGTGATCACCTACGGTGCTATGCTTCATGTGGCGCTGGAAGCCGCCCAGCGTCTCGAAGCGGAAGGGATCTCCCTCGAAGTCGTCGACCTGCGTACTCTCAAGCCTCTGGACCAGGAGACCCTCCTCGCCTCGGTGCGGAAGACCAGCCGAGCGCTCGTCCTCACGGAAGAGCAGATGTCCGGATCGGTCGCCGGCGAGGTGGCGGCGCGCATTGCCGAGCACGCCTTCGCGTGGCTGGACGGGCCGGTGACCCGGCTCTGCTGCCCGGACACTCCGGTCCCCTACAGCCCAACGCTCGAAGACGCATATCTGCCCAACGTGGACAAGCTCGTCGCCAAGGTGCGGCAGCTGGCCAGCTACTGAGAATCGAAGAATCGGAGACGGGAGCAAGAGCTTATGGCTACGGAAGTCGTGATGCCCCAGATGGGCGAGTCGATTGCCGAGGGTACGATCACCCGCTGGCTGGTCAAGGTCGGGGATCGCGTCGAGCGGGACCAGCCGCTGTTCGAAATCTCGACCGACAAGGTCGACGCCGAGATTCCCAGCCCGGCCTCGGGCGTGCTGCTCGAGGTCCGCAACAAAGAGAACGAGACGGTGCCGGTGAACCAGGTGGTGGCTCTCATCGGCGAGGCCGGCGAGGGAGCCGGCGCCGGTGCCGCGGCGGATGCCGGAGCCGGGGCTGACACCGGAGCCGGTGCTTCGGCCGCCGCGCCGTCGCCTGTCGCGGCCGAGGCCCCAGGGCCGAAGCCGTCGGAGGAGGAGGTCAAGGCGATCGAGACGGCGCGCGACGATCCCGCCCAGTCTTCGGCCCCGGCCGTGGTCTCGCCCGAGCCGGCGCCGCAGCCGGCCCAGCAGCCCGCCGAGGCCCCGGCCTCATCGCCAGCCACTGCCAAGGCGCAGGCCGCCGGGGCGGGTGAGGGGGCGGTCTCCAGCGAGGAGGAGCGGCTGCGGACGTTCTCCAGCCCGCTCGTCCGTAACATCGCGGCCCAGGAAGGGGTCGACCTCGGCCAGGTCCAGGGCACCGGCGCCCATGGCCGCGTGACCAAGGAAGACATCCTCGGCCACATCGAGCAGCGCAAGAGCGCTCCGGCTCCCGCCGCGACCCCGCCACCTGCGGCGGCCCCGGCGCCTGCTCCTGCCCCCGCTGCGGCTCCGGCCGCCGCGGCTCCGGCGGCGGGACAGCGTCCGCTGCCGGCCGGCTTCCACGTGCCGGCCTATACCGCGAGCGAGGACGTGGAGATCGAGCCCATGTCGAAAATCCGCCAGATCACGGCGGCGCACATGGTCTACTCGAAAGCCACCTCGGCGCACGTCACGACCGTCTTCGAGTTCGACATGTCGCGCGTGGCGAAGGCCCGCAACCGGGCCAAGGACGGCTTCTTCAAGAAGGAGGGCACGAAGCTCACCTTCATGCCGTTCATCTTCAAGGCGGTGGTCAACGGCTTGAAGAAGTACAAGAAGCTGAACGCCGCGATCGACGGCACGAACATCGTCTACAAGAAGAACATCAACTTAGGGATGGCGGTGGACCTCGGCAGCGGCCTGATCGTGCCGGTCATCAAGAACGCCGACCAGCTCAACATCGTCGGCCTCGCCAAGGCGGCCAACGACCTGGCCGACCGGGCGCGCACGAAGAAGCTGAAGCCCGACGAAGCCCAGGGCGGCACCTTCACCATCACCAACCCGGGCGTCTTCGGCAGCCTCTTCGGCACGCCGGTGATCAATCAGCCGCAGGTCGCCATCCTCGGCGTCGGCGTGGTCGAGAAGCGTCCCGTCGTGATCGAGGATGCTGACGGCAACGACGCCATCTCCATCAAGACCATGTGCTACTTCGGCATCTCCTATGACCACCGTCTGGTCGACGGAGCCGACGCCGACCGCTTCATGCTGGAGCTCAAGCGGACGCTCGAAGAGGACACCTGGACGGAGCTGGATCCGTACTCGTAAGCGGCGGGTTGGATCGACCTGAAATGGATGCGGGCCCGGGAGGAGACTCCCGGGCTCGTTGTGTATTGACGCGATCGAGGGAGAGAACTAGACTCGCTTGGAGGAGTCAGAGATGGCGTTGCTCCCGAAACATGAGGCCTTGATCACCGCCGAGGAGTTTGCGCACCTCCCCGACCTGGGGTCGTGCGAGCTGGTGAACGGAAGAATTGTCCACTTGAGCCCTGCCCAGCCCTTCCACGGACTTGTAGAAGTCCGCCTCAGCTCTCGGCTTTTCACCTATGCCGACTCAAGCGGCCGGGGCCATGTATTGGGTGGCGAAGTCGGGCTCTGGGTCCGCCGGGATCCGGACACCGTCCGTGGGGCCGACCTCATGTTCATCTCACATGAGCGATGGGCTCGCCGGAACCCGAAGGGCTTTCTGGACGTGCCACCGGAGTTGGTCGTGGAGGTCCTCTCTCCTGACGACCGGTACGGCGGGGTGATGGAGAAGCTGGAGGAGTACCTCGCCCTGGGAGTCGATCTCGTCTGGATCGTCGACCCCGAACGGCGGTATGTCCTCGCCTATCGCTCGCTGCTCGAAGTCGAGCGGTTCGAGGAGGGCGATGTTCTGGCGGACGAAGAGATCCTTTCGGGGTTCTCCCTGCCGGTTGCCGAGCTATTCCGCGAATAGTCAGCCTGTGCTTCGCGGCGTCGCTCAGCGATGAGCTCGTCCGCGAGACTGACATCGGCAGGGATGTGGTCGAATCGGCGCCGCACGCGTTCCAGAATCGCCTCTCGAGTCTCTTTGTCCAGCTGGTCGTCCATTTTCAATCTACCCTCCGAACCGCCTGTACAGCTCCACGTACTCCCGCCCCTGCACTTCCCACGAGTAGTCCTTCGCCATCCCATTGAGCATCAGCCGCTGCCAGCCGTCCTGGTCCTGATAGGCGTCGAGCGCTTGGTCGAGGGCCCAGACGAGGCCTTCGGTGGTGAAGTGGTCGAAGAGGAAGCCGGTGCCGGTTCTGGTGGCTGGGTCCCAGGGCTCCACCGTGTCGGCCAGGCCTCCGGTGCGCCGCACGACGGGAGGCGTGCCGTAGCGCAGGCTGTAGATCTGGTTCAGGCCGCAGGGCTCGTAGCGCGAGGGCATCAGGAAGAGGTCCGCTCCCGCTTCGATCCAGTGCGAGAGCTGGACGTTGTAGCCGCGGTAGAACCAGGCCCTCCCGGCAAAGCGCCATTGCAGCCACTGGAAAAAATCCTCGTAGCGGCTCTCGCCGCTCCCCAGCGCGATGAGCCGGACGTCCCGCCGTGCGAAGAGCGCCGGCAGGCCGTCGAAGCAGAGCTCGAAGCCCTTCTGGGCGGTCAGGCGCGAGACGATTCCGATGACCGGGGCGTCGGTGTCGTCCAGGCCCGCCGCGGTGAGGAGCGCGCGCTTCATCTCCCGTTTGCCGGAGAGGTCGTCCGCGGTGTAGTGGTGGGGCAGATGCGGATCGTCTTCCGGGTTCCATTCGCCGTAATCGGCGCCGTTCACGATGCCGAAGAGGCGGGGGGAGCGGGCGCGCAGCAGCCAGTCCAGGCCGAACCCTTGCTCCGCGGTCTGGATCTCGGCCGCGTAGGTGCGGCTGACCGCGGTGATCGCGTCGGCGTGGAGCATGCCGGTCTTCAGGAAGTTGACGTGGCCGGCGAGGAGGTCCGCGGAGTCCAGCCAGAAGGCGTGTCCGGCGAGGCCCAGGCTCTCCAGCGAGCTGCTGCCCACGATCCCCTGAAAGCCCTGGTTGTGGATGGTCAGCACGGTCCGCGTCCGGTCGAACAGGCGGTCCCACGCGTAATGGGTCTTGAGATAGAGCGGGCCGAGCGCCGTGTGCCAGTCGTGGACGTGCAGGATGTCCGGCGCCCAGGCCAGGCGCTGGCAGCACTCCAGGGCGCCGCGCGTCAGCACGGCGAAGCGCAGGCCGTCCAGCGCGTCGCCCTGGTAGATCGCCTCGGGCGCGTAGAGCTCCGGGCAGACGAGGAAGTAGACGTCCACCTGGCTGTCCGGCAGTTTTTTGGTGAGGACGGAGAGCTCGAAGTGGCGGGAGCCCATCCAAAGCGAGATCCCGCGCAGCGATTCAACCAAGGAGAAGCCATCCGTCTGGCGGGCCAGGTGTCCGTAGAAGGGAAGGAAGATGCGCGCGTCGTGCCCCTCGCGGACGAGTTGGCGCGACAGGCCGGCGACCACGTCGCCCAGGCCGCCGGTCTTCGCGAAGGGGGCCGCTTCGGCGGCGACCTGGCAGATCCTCAGGGAGCCCGGGGGCATGGTCAGATCACCGTCCCGGGAGGGACCACCGCGTTCTTGGGCACGACGATGATCCCGTCGCGGATGGTCCAGTTCTCGTCGTCGGCGTTCTCGACTCCGTCGGCGTTGACCAGCCTGCAGCCGTCGCCGATCCGCGCGTTGAAGTCGATGATGGCGTTGCGGATATGGCAGTCATGCCCCACACCCCGCGGGATCTGGTCGCCGTCGTCCGTTTCCCAGGTGTCCGCCCCCATCATCACGGTGCGCTCGATGACCGAGCCGGGGCGGACGACGGAGCGGATGCCGATGATCGAGTCCGAGATGCGGCTGGCGGACAGGATGCTCCCCTCGCCGAGGACCGAGAACCGCACGTAGCACTCGTTGATCTTGGTGCCGGGCAGGAAGCGCGGGTGGGTGAAGATCCGCAGCTCCGGGTCGTAGAGGTTGAGCGGCGGCAAGGGCAGGGTCAGATCCAGGTTGGCCTGGTGGAAGCTCGGGATGGTCCCGATGTCGGTCCAGTAGCCGTCGTAGGGGTAGGCGAAGACCTGATAGTCGCCGAGGGCCTGGGGGATGACCTCGCGCCCGAAATCGAGGGTGGTGCTGCCGACCAGGAGCTCGCGGAGAACCTCCTTGCGGAAGATGTAGATGCCCATGCTCGCCAGGTAGGACCCGGGTGGAGCGGGGAAGCCGAGACCGGCCTGGGTCTGCTCGTCGAGAGCGAGGGCGTCGAGCTCTTCCTCCCGCTTGGGCTTCTCGTGGAACTCGGTGATGCGGCCGGAGGGGTCGAGGCGCAGGATGCCGAACCCCGGAGCTTCGGCGCGGCTGACCGGCTTGACCGCGATCGTCAGATCGGCGCCGCGCGCGCGGTGGGTCTGGACGAGCTCTGCGATGTTCATCAGGTAGAGCTGGTCGCCCGACAGGATGAGGACCTCGGGCGGATTGGGCTCCAGCAGCCGCGGCAGGGTTTGCCGGACGGCGTCGGCGGTGCCCAGGAACCAGTCTTTGCGCTCCGCGGTCAGCTCGGCGGCGAGGATGTTGACGTAGCCTTGCGAGAAGGCGCTGAAGCGGTAGGTCTGGTTGATGTGCCGGTGCAGGCTCGCGCTGTTGAACTGGGTGATGACGAAGATGCGGTCGATGTTGGCGTGCAGGCTGTTGCTGATCGGGATGTCGATCAGCCGGAACTTGCCGCCGATGGGGACCGCCGGTTTGGCCCGGTGACGGGTCAATGGCCACAGACGGCTCCCTTGCCCGCCGCCGAGAATGGCTGTGACGACTTTTTCCATGAACCCCTCCCCGCCGAGTGGTCGGTATCTTATAGCAGGGGAGGGGACGATTCATGGATGCCGGCCTGTCTGCTGTGGGAAGGACGGCAGTGGATTGACACGGTCGGCGGCTGACCGTAGGCTCGCGGCAAGGAGGCTGGCATGACACGGCTCGACATCTCTCTACCAGACAGCCTGAAATCCTTTGTGGATGAACAGGTGACTTCCAGGGGCTACGAAACGGTGAGTGCCTACATCCAGTCTCTGATCCGTGAGGACTGGGAGCGCCAGGAGATCGAGGCAAAGCTCCTGGAAGCACTCGGAGACGAACCATCTGAGATGAGTGAGGCCGACTGGGAGGGGCTGCGGAAGCAGGTTGCAGGTGCTGGCCTCAGCCGAGGCGCTTGAGCCTTCGGGTCGTCGTCCGCCCTGTAGCCCGGAGAGACTTGGCTGAACACTCCAGGTACATCGCTCAAGACAGCCCGGGGGCAGCTCTGAGGTTCCTTGACGCTGCGAGGGCTGCTTTCGAGAGGCTCGGATTTTTTCCTGATGCTGGGAGACGTCGTCAATTCTCGCATCCGGCTCTCGCTGGGGTCCGCTCCTGGCCGATCTCCGGATTCGACAGGCATGTGATCTTCTATCGCGCCTCGCAAGGGCGGGTTGACATTTTGCGTGTGATCCACTCGGCGCGCGATCTGGTGGGGATCTTCGGCCCTGAGGACGATGTTCCATGACACAGGAACAGAGATGAGCTCGACAACGGCACGCCGCCCCCTCCACTGGGACTTCCTCGGCCGTGTTCCTTACCGGGAAGCGGTCGAGCTGCAGCTCGCCGTGCGCGACGGCGTCAAGCGCGGCACCGGGCCGGAGCGCCTGCTGCTGCTGGAGCATCCGCCGGTCTACACGCTCGGCAGGAACGCCACGGCGGCGGATATCCTCGCGGGCCCGGAGTGGCTCGCGGCGCAGGGCATCGAGGTCGCGGAGTGCGACCGCGGCGGCCAGGTCACCTACCACGGGCCGGGACAGCTCGTGGGCTATCCCATCCTCGATCTGAGCCCCGACCGGCGCGACGTCCGGCGCTATGTGCGCGATCTCCAGGAGGTGCTGATCCGCACGCTCGCCGAGTATGGCGTCCGCGCCGAGCCGCGCGACGGGCAGGCGTTCGTCGGCGTCTGGGCGGGAGAGGACAAGATCGCCTCGATCGGGGTTCATCTCTCCCGCTGGGTCACCACCCATGGGTTCGCCCTCAACGTCGCCACCGACCTCTCCCACTTCGCCGGGATCATTCCCTGCGGCCTGCGCGGGATCGGCATGACCTCGATCGAGCGGCTGACCGGCCAGGCGCCGTCGCTTCCGGACATCGCGGCCGTCTGCGCGCGCTGCTTCGGCGAGATCTTCGACCGCGAGCTGGTGGCCGCGGCTCCCGCGATCCTCTGGGCCGCGGGATGAGCTCGCAGCCGCGCGTTTCCATCGGTCTGAATGCGGTCATCGTCGCGGTGACCGAGGAGGTGCCCCGCATCCTGACGGTGCTCCCGCGCGCGTCCGAACAGGGAGACCCGGCCGAGGAAGCCCTCCCGTTCGGCCCGCTCGATCCGGAGCACGACCGTACCCTCGACCGCGGCCTGCGCCGCTGGGTCCACGAGCAGACCCGGATGGCGCTCGGCTACGTCGAGCAGCTCTACACGTTCGGCGACCGCGACCGCGCTCCCCGCGCCCGGCGCCGCGGCCTGCGCGAGGTGTCGGTCGCCTATCTCGCCCTGGTGCGCGAGACCTCGGTGGGCGTCGAGGCGCGCTGGCGCGACTGGTACGAGTTTTTTCCGTGGGAGGACTGGCGCTCCGGCCGTCCCGCGCTGATCGACTGGACGATCGCCCCGGCGTTCGCCGCCTGGGTCGGCAGCGCTCCCGATCCGATGACCCGCCAGGAGCGCCGCGAGCGCACCGACATCGCCTTCGGCCTCGGCGGCGCGCCGTGGGACGGCGAGCGGGTGCTGGAGCGCTATGAGCTCCTCTACGAGGCCTATCTCGTTCCCGAAGCGTGGCGCGACCGCGAGGACCTCAGCGGCCTGCCGGGGGAGGAGGAGCGGCCGGTCCCCCCCGCGCAACGGCCCGAGCCGCTGCCCGGCCGGCCCATGGCGGTCGATCACCGGCGCATCCTCGCTACCGCCCTCGGACGGCTGCGCGGCAAGCTCAAGTACCGGCCGGTCGTCTTCGAGCTCCTGCCTCCCGCCTTTACGCTGCTCCAGCTCCAGCGCGTCGTCGAAGCGCTCGCCGGCGTGCGCCTCCACAAGCAGAACTTCCGGCGCCTCGTCGAGAACGCCGGCCTGGTCGAAGGGACCGGCAAGCTCGACAGCCAGACCGGAGGCCGCCCCGCCGAGCTGTTCGTCTTCCGGCGTGACGTCCTGCGCGAGCGGCCGGCGCCGGGAGTGGGGCTGCCGCACGTGCGCAGGTAGAACAGCCCAAGGACAGCAAGGACACCAAGGACACCAAGGCAGATCCTCCGGGAGGGGTGCCTTGGTGTCCTTGGTGTCCTTGCTGTCCTTGGGCGGGCGGGGGAATTGACATGGGATATGCTCAGTTATAGTCTAAGGACGGCCGGTGAGAACCGGCCTTTTCTCAGGCATCCAATATGCTCATCTAGAGCATAGCCAGGGGGAGAGACAGCATGAGCCTCGAAGTTGCGCGGAGTTTGGAGTACACCCCCGAGGTCGCGAGCCTGACCGCTCCGATCCGCGACCGGGTCCGCTCGGTCATCCCCGATGTCGAATGGGCGGTGCATGCGCCCTATGTGGCTGCCATTCAGGAGCTCAAGCGGCAGCGCAACGCGGTCGTCCTGGCGCACAACTACCAGACGCCGGAGATCTTCCATGGCGTCGCGGATTTCACCGGCGACTCTCTCGCCCTGGCGCAGCACGGGGCCAAGGTGGAGGCCGACGTGATCGTCCTCGCCGGCGTCCACTTCATGGCGGAGACAGCGAAGATCCTGTCGCCGGAGAAGACGGTCCTCATCCCCGACCTCCAGGCCGGGTGCTCGCTCGCGTCGTCGATCACCGCGGCCGACATCCGCCTGCTGCGGGAGCGCTACCCGGGCGTCCCGGTGGTCACGTACGTCAACACCTCGGCCGACGTGAAGGCGGAGTCGGACATCTGCTGCACCTCGGCGAACGCGGTGGCGGTCGTCGAGTCGCTCGGCGTCGACCGGGTGATCTTCCTGCCCGACGAGTATCTGGGGAAGTACGTGGCGTCGCAGACCGACGTCGAGGTCATCCTCTGGAAGGGACACTGCGAGGTGCACGAGCGCTTTACGGGTGCGCAGCTCCGGGCCTACCGCGACGGCCAGGCGGACGTTCAGATCCTGGCGCACCCCGAGTGCCCGCCGGACGTGCTCGCCGAGGCGGATTTCGTGGGCTCGACCGCTGCGATGATCCGCCACGTGGGCGAGGCGCGCCCGCGCCGGGTGGTGATGGTCACCGAGTGCTCGATGAGCGACAACGTGGCGGTGGAGTTCCCCGACGTGGAGTTCGTCCGTCCGTGCAACCTCTGCCCGCACATGAAGCGCATCAGCCTCGCCCGGATCCTCCGCACGCTGGAGACGATGCAGCACGAGGTCTTCGTCGATCCCGAGGTGGCCGGCCGCGCCCGGAACGCGGTCGAGCGGATGCTGGCCGTGGGCCGGAGGGAAGGCAAATGACTGGGCGGTTGACTGAGCTTTTGGGACACCAATTCGACGGCGTCGCCCGGTCCGAGGTTCTGATCGTGGGCAGCGGCGTGGCCGGCCTGACGGCGGCCCTGGGCAGCGCGCCGCGGCGGGTGACCCTGCTCACCAAGAAGACTCTGGTCAGCGGCTCGAGCCCGTGGGCCCAGGGAGGCGTCGCCGCCGCCGTGGGCGCGGACGACTCGCCGGCTCTGCACGCCGCCGACACGCTCGCGGCCGGCGCGGGGCTGAACGATCCGGACGTGGTGGCTCTGCTGACCGGGGAGGGGCCGGAGCGGCTCTGCGCGCTGCTCGATCTGGGCGCCCGATTCGACCGGGACGCCGCCGGTCGCCTCAACCTCGGCAGGGAAGCGGCTCATGGCCGCCGGCGCATCCTCCACGCCCGCGACGCGACGGGCGCCGAGATCGTGCGCGCTCTGTCCGAAGCGGTGCGGCAGGCTCCGGAGATCCGGGTGGAGGAGGGGGCCTTCGTGGTCGACTTGGTCCTCGATGGATCGCGGGTGGCCGGGGTGCTGGCGATCCATGCCGACGGCGGGCGCGTGCTCCATCTGGCGCCGGCCGTGGTGCTGGCCACCGGCGGCCTGGGCCGGCTCTATCTCCACACGACGAATCCGCCCGAGGCGACCGGCGACGGCCTGGCCATGGCCGCGCGGGCCGGCGCCCGCCTGGTCGACCTGGAGTTCGTGCAGTTCCACCCCACCGCCCTGGCCGCGGAGGGCGCGGACCCGATGCCGCTGCTCACCGAGGCTCTGCGCGGCGAAGGCGCGGTGCTCCGCGACGGGCAGGGCCGGCGGTTCATGCTGGACGAGCACCCGGATGCCGAGCTGGCGCCCCGCGACGTGGTGGCGCGCGCGATCTGGCGGCGTCGGGTGGCGGGAGAGGACGTGGTCCTCGATGCCCGCGACGCCGTGGGAGGCCGCTTCCCCGAGCGTTTTCCCAAGGTGTTCGAGATCTGCCGGAATTCTTCGCGCCAGGGGGGCCTCGACCCGCGGATCGAGCCGATCCCGGTGGCGCCCGCGGCCCACTACCACATGGGCGGCATCGCCGTGGACTCCAATGGCCGGACCTCGTTGCCGGGCCTCTGGGCCTGCGGCGAGGTGAGCGCCACGGGCGTTCATGGGGCGAACCGGCTGGCCAGCAACTCGCTCCTGGAGGCCCTGGTCTTCGGCGCGCGCGTGGCGGAAGACCTGCGGCGGGCGATCCCCGCGGGGCCGGTCCCGGTGCGCACGGCGGGCCTGCGGATCGCCGTCGGTGCGGAGATCTCCGGGGATCCGGCCGGCGATGCGGAGCTGACGATCGAGGTGCGCCGTTTGATGTGGGAGAAGGTAGGTCTGGTCCGTGACGAAGCCGGCCTGCTCGCCGCTCTGGATGAATTGGATCACCTGGCGGCCCTGCATCCGGAGGCGGCGGGGGAGGCGCGCAACCTCCTCGGGGTGGCCCGGCTGGTGACGGCGGCGGCCCTGGTCCGCCACGAGAGCCGCGGCGGTCACTTCCGGTCGGACGTCCCGGAGACCGATGCGGCCTGGCTGCGCCGGCTGTACCTGACCGCGGCTCCCGATGGCACGGCGTGCTTCGAGGTGCCGGAAATCGTTACGGAAGTTGGGTCCGCTCTGGCTCTCGCCACTGGAGGCCCGGTTTGAACGAGCGGCTGGTGCCCCTCTATCCGCTCCTCTACGAGCCGATCGTGCGGCGGGCCCTGGAAGAGGACCTGGGGCGGGCCGGCGATCTGACGAGCGACGCAGTGCTGCCCGCCGGTCTTCGGGCCCAGGCGGACGTGGTCGCCCGCCGCGCCGGCCGCATCGCCGGGCTCGACGCCTCGCTCGCCGCGTTCCGGCTGCTCGATCCGGAGATCGAGATGGTGGTGAGCTGCGGTGACGGCGAGGACGCCGAGGCCGGCACGGTCCTCGCGACCGTCCGTGGCCCGGCGCGGACGCTCCTCTCCGCCGAGCGTACCGCCCTGAACCTGCTCGGGCGCCTCTGCGGGATCGCGACGGCGACCCGCGACCTGGTGGCGGTCGTGGCGCCGCATGGCGCGCACGTGGTCTGCACGCGCAAGACGACGCCCGGCCTGCGCGCCCTGGAGAAGTATGCTGTGCGGGCCGGCGGCGGCAGCAACCACCGCTTCGGGCTGGACGACGCCGTGCTGATCAAGGACAACCACGTGGCGCTGGCCGGGGGCCTGCGGACGGCGGTCGAGAGGGCCCGCGCCGGCGTCGGGCACCTGGTGAAGATCGAGCTCGAGGTCGACTCCCTGGACCAGCTCCGCGAGGCCCTCGACCTCGGGGTGGACGTGGTCCTCCTGGACAACATGTCGCTCGACGAGCTGCGCGAGGCCGTCCGCCTGGCGAAGGGGAAGGCTTTGACCGAGGCTTCTGGTGGTATTCGCCCCGAAACAGCCGCGGCGATCGCGGCGACCGGGGTGGATCTCCTCTCGGTGGGGTGGCTCACCCACAGCTCGCCGGCGCTCGACGTGGCTCTGGACGTGCGGTAGCGGGCGCGCGCCCCGGGTATACACTACCCCCCATGAGCGAGACCCTCGTCCAACTCGGTCGATCCTCGACCGTTTCCACTAGCCGCCGCGAAGGGCGGCCCGAGTGGTTGCGGGTGCGCCTGGCGACGCCCGCGTCCTACCATCACGTGCGCAACCTGGTGGACCGTCTGAACCTCCATACCGTCTGCCAGGAGGCGCGCTGCCCCAACATCTACGAGTGCTGGGGCCAGCACGGCACCGCCACCTTCATGATCCTGGGCGACATCTGCACCCGCCGCTGCGGCTTCTGCGCCGTCACCTCGGGCCGTCCCCAGACGGGCGTGGACCCGCAGGAGCCCGAGCACGTCGCCGAGGCGGTGTCGGTCATGGGCCTGCGGCACGCCGTGATCACCTCCGTCGACCGCGACGACCTGCCCGACGGCGGCGCCCGGCACTTCGCCGAGGTGATCGAGGCCATCCACCGCCAAAACCCCGAGGCCGCCGTCGAGGTCCTGACGCCCGACTTCCGTGGCGTGCCCGAGGCCCTCGACGTCGTCCTCGGTGCCGCGCCGGAGGTCTTCTCGCACAACATGGAGACCGTCCCCCGCATGTATCGCAAGGCGCGCCCCGGCAGCCGCTACGACCGCAGCCTCGGCCTGCTCGCCGATGCCGCGCGGCGCCGCGACGCGGGCGGGTACGCCGGCCGCATCAAGACCGGCATCATGATCGGAATCGGCGAGACCTCCGAGGAGGTCTATGGGACGCTGCGGGACATCCGCGGCGCGGGCGTCGAGATCATGACGATCGGCCAGTACCTGCAGCCCACGCCCAAGCACCTGCCGGTCGACCGCTGGGTCCATCCGGACGAGTTCGCGGCCTACCGCGACTACGCCCTCGCGCTCGGGTTCGATCATTGCGAGTCCGGTCCGCTGGTGCGCAGCAGCTACCACGCTCACGAGCACGTCAGACCGGCCGGCTGATCCGGTTCTTCTGGATTCCCCTCTCCCTGTCCCTCACAAGTCAGGTTTTTTCCTCCTTGTGGACAGGGCGGAGGGGGAGGTGGTACCTTGATGGGAAGGAAACCCTTGTAAGTGCATAAACTCCTGCGGTTCGCCGCTGCCCTGCTGCCATCTCTACGGAGACGTAGACAAAATGCCTGCCCTCCGCGGCAGACGCTGGAAGGGTTTATGCGTGGTGGGCTCGACGGGGAGGAGAATCTCCAGGTGCTGCTCCACCTGGTCCCTGGCTGCCGGCACTGCCAGGAGATCACGGCGGAGCTGTGGTGGGCCGGGGCCGGCCGGCGCCCACGAGGCAGCACGGCAGCCGCCGATCCCGGGCTCTCCGTCGACCGGGTATTCGACCGGGTCCGCCGCATCCACGCCGGGCTCGAAATCGAGCGCGCCATGGCGCGGAAGGTCCTGGCGGGCCTCGCCGGGCTTCCAGTGGCCTCCTGGGGAGCCCGGCTCGCGGGCGAGCCGCCGGCCTGGGGACTCTGCGAGCTGCTGCTCGAGCGGAGCCGCGACGCGCGAGCCTGGGATCCGCAGGAGGCCGAGGGGATCGCCTGTCATGCCGTGGCGATCGCCGGAGAGATTCCCGGGGAAAACCATCCGGCCGGCCTCCTGCAAGACCTGACAGCCCGGTCCTGGATTGCGGTCGCGGAAGCCCGGCGTGCCGGCGAGGACCTCGCCGGTGCCGAGGAGGCCTTGCGCAGCGCCGAGAGCCACCTGGCCCGCGGCTCCGGCGAGCGCCTGGAGAAGGCGCGCCTGATGGGAGTCTGGGCGGCCCTGCGGTGTGCCCAGGGGCGGTACCGCGAAGCCGGCCGGCTGCTGCGCCGCGCGCTGGTCGTCTACCGGCGCACCGGGCAGGCCGATCTCCTCGGCCGGACTTTTCTGCAACTGGGATACGTCCATGCCTGCGCCGGCGACCTGACGGGCGCGGCCCTGGCCCTCCGCCAGGGTCTCGTGCTCGCCGATGCCGCGCGAGATCGTGAGACTGCCGTCGCCGCGGTCTACATCCTGTCCTGTCTCAATCCGGCTCTCAATCCGGGCAGGCGGGTGCGCCGGGTGTGGCGCTGACCTGCCAGAGCCCGGCCACGATCAGCGCGAACCCCACTCCTTCGATCCAGCCGAACCGCTCGCCCAGAAACGCCGCGGCCAGCACCGCCGCCACGAGCGGCTGCAGCGTGCTGTAGGCCGCCACCAGGGCGGGCGACGAGCGGCGCACCGCCCAGGTGTTCGCGGAGTAGGCGAAGACCGTGGCGAGCGCCACGATGTAGGCCACCCCCCACCAGGTGCTGGCCGGCACCTCCGCGGCGTGCAGCGCGACGAGCGACGGCACGCTCACCAGGAGCACTCCGCCCCCGCCGAACACGAATGACCAGGCGATCACCGTCCGCCAGGGAATGCGCTGGAGCAGCGGCCGCTGCAGCACCAGGAACAGCGCGTAGCACAGGCAGTTGATCAGGATCATCAGATTGCCGATCGCCATGTCGCGGTCGGCCGCGAAGCGGAGCGGATTGACCAGGACCATGGCGCCGCCGACCGAGAGGAGGATGCCGGCGAGGCGCCGCGGCGCGAGCCGCTCGATCCCGAGGAGGGCCGCTGCTGCGGCGGCGAACACCGGGAGCGACGGCATCAGGATCGAGGCGTTGATCGCGGTGGTGAACCGCAGCCCGTTGATGAAGAAGATCTGGTTGGCGAAGACCCCGAGGAAGCCGAGGAGCGCCAGCATCGGCAGATCGCGGCGCTGCGGCACCACGCGGTCGCGCCGCCAGGCCAGGAGCACCAGGAGCGGCGTGGCGAGGCCCACCCGCAGGCCGGCCAGGGCGAGAGGGGACAGCGACGCGAGCAGCGCCTTGGCCACCACGTGGAAGCCTCCGAAGGAAGCCTGCACCAGCACCAGGGTGAGATGGATCCGCACGTCTGTCGGAGCCGTGGAGACCGGGGTTTTCGTGGGGGGGAGGGCCTCGGCGTCGCGCATGCAGGTTGGACAGGATACGCTGATTTGCGCCCCTCCCTCGCAACCCGATAGAATCCGGCCCCGATGACCGCCACGACCTCCGACGTTTCCATCCGCCCTCTCGACGAGCTCGACATCAGCGACATCGTGCGGATCGACGAGAAGATCCTCGGCTCCTACCGGCCGGAAGTTTGGGAGCGCCGGATCGGTTATTACTTGCGGCGGGATCCGGAGACCTCGGTCGTTGCCGAGGCGGACGGGCGCGTCGTCGGGTTCATGCTCGGCGAGGTGCGCTCGGGCGAGTTCGGTCTCGAGGAGCCGACGGGCTGGGTGGAGGTGCTGGGAGTCGATCCCGAATGTCGCGGCCGCGCCGTCGGCCGCCGGATGGCCGAGGCCATCCTCGAGCATTTCCGGGAGCGGGGCGCCAAGAGCGTCCGCACCCTGGTGGACGGGGAGAACGAGGAGCTGTGCGGCTTCTTCAACTCCCTGGGATTTCAGCCGTCGAGCCTCCGGGCGTTCACCCGCCCCATCTGAGACCTTCCGATCCATGCACGGGACGGCGGCATCGCTGAGAGAGGACGAGGAGAGATGAGCGTCAGGACCACGACCCTGCCGAAGCCATACCACGACGCCGTGATCCGGTGGCGGGAGACCTTCCTGCCCGATTACGACCTTCTGATGGAGAGCTGGGAGAAGTTCTTCCCGAACGAGCCCAAGTTCGAGCTCTGCGCCTACCGGCAGCTCGGGATGTGCACCGAGATCGAATGCGGCGACCAGAAGGGCAAGCCCAAGTTCACCCGCGCCGCCGACATGCCGGCCGAGCCGGCCCAGCATCTGTTCGGCGCCATCCGGGCCCAGGCTTCGACCGAGTTCGGCTCCATCCAGCAGCACCGGCTGACTCTCGCCCGCGCGCAGGAGGAAGAGGAGCAGTTCTGGATCCTCCGCATGATGGCCGAGGAGCTCCGGCACGGCTATCAGATGCTCCACCTGCTCGTCGAGGACGACTGGAGCTGCGTCACCCAGGAGAGCCGCGCCGATCTCGTCGAGGGCATCCTCTCGATGAACACCGGCTCGCACATCCTCGGCGCCTTCAACGTCGACTTCGATTCCTTCATCGACAACGTCGTCTTCTGCGGCCTGATCGACCGCGTGGGCAAGTACCAGCTCGCCATGCAGAAGGTGAGCGCCTACCAGCCCATGGCCGAGAGCATGCCGCAGATGCTGCGCGAGGAGGCTTTCCACCTCGCGGCCGGCGTGGTGCCGATGCGCCGGTGGGTCACCGCCGCGGCCAAGGGGAGCACGTTCATCACCATGGTCGACCTGCAGAAGGCGATCAACAAGTGGGTCCCGCGCGCTCTCGAGATGTTCGGCGACGAGCGCGGCGGCGGCACGAACGTGCGCTTCGGGTTGAAGCCGATGAAGAACGCCGAGGCCCAGAAGCAGTACGTCGAGGAGATCGGGAAGCTGGTCCGCGACTTGAACCTGCGCTACCTCCGGGCCCGCGACGAGAAGCTCACCCATGGCGAATCCGAGACCGTCCTCGACCGCATCCTGGCGGGCGAGTCGGTAGGGGGGATCCACCGCGAGGATCTCCTGCACCTGCCGCACGCCGAGTACTTCCGGCGCCGCGGCATGCCGGCGTTCAAGATGGTCGGGGCCGACGGCGAGGTGTTCACCGATCTCCGGGCCTATCAGCAGCACCTCGTCCGCACGTTGCCCGACGCCTACCGCGCCAGCCGCGACTTCCGGGAGTACATGGATGCGCTGACGCAGGTCGCCGAGGGCACGATGAAGGCCGAAGAGGCCGCGGGAAAGATGCCGAGCCTGCGCCGCGTGGGTGGGGCCTGTCCCTGCTCCAAGGCGGTGCGCTGGATGGTGGACGAGCCATCTTCGTCCGCCGCCTGATCCGACCAACCCGTTTCAGACGAAAACCTTTCGACCGCACGTCCAGGGGCTAGAGATGAGCGTGTTCAATCGCATGCTGGTCACCACCTTGCCCCTCGTGCCGAAGATGATCGTCGGCCGGGTGGCTTCCCGCTACGTGGCCGGAGAGACCCTGGACGACGCGGTCCGGACGGTCCGCTCCTTGAACTCCCAGGGCGCGATGGCCACCATCGACGTCCTCGGGGAAGAGGTCCACGAGCGCGAGAAGGCCGTGGCCGCCGTCGAGGAGTACATCCGGGTCTTCCAGGCGATTTCGGCGCAGCAGCTGGATTCCAACGTCTCCATCAAGCCGACCCTCCTCGGTTTGAAGATCGACGAGGGCTTCTGCCGCGACTGCATCGAGCGGATCGTCGCCACCGCCAAGGAGCACGGCAACTTCGTCCGCATCGACATGGAAGACCACACCACGACCGATGCGACGCTGCGGATCTACCGCGATCTGCACGAGCGCTACGGCAACGTCGGCGTGGTTCTTCAGGCCTACATGCGGCGCACTTTGCGGGACATCGACGAGCTGCCGGAGCACGGCGCCAGCGTGCGGATCTGCAAAGGGATCTACGTCGAGCCGCGGGAGATCGCGTGGAAGGGCTACGAAACCGTGCGGGCCAACTACGTCGACGCCCTGGAGAAGCTCATCGTCCGGGGGGTATATCCGGCGATTGCCACCCATGACGAGTATCTGGCCTGCCAGGGCGTCGCGCTGGTCGACAAGCACGGCCTCTCTCGCGACCGCTACGAGTTCCAGATGCTTCTGGGCGTCGATGACGAGCTGCGCCGCGTCCTGATCGCCGGCGGGCACCGTCTTCGGGTCTATGTCCCTTATGGCCGCGACTGGTATCCGTATTCGATGCGCCGCCTGCGCGAGAACCCCGAAGTGGCGCGCCACGTGCTGCGGGCGATGTTGTCCGGGCGGTAGACCGTTTGACGCCTTCCGGGGCCGGTGATACGATTCAGACCGCCTCGTTTCCGCTTCAAACGACATGGAACCCTCATCCATGAAGGATCGGCCCGCCCGCGAGACCACTCCGTCCCGGAGCCTGGATACGGATGAGCTGCCCATCTCCCAGGAAAGCGGGCTGACGCAGACGTTCCAGAGTGCCACCCGTGAGCGCGATGGCGAGGGTCTCGGCGAAGGCCATTTCGAGGCCGACATCATCCTGATCGCCCATCCGGACAGTCAGCGGCTCGGAACGCGCTACCGGCTGTCGCCGGGCACGACCCTGGAGGTCGGCCGCTCATCGTCCGTGCGGATCAGCCTGCCCGAGGTCATGTCTCTGTCGCGCAAGCACGCGCGCATCCGCTATACCGGATCGACCGTGACCGTCGAGGATCTGGGGAGCACGAACGGCACCTACGTCAACGGCCAGCCGATCCACGGCCGCTCCGTGCTGCGCAGCGGCGACCGTTTCCAGACCGCGGCGGTGCACTTCAAGTTCCTTCACGAGCAGGATGTGGAGAACGCCTATCACCTGGCGATCTACGAGCTGGTGACCAAGGACGGCCTGACCGAGACCTACAACAAGCGGAAGTACGAGGAGGAGGCCCTGCGGGAGTTTTCCCGTGCGATGCGGCACCGCCGGCCGCTGTCGCTGATCATCTTCGACTTGGACGAGTTCAAGCAGATCAACGACACGTATGGTCACCTCTGCGGCGACTTCGTCCTCAAGCAGGTCGCGTCGATGGCGCGGGAGCTGGTCCGGCCCGAGCAGGTGCTGGCGCGGGTAGGCGGGGACGAGTTCGTCATCCTGGCGCCGGAGACGGAAGCGGAGGGGGCCGAGATCCTGGCCTCGAAGCTGCGCGAGCGTATCGTGGGGCTCGACCACCGCTATGGGGACGTCAAGATCACCCTCACCTGCTCCTTCGGAGTCGCCGAGCTCGCCGATGGAATGACCAGCCCGCAAGACCTCTACCAGGCCGCCGACACCGCGCTCCTCCAGGCGAAGAGGAGCGGCCGGAACCGGGTGGCGTTCTACTCGCCAGAGTAGCCCGCCACCCCCGACCTCCGTCCTACCGCAAGCTCGCCGCCGCCTCCATGCCCAGCAGGTGCTGGCGCATGAACTCCACCATCACGATCCGCATGTAGTCGGTGTTGACCTTCTTCTGGAAGCCGTGGCCTTCGTCTTTGCCCACGACGTACCAGACCGGAGCGCCGTTCTTCTCGACCGCGGCCACGATCTGGTCCGATTCCGAAAGCGGCACGCGCGGGTCGTTGGCTCCTTGCGCCACCAGCAGCGGCCTGTTGATCTTGCCGGAATGGCGGGCCGGCGAGATCGTCTCCAGGAACGTCCGCATGTCCGCGATCCGCTCGTCGCCGTACTCGACCCGCCGCTGGTCCCGCCGGTACTCGCTCGTGTTCTGCAGGAACGTCACGAAGTTGCTGATGCCCACGGTGTCATAGGCACAGCGGATCCGGTCGCCGTAGTGGACCAGCGCGGCGAGCACCATGTAGCCGCCGTAGGAGCCGCCGTTGACCATGACACGGGAGGCGTCCAGGTCCGGCTGCGTCTTGATCCAGTCGAGCAGCGCGCCGATGTCCTTGACCGAGTCCTCCCGCTTCTTCCAGTCGTCCAGCCGCAGGTAGGTCTTGCCGTAGCCGCTGGAGCCGCGGACGTTCGGGACGAGCAGGGCCACGCCCATCTCGTTGACCAGATAGTTCAGACTTCCGAGGAAGTTCGGTTGGGCCTGGGCCTCCGGGCCGCCATGAATGTCGATAAAGACCGGACGCCGCCCTTTGAAACGGTCCGCCGCCGGCCGGTAGACGAAAGCCGGAATGGTCCGCCGCTTGCCGGGAGCGACCTCGTCGAACGTCGGATAGCGTACGAGCTCGGGGACGACGAACGCCTCGGGATTGAGGCCCCCCACCTCGCTGGCGGTCCAGCGCTCCAGCTTGCGGGACTCCGCGTCGTAGCTGTAGACGTCGGAGGGCGAGCGCGCCCAGCTCACGGCGAAGCCCACCTCGTGGGAGCCGGGGCGGAACTCGAGATTGGTGCCGACGCCCGGCGGGAGCTCGGGGGAGGGGAGGGCGGCGCCGGTCTTGGTGTCCACCAGGTGGAGCTTGCTGAAGCCGTCCTCATTGGTGAGGAAGGCCAGCAGCGTTCCGTCCTCGGAAACGTCGAGATCCTCCACGTCCCACGGGATGTCACGCGAGATCTCGGCCTGGATGGAGTTGTCCAGCCCGAGGCGGACCAGGCGGAGGAACTCGCTGTCGCGGTCGGTGGTCGTGAAGATCGACCGGCCGTCCCCGGCCCAGCGGCCACCCTGGTAGGAGACCGTCTCCGCTTTCTTGTCGGTGAGGCGCGGAGTGATCGTCTTCACCTCGCCGGTGGTCACGTCGGCCCAGTGCAGATAGGTTTCATTGGCGGAGATCTCCTCGAGGAGGAGGATGCGCCGGTTGTCCGGGCTCCAGTCGAGGGCGCTCCAGGAGCCCTGGAGCTCGGCGAGGCGCCGCTCGCTCCCCGGCTTCGCCGGATCGGCCACGTAGAGGTCGAAGTCGCGGCCGTTGCGGGCGTTGCTCACCCAGGCGAGGAGCTTGCCGTCGCGCGACCAGCGCGGGGCCATGTTCCGGCTCTTCCCGTCGGTAAAGCGGCGGGAGCGGCCCGTGGCGCGGTCGAGGAGGTAGAACTGGAAGTTCTCGGCTCCGGCCTCGTTGACGGCGAAGACCACCTGAGCGGCATCGTTCGGGCGGGCCGCGACGAAGGTGACCGGGTCGTTGTAGAAGGTGAGCTGCCGGCGATCGCCCATGGGCATGGCCACCTCATGGAGCTGGACGCTCTGCGCGAAGCGCGTACGGATGTACATCTTCCGTTCGGTCGGATGCCAGTCCGCGAGCGCGGCGGTGCGGATGTTCTCGTAGGGGAGGAGGTCCGCCACCCGGTCCTTGGGGATGGCGGGGACGTTGCGGGCGGCGATGCTCGCCGGGATCGGCACCGTCTCGGAGGAAGGAGCCTGGGCCTGGACGGTAGAGGCGCCGGCGCCCGCGATCAGCAGGCCGGCGGAGATCAATGCGGAGGTCTTCGTCTTCATCAGGTCTCCGAAACGCTAGAATGCGTCCATGGGGCTTCCAATCTTCTACAGTTGCGACCGCTGTCCATCCTATTGCTGTTCCTATCCGCGCATCCCGGTCAAGCCGGCCGACATCCGGCGGCTCGCGCGGCACTTCGGGATCAGCCCGGAGGCGGCCGCCCGGAAGTTTACCAAGCCCGGAGAGGACGAGGGGGAAATCATCCTCCGCCAGACGCCCGACCCGGTCTACGGCAACGCCTGCCGGTTCCTCAGCCGCGAGACCCGCCGCTGCACCATCTACGAAGCGCGCCCCGGCATCTGCCGCGAATATCCCGGCTGCTCCCGCTGCGGCTACTACGACTTCCTGAGCTTCGAGCGGCGCTCTCAGGGGGACCCGGAATTCGTGCCGGAGACGTGGCACGGGAAGAAATAGTTGATATGCTCCAGCCTCGACGTACGATCTGAACATCCATCCGCGTGCTGCGCGAGCTCCATATCCGCAACCTGGCCGTCCTGGCCGAGGCCTCGGTCGACTTCGGACCGGGGTTGAACATCCTTTCGGGCGAGACGGGCGCCGGCAAGTCGATTGTCGTCGATTCCCTCTCTCTTCTGGCCGGATCGCGCGCCAGCGCCGAGATGATCCGCAGCGGCGCGGAGGCGCTCACGGTGAGCGGGATGTTCGAGCCGGCAGGTTCGGAGTGGCGCCGCATCCTCGACGAGGCGGGGCTGGAGGCGGAGGGCCCCGAGGTCCTCATCCGCCGCGAGATCGCCAGGAACGGCCGCAACCGCGTGTTCGTCAACGACCAGCCGACGACTCTGCGGCTGCTGTCCGATCTCGCCCCCTTCCTTCTGCGCATCCATGGCCAGCGCGACGAGCTGGGGCTGATCGAGCCCGAGCTGCAGCGGGGCCTGGTCGACCGCAGCGGCGGTCCCGAGGGGGAGGCGCTGCTCGCTCGCGTCGCCGTGGCCTTCGAGCAGCACGCCCGCTTCGCCGAGCGTCTGGAGCGCCTCACCGGCGACGACCGGGCCCGGCGCGAGCGACTCGATCTCCTACGCTTCCAGGCGGGGGAGATCGATGCAGCGAAGCTGCGGGCCGGCGAGGAGGTGGAGCTGCGCGCCGAGCGCGAAGTCCTCCGCCACGCCGAGGCGATCGTGCGGGCGCTCGGCACCTGCTTCTCCCTCCTGTCCGAGGAGGAGGGATCAGCCCTGGAAAGGATCGGGAAGAGCCGCGACCTCCTGGCTGACGTCGAGGAGTGGGAGCCGCAGGCTGCGGCGTGGGGGGCCGAGCTGGATGAAGTCCGCATCCGGGTGGCCGAGCTGGGCACCTCTCTGAGCCATCGGCTCGATGGCCTGGAGGCGGACCCGGCCCGGCTGGATCAGATCGAGGAGCGCCTCGCCTTGCTGGAGCGGCTCTGCCGCAAGCATGGAGGTGACACGGCCGCCGTCCTGGCCAGGCGCCAGGAGATCGAGGCCGAGCTGGCCGAGCTCGAAGGGGATGCCCAGAACCGCGACGAGCTGGCAGAGAAGGTCGCCGCTGCGTTGTCCGAGTACCGCACAGCCGCTCTCTCCCTCTCGCAGAAGCGGGCGGAGTGGGGGAAGGCTCTGGTGGAACGAGTCGAGCGCGAGCTCGGCGATCTGGGGCTCGGCCGTGCCCGGCTCGCGGTGAGCCTGGAGCGCCGGCGCCGCGCGGACAGCCCGTTGGTGATCGACGGCGAGGCGGTCGATTTCGGCCGCGAAGGGATCGACCAGGTCGTCCTCCTCTTCGCTCCCAACCCGGGCGAGGAGCCACGTCCGCTCGCCCGCATCGCCTCGGGCGGCGAGCTGTCGCGCATTCACCTCGCCCTCCAACTCGCCACCCGTGCCGAGGAGGCCCGGCCGACCCTGGTCTTCGACGAGGTGGACACCGGCATCAGCGGCGCCGAGGCCGCGGCTCTGGGCGGCAAGCTCCAGCGTCTCGTCTGGACCGGCGCCAGGGAGCCCCAGGGGCAGATCTTCGCCGTCACCCACCTGCCGCAGGTCGCGAGCTACGCCGACCTCCACTTCAAAGTAAGCAAGCGCGTCGAGGGAGACCGCACCAGCGTCCGGGTCGAGGAGCTGAACAAGGACAATCGTGTCGAAGAGGTGGCCCGCATGCTCGCCGGCACCACGGTGACCAAGCTCTCCCTCTCCCACGCCCGCGAGCTCATCGACGGCGCGGCGAAGGGGCGGAAGGGGTGAGATTCTGGCGCCTGGGCGACCCCATCGAGCCCCTCCGCGCTTTAGTCGCCCGCGGCGGCGTGCTCGCTATTCCAACCGAATCGAGCTATGGACTGGGCGCCGATCCGCGGAACCGGATCGGCGTCGAGGCGATCTATCGGATCAAGGAGCGCGAGGCGGGAAAGCCCCTGCCGGTCGTCGTCGCCGACCTGGAGCAGCTCCGGGATTTGGGAATCGATCCCGGGCTTCCTATACTGGAGGCTCTCTCGGCGTGCTGGCCGGCTCCGCTGACCGCGGTCCTGCCGATCGCTCGGTCTTTTCTGACTGCCCGGTCCGTGCCGGCCGCGGCGGGAGAGCCGAGCCTGGCGGTCCGCATCCCGGCGCACGAGGGTCTGCGGCGGCTGCTTGCCGAGTTGGGGCATGGGCTCACCGCCACCAGCGCCAACCGGAGCGGCGAGGCGCCGATCCTGGATCCGGAGGCGGCGGCGGAGCTCCTGGCCGGCTCGGATGCGGCCGTGGTGGATGGCGGAATCCTGCCGGGGGGGCCGCCGTCGACGTTGGTGGCAATAGAAGCGTCGGGTCCCGTGGTTCTACGGACAGGGAGCTTCCCTGTTGAACGATTGCGCGAGCGGTTTCGCGCCTCTCGACAGCCTCTGGAGAAGGACGTATGAAGCACAGAATCCTGGGCCTGATCTCAACCTTCGCAGCCTGCGCGACTGTCTCTCTGCTCGGCGCCGCCCCCGCGGCCGCGCGCGATGGAGACATGCCGCCCGGCGCCGCACCGGCCATCGGGGGGCCCTCCGCCCTGCCCACCATCGGCGTCGACGAGGTCCGTCCCGGTCAGAAGGGATACGGTCTCTCCGTCTTCACGGGGACCGAGCCGGAGCGGTTCGACGTCGAGATCGTCGGCGTGATGCGCAACGCCAGCCCGGAGCTGAGCTACATCCTCGCCCGCCTGAACGGCAAGGGGCTGGAGCGCAGCGGCGTCGCGAGTGGCATGAGCGGCAGCCCGGTGTTCATCGACGGCAAGCTCGCCGGCGCGGTCGCCTTCAGCTGGCCGTTCTCCCATGAGGCGATCGCCGGCATCATGCCGATCGAGTCGATGCGCCGCCTCTCGACCCTGGGTGGCGGAGCCCCGCAGATGACGCCTCCGCCTCCGCCTGTGGATCTCGCCGGCCTGCGCGCCGGGAACATCCCGAAGGACCTCCTGCAGCGCGAGCTGAGCCGATTGCAGCCGAAAGTCGCGATGGACGGCCGGGCCGGGGTGCAGTGGGCGGTCTCCGGTTTCGGCGAGCCGTCGCAGGCTCTCCTGCGCAGCGCTCTGGGGAGCGCGGCCCCGGCGGGCCAGGCGGCCGGCGGCGGACCCAAGGACCTCGTCCTGGGCGGCGCGGTGGCCGCGGTCCTCGCCGACGGAGACTTCCGGATGGCGGCGATCGGTACGGTGACCGACCGCTATGGCGATCAGGTGCTCGCGTTCGGCCATCCGTTCCTGGGGCTCGGACCGATCCGCGTGCCGATGGCCACCGCCGAGGTGGTGACCGTCCTCTCGAACTCCTACTCGTCCTTCAAGATCTCGAACCTCGGCCAGACGGTCGGCGCCTTCGAGCAGGACCGCCAGGCGGGCATCCAGGGCCGGATCGGCCAGACGGCCCCCATGACGCCCATCACCGTGCGCATCTCGGGCGTCGGCAACAAGCCGCGCGAGTACCACTCCCGGATCGCCGACGTGCCGCTGTTCACCCCGATGCTGATCGGCAGCAGCGTGCTCGCCGGGCTCGATTCCGCCAGCTACACGGCCGGCTCGCAGAGCGTCGACCTGGACGCCCGCTTCCGCCTGCGCGGCTATGGCGACCTGCGGATCCGCCAGAGCTTCGACGGAGATTCCGCGGGAACGGACATGGCGGGCTATGTCCTGTCGGTCGCCGCCTATCTCGTGCAGAACTCGCTCGAGAAGGTCTCGTTCGATGAGATCGAGATCGACGTCTCCCAGTCGGAGCAGCCGAAGGCCGCCACCCTGATCGGCGCGAACGCCGACAAGACCGTGGTGCGTCCGGGCGATCGGGTGAAGCTGAACCTCGATCTCGTGGCCTGGCGCGGCGACCGCTTCCGCCGGTCGATGGAGCTGGCGCTGCCCGAAGATCTGCCGGCCGGCCGCTATTCGCTGATCGTCGGCGACGGCTCCAGCGTGGACGCCGCGCGGATCGCTCTGGAGCCGGCGGCGCCGGTGACCTTCCCGCAGGCTCTCGAGTTTCTGCGCTCGATCCACTCGCGGCGCGACCTGATGGTGCTGGGGGTCTATGGCGGTCCCGGGCTCTCGGTGGCTGGCGAGATCATGCCGCGCCTGCCGGGCTCGGTGCGCTCGCTGTGGAGCGCCGCCGCGTCGGGCAGCGCCGCGCCGCTGCGCGTCACCATCGCCCAGGAGCTCCGGGAAGAGGTGGACGTGCCGGTGGATGGAGCGGTCCGGATCGATCTCGAGGTGCGCCGCCGTGATCCGGTGGTCGGTGGAGAAGGGGAGACCACGGCGCCCGCCGGAGAGAAGTCCGTCGCTTCCATTCAGCAGTAAGCAGGGAGACCAGGGGAGAAAGAGAACCGCATGAGACTCCGCACGAGCGCCGTCCTGCCGGTCGTCGCGATCGTTGTCTGTCTGGGAGCGGCGCGACCGGCGCTCGCCACCCAGGTCCGCATCTTCGAAACCCAGAGCCAGGCGGGCTTTCTCGCCGGCACGCCCGAGGGAGTCAGCGTCGACTCCCTCGGCCGCATGGAGCTCGCCCCGCGCGCCGAGCGGGTGACCTCGCTCTCCGAGCCGTTCCTGCTCTCCGCCGCCGCCGCGTCCGACGGCTGGGTGGTGGGCACGGGCAACGCCGGCAAGGTCCTCTGGATCGACCGCACGGGGAAGACGGCCGAGCTGCTGTCCGCGGCCGAGCCCGAGGTGTTCGCTGTCTGGGTCGATCCGGACGGCACCGTATTCGCCGGCACCTCGCCGAGCGGCAAGGTCTACCGCATCGCCCGCGGCAAGGACGGAGCCTGGAAGAGCGAGGTCTTCTTCGAGCCCGGCGAGACCTACATCTGGTCCCTGGCCCGCGCCACCGACGGCGCTCTCCTGGTCGGCACCGGCACGCAGGGCAAGCTGTTCAAGGTGCGGTCCGCAGGGAAGGGCGACGTGCTCTATGACAGCGACGACACCCACGTCCGCTCCCTGGAGGTCCTGCCGGGCGGCGACGTGCTGGCGGGCACGGCCGGCGAGGGCTTGATCCTGCGCATTGGCCGCGACGGCCAGGCGCGCACGCTCTATGACGCCGCCGAGCCCGAGGTGGTCGGCCTGACCCTGGGGCCGGACGGCACCTGCTACGCCGGGGTGGTCTCCTCCGAAGCCAGCCTGGTGGATCTCTCGAAGGACCAGCAGGCCGCGGCCGCCAAGCCCGGCGAGCCCACGGTCACCGTCACCGTCGTCGGCGAGGGGGAGGCCCCGACGGGCACCCGCAAGCCCGGGGCCACCGGCGCGCGCAGCCAGGTGCTCAGCATCTCTCCGGCCGGCGTGGTCGAAAGCCTGTGGAGCTTCCCCGAGGACACGGTCTACGACCTTCTCTGGCAGGGCAACCGCCTGTGGGTGGCGACCGGCCTGGAGGGCAAGCTCTACCGCTGGGCCGATTCCCAGATGCTTCTGGAGAAGGACGTGGACGAGCGCCAGATCGTGGCCCTTCTCCCCGGCGAGCCCGGACCGGCGTTCGCCACCACGAACGCCGCGGCGTTCTACCGGATCGCCGCGGGCAAGGAGACGTCCGGCACCTACACGAGCGCGGCGCTCGACGCCGGCCAGGTGGCCCGCTTCGGCACCTTCCGCTGGCGCGGCGAAACCCCGGGCAAGGGCGCGCTCCGCTTCTCCTTCCGCAGCGGCGTCAGCGCCGAGCCGGACCGCACCTGGTCGGCGTGGACCGAGCCGCAGGCCGTGGAGGGAGCCGGAGACGGATCCGAGGTCTCCCTGAGCAGCCTGCCGCGCGGCCGCTATGTCCAGTGGCGGGCCGAGCTCCGCGCCGACCACGACCGATCGCCGCGCATCTGGGGGGCCGAGCTCTCGTACCGCCAGGAGAACTTGAAGCCGCGGATCGACCAGCTCGCCGCCCTGGAGCCCGGACAGATCCTGGTGCCGGCCAACTTCAACCCCTCGAACCAGGTCTACGAGCCGGCCCATCCGAACCGCGAGGGGATCTTCACCGCGGTCGGCCAGCCGGCGGACGACGACGGAGGCGGCCGGACCAAGCCCCTCTGGAAGCAAGGCTTCATGACCTTGCGCTGGGCCGCCGCCGATCCCAACGAGGACCAGCTCGTCTATGACCTCTCCTTCCGGCCGGCGAGCTCGGAGGATGTGTCCGGCTCCGAAGACGGGGGGTGGCTCACCATGGCTGACGAGCTGGAGGAGGATTGGTACAGCTTCGACGCGACCGTCCTTCCCGACGGCGTCTACCGGTTCCGCCTGCGCGCTTCGGACCGCCCGGCGAACGATCCCGAGAGCGCTCTGGTGAGCGAGCGGATCAGCGATCCCGTGGTGGTCGACCACGCGCCGCCGCAGCTCGGCGAGGCGCGGCGGGATGGTGAGCGGCTGCGCGTCACTGTCCGCGACACCGCGAGCCCGCTGCGTGAGGCGGTGTTCAGCGTCGACGCCCAGGAGTGGAAGCCGGTCGAGGCCGCGGACGGCCTGCTCGACGGCCGTACCGAGACGCTCCTGCTGGCGCCGGAGGCACCGAAAAAACCGGAGACAAAGAGTGGGAGCCTGCTCCTGCTGCGCGTGACCGACGCCGCCTACAACGTGATCACGTTCGACCTGACCCGGGCCTGGAAACGATGAGCAGGCGGATCGCCGTGTACCCGGGATCGTTCGATCCCATCCACAACGGCCATCTGGACATCATCGACCGGTGCCTTCCGATCTTCGACGAGGTCGTGGTCGCCATTCTCTACAACGAGAGCAAGAAGCCCCTGTTCAGCACCGAGGAGCGGGTCGAGACCGTCCGCGACCTGCTGAGCGACCGCCCGCGCTGCCGGGTGGAGAGCTTCTCCGGCCTGCTGGTGCACTTCATGGATCACATCGGGGCGCGCACCGTGATCCGCGGGCTGCGCGCCGTCTCGGATTTCGAGTACGAGTTCCAGATGGCGCTGATGAACCGCCGCCTGAACCCGCGGGTCGAGACGGTCTTCCTGATGCCCAAGGAGGACTACAGCTACCTGTCGAGCCGGCTGGTCAAGGAGGTCTGCGCCCTGGGCGGGGACGTCGAGGGGCTGGTGCCTCCGATGGTCCTGGATCTCCTGGAGAAACGGTTGCGGGCACCGGAGCCGGCAGCCGAGTGAGTCTGGACGATTTTCTGCTCCGCATGCCCAAGGTGGAGCTCCACGTCCACCTGGAGGGCTCGATGCGGCCGGCGGTGCTCCTGCGCCTCTCCCGGCGCAACGGCGTGGTTCTGCCCGCGGACGACGAGGCGGGGCTCGCGCGCTGGTTCCGCTTCCGCGACTTCGAGCATTTCGTGCAGGTGTATCTGACCTGCTCGCGGGCGCTGCGCACTCCGGAGGACTTCCAGCTCCTGGCGACGGACTTCCTGGAGGACCAGGCGCGCCAGAACATCGTCTACACCGAGGTGCACTTCACGATCGGCACGCACCTGACGAACGGCGTCAACGGCGAGGAGGTCCTCGCCGCCCTGGAGGAGGCGATCCGCGACGGCGAGGAACGGCTCGGGGTGCGTCTGCGGCTGATCCCGGACATCGTCCGCAACGTCCCCGGGATGGCGGACCGCACCTTGGAGTGGGCTCTCGCCGGGCGCGGCCGGGGCGTGGTGGCCTTGGGGCTCTCCGGGAGCGAGGCCCGGTTTCCGAGCGAGCCGTTCCGCGAGCACTTCGCCACGGCGGCCCGCGAGGGGCTCCACTGTGTGGCTCATGCCGGCGAGCATGCCGGCCCGGCCTCGATCCGCTCCGTTCTGGACGTCTGCAAGGCCGAGCGCATCGGCCACGGCGTGCGCGCCATCGAGGATCCCTCCCTGGTGGCCGAGCTGCGCGAGCGCGGGATTCCCCTGGAGGTCTGCCCCTCCTCGAACGTCTGCCTGGGCGTGGTCTCCGATCTGGAGCACCACCCCTTTGACCGGCTGCTCCGGGCTGGCTGCCGGGTCACGGTGAATTCCGACGACGGCCCCTTTTTCGACACGACGCTGACCGACGAGTACGTGCGCCTGCAGCGGACCTTCGGCTACGGCCCCGCGGAGCTGGCCGATCTGGCGCTTGCCGGGCTCGGCGCCGCCTTCTTGCCGGAGGACGAGCGCGCCGCGCTGGCCGCGGGTTTCCGCGAGCAGACGGACCAGCTCCGCCGCGATCTCTCACCCTAGTTTCTTGTTTCAGGGTCTCAACGAGTGACACCCGGCCCATCGCCGGCTGATCTCACTCGGCATGGCACAAGACCCTTCGTCTTTTCATCCTCCCGCACTGAACGCCGACCGCGTGGAATCTCTGCGCGATCTTCTCGAGCGACTGCCGGATGATCTCCGGCGCTGTTTCCTGCTCCGCTACGGTCGGGGATACGGCGAAAACCAGATCGGAATCCTGATGAAGCTCCCGGCCGACCGGGTGCGGGCCTGTCTGGCCGAGGCACGGCAGCGGCTCGGGTTCGGCTCCGACGGGGAGGTCTTCTGAAGCGGATGTGGGATACCTGGTCGGAGCGGCTCCGAGCGTTGCGGCGCCGCGGGGGCTCCGGTGCGGATGCGGATGGCCATCCGACGCCCGAGCTGCTCTCGGCCTATCAGGAGGACCGGTTGCCTCCCGAGGAAGATGGGGAGATCCAGGAGCATTTCGTCGACTGTCCGGAGTGTCCGGATCTGATGCTCGATCTCGACCGGTTCACCGCGCCGCAAGCCGTGGAATCCGTCCAGGGGGATCTTTCCGACACCTGGGTGGATACCGCATGGCGGCGTCTGCGCGGCCGTCTGATCAAGGAGGCGCGGCCCTCCCGGTTCCGTTGGCTCCGCAGCACCGCCTTCGCCTGGTCGCTGACGGGGCTCCTGATCCCCTGCGCCATCAGCCTGCGGCTCCAGGTGGACGCGCTGACCCACGAAGCACGCGACGTCGACGAGCCGCAGCTCAATCCGCCGTTGTGGACCGTCGAGCCGGCGCCAGACCTCCGAGGTGGATACCTGCGCGGTGGAGATCCGCTGCCGCCGGAGGTCGCGGTGCCCGCCGGCACGCGCCAGTTCTTCCTGGTCTTCACTCCGTCGGTCCCGTCTGAGCACCGGGAGTACCGCCTGGAGATCCGGAGCTGGCAGGGAGAGGATCTCTGGTCGAAGCCGGGTCTGCTGATGAGCGGCGAGGGGACCTTCGTCGTCAAGCTCTCCCGCCGTTTTCTGCCTGCTGGCAACTACCGATTCCTGGTGACCGGCATCGGCGAGAACGAAGGCGAGCCCTTTACGGAGGAGTTTCCGCTGAGGTTGACGTACCTGTGAGAGACCACCTCTTCTTCAACGGTGTCGACGCCACCACGGGCGAATATCTGGTCGCTCCGCGGCCGGCCGCGGAGATCCTGGATCTCCTGCGAGCTCGCCCGGTCGAGCCCGCGCGGGCCGCCACACGGGCCATGGTGCCGGGCTTCGAGCCGCGCGACCTGGCCGAGAGCGGGTGGGGAGTGGTGTTTCCGCGCGGGTGCGACCCTGCCATCCGGGAAGCGCTCCGCCCTCTCCTGGAGCATCGCCGGATGCGGGCCGCGGCCGTCCGCGAGCAGCGCTACCGCGAGCTGGAGCTGCGGTCCGGCGAGGACCTCGAAAGCTTCCTGGGCCGCCACGGCCGCGGACCGGGTCCGGTCCATCCCGACCGGCTGCCGTACTACCTGCTCCTGGTCGGCGATCCCGCGGAGATCCCTTTTGGCATCCAGACCGGGCTCGACGTCCAGCACGCCGTGGGCCGCCTCTGCTTCGATGCTCCTGAGGAGTACGAGCGCTACGCGCGCCGGGTCGTGGAGTCCGAGCGAGGAGAACAGGCGCGCGACCGGCTGGTCGATCTCTTCGCGCCGCGCAACGCGGACGACCCCGCGACCGAGCTCAGCTCGGATCACCTGATCGCGCCGCTCGCCGAGCGGCTGGGCGGAGCCCTGCCCGGCTGGAAGCTGCGCATCACCGCCGGCCCGCGGGCGACCAAGCAGGCGCTGGCGGACGTCTTCTCGGGACGGCAGGGGAGGCCGGCGCTCCTCTTCACCGCGAGCCATGGCCTGGGCTTTCCCTGCGGGCACCCGGAGCAGCTCGACCGGCAGGGGGCGCTGCTCTGCCAGGACTGGCCCGGGCCGAAAACCTGGCATGGGCGGCCGATCCCGCCCGAGCACAGCTTCGCCGCCGCGGATCTGGAGGGAGAGGACGTCGCCGGTCTCGTCGCCTTCTGTTTCGCCTGTCATGGCGCGGGCACCCCTGAGCTCGACGAGTTCTCGCACCGGAACGGCTGGGAGCCCCGGCGGATCGCGCCGCGCGACTTCCTCGCCCGCCTGCCGCAGCGCCTGCTGGAGCGCGGCGCCCTGGCCGTGGTCGGGCACCTGGAACGGGCTTGGGCCTACTCTTTCCTCTGGCGGGACGAGTCGCAGGTGGACGTCTTTGAGAGCACGCTGAAGCTGCTCCTGGACGGCTGGCCGGTGGGAGCGGCCATGGAGTACTTCAACCAGCGGTACGCCGAGCTGGCGACCCTCCTCACCACGGTGCTCCGCCGGACCTTCGCCGGCGAGTCCGTGGACGCTCGCGAGGTGACCCGCCTGTGGACGGCGCACAACGACGCGCGCGGGTATGTGGTGGTGGGAGATCCAGCGGTGCGGGTCTTCACCCCCCAGCCCGCAGCGCCATCCCTGGCTTCCGGGCCAGCGTGAGCAGCCGCTGCAGACGGGAGAGGAAGTCCACCAGACCCGCCCAGCCGAACTCCTCGCCGACCCGGATGTCGTCGAGCCCCTCGAGCCCGACCCAGGGGGGAGGCTCGGGGAGCTCCCGGCGCTGCATCCGCGGTCCCAGCGCCGCGATCTCGTCCCACAGCCGCTCCCGGAGCGTCTCGTCGAGGAGCGTGTCCGCCTCGCGGTCCAGCCCGCTCAGCGCCTGCAAGACCGGAACATTCTCCAGGCGGCTCAGATACTCCACGAGCTCGTCCTCCAGCGCCGTGGTCAGCTCGGGGAAGTCGCGGCCGGATTCGTCGTAGATCTCGAGGAAGAGCAAGGCGGACCTCCCACGTCTCCATCTGGAGTCGGGCCGCATTGTACCCGGCCCCTGCGACGTGACAATCTATCCTTGCGCGGCGCGGGATGCCGCGGGATGCGAGGAGGCGAGCACGATGAGCAATCAGTTCAGGACCCCGCTCAACTGGTACAGCGGTGGCTCCGACACCGACGTCGGTGAAACCGAGGAGTGGCTGACCGCCTTTGAGCAGGTCATCCAATATGAAGGGTGCGAGCGCGCCCAGTTCCTGCTCAAGAAGCTGCTGGAAAAGGGCTATGAAAAGGACGTGACCCTGCCGTTCACCGGCAACACGCCCTACATCAACACCATCCCCCCCGGGCGGCAGCCCGAATACGTCGGCGATCGCGCCCTCGAACGGCGCTTGAAGAGCATCGCCCGCTGGAACGCCATGGCCATGGTGGTCCGCGCCAACAAGAAGTTCGCCGGCCTGGGAGGCCACATCTCCACGTTCGCCTCCTCGGCGACCCTCTACCAGGTGGGGCTGCACCATTTCTTCCGCGGGCGCGGCGAGAGCGGCTTCGACGGCGACATGATCTATTTCCAGGGGCACGGCTCACCGGGCATCTACGCCTACTCGTTCCTCGAAGGGCGGATCAGCATCGAGCAGATGGAGGCGTTTCGCCGCGAGCTCGAAACGACCGGCGGCCTCTCCTCCTATCCGCATCCGTGGCTCATGCCCGACTACTGGGAGTTCCCCACGGTCTCGATGGGCCTGGGCCCCTTGACCGCCATCTACCAGGCCAAGTTCAACCGCTACCTGCGCGACCGCGGCCTGCGCGATCCGCAAGGCCGGAAGATCTGGGCCTTCCTGGGCGACGGCGAGACGGACGAGCCCGAGACGCTCGGCGCGATCACCCTCGCCTCCCGCGAGCAGCTCGACAACCTGATCTTCGTCATCAACTGCAACCTGCAGCGGCTCGACGGTCCGGTGCGCGGCAACGGCAAGATCGTCCAGGAGCTGGAGACCGCCTTCCGCGGCGCCGGCTGGAACGTGATCAAGGTGATCTGGGGGAGCGACTGGGATTCCCTCATCGAGGCGGACAACACGGGGCTCCTCGTGCAGCGCATGAACGAGACGCTGGACGGCGAGTTCCAGAAATACGTGGTCGAGCCCGGCTCCTTTATCCGCAAGGATTTCTTCGGCCGATACCCGGAGCTGCTCAAGCTCGTCGAGGGGTACACGGACGAGCAGCTCCACGCGTTGCGCCGTGGCGGCCACGACCCGGAGAAGGTCTTCGCCGCCTACAAAGCCGCGGTGGAGCACCAGGGAGCGCCGACCGTCATCCTGGCCAAGACCGTCAAGGGGTATGGCCTGGGCGAGGCGGGCGAAGGGCGCAACGTCACCCACCAGCAGAAGAAGCTCACCGAGGAAGAGATGCGCGTCTTCCGCGACCGCTTTGAAATCCCCTTGACGGACGAGCAGGTCACCGAGGGTGCCTATTACCATCCGGGCAAGAACAGCCCTGAGATCGAGTACCTGTGCGAGTGCCGCCGGCGGCTCGGCGGTCCGGTGCCGAGCCGCCGCGTGCGCAAGGAGCCCACGCCGATCCCCAAGAACGGCGTCTGGGAGCGCTTCTACGCCGGGGTGGACCGCGACGTGTCGACCACCATGGTCTTCGTCCAGATCCTGACCCAGCTCCTCAAGGACAAGGAGATCGGCAAGAAGGTCGTGCCGATCGTGCCGGACGAGGCGCGCACCTTCGGCATGGAATCGCTCTTCCGCCAGTTCGGCATCTACTCGCACGTGGGGCAGCTCTACGAGCCGGTGGACAAGTCGATGCTCCTCTACTACCGCGAGGCCAAGGACGGGCAGATCCTGGAAGAGGGGATCACCGAGGCCGGCTCCATGGCCTCCTTCATTGCCGCCGGCACCTCCTATGCCACCCATGGGATCGACATGATCCCCTTCTTCATCTTCTATTCGATGTTCGGCTTCCAGCGCGTCGGCGACCTCATCTGGGCGTGCGCCGACCAGCGCACGCGCGGCTTCCTGCTGGGCGCCACGGCCGGCCGCACCACCTTGAACGGCGAGGGGTTGCAGCACGAGGACGGCCACAGCCTGGTGCTGGCGAGCGTGGTCCCCAACCTGCTGGCCTACGACCCCGCATACGCCTTCGAGATCGCGGTGATCATCCGGGACGGCATGGAGAGGATGTTCGAGAGGCGCGAGGACATCTTCTACTACCTGACCCTGTACAACGAGAACTATCCGATGCCGCCGAAGCCGGACGGCGCGGACGAGGGAATCCTCAAGGGCCTCTATAAGCTCAAGGATGCTCCCCCCCCTCCGGAAGGATCTCCGGGGGAGCGGCCGCGCATCCACCTCTTCGGCAGCGGTCCGATCCTGAACGAGGCGCTGCGGGCCCAGGAGATCCTGGCTCAGCGCTATAGAGTGGCGGCCACGGTCTGGAGCGCCACGAGCTACAAGCAGCTCCGCGCCGACGCGCTGGAGGCGGACCGCTGGAACATGCTCCACCCCGACCAGGAGCCGCGCAAGCCGTACGTGGTCTCGGTCCTCGGAGGGGACGACGCGCCGATCATCGCGGTCTCGGACTACATGAAGCTGGTCCCGGATCAGATCGCCCGCTGGCTCCCCGGCCGCTTCTATCCCCTGGGCACCGACGGCTTCGGGCGGAGCGAGACGCGCGAAGCCCTGCGCCGCTTCTTCGAGATCGACGCCGAATGCGTGGTGATCGCGGCGCTCTGGCAACTCGCGTGGCAAGGCCGCTACGACCGCGGAGCCGTCCGCCGCGCGATCGACGAGCTCGGCATCGATCCCGAGAAGGCCTACGCCCTGATCTCCTGAATCCACCTTGATCTGCGCTCTGCTCCCCTCTCTGCTCGTCGGAGAGGGGGCAGGGGTGAGCCCTTTGTGACCCTTGTAGTAAAGTAAGGCCTCTTTGCAGTCCGAAAACCCTTCGGGAAGGAGACCGATCGTGAAGAGAACGCTCGTTTCGGCCGTCGCCCTCGCGCTCGCCCTGCCGGCTCTGGCCCTGGCCGAGCCTGTCACCTACAAAGTCGACGCTGACCACAGCGGCGTCAATTTCACCATCCGCCACTTCGTCAGCAACGTGCCGGGCCTCTTCAAGGACTACACAGGCACCATCGTCTACGACAAGGACAAGCCGGCCGCCTCCAAGGTCGAGTTCACTGTCCAGGCCGCCTCGATCGACACCGGCAACGCCGACCGCGACAAGCACCTGCGCTCCGCGGACTTCTTCGACGTCGAGAAGTTCCCCACCCTCACCTTCACCAGCACCGAGGTCAAGGCGCAGGACAAGGACACCCTCGAGGTCACCGGCGACCTGACCATGCACGGGGTCACCAAGCGCATCACCATCCCCGTCGACTTCCTGGGCTCTGTCAAGACCCCGCAGGGCGAAAAGGCCGGCTTCGAGACCACCTTCACCCTCAACCGTAAGGACTACGGCATCGTCTGGAACCGCGTGATGGACACCGGCCCGATCCTCGGCGAGGACGTCAAGGTCACCATCAGCGTCGAAGCCAACCGCCAGCCCCCGGCGGCAGCGAAGTAGAAGGCCCTTACCCCCGGCCCCCTCTCCCACAAGTGGGAGAGGGGTGTAGGTAAGCCGCTGAATCTCCCTCCTGACACCCATCCTCGAAGTGTTCGCGAAACATAGTTCCATCCGAAGTCACTGACAGATGAGGGCAGTGCTAAGATAGCGCTTGAACAAGGTCTAGACTTCCGGCGCACGGCGCCTCTCGTGGGGAGAGACGTCCGGAGGGCCGGATTTGCGGGGAAGAGGCCGGCATGGCTGAACCAAGCTCGCGTGGACCCGGGCCCGAGGGTCCTCCCATGGATGAACGGCGCAACATCTGGGTCGAACGGTGGCAGAAGGGGATCGATCGAGAAGAGAGCTTCCACCAGATCTTCCGCCAGTATTACCGTCTCGTCCGCTCCTTCTTTGCCCGGCGGTCGCGCTCCGAGGAGGAGATCGAGGACCTGGTCCAGGAGACCTTCTTTCGGGTGCACCGCAACCTGGACCACTTCCGGGGCGAATCGAAGTTCGAGACGTGGCTCTTCCAGGTGAGCACCAACGTCTACAAGAACGCCGTGCGCAGCCAGACCACGCAGAAGCGGGACGCGCAGGAAGTCTCGTGGGACGAGGTCGAGACGAGCTCCGCCACTGGCGAGGACGCCGCCATTCCCTGGGAAGTGCGAGAGAATGGCCCCCTGGACGACCTCCTGCAGGATGAGCGGAGCCGCATCCTCCATATTGCCATGCAGGAGCTCCCGCCCCAGATGCGAAGGTGCGTGGAGCTGCGGGTCAGCCAGGACATGAAGTATCGGGAGATTGCCGCCCTGATGGATGTCTCGATCGACACGGTGAAGGCGCACCTCTTTCAGGCGAGGCAGCTGTTGAAGAAGAGGCTTGGGGACTATTTTGCGGAGGCCGGCTTCGCGGAGGCCAGGTTCGCAGACCGTTGATTGGATATGGAGCTTGGAGTCTTGGACAAACCGTCTTTCGAAGAGTCCCTGCGGGAGCTCGCCGCACGTCGCCTGGCCGCGGAAGGCCATCCCACACCCGAGGACCTGGCCGCCTACCGGGCCGGTGAGCTGGCCACGCAGCAGCACGAGCGGATCAAGGATCATTTGGCCATATGCGAGGACTGCTCTAGGTTGTTTCTCGACCTCGCCGAGTTCGAGCGGTTCGAGCCGGCGCAGAGCATCTCACCGGCCGACGCCGGAGCCGAAGCGTCCTGGCAGCGTCTGCGGGACCGGCTGAAGGAGGACGGGTTGGAGGCGGACAAGCTGGAGGATACGCGAGCGGACGAGCCCGCTCGGGTCCTCGCGCCGCACCCATCGCGGCGCCGCGTTCCCCTCTGGCAGAGGCCGGCGATCCCCTGGGCTTTGGCGGCGGGGCTGGCGCTCTGTGTGGTGGGGCTGGGGCTGCGGGTGGGGAGTCTGGGGCGGCAGGTTGATCGTGCCTCCGAGCCACAACCGGCGCGCATCGTCTCCCTGGTGGCCGAGGGGGAGGGTACTCGCGGAGAGAATGAAAGCCCGTCCATTCGCTCTGGCGAATCGATCGTGGTCGATCTCGTGCTTCCTATGGACCTCACAGCAGGCGGCCCGTATGAGGTGAAAGCGCTCCCGGCCGCCGGCGAGGCGAAGGCATGGACCTTAGGACCTCTGTGGGCGGAGAACAAGGCCTTGTCGTTTACTCTGCCGCGCGCCATCGAGCCGGGTGACTATGTCTTCCAGGTCTTCGGAATCGATGGAGAGAAAAGAACTCTCGTCGACAGCTATCGCTTCACGATCCTGCCCGCCCAACACTGAAAACTGGGAATCTTGCCGTAATGCGGCCTTGGTTGGCTCTCGGCCTGGTGAGCATCGGAGCTGCGCTCCTGGGTGAGGCCGTAGGCCCTCTCTCCCGGGGCCCCGGAGCTCCTTTCGCCAGGACGCTACGACTCGATCCGGGAACCTCTCGATCTAGCGCCCTGAATCCGGAAGAAGAACATCTCTATGAAGCTCACCTGGAGCGTGGACAGGTGTTCGCGGCCGTTATTCAGCCGCGTGGCTCCGAGGTCGTACTGGAACTTTCCAATCCGAACGGGCAGCGGCTATTCCGGATCACCGGACCTGCCGTGATCGGAGGAACCGAGCGCGTCTATGCGATCGCAGAGATCTCGGGTGTGTACCGGCTCAAAATCGAGAGGGATGGGGCGGCGTCGACGCAACGCGACCCGGTGCACTACCGGCTCTTTCTGGAGACGCCTCACCCGCAGGGGACGCGGGAACGGCTCCTCGCGCAGGCCTTCACGGACCTCTGTAAGGGCGAGGATCTGCGCGGGCAGAGCACGATGAAATCCAGGCAAGACGCCTTGGCTGCCGACCACCGGTCTTTGCGGATCTGGCAGCAGTTTGGCGAGACGGGCGCTCAGGTTGAGACTTGGGCCCGGATCGGGAGAATCCAGGAAGATCTGACGGCTCTTCCTCGGGCGGACGAGGCCTACAGTCGCGCGCAGGATATTTCCAGCAACCCAGCCGAGAAGGCGGAGCTCCTCATCCTTCGTGGCCTTATTGCGGAGCGCCTGGGCCATCCGACCGGGGCGCTCGATCGATTGCAGGAGGCGCTGGTGTTGGCGCGTCAGGCTAAATCGGTGATTTCCGAAGCGAGAGCCCTGGCCTACTCCGGCTCCGTCTCCTCGAATGTGAGCGAGCTCGGTGCCGCAGCGGCGTTTTACCAGCAAGCGTTGGTCAAATGGAATGAAGCCGGGTCGCTCTCGGGCCGGCTGCAGACCCTTCAGGATCTCGCCCGTCTGCACCTCCAACTCGGCGAGCCAGCGCGTGCGCTCAACTATTTAGATGATGCCCGCCAGATCGATCCAGACTCCACGGAGATGCTACAACTCCTGGGAATGTCCTTCTTCGTCGGTCAGCACCACAGTTTTGCGCTGCCGATCCTCAGCCGTGCCTTGGCGCAGGCTCGCACCGAGCGGGACGACGCGCTCCAAATGGCTCTGCTCGGCGACATCGGCTCCGTCGCGCTGCGGCTGGGGGACGTCAAGCAGGCCAATGCAGCGTTCAACGAGTGCCTGCGCTTCTCCCAGCAGTTGAAGAGCCTGGAGTACGAGGCATACGCGCGGGCCGGCCGCGGACGCGTGCTCGGGGTCCAAGATCGGTTCGACGAAGCGATGGTTGAGCTCGACCGGGCGGATGCAATGTTCCGGAACCTAGGACAGCCCGCGTCTCTGGCGCTCGTTCTCGCCGGCAAGGCATTGCTCGAGCGGCAGCGGGGAGACCTTCTGAGCGCCTTGCAACTCTCCCGCGAATCAATGGAGCTGATCGAGTCCCAGCGCCAAGAGGTCGAAAGCCCACGAGCACGGGCGGCCTTGCTTGGCGCGTGGTCCGATCCTTACGAAATCCAGATTGACGTGCTCTGGCGCCTCGCCCAGCAGGAGCCCGGGCAGGGCTTCGAAGCGAAGGCGTTCGAGGCGAGCGAGAAGATTCGCGCGCGGGGCCTCTATGAAGGACTGGTTGTCCAGGGTGGCTCCTTGCATACCGGAGCCGGAGGGTTGGAGCGGCGTCATCGTGAGGTCACCTACCGGTTGCGTGCTCTGGAGAGAGAAGCATTGCCCCTTTCGCGGGAAGCTGGCGAGGAGGCCCGCTCCCGCCGTGGCCGCATCGATGCGGAAATCCGTGACCTGCTGGTGGAAGAGAGTGCGCTCTGGGAGAAGATCCGCCGAAACGATCCGCGCTTGGCCCTCTCGCGGCTCCAGCCGCTCACTCTGTCTCGAGCCCAGGCTCTCCTGGATAGCGAGACGGCCTTTCTCGTCTACACGCTCGGCCAGGTCCGGAGCTTCGTCTGGTGGATCGAAAAAGACTCATTCATTATGCGGGAGCTCCCGCCCCGCCAGCAGATTGAGCAGGCTGCCCTCAACGTCCAGACCCTGCGTGCGAATCCTCGACTGGATCGCGAGGCGCGGTTGAGCAAGCAGTTGAACGATCTCCTCGGCCAACTCAGCGAGATCGTCCTGGCCCCTGTCGCAGACGAATTGCCGCGGGTGCGGCGCTTGGCCATAGTCCCCGATGGGGCGCTGCAGGCTCTACCCTTCGCGGCCCTCCCTCGGCCTGCCGCTACCGGTGGCCCGGCCGGAGAGCCGCTCGTCGCGAGCCACGTCTCGGTCGTCCTTCCCTCGCCTTCCATCTTGGACGCTCTGCGCCGGCGGGAAGCCGAGCGGAAAGCCAAACCGGACAAGCTGATCGCGGTGATCGCCGATCCGGTGTTCAGAGCGGACGACGCCCGCTTGGGGCGCCAGAGTCATCGCAATGACAAAGGAGCCGGACCGGATCTGCCGCCTCTGAACCAGACAAAGAGGGAGGCTGCGGAGATCCTGCGCCTCGTGCCGCCGGGGATGGGGAGAAAAATTTCGGGATTCGAGGCCGTTCCCCAGGTCCTCACCCGGGATTCGGATCTCCGGCGCTATCGTTATCTTCACTTCGGCGCGCATGGCTACGCCGATCTCAAGCATCCCGAATTCTCCGGGATCGTTCTCTCGAATTGGACCGCCGAGGGCCGATCTCGGATCGGTCTCCTTCACTTCTACGACGTCTACGATCTCAATCTGCCTGTCGAGCTGGTCTCGCTCAGCACCTGTCGCTCAGCGATTGGCCCCCAGGTCCGTCGAGAAGGACCGATCACGATGACACGAAGCTTCTTCTATGCGGGAGCGTCGCGGGTCCTTGGGACGCTGTGGGACGTAAAGGACAAGCCGGCCGCAGACCTGACGGTGGCGTTCTATGAAGGTGTTCTGCGGGGCGGCAAGCGGCCGGCGGAAGCACTTCGGGAAGCACAGGACGCAATGCGCAGCGAGAACCAGCCATTAAACCACTGGGCTGCGTTTGTCCTCCAGGGCGACTGGCGTTAGCCACCTCCGCTCCGCCCAACAAAACTGTCTCTCCAGTGTCTTACCGTAAGGACAGTGACTTTCTATCAGGAGGAGAAACAGCAATGGACAATCCGACGCAGAACCGTAACGAAAAAGCCGATCAACCTTTTGGTGACGACGTCAAGCTGCCAGGAACGGTGCCGGCCGAGGATCGTTCCTTCGGGGACGACGTCAAGCTGCCGGGGACAGTGCCGGCCGAGGATCGTTCCTTCGGTGACGATGTCAAGCTGCCGGGAACCGTTCCTACCGAAGGCTGACGCGCCGGTCGGGCGGCCGGCCTGTGTCCGGTCGCCCCTTCCCCGCTCAAGGAGATCGCGATGAATCCACCGATGCTCCACTTCAGCGGTCTCCAGGGCGAGACCGGAGCCTATGCGGTTCCTCCCGGTACGCCCAGCGAGACCATGCCGTTCCTGGGAGGGGAGGCGCCCGCACCGGACGAAATACTCGTCCCAAGAGGTGTCCTGGAGGGCGATCCTTGCGACCTTGCGCAGGTCGGCTGGGGAGTGCTCTTCGCCCAGAAGGATGACAAAGACGCTGCCGAGGTCCGAAACGCCCTGGAGCCGCTCCTGAGCCTGCGCCGCAACCAGGTGGCCCGCCTCGGAAAGCACCACCTCTATCGCGAGTATCGCGGTAAAAGGGGATACCGCGCGGGCGACAGCAAGCGAGACTTTCTGAAGCAACACGGCATCACCGCCGGTGAGGTCAACCCGGACAAGATGCCGTACTACCTGCTGATCGTCGGAGATCCTCGCGACATCCCATATGAGGTTCAATGCCTTCTCGACGTCGAGAGGGCCGTCGGCCGCCTCTCGTTCGAGACTCCCGAGGAATACGCGCGCTACGCCCGCCGCGTGGTCGCCGCGGAGAGTGCCTTGGCCGCCCGGGAGCGGCGGGCCGTCTTCTTCGCGCCGCAGCACGCCGACGATGTGGAGTCGGGCGTCTGCGTCAATCATCTGATCAAGCCGGTCGCGGCGCATGCCCGGAAGCAGGAGGGTTGGAAGGTTCGCCAGTTTGTCGGGGACAAAGCGTCCAAAAAGCAGCTCGCGCGCGTGCTGGGAGGGCCGGAGACGCCCGATTTTCTGTTCACCGCCGGACACGGAATGGTTTTCAAAAAAACCAACCCGCGCCAGCTCCGCAACCAGGGGGCGTTGGTGTGCCGCGAATGGCCGGGTCCCTCCTGGGAGGGAGCGGTCCCCTCCGATTTCTATTTTTCGAGCAACGACCTCGAAAGCGCAACCGGAGCGCTGATCGCTTTCTTCTTCGCCTGCTTCAGCGGCGGCGCGCCGGCCTGGAGGAGCTACGACCTGAACGGGGGAGTCGCGACGGCGCCGCATCCATTCGTCGCGGACCTTCCACGTGCTCTTCTAGGACGTTTCGATGCCGGCGCGCTCGCCGTGATTGGTCACGTGGACCTGGCCTGGGTCTACTCGTTCCATGCGCCCGGCCGGCGCGTTCCCCTCAAGCGTCTGGCGGAGTTCAAGAAGATGGTCGAGCAGATCCTCCAGGGCTATCCGGTCGGCGCGGCCATGGAGATCTTCGGCCGGCGCTATGCCGCGCTCGCAACCGATCTATGTGAAGAGCTCCTCGCGGTCCACCGGGGAAAAAAGCCGGATGACGAAACGTCGCTCCGCCTCTGGCTCTGCCAGGATGCCCGCAACTACATCATCCTCGGCGATCCGGCGGTCCGCCTGGCGCCTCCGGAGCCGCGGCCATGAGCACGCTCCACGCGCTCCTCATCGGGATCGATGACTACGTCCCTGGCGTTTTGCCGGGTGGCATCCGCTATCCGAGCCTGCACGGCGCCGCGCGCGATGTCGATCGGATGGAGTCTTTCCTGCGGGACAGGGCCGGACTGACGGCGGAGAAGACCTGCAAGCTCCTGTCGCGGGTGAGGGAGGATGGCAGGTCCACGGAGCCGCCAGAGCGGTGCCCCACCTACGCCAACATCGTGGCTGCGTTCAAACAACTGGCCGCCGAGGCCTCTCCCGGTGACCGCGTCTACGTGCACTACTCCGGCCATGGCGCGCGCTTGCCGACCGAATACTCGGAGATCAAGGGCGCGGCCGGCCAGGACGAGGCCCTGGTGCCTTGCGATATCGGAGTACCCGGCTCGCGCTATCTGCGCGACCTGGAGCTGGCCGTCCTGGTGCGGCTCCTGGTCGACCGGGAGCTCATCGTCACCCTCGTGCTCGATAGTTGCCACTCGGGTGGAGCCATGCGCACAGGCACGCCACCCGAGGCCGTCGCCCGGAAAGTGCCCGGGGCCCATCTCCCCCCAGTTCCGAGCGCCGTCGCGCGGCGCGACCTGTTGATGCGGGCCTGGCGGCGTCTGCAGCAGGAAGAGGTGCGGCGGCGGAACCTCTCGGCCCAAACCTGGCTGCCGGTGGCGCGCTACGCTCTCTTTGCCGCCTGCCGTCCCGACGAGCTCGCCTACGAGTATCCATTCGACAAAGGCGAGCCGCAGGGCGCCCTCACCTACTGCCTGCTCCAAACTCTGGGGCAGAACGGTGTCGACCAGAGCTGCGATGCAATCCAGAAGAAGCTCGTGGCGAACGTCCACGGGACTCTGCAAAATCAGACACCCATGCTCATCGGCGATGGAGACCGCCGGTTCCTCGCGGAGGCGTCGGCGCGCAAACAGCGGACGTCCTCGCCGGAGCTCCCGATGGTGCTCAACGTCGACGAAAACGGCCGCGTGCTGTTGAGCTGGGGGCAATCGTTGCGGGCGCGCGTGAGGGACCGATTGGTCCTGAGGGGATCCTCTGGAATCAAACGGGCGGTGCTGGAGGTGGACAAGATCGGAGCCACGGAGAGTTGGGCTAAAGTGGTCGACGGCCCCAAGCCATCGAAAATCCCACGCGGGTCCTGCGTGGAGATCCTGCCGCTCCAGGCGGTGATCCGCCTGCTTCCACCGGAGCCGGGAGACGCAATCGCCAAGCGCGCGCTCGAGGAGCTTCGGGAGGCCTTGTGGAAGTATCGAGAAGGCTTGGTCGAGATCGATGATGAGGTCGATACGCCCGATCTCTGCGTGGCCTTCACGCGCGGCGCCTACGAGATCCGAAGCCCGGAGGGCTCGCTGCTTCGGAACGTCGCGCCGGTGCGGGCCGTTCGTGGATCGCCCCACGAGGTAGTGCGGCGCCTCGATCAACTGGTGAAGTTCCGAGGTCTCAGCGCGGTGGAGAATCCGGACTCTCCTCATTGGCTACAGATTGGGCTGGAGCTCTGCGGTGACGATCCATCATCCGCCCCGGTGCCGTTCCCCTCGGGCGGGATCGACCTGAAGTGCGGCGAGGGAGCGATCCTGCGGATCGTCAATCGCTCCTCGCTACGTCTCGATTTCACGGTGCTCGACTTGGCTCCCGACTACAGCGTGACGCAGCTCCTGCCGCCGCGGAGGACCCTCTCACTGCTGCCGCTCGATCCGGGCGAGAGCCACGAGATGCGCGTGGAGGGTTGTCTGCCCGAGCCTCTGCAGGAAGGCGTCGACATCTTGAAAATCTTTGCCACCCAAGGCACTGTGAGCTATCGCTGCCTGGAGCTGCCGCCTCTGGACCGTCCCGATCCGAGCCTGACGATGCGAGGAGGGTGGACGCCTTCGGAGTTCCCTGAAGAGGAGTGGATTTCGAGGCAAGTGGAGATTCGAGTACGGAGGTAAACCCCCGCGATGGAGTACCTGGAGTTCGAGCTGGAGATCGAGCGGGTGGGGAAGGGGAAGAAGTACCGGGCGCGGGTCCGCAAGGCCCCGGCCGGAAGGGGAGCGCGGACGAGAAGCCTGGTGCTGCCCTCGTTGGAGGAACTAGAAGAGCTGCGCAGCTCTTTGGGAGGTGTCCGGTCCGGCGGCGCATCTCGAAATCTGCGGATCGACGGGCCGAGCGAGGATTCCTCGGCGGACCTCGGGCTCCGGCTTTTTCTCTCGGTCTTCAAGGAAGAGGTTTTGGAGAGCTGGCGCAGAAGCCTTTTTCAAGCACAGTCCCGGTTACGTCTGCGCCTTTCTCTGGACAACGATCCCCACCTGCTGCGCGTCCCATGGGAGCTTCTCTTCGATCCGGAGCTGAAGGAGTTCATCGCGACGACAATGCCGGTCGTCCGCACCCTCGACGTCCCCATCGCCCATCCACGCGCGTTGGCAGGCCTGGGTCCCTTGCGGATTCTCACCATTCTCTCCGGCCCCTCCGACTATGCAACCCTCGACACCCCGCAGGAGTGGAGCGGTCTCGACCGGGCTTTCGGGGACTCCGTGGAGCTGCGATCCGTTCCGCCGTTGCTTGACAAGATCGACCAGGCTCTCCAAACGGCGGAATGGCATGTCCTTCACTTCGTCGGCCACGGAAGCTCCGACACGGAGGGAGGATTTCTCATCCTTGAAAACGGGCAGCGAAGCTCGCGGCCGATCGATCATTTGCGCCTGAGTAAGTTCCTCGGTCATCCATCGCTCCGCCTGGTCGTGCTGAACGCCTGCTATGGGGGGCTGCCGGGGAGCAGCGATCCCTTCTCCGGCGTTGCTCAAGCCCTCCTGCGAAAGGGCATCCCAGCGGTGGTCGCCATGCAGCAACCGGTCTCCGACCGGGCCGCCATCGCCTTGGCCGAGGAGCTGTACGACGGAATCGCGAAAGGGCTCCCGTTGGATGCCGCTTTGTTGAAGGCGCGGGCCCGGCTCTATCGAGACTTCGATGCGGAATGGGCCATTCCGGTCCTATATCTGAACGCGCCGAGCGGAGAGATTCTTGCGGAAAAAGATCAGTCGCCACCTCCGCCGCCGTCATCGGATCCTTGGAGGCGCATCGCGCTGATCACATCGGGCTTACTTCTCATCGGCTGGATTGCCTGGATGAGTCTGCGAACGTCGAGCTCCCCGAAACTTGAGCCGCCGCCGGGCCGCAAGCCACTCCAAGGTGCCGAAAAGAATCCGCCGGAGTGCCCGTCGCCTCCGGGGTTGAACATGGCGTTTGTGAAGATCGATCCCGGGACATTCATTATGGGCGACGAAGGGATGAAGGAGAGCCGGCCAACCCATCGAGTCACGATTACTCGACCGTTCTGTATCGGGAGATACGAGGTCACTCAGGAACAACTGGCTTATGTTTCCGGAAGCCCGCAACCCAGCGAGGAGGAGCGGTATCGGCCGGCACACGGAATCAAGTATGACGCCGCTCAGGACTTTATCCGCATGCTCAATGAGAGCGATCCTGCTCACCCCTATCGTCTCGCGACCGAAGCCGAGTGGGAGTACGTAGCCCGTGGAAAGTCACGGATGAGATACAGCTTCCTGGGCAACTCCAAAAACCTCGTGCGCTACGCCAACTGTGGAGAGCCCGGCGACGGATCTGAAGTTCTCTCCTGGGTCGGTCAGTACCCGCCGAATCCTTCGGGAACGTATGACATGTATGGGAACGTGTTTGAGTGGGTCTTCGACTGGTACAGCCCTTACACCGGAGAGGATGCGAAAGATCCTGCCGGGCCTTCTCAAGGAGAAAAAAGAATCCGCCGTGGCGGCAGTTGGAAGTCCGGTGCCAAAGCCTGTACCTCGGCAGCGCGAAGCGATGTCTTGCCCAACCGAGGTGATCAGGAGAACGGCTTCCGGATCGTGCGGGAGATCCGATAGCTCGACATTCTCACCCAACTTGCCGGTCTCGGTGTCTATGAAGGTGAGCCAGGGGTCCTGAGACCTTTGGTGATTCGGGGTAAGGGCGTCCAGATGATGCCGGAGCTACTGCTATGCTTCAAATCGATACATGTCTGGCAGGCATACGCGAAATTCGTGAGTCTCTGGCAACAGGGCGGACCGCCGACGCTCTCACTCTTTATACGGAGAGATCTTCCGGCCTCGCTGCCCGCAGCCTCGTCGAGTGGCAACTGGTCGAGGCGATCCAGCGGACCCGACCTTTCATGGAGCCAGTAGTCTGGCCGGATGACGTCTTGAACCGACCTTCCGGTGCAGCATTGGCCTTTGTGGTTGCTCAGTTGTCCGGCCAGGATCTGGCTTCGTTGCCTGCGGGCCTTGCACGCTTGGCGCCTATCCTCCCCGTCCACAAGCCAGCACTCGCTTTGGCTTGGCGTTGGCGCCCCTCCACCCTCTGTCTTCAGAATCCGAGCGTACGACGCCGTTTCGCCCTATGGCTGGCCGATGCGCCGGAAGCGATTGGAACCTGCCTTTTGGCGGCCGTGCAGGTGGGTGACGGTGAGTTGGCCGCGCGGCTCGGCCCTTTGTGGTTGGCGCGGGGAATCTGTCACCCCGGGGCTCCGGAGCAGATTGAGGAGGCAAGCAGGTTGGGGGAGCTGAAAGCGGTTACAGCGGAAGCGCTCGGCATGGCGGTGGGGAGATTCTTGGAGAATACCCCGGCGCTGCTGCACCTGCTGGGTGCGGCGTTCTCGCTGCGCAGATTCTCTACCATCGTCGCCCTGAGCGAGGTGCTTCTCCGGCGTCCGGAGACGGCATCCGAGCAGAAGGAGCGCGTTCTGACTCTTCTTCTGGGCGCCTTGGCCGAGTTGGATCGTTTCGACGAGGTCGCTACAGTCTATCGCGAGAGATGGATGCCCTTGGCGCTCCCTTTTCCCCAGCCAGAATGGCTCCTCTATGCGTTCCAGAGGCATGGAGAGACCTCTCTGGAGCGGCATCTCCTGGAGTCCGTCGATGACGGGGCGGAGATCTCCGCCTGGATCCGGCTCCGGCGCGATCTGCTGCGCAAAGGCGCTCCGGACGGTTCCGATCTGGAGGGCTGGGAGGCTCTATATGGCGAGCGCGGAAAGGATGAGAGGGTCCTGGTCGGGATCTCCGAAGCCGTACTGCGGAGTGCGCCTCTGTTGCGTGAGGAGTGGCGGGAGCGGCTTGGCCTCCTTGCCCGCTGGAGAGCTCTGGCGGATATCGACCGCTATCGCCTGCTCGCCGGCTCCTACCTCGTCCTCCTCCAGCCCACGGACGCCGAGCGGATCGAAGCGTTCGAGAGATTCCTGGATGGGGCGCCGCTAGGTCAGCAGCCGGTCCGGCGGGCGGCGCGCGCTTATGTGGCGGCGCTACGGCGCATCCGACGGTGGGACCGCCTGCGCGACCTGACACGAAGCTGTCCCGATCTGTTCAATCTGGCCTGTCCATTCAAGGAACGCGAGCTGGCCAGGCTCCTCGGGCGCCTGATTGACCTACCCGTTGACGAGCCGGGATTCCGCCTCTGGTGCTCTGGCTGGGAGCGGCTCCTCAGCTTGCCGCTGTCTGGCCGCGAGGTGTCCGAGGTGCTCGGCCATTTCATCCTGCTGCGCCGTGAGCTCGAGCGTCGCGAACCGGAGATGGCGGAAGACGACCTGCTCGCCGACATTCAGCTCCAGGTCTTGCGCCGTGCCAAGGCCGAAGCCGAGCGGCGGCTGGCGTGGAGCGGCGATCTCCAGGCCCGAGAAACCCTGCGGTCTCGCCTGCGAACCGCTCGGTTGGAGGCGACGCTCCGTATCCTCGAAGAAGACCTCGATTCTCTGGGAGACGACCATGTTTGAGACAGCACTGATCCTCGCAGCTCTCGGTGTGCTGGCGCTGGTGGGCGTCAGCTTTTACTCTGCGCGGCAGCTCGCGGCTCTGTCGAATGCCGTTCAGCCCTTGCAGGCCACGCTTCCCGACCGCACCCTGGTGGAGCAGCTCACGGATCTTCAAAAATCCCTGACGGAGGCTGTCGACGCGCAGCGGACAGCCGTCCAGGAGCTTCCCCGCAAGATCTCCGGCGCCGTGTCCACCGAGGTCCGCAGTGGGCTGGACCCGGCCCGCAAAGAAATGGAAAGTCTGGCGCTCCAGAGCCGAAATCTGTCGGAGGCGCTGGCGCGCAGCCATGACCATCTATCGGAGGCAGTCCTCACGCTGAACCAGGACGGGAGCCTGGGAGAATGGGTCGGGGGCTTCCGCGAGGTGGTGCAGCCGCTCCAGAGCGTCAGCTCGGCGATCGAGCGCCACTATGAGACGGCTGGCCACGTGTTGCGTACCACCAGCGGGCTCGTCGAGCAGTGGGCGGCACAGCGCGAAGCCGTGGTGCAGGCTTTCCAGAGCTTCTCCGTGACGGTGGAGCGCTCCGCGGCGGCGGAGACCACCCATCTGCGTGACATCGAGAACCGGCTGATGAACCGCCTTGAGGAGGTGGCCGAGACCAACGCGACCGTGGCCAAGGCCCTGTCCGAGCTCCAGACGGCGGGCCGCCATGCCTTGGAGACGAGCACCGATCTGACCAGCGCGGTGGAGAAGACCCGGCAGCAGATCGCCGAGCTGATCGAGCTTGGCCGCCAGACGCAGATCCAGCATCACGAGCTGATCCGTCTCCAGCAGCAGGTCCAGAAGGACTTTGGGGAGTGGGACCGCCGGACCGGTCAGCAACTGACCGTGCTGCACGAGAGCATCGGGAAGATCGCCCGGAGCAGCACCGAGGCGCTGGAGGCGCTGCACAAAGGGACGCAACAGGCGGTGGCCTCGCTTACCGCTCTCCTCCAGAAGCTCCATCAGTCCCAGACCCAGGCGATCCAGGATCTGCACAAGGCGCAGGAAGCGGCCGCCACCCAGCAAGAGGCGACGGCCCGGCGCCAGAGCGAGATGGTGGACCGGGTTCAAGGTCTCCTCGCGGAGCTGCCGACGCGCCGGGATCAGCGGCTTTCGCTGATCCTCCTCGGCTCCCAGGTGGTGGCGACGGTGCTCGTTGTTGTCGTCCTCTTTCTTCGGTCTTGAGACCGCGGCGGAGAACCGGTCATGCATCCGATAGAGCTTCCTGGAGCGATCCAGACCCTGGCCGCAGCGCAACTGGCCGTCACCGGCATTCCCCTCGCCGAGGAGCTTGGCGCCGTGCGGCGGTTGGGCGCGGCTCCGGCCGAGGATCTCTGGAATCGCGGCTTGCTCATCGGCCTGCACAGCCGACGACCGGAGGTTGTGGAGGCCACGGTGAGGGCGGCGGTCGACCGCCTCGCCCGACTAACCGATCCGGAGGCGCAGGACGGTCTCCTCAGCGCGATCCTGGATGCCTGTTTTCTCCATCTGCCGGGCGGCAAGTCGCGCGCGGGACGGGTGGACGGGGAGGCAGCGCAGCATTCGATCGCGACCGAGCAGGCCGCCGGACGGCTCGTCACGGCGGTGGGCCGGCATCTGCGGACCAGTCCGCCGGAGCTGGAGCATCACCGGGCCCGGCTCCTTGCTCGGGCTCGCCAGATCAAGCACCGGGAGGGGTGGGGCTTCCTGGCCGCGGCAGTGGTGGCGTTGCAGAAGGATCTGGCTACCGGCGAAGGGAGCGATGCCCTGGTGGCGGAAGAGCTCGGCCGGCTTCGCAAGCTCGATCTCTACACATCATCGCACAGCGCGGAGACTGCCCTTCTCGCTTATCTGGACAGCGATCATGAGCTGCCTCTGGAGCAGGTGTCGCAGGAGCTGTGGCAGGCATACCGGATTCTGCTCGCGGTTCAAACCAAAGAGCGCGCCAGCCGGGCCATCCTCCGCGCCATGGACAATCTGACCCATTGGCTGGATGCGACACCGCAGAGCCCACGTGCGCGGAGAGAGGTGCTCGGCGAGGTGGTGCAGATGGCGCGCCTTAGCGTCCCGCGCGATCAGCTCCAGCCGCGGATCGGACGCCATCTCGAGGCCCACCTGGAGCTCCTTCCCGGCAAAGACCACCCTCAGGATCTGCTGTCGCAGCTCCGGACCCGCTACGACGCGGCGGAAGGGGAGGAGATCCTGGTCAAGGGACTGGAGCTGCTGCGCCGCCTTCCCCTGGTGCGGCTCCGCTCCGCAGAGCTCCGCGACTTCATCCTGGCGCCTGCGCGGCGGCAACGCAGCGCCGCCGTCTGGCAGGCGCTTCTCTCCCTCATCGAGTCTCTTGTGACGGGAATCGCCGATCTCGTTCCGAGCCGCGAGGCTCTGGATGCCCGCGAGCAGAAACGCCTGCGCCTTCTTCGCGAGCTGCTCGCCCAGGACCACATGTTGCGGGATCTGCTTTACCGGCTGGCCACCGACCGGACCCTGGACCTCAGCCACGATCCCCAGGTCGATGCCCAGGCGCGGGAGACCGCCTGGCGCATCCTGTTGCGCTGTCTGCCTCCCGACCGGGTCGAAAGGCAGCGGGAAGGGCTTCTGGACCACGAAGGGCGGTTCTTCTTCGCCACCCTCGAAGAGGCGGGCCGCGGCCATCGCCGGGAGCTGTGGGAAGCTCTGCTGGAGCATTGGGACGATCTCTTTGGGACCGGCGGCTGGTCCGCCGGGGAGCGTCACCGCCGACTGCGTGCCGTCGCCGACTTTTTCCGGCAGACCCGCGATTATGCGGCGCTCCGTGAGGAGGCCGGCGGTCTCGGCCCGCTCCTCGGGCTCGCATTCGACGATCCAGACGGAGAGGTCCGCGAGATGGCCGAGGCGGCTCTCGTGGAGTCAGGCTACGGGCTCGAGGTCGAGCGTGAAAGGGAACGGCGGCGCCTGCTGGCTCTCCGCGATCGCCTCTCCGAGAGCAATCAAAAGGTCATTGCCTATGAGACCGACATCGCGCGCCTCGGCCAGGAGGCGGTCACGACCCAGGTCGGTCGTGCCGAGCAGGCCCTGGCCGTCCAGGACCTGTTACAGAAGCGGGAGGGGGAGCTTACGGACGGCTGGATTTTCACCTCCGCTCTTCAGGTGGACCTGGAAGAGGTCCGCATCGAGCTGATGGAGGCCATGGAACGCGCCGAGGAGGAGATGGTCCTGCTGCGCCAGCTTCAGCGCCGGATGCAACAGGAGCATGCAGCGGCACAGCAGGTCCATGGCGCGGTCGAGAGCCTGGTGCGCCAGCAGGAGCAGAGGGAAGGGGAGCTGCAAAGTCTGCGCGCCCAGCGTGCCCGGGCGGAGAGCGCTCTGGCGCAGGCGCGGAGCGAGGTGGAGAGCCTGAGCAGCCGTTACTCCTCCGTCTCGAACAATCCACCCCGGCGGCCGTCCGGCACCGGCGATCCCGAGCGCGACCAGGCGCGGCTGGACGAATACCGCCGAGACTGCGACCGTCACGCGAGCGAGCTCCGCCACCTTTCCTCCCGCATTGCGGAAGCCAAGGGGGACGTCCAGTCCGCGTCCTCGGAGATCGCGAGCTGCGAGCGCCAGATCTCTGCGGTGGAAGCGGAGCTCCGCCAGCTCCAGGCGAGGATCAACGAGCTTAAAAACACCATGCGGGATCTTCGCAATCGGATCGAGGGGCTGGGCCGAGATCTGGCCCGCCAGGAGGCGACCCTCGCCGCCCTGCGCCATCTGATCGAACAATTGGCGGCGCAATCCCGGGAGCTGCAGGCCCGGCAGGAGGCGCATGCGCGGCAAGTGGGCGCGTCTCTCGCGGCCAATACCCGGCAGATCCAGGAGACCCAGTCCCGGCTGCGGGACATACAGGAACGCCTGCAGGAGCTGTCGGTCCGCCTCAACCAAACCGGCCATCTGCGCGATCAGCAGAAGACCGAGAGCCAGCGACTGGTCCAGGCCATCGACAGCGGCCGCGAGCAGTACGACCGCGTGGCCCAGAGGGCGGTGCCCGAGAGCCGGCAGGCCGATGTCACCGGCCATTCGGAGCGGGAAGCCTACGAGCGGGAATTGACGGACTCTCAGGAGAGCCTCGTCCAGTATGCCGAAGGCATTCACAACGCCGTGTGTCGGGATGAGCCTCTGGCCGTCCGGACCCGCCGCCGGAGGAAATCCGGTCCGATGGCCCAGAAGGCAGGAGGAGACCGCCGATGAGCACGCGCCAGGAGTGGAGCCTCGATCTCGGAGCCTTACAGGCGCAATGGGCCCTGGAGGCCCTGGAGCGGCGCCGTCTCGAGGTGGCTCGGTTGCGCGCCGAACGCGCCGCCTCCATCCATCGTGAGCTGCTGTCTCTGGCGAGCGAGCACGAGCGGCTGACGCGCACCGAGCGCACCCGGCAAGCCGGTGCTCTCCATCAGGCCGAGGCCGACTTGGCGAGCCTCGCTGAGCGGGCACGCGCCGGCGGCATCCGGCTGGACGCTCTGGGGGAGCAGCTTCAGGCCAGCCGGCAGGAGCTCGAGAAGGCACGCGTGGAGCTCGCGGGGCACGTCGGCCGCCTCCAGGCCCTGGAAGGGACGGCGGCACGCCTGGAGGGAGAGCTTCGGGAGGGCCTGGCTGCCGCCTCCGGGGCTCTCGCCCAGGTGGCTCGCACAGCCGAGGCCGGGCTCGAAACAGCGGGCACCCTCGGCGAGGCGACGATCTCCGGTCGCGCGTTTGGGGAAATCCAGAGCGACCTCGAAGGGCGCATCCGGACGCTGGAGTCTGAAATCCAATTCGCGACCCGGCACGCCGATCTTGCGCCGGTTGCCATGGTGACCCTCCAAGCCATGGAAGAGAATGGCTATCGCCTCCAGGACACCGTCAGCCGCGACAGCCTGATCCTCTACTTCCAAAAAGAGGGAGCCGCCCATCAGCTCGCCGTTCGCCTGGCCCCCGATGTCCATCAGGGCCAGGGAGCGGCACGCTGGGACCTCCTGGCCGAGACCTTTGATCTGAAGGATGCGAGCTGCCTCGAGGAGATGGAGGACTTCGAGACGGCTCTGGAAAGCCGTGGGACGCTACGCCGCCGGGGAGAGCGTGTCTACCCCCGCGACGACCGCCAGGCCATTTTGCCGCGGCCGGTGAGGAAGCGTCCGATCGCCACGGCTGGAGAGCGGGCTCGGGACCGGAAGAAGGCCTGAGATGGCGGACTATGCCGCGCTCCGCGAGGCCCAGGCGATTCTCGACCTGGCCACCAGCCTCCTGGCCCGGATCAACGCCGAGATCGCGGCTCTGGAGAGGGCACAGCGCCTGGCCGAGCAGAGCCTCGCCCGCGTGGAAGCCACGGCTGCGGCCAATGCCGCCTTTGTTGGAGATCTGGGACAGGAGCTCCGCCAGGGCCGGCGCATGCAAGAGGAGACGGCCAAAGTGCTCGGCGAAGGTGCGCGGTTGCAGTCCTCTCTCTGGGACACCGCCTTGCCCGCCGCCTTCCTGGAGCCCCCGGCCCTTGCTTCCGCCGCCTTGCAGCCAGCCAAGCCGTTCCTTCCTGCTCCTGCTCCGCTCCCTGACTTCGCTACGCCCAGCCGGGAGGAGCTGTGGCAGGGAGAGCTGGCCCCCGCCCGGCACACCGCGCTCTGGGATGTTCTGGCGGCAGACGTGAAGATCTTCCGGGAGCTCCAGGAAGAGGCCCTGGCGCGCCTTGCAGTTGCCGAGCAGGAGCTGGAGCAGTCTGAAAAGAAGACCCATCGCCGTAAGGCACAGGACCAGGCTGGCCGCGAGGAGAGAGAGCATGAACGATGATCGATTCGATCTGCCGGATACACCTATCCCTCCGGCATCGGCCGTCCTACCTTCTCCCCCGAAAGCCTCGGCTTCCTGGTCCGCGGAGGAGCTGCGCGTCTGGCTGGCCTCCCCCCGCCTGGCCGGCTGGGCGCGCGACTGGCTGCGCTCTCTCGAAACCCGCCTCGGCGGCTCGCTGGCCGAAATGCTCGCCGCCGGCCTCGGCGGGCCGCGCGACATACCTCGCTGGATGACCGACGGTAGCCCCGAGCCCACCTGGCTCCGGGGATTTCTCGAACGCTCCGATCTCGCCCCGGTCTGGTTCCGCGACGGATTCCTCGCCGACGATCCGGCCTGGCTCCGGCTGCTCCTGCGCTACGAAGAGGCCAAGGTGGCCCGCAGCTTTCTGCTCAGCGGCAACATCAATGACTATGCCTTTGATCCGGTCTACGGGTACCGGCCGGCCATCCGTCTGCTGGTCGATGCCCTGTTGCGGGTCAAAGACTGTGTGCTCACCTATCGCCTCTCCCAGGGGCTGACCTTCCACGCCGCCGATGCGGACGCCCGCGACCGTCTGCCCGCGAGCATCCGGGATCTGCTGGGGGGAACGGCTCTCGACCCCAATGTCCCGCTGCTCACCCAGGTCTGCCGGATCTTCGACGAGATCCGGCGCTGGCTCACCGGTACCGGCCAGGAGCAGGACAGCCGCGATTTTCCGCGGGGCGTCGCCATCGTCTTCGAGAACATTCATCTGGTTGTCCCCCCGAGCCGCACCGACGTCGAGCGCAATTTTCTGGTGGACAACCTCCTGCACTGGTCGATCAGCCCGGAGCTCTTCCGCAGCTCGCACTGCCTGATCCTGCTCGCCGAAACCTTGGAAGACGTGGGCAACGAGCTGCGGGCGCGGGGCGGCAAGATCGAGCAGATCAGCGCTCTGCGCCCCGACACGGCCGCGGCTCGCCTCAAGTTCCTCCTGCCGCTTCTCGACCCGGGTTCCCGGATGACCGAGACGCGGGTCGCCCGCCTGCCCATGGGGCAGGGGTGGCTGAGCGGCTATGGCGACGGGACCTACCTCGACCGGCTCCGGCGTCTGAGTCACGACACCGCAGGGCTCTCCTTCCTCGGCATCGAGGACCTGCTCCAGCAGGCCTCCGCGGAGCCCGAAGGACGCCTGCGCCGGGAAGAGGTCATGCGCCTCAAACGCGAGCGGCTGCGCCAGGAGAGCGAAGGCCTCCTGGAAGTCCTCGATCCGAAGCGCAAGCTCGACAGCATCGGCGGCTACCCGGCCCTCAAGGAGCGCCTGCTCGAAGTCGTCAACTCACTCCAGAACGCGCAGGACGATCTCGTGCGGTCCACCGTCCCCATGGGCATCCTCTTCCTGGGACCGCCCGGCACCGGCAAAAGCATCGTCGCCGAGGCCCTGGCCGGCGAATCGGGGATCAGCATGGCGAAGCTCGGGGATTTTCGTGGCATGTACGTCGGCGAGTCCGAACGCAACCTGTCGCGCATCCTGGCCCTGATCGAGGCCCTCCATCCGGTCATCGTCTTCGTGGACGAGATCGATCAGGCCTTTGGCAACCGCAACAGCTCCACCGGGGACGGTGGCGTCGACAATCGCATCTTTGGTCGATTGCTCGAATTTCTGAGCGACACCAGCCATCGCGGAAAGATCCTGTGGATCGGTGCCAGCAATTTCCCGGACAAGCTCGACCCTGCCATGAAGCGAGCGGGCCGCTTCGACCTGGCCCTGCCGTTTCTGCTTCCCGAAGAGCAGAGCCGTGCGGAGATCCTGCGGGTCATCCTGGAAGGAGCCTTGCGCGGCATCGGGACTGTGAATCACCGCCTCGCGGCCGAAGACTTGGCCGACCTTGCGCAGCGTACCGAGGGATTCAGCGGCGCCGAGTTGGGCGCCATCGTCGGAGAGGTGCTCCGCCGCGTGGCGCAGCGCCGGGCGGCGGGACGGTCGAACGAAGCCATCACGGTGGAGCTCTTTCGGGAAGTCCTGGCCGTCTACCGGCCTCCACAGGGAGCCCGCGAGAGCTACCGCCGCATGGAGGAGCTGGCCGTGCGCGAGGTGAGCTTTCTCGACCTGCTCCCTGAGCGGTACCGGAGGCCTTCCCCATGAGTGGTCCACCGCCGCTCAACTTGGCGGCGTTCCTCAAAGAGACCCGCATGGCTGGCCCCGGTTTGCGGGACGCCGTCTGGGTCCAGGGATGCTCGATCCGTTGTTCCGGCTGCGCCAACCAGGCCTATCTGGCCCACCAGGAGAGGCGGCTGGTGTCGGTCGAGCGCCTGCTCACCCACTTCGCGGCGCGCCGCGGGAAGATCGACGGCCTGAGCGTGCTGGGCGGCGAGCCCACCGAGCAGCCGGAAGCTGTGGCCGCGTTGCTCCAAGGTGTCCAGGCGATGGGATTTTCCACGGTTCTCTTTTCGGGGAGGATCTGGGAGAGTCTGCGAGACGATCCGCCTGCACTGGTCTTCTGGCCCACACCGACCTGCTGATCGACGGCCCATTCCTCCTCGCCCAGCAGGACCTCACCCTGGCCTGGCGAGGCTCACGCAACCAGCGGCTGCTCCGCCTCACCGGCCGCTTCCAGCCGGAGGATCTGGAGCCGCCGGCGGCGAACGGAGAGGTGATCATTGGTCCTCACGGGGTGCTGCTTCATGGGATCGGAACACGTGCTCTTGCCACTCCCGCTCGAGATCCGGCCAGTACCGGTAGCGGATCCAGATCCACGCCGGCACCGCGAGGCCGCCGAGTGGGAGGACCGCCATGACCGCCAGGAAGAGCAGGGAGCGGCGGAGGGGGCGGGAGAGCGCCGGGTTGCGGAGGTCGCGAAGGCTGAACGGCCGCAGCAGGTGGAGGAGGAATTGACGCAGGATGACGAAGGGGAGAGCCCAGGGGAAGAGTGCGAGACAAATTCCGAAGAGCCAGAGCATCGCGTCGGCGGATTCGTGCCCGCTCGCCCACTCGAAGCCCGAGACGGCGAAGATGGCGAGGAAGACGGTCCAGCCGATGCTGATCGTCGCCCGATCGTCCTTTCCGGGAGTGGTGAGGAGGAACCGCGGAAGCGCGACGGCGACTCCGCAGGCCGCAGCGAGGGCCACCACGGTTCCGACCCTGCGGCCGTCCCCTTCGAACAGCGGGCCTCCAAGGAAGAGCCCGGTGGTCAGGGAGATCTGGCTGGCCACCAGGTAGCGATGCACCGGATGACGGTCGAGGAAGCGGAGTCGCCCTTCGGCGCGCATCCGATTCCGGAGCGCCAGGAGGAGCGCCAGCAACAGGCCGGCTCCCCCGAGGACTAGGGAAGCTCCGGCGACCCCGTTGATCATCGCCTGGGCGGTGCCGCGTTCGGAGGCGGCTCCTGCGGTCGCCCAGAACGCCAGCCAGGACAGGGTGGCGCCATCGGCAACCAGAGAGACGGACTTGAGGACGTAGGTCCAGTAGAGGGACCGGTCCGTGTCGCTGAGCTCCCAGGCCTTTTCCGGCACCGGAGGGCCGGAACGCCAGGAGCGCCGCGCGCGGCGCAGGGTGTCCCGGAGCTCAAGCCAGCGCGGCAGCCGAGCGGTGGAGCTGCGGTTCTGCCAGAGAGTCCGGAGCAGGGAGAGCTCGGGTGCCCGGGGGATTGCGAAGAGGTACAGGACAATGCCGAGGAAGGGGACCATGGGAACCATGAAGAGGGTAAGGCTCGCGGGGAGCAGCAACCGTGCCAGGGGCACCCTGCCCGGCCCGGTCGTTCGAGCCACGGCCAGTGCGTGGAGCAGCAACCCGCTCGCGGCCGCTGCATGCAGGAGCACCGAAAACGCGATCGTGCCCCAGGCCCTTCCTGGAACCGTCCAGGAGATCCAGAGCAGGACGAGCAGGTTGGTGACGACATAGAAGCCCGCGCCCGACTCCCGGACGAGCTTCCTGGACCAGCGATCACTCAGGGAGCGGAGGCGAGGGAGACGCGGGCTGCCAGGGACTTCCAGGGAGAGAGGCTCTCCCGGACCCGGGCGCGACGTCCACCGGGCCGCGGCGGCGAAGGCATACAGCCCGAGGAACGGGACGCCGCAAGCCAGAGCCGTCCCGATGCGCCAACCGATGGGAAGTGTCCGGAGAGCCCGGCTCCGGAGGATGCCCCCGAGAAGTGCTGCATTGATGAGGAGAAGGAGGATCGAGGCCCCGAGCTGCCAAGGCCCATGAGGGAGGCGCTCAAGCTCCAAGGGCAGCGCGTCGTACCGGGCGAGATCGACAAAAATGAGGAAGACGGCCGCGAAGAAGGCCACCATGATGCCGATCTCCTTAGACCATCTCCGCGGTTCCCGCCAGAGGCTCCAAGTGCCCTGGCGGCGGTCCCGGATCCACCGGCGGTGGATGTCGGTAAGGCGGTCCTGCTTCGGAGCGCCGCCGTCTTTGTCGTCGGCCGTCATGGTCCGATCTGCAAGGGGGCCGCGAGGATCTGGCTTCCTGTTCCCTGGCGTCGGGCCACGCGCTTCTCCCACTCCCGTTCAAACTGGGGCCAACGCCGAGCACGAATCCAGATCCATGCCGGCACCGCGAGGCCGCCGAGCGGCAGGAGCGCCGTGATGGTCAGAAAGAGCAAGGTTCGGCGAAGGGGGCGGGGCCATGCGGGGTCCAGGATGTCTCCGGGTCCGAAGGGACGGAGCAAGGCGCCAATGTGCCGGCGAAGCAGGAAGAGGGGGATCGCGAAGGGAAAGACCGCGGTGCAGGCTCCGAAGAGCCAGAGCACCGCTCCCGCCCAGCCGGGTTTCTCCCCCGTCAAGAAGGCGAGGGCAAAGAGAGCGATGAGCAGCACAATCCCACCCATCTCGATTTTCGAGGGGCCGCCGGACAGGAACGCGAGCGGAACGAGCCGCGAGAGCCATGCGACGAAGGCTGCCAGGGAAAAGATGCCGAGACCGACTCCGAGCATCTCTCCATCGCCTTCATGGAGCGCGTATCCCGAGAACGCCCCTGTCCAAAGGACCAGCGAATGGGCCACCAGGTAATGGTGACCCGGATGTCTGTCGAGGAAGCTCCATCGCCGCATACCAAGGCGGAGAAGCATAAGCAGCAGGCCGACTCCCCCCAGGACCGAGGAGACCGTGAGCAGGACGAACGCAATCGAAGCGAGCACTGTCTCCAGGAAGCCTTCGAAGGGCTTCAAGAGCAGCCAGAAAAGGGCAGCTCCGTCGAAGAGCAGGGCCACGGATTTGAAGAGATGGAGCCAGAGGAGGGAGCGCTCGGAGGGCTGGCGCTCCCGGACATCGCTGATCTGCCGCCAGGGCCCTCCCCAATCGAAGGAGCTGAAAAGACGGTTCTTGAGCCCCGAACTCCGAGCCCGGCGCCAAGTCTCTCGAAGGTGAGATCCGCGCGGCAACCGCAGTGAGGATTTGCGGGTCTCCTCGAGGGCTCGCATCAGGAGACGTTCGTCTTTCTTCGGCATCACTCTGGTGTAGAGAGCGAAGCCGATCAGCGAGACGAAGGGGATGGTGCTCAGGATGGTGGAGGCGAGCAGCAGGGCCGGGACCAGACGGACCGCCGTGGTTTTCGGGGCTTCGGACCACAAGTGGACCGCGAGGCCGGCCGCAGCCATAGCATGGAGCAGGACGGACAGACCGATGGCCTTTTCTGGAGGTGCCGAAGCGAGGAACCCGACGAGGAATGCTGCATTGGAGATCAGATAAAAGGCCGCACCCCATTCCCGGAAGAGCCGTGTGGTCCAACCGGCAAAGGGGGAACGAAGCCGGTGGAAGCTCCTCCGGGATTCCAGAGTCAGAGTCTCGCCAGGATTTTCGCCGGTTGGAGCCCATCGGGCCGTCGCGAAGAGGGCCACAAATCCGAGGACCGGAATACCGAAGGCCAGGGTCGTGCCGATTCTCCAGGCCTTCGAAAGCGCCCAAGGAGTGCTGCTCCGGAGGATCTGTCCGCAAAATCGGAGATTGCCCAAGAAGAGGAGGGCCAGAGCCACCGGCCACCAGGGAAAAACGGCGGAGCGTGCGGGCTCTGAGGGTTGCCACAGTTCGAGGTCCACGTATGCGGCGCATAAGGTCGAAACGACGACGACGAACACGCCGCCATGGCCCAAGCTCTCCCGTTCCTTCAACAAGCTCCACGAGCGGTTTTGCCGGCTGTTGAGCTGCGCCGGGCCCCAGCGGTGGACGATGCGAAAGGCGCGGTCCTGCTCGCCGTCGTCGTCGCGGGCCGGGGCCTCACCGTCGCCCGGCGTCTCGGCCTCCCGGCGGGCTGGCCCCAGCCGCAGCGCCTTCTGGAGCGCCTCCCGGATCCGTCCGGCCTGGGCGAGCGCCTCTTCCCTCCCGGCCCGCGAGGCGAGGAAGCCGTTCAGCCAGACCCGGAACGCGTCTTCCCCTCTCTCGCGGCCGTGGGCGAGGGCGCCGAGCACCGCGTCAGCCAGCACGGCCGCGGCTTCCGGCGGCGGCTCGTCCCGCAGCCGGCGCAACAACGGCCAGGCCGCGGGATCGGCGGGGTCGAGGCCGTGCCGGGCCACCCGTTCGGCCAGCGCACCGAGCCAGCCGGCGCCCTCCTGCCGCGCCTCGGCGTCCAGCCGGAGGGCGGGATCGGCGATGCCAGCCAGGAGCGTGGAGACCGGGATGGAGCCCTCCCCGGGAGGGATCCAGCCGTCTCGGACCAGGCAGAGGGCGAGCCGGCTCCTCTCCGGCTCCGCGAAGCGGCCCAGCACCTCCGGCAGCCTCTCCGGCGCGGCCACCGCGAGCCGGAAGACCAGCCCCCGCGCGCCCGCGAGCGCGGTGATCCGGTCCGGCAACTCCCGCGGCGGCTCGAAACAGAGCCGCAGGATCTCTTTCTGCTCCTCGTTCAGCCAGTCCCAGGACGCGGCGAAGCGTTCGTATTCGATCCCGTTCCACCGCGTCCGCAGGCGCTCGCGCCAGGAGTGGGGGAGCCTCTCCTCCAGGCGTTCCAGGAGGCGCCAGGACCGTTTCCAGCCGACGAGCTGGGAGATCTCCGGCAGCCACTGGCCCCAGATCCGGGCGCGGACCGGATGCGCCAGGTACGCCGCGACCACCCCGTTCAGGCGGGCGGCGGCGGCGAGGATCACCGGGAAGACCTCGTGCCAGTGGGCCCGGAGCTCCTCGCGGGCCGAGCCCTCCTCGGCCTTGCCGGGAAGGTCCGCGAGCAGGTCGAGCAGCCCGGCCACGGCGCCGCACCGGGCCATGAGCTCCCGGTCGCGCACGGGCTTTCCGAGCAGGATCGGCCCGAGGCGCGCCAGAAGCGTTTCGAAGGCCTCCCGCCGCGCCCCCCAGGGCACGTTCAGGCGGAGGAGGATGACCTCGGCCGCCTCGTGGACCTCGGCGAGCGCGCGCGCCCGCTGCAGGGGAGCGGCGAGCTCCACCAGCTCCAGGGTCAGGCGGAGCAGATGCTCGTCCGAGCCCACTGCGGTGAGCGAGCTGCGGACGAGCTGGAGCGGGGCCATCGGATCTTTCTGCCCCTCCCGGTGCAGCTCCTCGAGCGCCTGCGCCCGGCGGGCGAGGTCGATCAGCGCCTGGACCTGGCGCTCCCGGCTGCGGATGCGGGTCAGGTAGCGCTCGATCAGGGACTCGGGATCGAGCGGCGGCTCGGTGAGCATCTCCAGGGCCAGCCGCTCGTCCTCCGCGGCCTCCGTGCTCGCCACCGCTTCATAAAGGTTTTCGGGATCGAACGCTGCATCGTCGGGAGCGATCGACAGCTGAACGATCAGCCGGAGGCGTGGAGAGCGGATTTTCTGGGCAACCGCAACCGCGTCGGCCGTTTTCCCGAGGTCTGCCAGCTCGCGGGCGGCAGCCTCGCGGAGCTCGTCCTCCTCGTCGGGAAGGAGCTTCCTGACGACCACCTCATCCAGGGGGTCCCAGGTCCTCTGTAGCCGGCAGAGGCGGGCCGCTGCGCCGATCAGCAACCGTGTCCGCAGCTCGAAGCCTTCCGCTTCGGTGGGCCCGACCACGGCGGCGTAGGACTCCCCCTTCTCGATCAGACGCAGGAGGACAGCGGGCCGGGTCGTGCCCGCGGCCAGGAGGAGGAGGGTCTCCGGCTTCATCGCGGGGGACCAGACGACATTGTCGGTCTGCATCGCGAGCTCGTCCGTCAGGGTCGAGCCCACGAGATCGAGGAAGCGGGCCAGGTCGCCGGCCGGTGCGGAGTAGCGCCGGCGGTAGAGGTGGTCCAGGAGCACGGACGTGAGCCGTTGCCTCTCCTTCGGATCGTCCGGCGGCCAGGCCAGGGCCATGCGGAGAGACCAGTGGAGCTTGGCGTCCGGATCGGTCAGCGCCTCGACCGCCGCTAGGGCTTCGCCGGCCCGTGCCCTGCCGGGTTGCTGCTCGAGCCGGACTACCCGCAGGGCGGCCCTCTCCTGGGGGCCTTCCATCTCCGCAATCAGGTGGTCCGCACCGGCCGGGCTGAACCGTCCGAAGAGAGCGCCCCCCTGCTCGATCAGGGCGGCCGACCAGGAAACGCGGGGGCCTTGCGCGGCCTGCTCCCTCCAGGCGCGCTCCGCCCAGGCGGGATCGTCCGCCGCGGCCGCGAGCCGTCCGAGGAGCGCCAGGGCGACGTGCCAGAACAGCCGGCCGTCCGGGTCGCCGATCTCGGCCGCGAGCCGACGGGCGTCTCCCGGGTCGTCCGGCCCGTGGCGGAGCCAGAAGCCCGGGAGGCGCTCGATACGGAGCCCGGCATCTCCGATCGCTGCCAGGGCGTTGCGGAACCCGGGCGCGTGGAAACCGTGCCGCGACGCCCAGGCCTCCGCGAGGGTCCACCAGATCTCGTCGCGTTCCCGCGGCGCCGGGACCCAACCGGCGAGCCGCTCGCGCCAGAGTTGGTCGAGCTCCGGCCCCAGGTGGCGCGCAATGCCCTGGAGGAGCTGCGGATCGAGCGGACCGGTCAGGGATTCGAGCTGGTCGTGGATCTCCCGGACCAGGCCCTCCTCCGGCAGGAAGCGCACCAGGACGGACTGCGCCCACAAGCTCCGCAGGCGGTCTCCCAGTTGGCGGGCGAGGCCGAGGGCGAGCTGACCCTGGCCGCGCCGGGCCAGGGCCAGCAGGATCTCCTCGTTCGCCAGGGCTTCGGCCAGGCCGCGGAGGTTCACGGCCAGGAGCGCGTAACGGGCGAACCTCTCCCAGTCGGCCTGCGCGAGCGTCCCTTGCAGGACGTGCTGCTCGAGGTCCGCGGTGGACCGGTCGAAGCTCGCGAAGGCATGGACCTGATAGGAGAGGAAGCCCCGCTCGTCGACCAGCTCGAAGAGGCGGTCCCAGGCCTCCGCCTCATGCAGATGCGCTGCGAGATGCGCGAGAGCGAAGCGCTGCGTATCCATCAGTGGGCCCTTTCGAGTTGTGAGAGGCGGTGGCGGATGTAGATGCAGGCCGGGATGAGGAGCCCTCCGAGAGGCAGGACCGGGGAGAGCGCGAGGAGGGCCAGGGCGAGCCGGTGGCGGCGCGGGAGGCGGGGGTTCCGCAGGTCCCTCCAGGTTAGGGGTCGGAGCAGCCAGGGGAGGAGGAACAGACCGATCAGGACGAGCCGCAGGGGCTCCGCAAGGAGCCAGCCGGCGAGGAGGGAGGGGAACCAGCCGAGGGGCCCGCCCAGCCCGCCCAGGATCGCGAGGCCCCAGAGGAGCAGCACGACGAGGATCTCGTCGCGTAGCCTGGCCCGCCACCAGCGCATCCTGGGCAGAACGTTCTTGAGCATCAGCGTCATGCCCTTGTGCATGGACAGGAGCACACAAAGAAGCAGCACAAGCCGGCCGATCGACTCCGCCTGACCCAGCCCGCTTTCGAAGCCACAGAACAGCCCGGCCAGGAAGGCGAGCTGCGTCTTCGTGAGGTACGGCGCGTAAGGGAAGCGATCGAGTACCCGCAACGGTCCAGACAGGCGGAGCAGGCTGTGGACGAGATGAGCGGTCTGGAGACAGACGCCGGCGCCGAACAGGACCAGGGAGCCAGTGAGCAGAGCGGAGTAGATCCATCGGCCGGCCAGCCAGGAGAGCGCCCAGCCCAGGCAGGCGGCGTCGAGAGCCAGGGCGAACGTACAGAGGTCGTACAGCAGGAGGACCCGATTCTCGGCCGGGCTGATCTCCGGCTGCCGCGTCACGGATTTCGGAACACCCCGGATCCGCTGGCTCCAGGGGAGCCGGCTCCATCCCCGGCCGAGGGACTCTTCGAGCCCCAGCCAGAGGGGGAGGCGTCCGACCTCCTGCCGGCGGGAGAACGCCTGCCAGAGGAGGGCTCCGGTCCGGGCCATGCCGGGCTCCAGGACCATCAAGGGGATGGTCCCCACGAAAGAGACCCAGGGAGCGGGCAACAGGCACAGGAAGGTCGCACCGATCAAGGCGCGGTGCTGCCAGGGCGGGAGAGTCCGTCCGAGTCGGCCTGCGCCGAGCCCGAAGAAGAACAGGATCATGAATAGAAAAGCGTGCAGAGCCAGCGACAGGTGGAGAAGGTCGCGGCGGGCGAGCCGTCCTGCATGGGCTTGCTGAGCGATCCAGAGCGAAACCCAGAAGAGCACCACGATCTCGCCGAGCACCAGCGCGAGGGGGACCCTTCCCGTGGTGATCCAATGGGCCAGTGGCTCTTCAATCCGGCGGAGGAGGGCGCGGCGGGGGCGTCGATGCAGTTCCAGGATCGGGGGCGCCGGCCGGCTCCGCAAGACCCGGGGGTGGGCGGCGATCCGGCGCCACCCGGGCAGGACGAGCTTGCCGAGCAGCGGAATCCCACCTAGGGCGAGAAGGGCCGGGCGGAGCCAGAGCCTGTACGCCTCCGGGTGCGCGATGTTCCCCGAAAGCCACCGGCCCACGACAAGGACATTCACCAGGAAGAGCGCGAGGAGGCCGATCGCGAGGGTACGGCCGGACCCAGGCAGCCATCCCGCGGGAAGGTTGAAGAAGGGCTCGGAGCTCCAGACCGCGGAATCGAGAGGCAACAGGACCGCGCCGCAGAAGATGAGGATGCCGCCGATCGCGATGCGGGCGCTCGGATGCCTGAGCCAGAGAGGGACAGTGCGGTCGAGCAGGGACCGTTTCCATCCCCGGTAGACCCGCAGCAGCCGTTCCCGCTCCAGATCTGCGTGGTCGTTCGAAAGATCGGCCATCGTGGGTGCCTTGCGTTTCCTCAGGCGGCAGGGCTCGCAGGAAGGGGAGGTGGCACAGGACCGGCGGTCGTCGGCCGGCGGCAGGCGAGGAGCCAGAGGGGCACGGCCAAGCCTCCGAGAGGCAGGACGGCGGTGATCCGGATGAACGCGACCAGGCCCGGCGACGACTCGGGGAAGGGTTGTCCCGGAGACGGGCGGAGGAGCCACGGGAGATGGGTCCTGGCGAGGCGGGCTCCCCAGAGTAGGGAGCAGGGGAGCCAGGCGGTCACGAACAGGTTCCCGAGGCCGAGTTGGGCAAAGGCCAGGACAATACCGGCGGCGGCGGCCAGACCCGTTATGAAAAAGATCTGGCGCAAGCCATCCCATGCGGCGCGCCCCTCCTGGCTGACGGTACCCTCGCTTGAGTAGAAGTAGTGGCGGGCGACCTCGAATCCCTCCTTGAGGCCGATTCTCGACAAACCGGCCGCCACTATGTAAAGAAACAGGTTTTCTAGAAATTCCATCTGTCCATGGCGCCACAGATGCCCTGCGAGCAGTCCCAGGAAATATAAGGCCTCGGTTCTGGCCAGAAAGGTGCCGAAGGAGTGTAGGTCGAGGAGGCGGGACGGCTGGCCGGTTGTAGTCCGACGAGAAATTGCCTGGACCCCTGCAACCGCCAGGCCGGTGATCAGAAGGGGGAGAGAAAGGAGGCCCACCAACGAGAGGCCTCCATCGAGCAGGAGGGAGGCACGGGGCCAGGAACCCGCGAGCATCGGAACCGCGAGCTTGAAGGCGATGGTGTCAGGCACCAGGAAAAGGGTCTTCCGGCGCAGAAGAAGGCGGACATGCCGTTGGGTTTCATCGGCCTGGGGCCTGGCCGCTGTTTCGCGTGGTGCGATCCTCAGGCGCTTCCTCCAAGGAAAGGCCTGCCGGTTTCGCTGAATTGTTTCCTTCAGCTCCCACCAGACCGGCAATTGGTGTGTCGTTCCCCGCTGACGGATGAGTGCATGGGCAAGTGTGTCTTCGGCGGCATGGCTCGGGTCGAGCAGCATGAAGAGGAAGAAAGCCAGAATCGAAAATACGGGAATGGGAGGGAGCAGGCAGGCTGTGAGGATCAGCAGGCTGAGGGACCGCAGGCGCGAGGTCCGTGAGCGCGCGATCTGGATCCGCAGATACCAAGCCGTTCCGGCGAACATCAGGAGATGGAGTGCGAAAGAGTAGAGGAGCCCGGGCCACCAATGGAGGTCCGGAGACTCCGGCTCCGATACTTGGATCCAATGGCTGGCCAGCACGAGCAACAAAGAATTGTTGAGGGCCAGGAGAAGAATCAGCGATTCGTCGAGCTTGCCCATCCAGTGCCCCAGGAGCGGCCGCCTGGAGTTGTGCCGGAGAAGGATCTCTGGAGTCGACACGTAGGGCGAGAACATCCAGGCAGGACGGCGCCTCAGGAGCCATCCCCACGCAGGGAAGACGACCCATCCCAGCAGAGGGAGACCAGAAACGAAACATCGCAAGGCCAAGAGCTGCCAGCGTGTCGAAAGGTCTGACGGTGTCTTGCGGGACAGCAACCGATGAAAGAGAAGGCAGTTGAGGAGACAGACCAGGAGGAGCGCCCACAGCAGAGCGGGGCCCGTGACCGGAAGAGGAAAGGACCATAGGTCGGCGTCGCGTTCGGACCAAAGGGCCGCATCCACAGGTGTCACCTGGAACAGGAGCAACCCTGCCGCACCGACGAAGCCCAGGCTGCCGTCTTTCGGAAGACGCCAGGAGAAACGCATCGGGTGGCGGCCGGCCCTCTTCCACCCCCGGTAAACTGTCAGCAGGCGCTCATGCTCGGAGTATAGGCTCCTCCGGTCCAGGCTGCGGCCATTCTCTGGATTGTCTGCCATGCCGAGCGCTCCCCGAAGATTTAGACACCTGTGCAGCCAAACAGGGGGAAGACAAAAACAAGACCCAAAGAAAGAACAGGGGCGTTGAAGACGAGAGAAAGGCGCTGTGGCCACGAAGACGGCCATAGCGTAACCGTTTTGTCAAGGTCTCAGCGGGTGTCCGTAGCTGTCTGTGATGACCTTAGGCCTGTTACAGCTACAGAATGGATCATCGCATGCCTTCAGCCTGCTACAGTCGCAGTTCCTTTTCACGCAGACCTTTGGACGTGAACAGTGATCGTCTGATCTCCGGCAGACCTTGGGGAGGGAACATTCGCAATCGTCGATCGCGCACATGGCCCAGGAAGCTTTTGCCCCTCGTGGTGATTGATGCATGAGAAAGAGCAGTGATGCCATGGGGGATCCCCTTTCATCCGGTTCACACGAGCCTGCTCCTTGAAGCCTCTCTACTATCCTAGGCAGGATTTGAGAGCGGCAGCTACGATCGCGAAAGCGATTGCCACGAGCAGGCAGCCACAGCCCGCCGACACAGAGTCTTCGTTCGCCATTATCTTCCCCTCAGCAACAGGTTGAACCTCTTTCCGTAGCTTTAGACCCGAGCCATCAGCCCATTGTTTAGTGGGCCAGACGTGCTCAACCTGCGGCCCACGTCTTCGGAGGGCACGTCAGGAATATCTGGCGGATCCGGAGGGCAATCCGGCGAGATCGCCCTTTGGTCCGTTTGGAGTTAGGCCCGGAAACAAAAAGGGCAGCCCCTCCGGGCCGCCCTTTCCGCGAACGCTTCAGATTCCCCCCGCCCCTACTGCTTCCCCGACCGCTCCCCCTTCCCCGCCTCCGCGATCGCCGCCTTCCGGGCGGCTTCGAACTCGTCGCCGGGGTTCCAGGTGGGCATCTGGTCGTCGTTCGCCAGGATCACGCCGGCGTAGAAGCCCAGCTTGGCGTCCTCGATCATGCCATCGTAGTTCCAGTCGGGCCGCAGCTCGTCGCTCGGCTGGTGGTAGTCCTTCGCCTCGTACTCTTCGGCCTTCTCCTTGCCCCACTCCTCCGGACGGCCGCGGAATTTCGTTCCCGCATCCAGATAAATGGCGGGCACGCCGATCTTCGCGAAGTTGAACTGGTCGGAGCGGTAGAAGGAGCCGCGGTCCGGGAACTGGTCGCCGACGACTTTCCGGTCCTGCGTGGCCGCCAGGCTCGTCACCACTTTGTCCAACGATGACTTGCCCAGGCCGATGTAGGCCAGCTCCAGCCCACGGCCGAGGTTGTTGCCCCCGTCGTAGTTGATGTTCGCAGCGATCTTGCCCGGGGGGAAGGTCGGGTGCTTGGCGTAATACTCAGAGCCCAGCAGCCCCTGCTCCTCGGCCGCCACGAACAGGAACAGGACCGAGCGCCGCGGCGGCTCCGGCAGCTCCGAGAAGGCCCTTGCGATGGCCACGACCTGGGCCACGCCCGCGGCGTTGTCGATCGCACCGTTATAGATCTTGTCGCCGGTCTTGTCGGGCTCGCCGATCCCGAGGTGGTCGTGGTGAGCGCTGAAGATGATCACCTCGTCCTTGAGCTTCGGATCGGACCCGCGCATCAGGCCCCCCACGTTCGCGGTCTGTACCTTCTCGATCTTGTTGCTCATGGTGAGAGAGGTGGTCACGCCCAACGGAACGGGCTTGAAATCGCGGCTCCGCGCGCTCTTCACCAGGGCGTCCAGGTCCTGGCCGGCCAGCTTCACGAGCTGCCGGGCGGCGTCTTCCGTCACCCAGCTCTGCACCTGCACCCGCGGCTCGCCCTCGGCCGGCAGCTCGAACTGCGGACCGGTCCACGAGGTCTGCACCACCTGGAACGGATAGCCGGCCGACGGCGTGGTGTGGATGATGATCGCCCCCGCCGCCCCCTGCGCAGCCGCGCTCTCGTACTTGTAGGTCCAGCGGCCGTAGTAGAGACGCCTCTCCCCCTCGAAGAGCTTCGGATCCCAATCGGGATCGTTGTTGAGCATCAGCAGGACCTTCCCCTTGAGGTTCGTCCCCTTGAAGTCGTCCCACTTGTGCTCGGGAGCCTTGGTGCCGTAGCCCACGAACACGACCTCGGCGTTGTTCAGGGTCGACTTCGCCTCCTGCACCCCGCTCGCGGCGATGAACTGGTCCCAGAACTTCAGGGTGAGGTTCTGGCCTCCCTTGCTGAATTGCCAGCTCTTGGGGACGTCGGCGGTCACGCTGACCACGTCCACGGGCTGAATGTAGCTGCCATTCTCGAAGGCGGGCTCGAAGCCGAGGTACTGCAGGGTGGTGCCGAGGTAGAGCTGGCTGAGCCGGTCGCCCCGGCTGGCTGGCCCGCGCCCTTCGAGCAGGTCGTCCGCCAGGAAGCGGATGGGCCCCTTCAGGCTGTCCTCGTCGATCACCGCAGCCGCCTTCTCGGCCGCCGCGGGCACGGTCACCTGCGCCGGGAGCGCCGCCGGAACCGCAAAGGCGGCCAGCAGAACAAAGAATTTATGTTTCATGAAAGTCTCCATAGTTCATCCAGTCGACCAGGGACTGTAACAAACCTGGAGCGGAGATGCTTCCAGGAGGCCCCCACCCTCGGCTCCCCCGCGGAGCGGGAGAGGGGTGAACAGCACGCCACCTTCGATGAGCGAGGTCTTCTTCGCTTTGCTCCCCTCTCCCGCTCCGCGGGGGAGGGGCCGGGGGGGGAGCTGAACATCCGCCCGGAACCGGACGGCAAGATTTCGACAAACTCGATTGCGCCCTTTCCGTAAGCTCTAGTAGGCGATCACTGATTGTGAAACGCCGCTGGACACCGGTCCGGCAAGGACCGGAGAAGGAGCATCGATCCATGCCCAAGCTCTGTCGCTTATCCCTCGTCCTCGGGTCCACTTCCTGGCTCTTTGCCGCCGCAGGCGCCCATGCCGTGCGCCCGAGCCCTCTTCCCCAGTGCAGCACGAGCTGCACGCAAAATTCACCTTGCGAAATCAACCTTTCGACCACCAATGCCATCCTGACGGAGGCGACCCTTTTCTCCGTGCGGGTGCGGGCCAACGTCACGTTTACAGGAACCGGCACGGCTGAGACCCGGAATGTTCCGGGCTTCTATTTCGACCGCACCTCGTATGGCAGCGGTCTCGCCACGTTCAAGCTCCGCTTCACCCCCACGCAGGTCGGGACCTATCATTACGAAACGTTTTCCGCCTACGGAGGGCTCGGAGGACAGGTGGGCGACTTCACCTGCTCTGCCGCCGTGCCCCTGCCGGGCGGCGGAGGGACGAACCGTGGATTCTTGCGGCGCGATCCCAACAGCGCCTACAGCTATTCCTGGGACGATGGCACCCGCTTCCTCCTGTGGGGGCAGACCTATTATCAGATCGTCAACCAGGCCCGCCGCAATACCGACAGCGATGCCACCTGGAAGGCCGCGGTGGACAACAGCCGGAGCTCCGGCATGAACAAGGTCCGGCTCCTGGTCTCCCCCTGGACCGAAGACCCGTTCAAAGACTCGATGGGGTCGCGTGCCGCGGAGACGCAGCCGTATTGCACGGGAGCGAGCTCCTCGGCCTGTGAGGTCGCGGCCGGTGCGCTCGACTTCACACGCGTCAACCTCGATCATTTCGTCGCCCTGGACGAGGTGGTTCATTACCTGTTCGGAAAGGGAACGATCGCCGAGATCATCATCTTCCGCGATCCGGGTCCGTACGGCGCCATGGTGAGCGGCAACATGGATCAGAACAAACAATATCTGCGGTATGTGACCGCCCGCTATGCCGCCTATCCGAACGTCACCTGGTCGCTGAGCAACGAGTGGCAGAACGCCGATCCGACGAAAGCGAATTGGGATGCCCTGGGCTCCTGCGTCCGCTCCGGATGCACCGACTCCGCAGGCCGCACGGTCGAAGCCGATCCCTGGATTCTCGACCTCGGAGGGACGAAGCGCCGGCCCCTGACCGTCCATCCGAATGCCGTGAACGGGCAGGGCAAATGCTTCGCTTTCATCGGCAGCACCTGGCCCAACAATGGCTCGCTCCAGTACGGGAACGGCCCGAAGACGAGCGCGGCGGGATACGACAGCATCGCCTGCAACCGCCGTACGGATGTCGGCTCCTGCCCGGGAGGGAACACGAACCGCAACATCCCGTATGTCAATGACGAGTACGGCTACATCGGCAACGTGAATCAGCGGCAGCACCGCAATCTGATCTGGGGGATCCTGACCGGTGGCGGGTTCGGAGCGGCCGGCGATGCCCGGGCCGTCAGCACCGGATGCCCCGCCGGTTTTGTCACTCCTTGCGAGCCCCCGATCCTTTCGACGATCTGGTCGACCGCCGCTCAATACACGGACACCCAGCGCATGTTGAATTTCGTCTCGAGCAAGAGTGTCCCCTACTGGTCGATGTCGCCCCAGCAGGCCTGCCCCGAGACCGACCAGATCCACACGCTGGGGAACACGACGACGCGGAAGTTCCTCGTCTACTTCTCCCAGGAAGGGACCTCGCCGGCGAGCCAGGTGCCGGCGGGCAACTACACCGCGGCCTGGTATGACCCCCGGAACAACACCAACTTCACGGTTGTGTGCGCGGCCTATGGCACCGGCGCCGTGACGGCTCCGCCGGCCGGTGCGCCCGCCTGCTCCGCGGCGCCCTGCGATTGGCTCGTGTATCTCCAGGGCTGCTGAACGGCATCCCGGGCGGGGTGAGGGTCCCAGCCGGCCGCCTTCGTTGAGAGGGGTATGCTCTTCAGCATTCCCATCATCTCGAAGGAGGCCCGCATGGTCCCGCGCCTCGCCCTCCCCTTCGTGCTGTTCATCCTGCTCGCCGTCCCCGCCCTGGCAGCCGAGCCTTCTGTCGCCTCCCAGCCCCTCGCGGTCGATGAGATCGCCTCGGAAGAGCAGCTCGCGGCGGTCTCGGTGCCGGGGAGCGGTCTCGTTCTCAATGGCCGGCAGATCAAGTTTTTCATCGACCGGCGCGTTCCGGAATCGGCCCGGGTGTTCTTCATCAATGGCAATTTCCAGGAGAACGGGCAGGTCCCGAACGCGGCGAAGTTCCACTTCTTCTTTGCCAAACGCGTGTTGAACGTGCCGGAGAATCGCGAGTTCAACGACGTCACCTATTTCACTCCAGGGGACAAGAGATACGTGGCGGGCACTCTGCAGGTCTACACTCTGCGCGAGGGCGAGCCGCCGGTCTATGGAATCCAGTTCTATCCGCAGGACGTGATCCGCGAGGAGCAGGTGCTCGACGCGGTGTTGCGCGTGCGGGAGAAGATCCGCGTTCCGGACGTGCGCGTCGCGTTCGTGCCCACCGGCTCGCAGCAGACCGTGGCGACCGTCGCGCAGCGCTTGACTGAAGCTGGCGTCGAGGTGCTGCCGGTCGATCGCATTCTGGGGAGCGTGACCTATCTTCCGCTCAACCCCGGGGACGCTTGGGGATTCCTCCGCATCTTCCCGCGGGATCTGGAGGCGCTGTCGGCCACGGACATTCCGGTCTTCGACGAGCTGCCTCTCGATCTTTCCGTGGTGGCGGGGGTGATCACCCGCACCGTGCAGGACGCCAGCTCGCACGTCAATCTCAAGTCCAAGGAACGCGGCACGCCGAACATGGTGCTGCGCGATGCCGGGCCGGACCACCCGCGCCTCGCCCGCTTCGCGGACCAGCCGGTCCATCTGGTGGTGCGTCCCGACGGCTTCAAGATCGAGGCGTCGACGCCGGAGGTGGTGGCGGCCGAGCTCGCGAAGCGGCGGGACAAGCCGTGGATCACCCTCCCCTCGGACTCCGAGACGCGCCTGCTCGCCTACCCCGAGATGTGCCCGGACGACCCGGCGGGCTGCTTCGCCCTGGCCTCGCGCTACGGATCGAAGGCTTCCACCCTCGGGTTTCTCATGCATCCGCAAGTGCTGGGGCGCGTGCGGGACGCGGGATCGCCCAGTGCCACCCGCGGCTACGACCTGGTCCCCGCGGGCTTCGGCATCCCGCAGCAGATCTATCGCAACCTGGTGGCCTATGAGCCGAACGAGGAGCTGCGCCGGATCCTCGGCGAGCTGATCGCGGCGGAGAAGGCCGGCACCCTCTCCGGAGCCGAGCGCGCGCGGCGGGTGCGCGAGGTCCAGGAGGCTTTCCTCGCGGCCGAGTTTCCGAAGGACGATCTGAGGCGGATCAAGGCGCGGCTGGAGGAGGTCCTGCCGGACGTGGAGAAGATCAAGGTCCGCTCCAGCGCCAATGCCGAGGACATCCCGGGATTCGATGGCGCCGGCCTGCACGACAGCTTCTCGGCCAATCCCGAGAAGAAAGACAAGGGGCGCGACGTCTGCCGGTTCGAGGAGGAAGGGGAGGGGGACGTCGAGGTCAAGCGCAAGGTGAAGCCGAAGACCGTCTCCTGCGCGATCAAGGGGGTCTACGCCAGCCTGTGGAACAAGCGCGCGATCGAAGAGCGCGATCTCGCCCGCATCGATCCCGAGTCCGTGGCCATGGGGATCGCCATCGTGCCGGCGTACGACCTGGACGCGGAGGTGAGCGCCAACTCGGTCGTGGTGAGCCGCGTCCTCGGCACCTCGGACATCTATGGCTACACGCTCTCCATCCAGGAGGGGAACAACCTGGTCACGAACCCGACCCCCGGCACGATCTCGGAGGTGACCATCGCCGCGTTCCTAACCGCCGACGAGCCCGTGTCGCTGACCGTGACCCGCTTCGCGCGCCCGACACCGGCGGGCCCGGTACGCACCGAGCCGGTCCTCGCCCGCGCCCAGGTCCTCGACCTGGTCGAGGTGGTGCGCAAGGTGGAGGAGGCCTGGTGCCGCTCCAAGCCCGGCTACTACGAAGGAGACTGCCGGTTCGTCACCGCGGACGTGGACAAGCCCAAGGCGCTGGATCTCGAATTCAAGGTGGTCAAGGGCGCAGGGGGAGAGCGCCTGGTCTGCAAGCAGGCGCGGGAGCTCGGGGGGCGATAAGCGTGACTCGCGGAGTCCGACGAGAGCTCGGGGCTGTGAGTTGTATGCTCGCGGCCGATGCGCGCGGGTGACTCTGAATCCATCGAACCGATCGATCCCATCGTGCCCTCGGGTGCTCCGGTTCCCGTGCCCGAGGCGTGCGACGCGCCGGTCGCGCCGCCGTTGCCCGCCGGGTCCGAGGCGCGGGCCGGCGTCCTCTACGGCGCGGCGGCCTATCTCTTCTGGGGGGTGTCGGTCGTCTATTTCAAGGCGATCTCCAGCGTGCCGCCGCTGGAGATCCTCGCCCACCGCATCCTGTGGTCTGTCCCGCTCCTCCTCGCCTGGCTCGCGGCGCGCGGCCGGCTGGGAGATCTGCGCGCCGTGCTGCGGGCACGGCGGACGGTGGGCATCCTCCTCGTCACGACGACCCTCATCGCCGTCAACTGGCTGGTGTTCATCTACGCGGTCGCCACCGGCCACGTGGTCCAGGCGAGCCTCGGGTACTACATCAATCCGCTGCTCAACGTCGTCCTCGGCATGCTCTTCCTGGGAGAGCGGCTGCGCCGGATGCAGTGGGTCAGCGTGTTCCTCGCCGCCGCCGGAGTGGCCTACCTGGCCGCCTCGTTCGGCAGCCTCCCGTTCATCTCGCTGATCCTCGCCGGCTCCTTCGGCCTCTACGGGCTGCTGCGCAAGACGGTCCCGGCGGACGGCCCGGTGGCCCTCACAGTCGAGACCGGCCTGCTGCTGCCGGTGATGCTCGTCGTCCTCGCCGTCCAGGCCGGGCGCGGCACGATGGCCTTCCTCCACGTCAGCCGGACGATCGACCTGCTGCTCGTCCTCGCCGGGGTGATCACGACCATGCCGCTCCTCTGGTTCACCAACGCCGTGCGGCGGCTCCGGCTGGCAACGATCGGCTTTCTCCAGTACCTGTCGCCCTCGCTCCAGCTCCTCCTCGCCGTGGTGGTCTACCGCGAGCCCTTCACCCGCACCCACCTGGTGACCTTCGGGTTCATCTGGGCCGCCCTCGCCCTCTACAGCTTCGACGCCCTGCGGCGATCCCGCCAGGGTTGAAAACCCCTGGCGGGCGCTGGCGAAGCCGGCCCCAAACACTCACCCGCCCGTCTCCGTATAGAGAGACGGACCGGCATGAGAGAGAACCGAGAGAGGTGGCGGGCCGCTGCGGCGGCGGTCGGGCTGGCGGTGATCACACTGATGACCGCCGGCGGGCGTTTCCCTGTCTCGGCTCAAGAGCTTCCTCCTCCCCCTCCTCCTTCGCCGGAATCCCAGAAACCGAAGCCGTCCTGGGACCTCAAGCTCGGCCTGTCGTATCTGGCGACCTCGGGCAACACCGACAACTCCTCGGCGGGCATCGACGCGAGCTACCGCCGGACCTGGGGCGTCTGGTCGCTCGACGCGAGCGGGGCAGCGGTGCGGGCCACGCGCAACGACGTGGAGACGGCGGAGAACGCGAGCTCGCAGCTCCGCGGTCGGCGGAAGATCGTGGACGGCCTGGAGGCCACGGCCGGCCTGCGCGGCGAAACGAACCGCTTCGCCGGAGTCGATCTGCGGACCATCGCGGACACCAGCCTCTCCTGGAGCGCCGTGGAAACGCCCGGCTGGCGGCTCCGCACCCTCTGGGGGATGAGCTGGACGCGGGAAGAGCCGCGCGGCGACCAACCGGCGCGCACCTCCTTGGGAGGCCTCCTGCAGCTTCAGAACACCATCAAGATTTCCGAGGGCTCCGAGCTCAACGGCCAGGTCACGGCCTATCCCGACATGGAAGAGCCGGACGACTACCGCCTCAACGCCAACCTCGCCCTCCAAGCAGCCTTGAACCGCCACCTCGCCCTCCGCCTCGGCTACGACGTCAAGTACGACAACGAGCCCATCCGCGGGTTCGAGCGGACTGATAGCACCTCGACGGCGTCGCTGGTCGTGCAGCTTGGGACGCGCGGTCAGGGGATCGAGAAGCGATAAGCCTCCCGGGTCAGTTCCGCGAGAAGCTCATCCTTTAGCGAGGCCACCGAGGCTCCTGGTCGTACAAAAAGATCGGTAAGCTCGTGCTCGACTCGCATGGCATGCCCAGGGGAGATTTCCTTCCCAGGTAACAGGGAGGGCGGACTCAGGAGATTGGTATACTAGGGTCATGAAGCTGACCGAGCTGCAGAGCGAAGTGTTGAAGCTGGACCCACCCACCCGTGCCTGGCTCGCGGAGGTCCTGCTCCGGAGCCTGGATGAGCTCTCCGAAAAGGAGGTCGAGGCCTTGTGGCTCGACGAGGCGGAGCGCCGCGAACGAGCATGGGATGCCGGTGAGGTCCAGGGGATTCCGGCCGAGCAGGTGATGCGCGAGCTGAGGTCGGGTTCCGAGTGACGCGGACCCTCTCGTTCAACGAGCAGGCGCGCAGCGAGCTTCGGGAGGCTGCCAACTACTACGGACTGGAGTCTCCCACCCTTCGGATTGCTTTCCTCGACGCCATCGATGCTGCGCTCGCCCAGCTTCTTGCCCATCCCGAATCGGCGCCGGCCGTCCGAGGGACCGTCCGCCGCAAGCTCCTCCGCCGGTTCCCCTACAGCCTTCTCTACACGCTCCGCCCAGTCGAGATCCGCATTCTGGCGGTGATGCACCAGAGCCGGCGGCCCTTCTACTGGTGGGGCCGCACTTAACCAAGCCCGCCACGACGACGCCTTCGGTGCCCAGGTGGGCGGTGAGTTGGACGTCTGGTAGCGCTGCTGGGGCAGGGCTTGGAACCGGCTGGCGATGGCGGGGGCAAGGCAGATGCGCCTTCAGGTACGGTCAGCCGCCACGCAGGTTGGAGTATTCGCTCACCGGGTAAGAGCCCATGCGCCAAAGGAAGTTTCCCGAGAGCCGCGGGAAGTTTCCCGAGCGCCGCGGGTAAAAGTACATGTTCAAAGGGTAAGAGCC